>Ga0115003_10001163_pt1 | contig 23335 bp, 15 predicted proteins | sample ArcticOcean_MG_C_7_FD_88736 | JGI IMG/M metagenome (GOLD analysis project Ga0115003, IMG submission 88736) | Marine microbial communities from western Arctic Ocean - ArcticOcean_MG_CB11_88 | ecosystem: Environmental > Aquatic > Marine > Oceanic | place: Arctic Ocean: Canada Basin | collected... | reverse complement strand
GGTTTAATGGTGAAGAAATTGCTACGGGAGAACCATCATATATCTCTTGTAATGATTATAATGTTTTGGCTGGTGCAATGGCTAGTTTTAAACAAAAATTGAAAACTGGTCAAATTGATCAAGAAACATATGATAAATGCAAGGACTTCACGTTAAACACGCTGGATGATATTGTAAGCTCTAAAGCAGCTAAACATGACAATAATATTCAGGCTATATTAGGTTTGGATGATGATGCTGAGTTATACCAATCCGCTTCTAAGCATAATAAAATAGTCGCACGTGTTGGTACAGGAACTATTGATGGAAATGGTAAAGACAAGAGTAATTTGATTAATCACACTGTTGATGAAAATGCTCAACCACAAGACAGAACATTAAGGCGAGCTTTTTTTCAAAATAACATTACTCAAGGTGCTATTAGAACATCTAAAGATGAAGAGGTAAGGAACATTATAGAATCACTTGTTAGCAGTGGAGGATTGGGAAATGATGATGGGAATCATATACCTCGTATTATACATAAAGACAGTGGAGATACACATCACGGGCAAGGAGAAGGAGGAATTGCAAGTAGAATAAGAAATAGTGGTGGTGGTAATCGTGGTGGAGAGTCAGGGGGCTCAGTATCTTTATGATCTATGATGCAATAATAATAGGTGCTGGTCATGCCGGAGTTGAGGCCGCTTGCTCTAGTGCAAGAATGGGACAGAAAACCTTATTAATTACTAAAAATAAAGAAAATATAGGCGAGATGTCCTGTAACCCAGCTATTGGTGGTGTTGCGAAGGGAACTATAGTTAAAGAGATAGATGCGCTTGATGGAATAATGGCTAAGGCAATTGATATGGCTGGAATTCATTATAAGATTCTTAATGCTTCAAAAGGACCAGCAGTACATTCACCAAGAGCACAGGCAGACAGAAAATTATATAAAATCGCGGTTAATAAAATTTTACAAGATTATCCAAATCTAGAAATAATATTTGATAGTGTTGATGATTTGGTAATTGAAAACCATAAAGTAACAGGCGTCATTTGCTCAGGAAAGAAATATAGCGCAGTGGCTGTAGTTTTAACAACAGGCACATTTTTAAATGGTGTAATTCATATAGGTGATCAAAAAACAGACGGTGGTAGGCTAGGTGAAGAAAAATCAACGGGCATTTCAGAAAGACTAGCAAAATATGATTTTAGGCTAGGAAGATTAAAAACAGGAACTCCAGCAAGAATTCTTAAAAGTTCAATTGATTTTAGTGAATTGGAAATGCAAAAAGGTGATAACCCGCCAATTCCATTCTCATATATGAATTCAGAGGTACAAGTACAACAAGTTTCTTGTTATATAACCTATACCAATAAAGAAACTCATAAGGTCATTAAAGACAATATTTACAAGTCCGCAATGGCTGGCGGAGAGATTTCTGGAAATGGCCCAAGATATTGCCCATCAATTGAAGATAAAGTTCATAGATTCTACGACAAAGACCGTCATCAAATATTTCTAGAGCCTGAGGGTCTAGATTGTGATATAATTTATCCAAACGGTATTTCTACATCTCTGCCACTAGATGTGCAGGAAGAATTCTTAAAAACCATTAAAGGCCTAGAAAATTGCCAAGTAACTCAGGCAGGATACGCAATCGAATATGACTTTGTTGATCCAAGAGAATTATTACCGACGCTAGAAACAAAAAAAATTAAGAATTTATTCTTCGCTGGTCAAATTAATGGCACAACCGGTTATGAAGAAGCTGGTGGTCAAGGTATAGTCGCTGGTATAAATGCTGCACTAAAGTCAAAAGAACCTGATAAGGAATTCACGTTAAGCAGATCAAATAGTTATATTGGCGTAATGATAGATGATTTAACTTCTCTTGGCACTAATGAGCCATATAGGATGCTTACTTCCAGAGCTGAATATCGCTTAAGCCTAAGAGCTGATAATGCAGATTTACGACTAACTGATATAGCAATTGATTATGGCTTTGTTTGTGAAGAAAGAAAAAAGTTCTTTTATGCAAAGAAAGCAAACATTGAAGATTCTATAAATTATCTAAAAACTCTTAAAATAAGTCCAAAAAAATTGTTTGACCATGGCATAACAATTAAACAAGACGGAATTGTTAGAAATGTTTATGAACTACTATCATTCCCAAATATCACTTTTGACAAGTTAGAAGCAATTTGGAGTGGGGAAGATGGTTTTGCCAAAATTGACAATAAAACAAGAATACAAATTTCAATCAACGCTTTATATGAATCTTATCTGATAAGACAGAAAAAAGATCTAGAGATTTTTAAGCGTGATGAAAATATGAAAATACCCCTGAAACTTGACTATACACAAATACAAAGTCTGTCTTTAGAAGTTAGGGAAAAGCTAACAAAATACAGACCAGCAACGATTGCTCAAGCATCGAAAATTCAAGGAATAACACCTGCATCAATAATGGCTGTTATGATCTATATAAAGAAATCATCTTAGGCCACACGCGTCATTGAGAGGAGGACGAAGTCCGACGTGGCAATCCAGTGAAGGCGTAAATTATCCCTATAAAAGCAGAATTTATAAATTATCAAAAAGAGAAAAAATATCAGCAATGTGATTTAATAAAAATTTATCTTTATTTTAAATAATTAATAAATAAAACATTAGTGAATCTCTAAGATAATTTTTATTTAAATATGCTTAATTTTATCCTAAAATCACTTTCCACTTTTCTTTTCTTAACAATCTTAATACAACAGAGTGCAAGCGCTAAGGCGACTAAAGAAGCTAGCACAAACGAAGTAATCAAAGAGATTGAAAGAACATTGCTTTTCAACAAGGAATCAAGAAAGAAAATCAATATTTATAAAAAAGATAAAACTATTAAAAAGAGTGACTACGTTATAAAAGCCGGCGGGTTGAAAAATGACGGTTTCGAAGGTGATGAAGACCAAGTAAGATCAATCCAAATTATTGTTGTAGATCCAAAATCAAGTAGTTTTGATCTTAGAAAAAAAGAAAAGCTAGCTTATAACGCTGCTTTGATAGGGCAATATGAAGTTGCAGTTGAGCTATATAAACAAGTACTTCAAAAAGAGCCAAACAACGAATATTCTAAATTTTCACTAGCAGTTGTTTACCAGCAACTTGGTCAATATAATGAAGCCAAAACTTTTTATAGAGACTTACTTAAAAAAGGCGTTGAAAATGAAGATCAAGTAATTGGTAATCTATTAGCAATTCTAATTGAGCAAAATCCTAAAGATGCATCATATCTTCTCGGCAGACTATCAATACAAAGTCCAAAATCATCTTACATACTTGCCCAAGCTGCAGTAGTTTATGATAAAATGAAAAAATACGCCGACGCTACAGATCTATTAGAAAGAGCAATATATTTAGATCCAGAAAATATCGGTTATAGATACAACTTAGCGATAGCTTATGATAAAGATAAGAAATATGAGGAAGCTTTAACAAACTATTTAGAAGTAGTTAAATATTACGGCAATTCTGATGCCAGTGTAATTGCGCTTGATCAAGTAAAAGCAAGAATCAAAGCTATTAGAGGAAGTGTATGATTAAATTAATGGAAAAAGTCCTGAAATATGCAGTAGCACATAAATGCTCAGACGTACATATTACTACAGGGTCTCCTCCATATATGAGAATCGATGGTGATATACAAAATATCCCAAACGCACCAATATTAGATGAAGCCTGGATCACAGAGATTTTAGATTCAGTAATGAACGATTCACAAAAAAAACTTTTTCATAAAAATCTAGAAATGGATTTTTCTATCCAATTTGATGAACTAGTTAGATTCAGAGTTAACGCTTTTAGAACAATCAAAGGTCCAGCTGCAGTATTTAGAGAAATCCCAATAGTTATTAAGAGTTTAGAGTCTATTGAAGCTCCTACAATTGTAAAAAACCTAATAAATGCTAGAAGAGGTCTTATTCTGGTTGTTGGTCCAACAGGTAGTGGAAAGTCCACAACATTAGCTGCGATGATTGATGAGATTAATAAAAATTTCACAGATCATATTATAACTATCGAAGATCCTGTTGAATTTGTTCATTCAAATAAAAAATCAATAATCAATCAAAGAGAAATTGGTGAGTCTACGCTATCTTACGCAAACGCACTTAGAAGTGCTTTAAGAGAAGATCCTGACGTTATTTTGGTTGGCGAGATGCGTGATGTTGAAACTATTAGATTAGCGCTTACCGCAGCTGAAACAGGACATTTGGTTTTTGGAACACTACATACAAGCTCCGCTGCGCAAACTATCAATAGAGTAATTGATGTATTTCCGGCAGATGATAAACCTGTCATTAGGTCTATGCTATCAACATCGCTTAAATCTGTTATATCACAAAGATTATTAAAAAAAGTTGGCGGCGGAAGACATGCCGCATTTGAAGTTATGATAGGCAATCCATCTATTAGAAATTTAATTCGAGAAGATAAAATTCCGCAAATTAATTCTATTATGGAATTAGGCAAAAAAAGTGGAATGAGGACTATGAAAGAGTCTATCGAAGAATTATTTATTAATAAAATAATTAGTAAAGAAGAAGCTGAAAAAGCCCTTTCTGCTGCTGAATAACTCTCTTATCTTACCTAAAAATTAAAACTATGAATTCAATATTTCGTAAAAAATCAATTGCTGACACTCTAGCTGGAGCAAAGAAGAACCCTCTTAAAAAAACTTTAGGCGCATTTGATTTAATAATGCTTGGTGTAGGTTGCACGATTGGAACCGGCATTTTTGTATTAACGGGAATAGCAGCAGCAAAATATGCTGGACCTGCAATTTCAATCTCTTTCGTTTTGGCTGGACTTGCCTGTCTATTTGCAGCGTTGGCCTATACAGAATTAGCAGCAATGGTTCCTGTGGCTGGTAGTGCATATACCTATTCATATGTTGTTCTTGGTGAGATAATCGCCTGGATAGTTGCATGGGGTTTGATATTAGAATATACTGTGGCTGCCTCAACTGTTTCTGCCGGATGGTCAGGATACTTTGTCGGAATATTAGAGACGGGGGGAGTTCATTTTCCGCAGAGTCTAGCAAAATCTCCTTTTGAAGGTGGAATAGTAAATCTACCGGCAGTTATGATCGCATTATTCATAGGCTTTTTATTGATTAGAGGCACAAAAGAAAGTATTGTTGCTAATAGAATACTAGTTGGAGTTAAGCTTACGGTCATTTTCATATTCTTATATCTTTCTGCTCCAATGATTAAAATGGAAAATTATGCAGAATTTTTCCCATTTGGCTGGGAAGGTGTTGGAGTTGGTGCAGCAGCAATATTTTTCGCATATTTAGGTTTTGACGCAGTAGCAACTACTGCTGAAGAATGCAAAAATCCAAATAGAGATTTACCAATTGGTATAATGGGCGGTTTATTCGTTTGTGCAGTTCTTTATGTTTTGGTCTCTTTGGCACTTACAGGAATTACTCATTATAGCTTATTAAATAGCCCTGAGCCTATAGCCTTAGCTCTTAGGTTAAATGGAAGTAATGTCGGATCAGCCTTAGTTGGCACTGGTGCAGTGGTAGGAATGGTAGCCGTCTTGCTAGTATTAATGTATGGTCAATCTAGAATATTCTTTGTAATGTCCAGGGACGGACTTATCCCAGCATTTTTCAGTAAGCTACATAAGAAATATGAAACTCCATATATTGGATTACTTTTTATAACTTTATCAGTGGCAGTAATATCTGGATTCACTCCTATCCACATTATGGGAAACATGAGTAGCTTAGGTATATTATTTGCTTTTGTAGTGGTTTCTATTGGTGTTATAGTTTTGAGAGTTAAAAACCCAGAACTTAAAAGACCATTTAGATGCCCAGCAGTATTCATAGTAGCACCAATTGCGATAGTAAGTTGTGGATATTTGATGTATAACTTACTACTAAAAACAGGAGCACCATTCTTTATCTGGTTTGGCCTTGGTTTTATTGCATATATTTTCGTTTACAGAAGAAGCCCTCTAGGCAAAAAGAAATAATCTAATTTTCCTACTTTTCTCGGTACCTGGTTACAAACCAGGTACCAAAGATATCTAAGATCAAAGAATAATCATGTTTCTACCCAGAAGAAAAAATATTAGAGAGATAATCCGACAATCTAAAGAAAAACCATTAAAGAAAACCCTATCTTCAATTGATCTAATCATGATAGGAATAGGCTGTACTATTGGCACAGGTATTTTTGTTATAACTGGTATCGCTGCAGCAAAATATGCAGGACCTGCAATTTCTATTTCTTATCTCATAGCCGCTATTGTTTGTATTTTTGCTGGTTTGGCTTATGCAGAATTAGCTTCAATGGTTCCTGTTTCGGGAAGTGCCTATACCTATACTTATGCTTTCCTTGGTGAATTTGTTGCTTGGGCAGTTGGTTGGGGATTAGTTTTAGAATATTTGATTGGCGCATCAACAGTAGCATCAGGATGGTCAGGATACATGGTCGGTATTTTGGGAGCAGGTGGCATAGATCTACCAGAATATCTTACTAAAGTTCCTAGCGAAGAAGGTGGCCTTATTAATTTGCCAGCTATATGTATTTCTCTCTTTATTGGGTTTTTGCTAGTTAGAGGAACAAAGGAAAGTATTCTTCTTAATCGTATTTTAGTTGTCACCAAGCTCATCGTTATATTCATATTCTTATTCGTATCAGCTCCAATGATTGATTATGAAAATTATAGTAATTTTGCTCCTTTCGGAGTAAATGGAGTATTAATTGGTGCCGCAGTTGTTTTCTATGCATATATAGGATTCGACGCAGTGGCCACTACAGCAGAAGAATGTAAAAATCCTGAGAGGGACCTACCAATTGGCATAATCGTTTCAGCGGTAGTCTGTGCGGTTTTATATATTACTGTCTCATTAGCATTAACTGGAATATCACATTATAGCACTTTAAATAATCCTGAACCTCTAGCTAGAGCTTTAAGGGAAAATGGCAGTACCATAGGTTCAGCTTTAGTTGCAACCGGAGCAATAGCCGGAATCACTTCAGTGTTACTTGTTTTAATGTATTCTCAATCAAGAATATTTTTTGCAATGTCGCGCGATAAAATGTTACCTAAATTTTTTGGTAAATTAAACGCAAAAACCCATAGCCCTACAAATAGTGCAATTGTTGTCGCTTTCTTTGTTGCTTTAGTATCTGGCTTTCTGCCTTTAGAGCTATTAAGCAATATGGTAAGTCTCGGCACTTTATTTGCCTTTATGATTGTTTCTGTTGGCGTGATGATCCTAAGAAAATATGAACCAGATATAAAAAGATCCTTCAAATGCCCGGCAGTTAATATCATAGCACCAATAGCAATATTAAGCTGTGGTTATCTAGTATTTGAATTACTGAAGAAAAATGGCTGGTACTTTTTAGCTTGGGGAATTGCGGGTCTAATAATTTATTTATCTTACGGATTTAGAAAAAGCCCTTTGAAGAAGAAATAATGAACATAGGGTAGACCCTCCAAGCCTAACAACCACGTGTCGACAACACGGCAGGTCGGGGGTTGCACCCCCGAACTTAGGTTCATCTTCTATATTAATTATTTAGTAGGAACAGCTAGCCTAGCTAACTCATCAACCAACTCATTATAGTGATTTCCGCTATGACCCTTTACCCAAACCCATTCAATCTTGTGTTTTTTTACTTCAGTATCTAGATCTTGCCAGAATTCTACATTTTTAATGGGTTTCCTATTAGCGCTTTTCCATCCATTTTTTTTCCAATTGAAAATCCACTTAGTAATGCCATCCATAACATATTTACTATCTGTGTAAATCGTTATCTCAGATTCCTTTTTTAGCGTCTTTAAAGCTTCTGTAACAGCTGTCATCTCCATCTGGTTATTAGTAGTTCCTTTCTGCCCACCAGAGATCTCTTTTTTATGTTCTTTATATAGTAATATTGCTCCCCATCCGCCAGGCCCAGGATTTCCAGAACAAGCACCATCTGTATATATTTTTATCTTATCTGTCATTTGTCTTTTTGAATAAGTTATTAAATATCCTAAATGTAATAAAAATTAACAATAAATTACGTATAAAAAGAAGATTTATCAAAATAGGTTCTTGGTTAGTCAATGAGTGGTAATTTGGATAAAATATTATCGCTGTTATCAAATAGATCAGGCAAACAATTATAAAGTTAAAATTAGACTTATTAATTGATAGATAAACAGAAAATAAAGGAATTATCCAAATCAAAAATTGAGGAGATAAAACTCGCTGAAAAGATATAAAGATCAAGAAGATTAATAAGGATATTTCTAAAAAGTCAGATCTATTTATTCTATTCTTTAGAGTGGAGATAAACAAAAATAAGTAAAAGGATGCTAAAATTACAAATCCTAAATATTTAGCCAAAACTTCTAAATATTTATTAGTTACAATATTAAAAGATCCATAATTAAACTCAATTTGACTAATTTTATTAGTTAGAAAATTAAAAAACAAAGCGCTAGATCCATAGATAGACTCAATTTGAATACCGCGCTTTGTGTGATATAAAAGACTATAAATATATTCATTGGCTATTATTTGAATCACTATCATCGTGGCGACAAGATAAAAAAGGAATTTCAGTGACTCCGTGCTTATTTTTTTAATATATGTTCTAGTTGATATCCCTTTATGATGTTCATTAATAATTATTGCAGCTGGAAGGGAAAAGGCAGAAATGATTTTATAAAAAAACCCTAAATAAGAATTTAAATAAAGTAGACCCTTCTTTTTATTAAGAAAAGCTAGAGCCGAGAGCAAAATAAATGTCGTTACAACAATATCAAGGCGGTGATAAATGAGCTTAAATAATAATAAACTAAGAAGGCTATAAGACAATATCATAAAGCCCATAGATCTTCTATCCAAATTATACTTCTTACCTAGCTGGATAGACAAATATAGGTTAAATATATCAACAACCATCATCAAAGTGATAAATGTTAAGTAATAATTACCAATATTTGATGTATTAGAAAAGATTCCTGAAGCAAATATAGGAATAAGACTTAGGGGCTGATATTCAAAATCAAAATGAACATATGGGATTAGCGAGTAGAAGAATTTATTATAGTCACCATAATAAAAAATTATATCGCTGAGAACGTTGTAGGAAAAAAGTAGGGCTATTATCCTAGTGATTACAAAGAAGAATATCGATATTTGGAAAGACGCTTCGCTACTTGGAAAGTTCTTTTGACCTTTTATTTGCATTATCAATTGTTTTGCTAAATAGATTTTTTAAAGAGTCTTGATCTTCCAAAACATCAACTCCGGCTTTTGTAACGCCTCCTTTAGAAGTTACATTTTCTTTTAGCTTTTTGAAATCATCTTCAGAATTACAACTTAACAATGCCGATCCTAAAAATAGTTGCTTAACTAAATCATCAGAATCTTTTTTAGATACTTTAAACTTATTTGTAATTTGAGAAAAGACATCTTGTAGTAGAAATAAATAAGCTGGGCCTGATCCAAAGAGAGCTGTAAGTGGGTCAAATAACTTTTCATCAGTTATTTTATAAGCCAGGCCAAATCTTTGGAAAATCTTATCAAGGATTACTGATTCTTTTTGATTTATATTGCTATTTTCTTGATATAAAAGAATGCCTTGAGATTCCTGTATTCCTAGGTTTGGCATTGATCTAACAATCTTAGCGTCAGATCCAAATATATCTTCAAAGAAGCTTAATTTTTTTCCAGCTAAGATAGATACAAATATTGTTTTCTCGTGAGAAATTTGACTATCTTTAAGAATTTTTAAGGTTTTTTCAGAGTCCTGAGGTTTGATCGCAATAAATACTATATCAGCTTTGTAACTCTTTTTTGAAAGATCTTCAATATTAGTATATGTTTTAACGCCCTTGATGTCGTCCTTAGCGACTTTTCTAAGAATTATAGTCTTTGAGGCTTTTACTGACTTCTCAGAGATCATATTATTTAAAATAATTGATCCCATTTTTCCACATCCTAAGAATAGAGTATTCATCTTTAATTTTTTATGTATGAACATGGGGTCGGGGGTGCAACCCCCAAGCCGCACAGAGGCAGGTCGAGGGTTGGACCCCCGACCTAATGTTTAAATTTATGCTTTCCTATCAGCAATTGCTTGCTTGATCGAACCAATAGCTTCAGCTGGGTTTAGACCTTTAGGGCAAGAAGTAGTACAATTCATAATAGTGTGGCAACGATATAACTTAAATGGATCTTCTAAAGCGTCTAATCTTTCAGCTGTAGCTTCATCTCTTGAATCTTTAATCCATCTCTGAGCTTGTAGTAATACTGCAGGGCCAAGATATTTGTCACCATTCCACCAGTAGCTTGGGCATGAAGTTGAACAACATGCACACATAATACACTCATATAAGCCATCTAATTTTGCTCTATCTTCTGGAGATTGTATCCTTTCTTTCTTGGGATTTTGTGGTTCCTCAGATTGTAACCAAGGCTTAATAGATTTATGCTGCTCGTAAAAATGAGTCATGTCTGGAACTAAATCTTTAATGACTGGCATATGTGGCAGTGGGAAGATCTTTACGTTACTTGATTTACATTCACCAATTGGTTTGATGCATGCTAAAGTATTCGTGCCATCAATATTCATTGCACAAGATCCGCAAATTCCTTCACGACATGATCTTCTAAATGTTAACGAGGAATCATGCTCTGATTTAATTTTAATTAAAGCATCCAAGACCATCGGACCACATTCGTCCATATCTATTTCATATTTGTCAATATGAGGATTCTTCTCTTCTTTATCTTCTGGGTCATAACGATAAACTTCAAAAACCCTAACATTCTTAGCTGATTTTGGAGCCGCATAGCTTTCGCCTGCTTTCTTATCGATTTTTGAATTCTTTGGTAAAGTAAATTCTGCCATTTCTAATTATCTTAAATTTAATAAACTCTTTTCTTTGGAGGGAAGGATTGAACTCTATTAGTTAGAGGTTTAAGAATCACTTCACGATAATCTTTTTTAGTTTTTCCTTTGTCGTCACACCAAGCAATTGAGTGTTTCATCCAGTTTTTGTCATCTCTGTCTGGATAATCGTCTCTGGCTTGTGCGCCACGGCTTTCTTTCCGCTCTAGTGCGCCAGTAATAGTAACCAAAGCTTGAACTCTTAGATTATCAAGTTCAAGTGCTTCAATAAGGTCTGTGTTCCAAATAAGTCCACGATCTTTAATTTTAAGATCTTCAAATCTAGCAAATATTTTAGCCATTTTGTCAAAGCCTTCAGTAAGAGAGTCTTCAGTTCTAAATACAGCTGCGTGAGCTTGCATACAAGCTTGCATTTCGCCTCTAATTTCTGCAGTTGTTGAAGAGCCATTAGAATTTCTGATTTTATCAAGTCTTTTAAGTGAGTCTTCACCAGCATTTTCAGCCAGGTCTGGTTTATCTGCTCCTGGTTCAATAACTTCTGCTGCTCTAATTGCTGCAGCTCTGCCAAATACAACTAAATCTAGTAATGAGTTAGAGCCAAGTCTGTTAGCACCGTGAACTGAAACACAAGCTGCTTCACCAATTGCCATTAATCCGGGAACGACTTCAGTTTTTCCTTGATTAACAGTTAGAACTTCAGCTTTAAAGTTAGTCGGAATTCCACCCATATTATAGTGAACTGTTGGAATAACCGGAATAGGTTCTTTAGTAACATCGACACCAGCAAATATTTTTGCGGTTTCTGAAATTCCAGGAAGTCTTTCATGTAAAACTTTTGGATCAAGATGGTTAAGATGTAAATAAATATGATCTTTCTTTGGTCCAACTCCACGCCCAGCAAGGATCTCCATAGTCATGGAACGAGAAACAACATCTCTACTAGCTAGATCTTTAGCACTTGGTGCATATCTTTCCATAAATCTCTCACCTTCGGAGTTTACTAGATAGCCCCCTTCACCACGAGAACCTTCTGTGATCAAACAACCAGACCCATAAACACCAGTAGGGTGGAATTGTACAAATTCCATATCTTGTAATGGTAAACCTGCTCTTAAAACCATTCCGCCACCGTCACCAGTGCAAGTATGTGCAGAAGTAGCTGAGAAATAAGCTCTACCGTAACCACCAGTTGCCATAACAACCATGTTGGATTTAAATCTGTGAATAACGCCATCTAAAAGATTGATCGCCATGATACCTTTGCAAACACCATTTTCCATGATCAAATCTAGTGCAAAATATTCTATAAAGAATTGAGCATTATGCTTAAGTGATTGCTGATAAAGTGTGTGCAAAATTGCATGGCCAGTTCTGTCAGCCGCTGCGCATGTTCTCTGCGCTGGTCCACCTTCACCGTATTCTTTAGTCATTCCACCAAAGGGTCTTTGATAGATTTTTCCTTCTTTATTTCTAGAAAAAGGAACGCCGTAATGTTCTAGCTCAATAATAGCTTCTGGAGCTTCAGAGCACATATATTCAATTGCATCTTGATCACCTAACCAGTCAGACCCTTTAACAGTGTCATACATGTGCCATCTCCAGTCATCGTCACCCATATTACCAAGAGCGGCTGAGATTCCGCCTTGTGCTGCAACTGTGTGAGAACGAGTCGGGAAAACTTTTGAAATACAAGCAGTAGAAAGACCTTTTTGTGCCATACCAAATGTAGCACGCAGGCCCGCGCCACCAGCGCCAACAACAACCACATCAAATTCGTGGTCTATAATAGTGTAATTACCTAATTTTGTTTCTGACATGATATTTTAATTATCCGATTAAGTGAAGTCTGATTATTGCTACCACAGCTGAGATAGCAGTTACAATTGATAAGAAGTTTATTAGCATTATATAAAAATGCATCTTTATTTTGTTAGTAATGTAATCTTCAATAACAACTCTCAGACCCAGTGAGCCATGATAAAGAGAAGTAGTGATCAATAAGATCCCCATGATTGCGTTAAGCGGGTATGCGAAAAATATTGGTAAATAAGATTGTGGATCTTGCACAATTTGTACAAACGATAATACAAGCCAAATTATTAGAGGCAGCAAAGCTATTGCTGAAATTCTCTGCATTAACCAGTGATGAGAACCAGTTTTAGTTGATGGAGCGATTTTTGACATTTGTTAATAGTTTAAATACTTAATAATAATTAAAATAAATTACAGAGATAACTGTTAGAACTGTAAGAATTTTTGCTGTTACAATAACTAATAGCCCATTTAGCTGTGCTCTTTTTTTCTCAAAGCCTTTACCAATATCCCAAAATAAATGTCTAATTCCATTAATGAAGTGGAAATAAAGAGAGAATGTAAGAGCTATGGAAGCGCATATAAATAATATGTCCATCGCCTTTTTAATAGGGCAGTCACATTGTTCCTGTGATTCAAGTGCACCTATTTGGTAAGTATAATAGACAATATACCAAGAAATGATAATAACTGAAATATATAATAATATCCCAGTAAGCCTGTGCATTATTGAAGTAAGGGAGGATAAGCTCCACGAATAAATTTGTATATGCGGTGAAGTCGGCATTTTTTTAGAGTCGGACACTGCTGATAAAGATTATTAATATGACATGCAAAAAATATTAGGACTTGAATTACTCTTTACAAGTCTTAATTTCTTTGGCCTTACGATAACTATTATCAATATATAATGAAAAAAACGATTGTCTTTAACCTAGGCTCTAACATAGGAAACAAAGAAAAAAATATTATTATAGCTTCAACCAAACTTATTACTGACTTTGGTTTAACTAATATTTGCAAATCAAGAATATTCAAAAGCAAAGCATTGCTTTTAGAAGACGCTCCAAAAGAATGGGATCTTGATTTCTTTAACATTTCAATTTCTGCGAAGATAAATGTAGAAAAATTCTTTCCACTTAAAATCTTATCAAAGATACAAGAGATAGAAAAAGAAATAGGCAGAAAAGATAGAGGTAAATGGGCACCAAGAGAAATTGACATAGATATATTGTTGTTAGAAGACAATAACGTTTCAACTAAGGAACTTACAATCCCTCATAAAGAGATAGAAAATAGAGAGTTTTTCATAAAAACTTTAGAAGAAGCATTGCCAAACTGGAAAGATTTCATCTAAACACTGGATTGCCACGTCACTACGTTCCTCGCAATGACGGGGAGTTGCGAATGTCACCCTGGGAGGGTCGGGGGTTGTACCCCCGACCCTAGGTTCATTTTTCTTCCGAGCAATCTCAACACTATGAGCGTGTGGTCGGGGGTACAACCCCCGACCAGCCACATAAAAACCCCGACCAGCCAGGCGGGAGTGAGGTAATTGTGGTCCCAGCCAAACTTTCCCCTATATAACTAATTTTCTCCCACCGGGCGGGTCGGGGGTTGTACCCCCGACCCTAGGTTCATTTTTCTTCCGAGCAATCTCAACACTATGAGCGTGTGGTCGGGGGTACAACCCCCGACCAGCCAGGTACAACCCCCGACCAGCCACATAAAAACCCCGACCAGCCAGGCGGGAGTGAGGTAATTGTGGTCCCAGCCAAATTTTCCCCTACATAACTAATTTTCTCCCACCGTCATTGAGATCGAAGCGTGGCAATCCAGAATGGTTATTCTGATTAAATAACCTTGAAATAAATAAGGTCATAATTAAGTAGTGGATATCCGCTAACAAAATAGAGCAAAACTATGAATATCGACAAATATACCCAAAAAACCCAGTCAATCCTGCAATCAGCACAAACTATTGCCCTTGGGAACTCCAACCAAAAGTTTTTACCTGAACACCTCCTATCAGCAATGCTAGCAGACAATGAGGGCTTCAGTGAAAAACTCATTAGTCTAGCCGACGGTAATCCAGTAATTCTCAAAGCTGAAAGCGAAACAATATTAAATAAAATCACAAAAGTTCAAGGCAGCGGAGCATCAAACATTTCCATGTCACAAGAACTAGCGAGAATATTTCTCCTAGCAGAAAAACTAGCCCATAAAAATGGCGATGAATTCGTAACACTAGAATTTCTATTATTATCAATCCTCCAAGACGATAATAACCAAGCCGCAAAAGCTCTAAAAATGTCTGGCCTGACTAACCCAGCATTAAAATCCGCGATTGACCAAATAAGATCCGGCAAAAAAGCCTCTTCAGCATCGGCTGAGGGCACATACAAATCCCTAGAAAAATACGCTAAAGATCTAACCGAATTAGCAAGAAAAGGCAAGATTGATCCAGTAATTGGACGTGACGAAGAAATAAGAAGGTCAATGCAAGTCCTATCACGCCGAACAAAAAACAACCCTGTTTTAATAGGTGAGCCTGGAGTTGGTAAAACTGCAATAGTAGAAGGCCTGGCGCAGAGAATAATAAATGGCGACGTACCAGAATCACTAAAAGGCAAAAGAATCATGTCCCTAGATATGGGATCATTGGTAGCCGGGGCAAAATTCCGCGGTGAATTTGAGGAAAGACTAAAAGCAGTCCTAAACGAAGTAGAATCAAACGAAAATATAATCCTTTTCATCGACGAATTACATCTTTTAGTCGGCGCCGGAAAAACAGATGGCGCAATGGACGCATCAAACCTCCTAAAACCAGCCTTAGCCAGAGGAGACCTCCACTGCATGGGCGCAACCACGCTAGACGAATATAGAAAATACATAGAAAAAGACCAAGCACTCGCGAGAAGATTCCAACCAGTCTACACAAAAGAACCAACCGTAGAAGACACAATTTCAATATTACGTGGAATTAAAGAAAAATACGAAGTTCATCACGGCATAAAAATAAAAGACTCTGCTCTAATCGCCGCAGCCACAATGTCTGACCGCTACATCACTGACAGATTCCTGCCAGACAAAGCAATAGACCTAATAGACGAGGCCGCCAGCGCATTAAAAATAGAAGTAGACTCAAAACCAGCAGATCTAGACGAAATGGATCGCAAAATAATACAATTAAAAATTGAAGCCGAAGCATTAAAAAAAGAAGACGATGCTAATTCAAAATCCAGATTAGAAAAAATCAACAAAGAGCTAAAAGGATTAGAAGAAAAATCCTCAGAAAAAAACTCAATCTGGCAAGCCGAAAAAATGAAGATCAATAAAGTAAATGATCTAAAAAGCAAAATAGAAGAAACAAAATTCGAATTAGAAAAAGCTCAGCGAGAGTCGGACCTAGGAAAAGCCAGTGAACTACAATATGGCAAATTGCCAGAGCTGACAAAAGAATTAGAAAAACTCGAAACAAATGTCGAAAAAAACCTAATTAGAGAATCTGTAGGTGAAGACGACATCGCCACAATAATTTCAAAAACGACTGGCATACCTCTAGACAAATTAATGGAAGGCCAAAAAGAAAGGCTCTTAAAAATGGAAGAACTCCTCAATAAAAGAGTAATCGGCCAAGACAAAGCTCTTGCCGCAATTTCAAACGCCGTTAGAAGATCTAGAGCCGGGCTGCAAGATCAAAAACGCCCAATAGGTTCTTTCTTATTTTTAGGCTCCACCGGAGTCGGCAAAACCGAAGTATCTAAAGCCCTAGCAGAATTCATATTTGACGACGAGTCAGCAATGCTGAGAATGGATATGAGTGAATATATGGAAAAACACGCAGTCTCTAGACTAATCGGCGCGCCTCCAGGCTACGTTGGTTTTGAACAAGGCGGAGTCCTCACGGAAGCTGTCAGAAGAAGGCCATATCAAGTAATATTATTTGACGAAGTTGAAAAAGCTCACCCAGACGTATTTAACATCCTTCTACAAGTTCTAGACGATGGCCGCCTAACAGATTCCCTTGGAAATGTAGTTAATTTCTCCAACACAATAATAATTCTAACCTCAAATTTAGGTTCTAATTTCTTATCAATTAATGAAAAATCACAAGATAGTGAAACCAAAGTTATGGAAGTCGTGAAATCTCACTTCAGACCAGAATTTTTAAATAGGTTAGATGAAATAATAATATTCAATAATCTAGACCAAAGTCATATTGGAGAAATTGTAGAAGTTCAAATCGAGATTTTAAGAAAAAGGCTAAAATTAAAAAACATAGAACTAACCCTAGACAAATCCGCCAAAGAATATCTAGCCGCAAAAGGCTATGACGCAAACTACGGCGCCAGACCTCTAAAAAGATTAATACAAAGAGAAATAGAAAATATCTTGGCTGAAAAACTACTAAGAGGAAAAATAAAAGAACATTCAAAACTCACAATAAAATCTCCAAAAGACTCAGGTAAATTAGAAATTATTTTAGATAAATATGATTATTGAACTTTAGTATAAAAAAGATTAAAAAATACATTGCTAATGTTATAGTAAATATCTAACTTTAAGTTATAAAAGTAGTCTTTTTTCTGGGTTAGAAAAAATAACAATTTTATTGATAATTAGTTATGTCAAAGTTTTTGCAGTCTAAACCAAATTCCTCCTCAAGTAATATACCAAGAGCTTCGTCTTTTGTAAAAGTATCAAGTTCAAATAAAATTCACATTACCAATGAAGATCCTAGTATTTCTTTCAAACCTATGCTGGAATCTGCTTTTTTTACCCCAGAGTATTTGGAGCAACTGATATTTTTTCAATATGAGCATAGTTCCGAACAGCAACATTCAGGGTTTATTCATGAGGCATTGCATAGTGCTCTAGAATTAGGTGTTAATGAATACGGTGACAAAGTTACATTGGAAGTTTTTGAGAATGTTAAAAAACAGATAGATAAAAAATTTAAGGAAAAAAATTCATCAATAACTAGTACTAATAGCATAAAATATAATCAATATCATCTGAGTTTATTTAAAGCTCTAGTTTCATATGGAAAAGTTAGTAAGTCAGTTTTGGAAGATGAGAGTTTGCAAAATGTGATAAATAATGTCCAAAAAATTGAAGACAATATTAACGGTCCCCAATATACAGCAAAAGGAAAATACGATGCTAACGTCGATGTAGGAGTGCTTCAATTTGATATTGAGACACAACAAAAAAAGATTGATGAGTTGAAAGAAAATAAAAATATTGCGTTCAAAAGAATTATAACAAGTTTTTTTAAAGTTGATAATACATATAATCCACGAGTTATTACGAATGCTTCATCACATAGTAGGCCTAAAATAATTATTGGGACAACGTTAGAAGATGACGTTAGCTTGATTGGACAATTTAAAAATGTTGAAGATAAATGTTATAGTGATGTTAGTAAGGAATATAAAGTTGCATTTTTAGATGAGGTTTCGCGTTTTCGCTTAAAATTTAAAAATAGAAATACTACCGCAGATTCTAATTATATAGGTGATGATAGTGATGAATATAGTAAAGCAATAAAACAAAAAGCTATTTTTACCCATAGGGCAATTATCGAGTTAAAGCAGAGACGGGAAGAATCAAGACCTTATAATACAACTATACCAATTAGTGCACAAGTTGCAAATATCGCTGACTCTCCAAAATTAGTGGAACTAGGTTTGTCTTATTTTTTGACTAATAAAAGTGGACTCAATATACCTATTAAAAGAAAAGAATATCAGAGGGTAGCTGATATAATAATGAACGACTTTTTTGAATATCTTGCTAAGGAGAAATATAAAAATACGGGTAGTAATAAAGTCTTAACAGAGGAAGTTAGAAAAATTGTGAGACTCTGTAATAATGATTTAAAACTAAATCCTGATTATGAAGCTTTTTCAGAATTTATAAATAGCTTTAGATCTAAAGGAAGTAATCATAGAAGTTCTAATTCTAATAATAACTTAGTGCAGTACATAATAAACAAATCCACGTCACTTTTTGAGAAATTACCCAAGATAGAACAAGATAATCCCAATATAGAAAAGGAGAATGAATTATCTAGAAGTAAAGAAACATTAAAGAATTTACAAATAGACAATAATCGTATAGTTTTCTTACAGAAAGTAATAACTAAGTTAGATAATCATTATAAGGATATTCTGCATAATACAGATAAAATAGTTCCTTTTGACATTATGCATATAGGATCAATAGACCCAAACATAATTATAAACTTATTTGAAGGATATGCTAGCAATTTAAATACAAAAGTTGTTTGTAGACAAAATGCACAGGGAAGCTCTACTCCAGTTTTGCAAGCATTATTTCATAATATGAGTTATGATCAGAGTATGAATAATGATCAGCTTTTTAATGAAGTATCCGAAGAATATCGAAGTGAAAATCCTGAAATAGTGGCAGATAAAACTGCTAAATTTTCAAGAAACCGTAGTCAGACGGGAGTATTTACTCCTAAATCTCTTACATCTTATAATTATATAGAGAGGACTTCAGATGATCATTCTAAAGATAATTCTTCAGCAGCAGAATCACCAATTTCACATAATTCTAATTCACTTAATTCTATTGATTTGGAATTAACAAGTCCAAGTAATGATCCTTTTTTATCTGATTTATATACAGATGATTCAGGAAACGTAGTTCCTAATCAACCAACAGATAAAAATGAAGAATCTAGTGAATCTGAAAATTCAAAGAAGCTATCAAAAGAGATAAAAGAGCTTATTATAAGATTGGATATAAGGGAAACTAAATATAATAGTGATTTAGCAGATCTTATGATAGAAATAGATGTAGCTAAAGCAGATTGTGATAAATTGAAAAATGAATTACATGATCAGCAAGTCAGAATAGAAACTTTGGATGAATATCCAATAAAATTGGCTGACTTACTTTTGACAGAACAATTTAATAATTTTTATAAAGAAAAATATAGCTCTATTAATGATAGAAAAGATGAAATTGCAAATGATTTAGATGAGTTAGAAGAAGAAAGTAATGAATTGTTAGAAAACAAAGTTACACTAGAATCTGACTATACCGCTTTTTCTACTTTATACATTTCCTTTAAAGATGTTTTAGACAATTTTAAGGAAAGAGATAGCTTTGAAGAAAAAATTGTTGAAGAAGTTTATGCTAAATTAAAGATAATTGAGCAAAAATTTAATAAAGAATTTGCAACGGAAAATGATGAGTTTTTAAAGCCTAGCCCTCAATTAGAAGGGGATAAGTCACATAATACTCTTGATAATACTGATATAAATCAAACAATTAGTCCTAATTAATATTATAACATGTCAAAATTAACAAGTTCACATGATGGTGACTTAGAAAAATCTAGAAAACTATTAGACTTCTTTAAAACTCCGTGGTATTCGGGTTTTTTAACATCTAATCACACAGATAACAATCTACAATCAATTTACACAGTCATTAGAGGCGATCTTAAAAAAGCAGGATTTTTAAAAAAAGGGTCGAAACCAGTAAATGAATTAAACTATGAAGATTTTGCTGGTCAATATGAATATTTACACTCTGCTTTAGTAGATTTGTTACAACAAAAGGATGATTTTGCTTTGCAGGCAGTAACAAATCTAAGAATAGAACTACAGGAAATAATTAATCAAAAAATAACAGGAGAGGTTAAAGAAAACAAGGGTATTCAACTTCAGAAAGCTCAGGTAGAGCGTAATGAATACGAAAAATATTTGGGCGCTTTAAAAACTCGTTATAGTATAAATCAAGCACAAGAGAATGCTAAAAATGCAGCTGCACAAGGCTCTCATACTGATATGTCAGCTAATGCAGCAGAAGAACAAGCTAATCAACAGCCTCCACCGCCAGCCCCAAGTGCTACTAACACAGCAGGACAAGTAAATCCTAGTACGCCGGATAATGCTAATAGCAGAGCAGCTGGATCAGCAGCGTTCGATGCGGATATAATGTCTGAATTTGTAGGAGGTACCCCCCCAGTAACACCAGGTGCAGGACAATTTACTCCACCTAGGATACCTACTCAAGCACAAACTACCAATCCGGCTGGAGAATCTAAACTAGGAGATGGTTTTACTGGTAATATAGTAGCAAGTGCAGCAGCAGCAGCTCCTCCTCCATCAGAAAGACAATCTGCTACAGTTGCAGCAGTGTCGTCATCTGAACAAAAACTTAATCCATTTCAATTTTGCATAGCAAATCTTGATGATAAGGTAAAAGTACTATCTTTACAGGTAACGTTACTAAGTACTAATGAAGAAGTAAATATAGCATTACAGTTTCTAGAAACTTTACTTAAAGACAGTAAAGAATTAGACGAGCTAGCTTCTGTAAAAAGAATGAATTCTGGAGAATTAGGTACATATATAGGCAATCTCAATAATTCGATTGAAAATCTATTTAAAGACGATGAAAATTATTTGGTCTTAGATTCTGATGAGAAGAAAAACTTTGTAAAAGCTGTTATAGTACTTAAGAAATATTCAATTGAATTACTTAAAAGCCAAAATTATTTAAGAAATATAAGTCCTATTACTAGTGGATTGATAGATCTTCCAAATATTAGAGAACCGAGATTTTCTGAAGGTGATTTGGATATAGCTAATCAAGCTATAAATTATATAAAGACACAAGAGAATTTTAAATCTTTCAATGTTGTTAATTCATCAGGAAAATTATCTGAAGACATAAAACGGCTTGGTACTATTGTTCATGTGAATATCATGAATATTAATGTTTTCCCTAAAAATAAAGTACTAGGGACGTTATTCCAGGCTAATGATGAAAGGCAAGAAGGACTATCTTTAGATGGCGCAGTTGGATATATTAAACATGCATTTGAGAAGAGAAGAGAAGAGGATAAAAAAGGAAAAGATAGTGAGATCACAGAACATAAAAGTGTTGGAAATGATGCTAATGCTGTAAAGATTCAGAATATATATCGTAAACATTTAAATAAAAAACTAGTTGAGGAGAAAAAAACTAATCAAATAGACCCAGAACGTGCCCTAAAAACAAAAGTACAAGGACAAAAAATCAAAACGTTCCTTATAGCGGCTACAGAATTGGCTGCTGCAACCAAAGCATCCGAAGAGGCAAAAAAATCTCATGAAGAAGCTCAAAAATCAGCACAAGAAGCTACTGATGCATCTAATTATGTAGCTGCTATTGCTGAGAAGTTAAAGAAAATATCTGGTCCAGAATCTGAAGAATTCAAAAAAGCACAAGATGATGCGCTTTCTGCAGCTCAAAGTGCAAAAGAATCAAGTGAGGCTGAAAACGAAGCACAAAAATCTGCGCAAGAAGCAAAGAAAACTAGAGATAAGGTCGCAGTTGTTGCCAAAGCTGTTGCTGCAGTGAATAATGCTGAAGATTTTAGAGATCCATATATAAAAGATGCAGAAAATATGAGTCAATCTCGTGGGGTAATGGCATCTTTTAGTGGAATTAGAGATGAACAAATTCCAGTAGCAGAAGATGAAGGGCAAGATCCATCTGCAGCTGATCAAGTAGTCGCACATTTAGAGACTGTTAAGAGTAAAAATGATGCTATAAAGACTAATCCACATGCTCCTAAAGATGAAAGGTCTAGTGAGGGTCTGAATAATAACGAAAAAACTGAATTATTAGAAGAGCTAAAAAAGGCAGAAGAAGAAGTACGTAGGTTAACACAATCAGTGAAAAATGAGGCCAATAAAGCAGCTTTGGTTTCTGTAACAGCTAGATATCAGGCAGACAAAGCCATTAGCGATAAAGGTGCTATTGACCTACTTGCTAAGAATAGTGCAGCAAAAAGAATTCAAACCACGGCTAGAAAAAACCTAGCTGTGTTAAAGTTGAAAGGTCTTAAAGATAAGAAAGAGATAAAAGCGTGGATAGCACAAGCAGTTGCTGCTTCTAATGCAAGAGTTATTGAAGCGGTGGCTTCATCCAATAGAGCTGGTGATTTAGCCCAAGCGGCAGGTGCTGCTAATGAAGAGAATTTGAATCCAGCAGAAAAGGAACGTAAGGGAGAGTTAGTTGTTGAAGCACAGCGTGCTGCGGATGCGTCTGCAGAAGCTGCGAGGCAAGCAGAAGCGGCTAGGGCTACTGCTGAAGAAAAGGCGAATGAAGCTGCTGATGAAGAAAAGACGTTAGAAGAGTTACAAGTAATAGCTCAATCTGTAGGTGAAAGAGCAAATATAGTAGGACAGAATACGCAAAAAGCAGGTGAAGAAGTGGGGCTAGCTCAACAGGCTAAGGATGAAGTTGAAGCTTTAGTGGCTTTGGCTGCGGCGAGGAAGGATAAAGGTGCGATAAGAGAATGGATAGCACAAGCAGTTGCTGCTTCTAATGAAAGAGTTGCTGAAGCGGAGTCTTCATCAAATAGAGCTGGTGCTTTACCTCAAGCGGCAAATGAAGCTACTGAAGAGAATTTGACTGCAGCAGAAAAGGAACGTAAGGGAGAGTTAGTTGCTGAAGCACAGCGTGCTGCGGCAGCGTCTGCAGAAGCTGCGAGGCAAGCAGAAGAGGCTAGGGCTTCTGCTGAAGAAAAGGCGAGAGAAGCTGCTGATGAAGGCAAGTCTTTAGAAGAATTACGTGCTAT
>Ga0115003_10001160_pt1 | contig 23345 bp, 15 predicted proteins | sample ArcticOcean_MG_C_7_FD_88736 | JGI IMG/M metagenome (GOLD analysis project Ga0115003, IMG submission 88736) | Marine microbial communities from western Arctic Ocean - ArcticOcean_MG_CB11_88 | ecosystem: Environmental > Aquatic > Marine > Oceanic | place: Arctic Ocean: Canada Basin | collected... | reverse complement strand
TGTACGCGGTCGCGGTGCCGTTGTTCGTCGCCACAAAGATTACGCGCGGTACATCGTCTGCGTCGGCTTCGACAACCGAAAACGTCTTGGTGAGATCGATCGCCGGCTCTCGTACGACGAGATTTGCCTCGTCGATGGAGATGACCACCCGAGTCGTATTTTCGTCGACGTAGCGAACTTCCGCCACGGTGGCCGCGCCGCCATTGACGATCGCCGTGCCGTCCTGGTTTTCAACAATGTTGTCGACGCGGGCGATAAAGTCGATCGCAAATTCAAACCGATTTCCGCCACCGCCGCCCATCGTCACCGTCTGATCGCCGAAATTCCAGCTCACTTCCGTGTCGGTGCACGTTGGAACGAATGTGCCGCCCGGCGTAAAACCGGCCGCAGCGTAGGGCGCGACATCCAGATTCACAGCGGGGGCTTCGACGCAGCGAATGCCTAAAGGCAGTTCATCGCGAATCGTAAAGCTTCGGAGCTGCGCGACCGGGATCGACGTTTTGAGTTCGAATTCAATCTCTTCACCAATCGAAACTGGCTGCGGTGCCGGCAACACGGCAAGGGCGCTGTTTGACGTGGTGATGACGCGCTTCGGATCCACCTCGACGGGGATGATCTGGATCGTGGCTTCTGCGGACGCACTCGTAAATTGTCGCGCCCCACCCGCTTCGCCATTGGCACCAAGGGGTGCGCTCTGATTTCCACTTGCGTTTTCGAGGCTGTCGTAGCTCGCCGTCACGCGATTTGTGAGCGTTTCGAGTGGCGCGACATCGTCGAGGGGGTCGACGCGGTAGTAAAGGACAACATTGTCCCCAGCGTTGATCTGCAACAACGCATCACTATGGGTATAGGAAGCAAGGACCTGCGCGGGATTGCTGTTCTCCAGTACGTTGTCGCTGATCGTACCCTCGCCGCCCGCATCCGCGCCGTCTACCAGGGCGTCACCGTCGTTGTCGACGCCATCTCCGGTCAACAGTTCAACGAACAGTTGATCTGACGGGTCGGTCACGCTGGTCACCGTGACGTCATACGCCGGCGCGTGTGCAACGCCGTCAGTCATCGCTTCGTTCGTAACGGTCACCCGATAGACATAGGTATCGAACGCATCGCCGTCGTCCGCGAGCGCCACAAAGTTGCTACACGCCGCACCCGGCCCGTAGAGCGTTTCGTTGCAGACTTCTTTGGTGACGGTGAGGTTGGGCTCGGTCACGGTGAGGTCAACGCGACGATGGACTTCACGCGGAAAGCCAATCGTGCTCGGCCCAAGGGTAAAGGTCTCTTCGCCTGGGATCAGCGTATTGAAGAAGACGGCTTCAAACGTCGAAGTCAGCACATTACTGCTGAGTTCCGCGTGCTCATTGGGCGGTGCGCTCGTGTCTAGCGGGTCGTTGAGCAACCGCGTCAACGCGTCGGCGCGGAACCAATGGTCTTTGGCGGTAATCCGCTCGGCCGGCACTACGGTGTTGAATGTCCAGTCAAAGAAGCCCTCGTCAAGCGGCGCGGGAGGCGGGTTGAGGGCCACGCCTGCGATGGCTGAGGTGCTCGTCAACAATGGATCGGTCGAGGAGATGTAGCCCTGCCCGTCCGGGATTTCGTCGACAACCTGAATGTTCTGCACGGCGATATAAGTGAAGCCGGGTGTCTGAAAACCGAACCAACCGCCGCTCTCTATTGAGTAGCTGCACTCTTCACCAATTTCGATCTGATCGTCGGGAGACCCGGGCGGAGGATTGTTTTCCGAACAGTCGCCGGCCTGGCTCTTCAGCAGATCGTAGCCCACCAACCGAGCACGTAAGGCATCAAGCGTGTAGTCATTCGCACGATCGGTGATCCCGTCGGCGCGTGGCAGTGGCGCCGGGAACCAGAGTGACGTCGCATCGCTCAGCGTAATCTCGCCAATGACATCGGCCCGGAAAGTCAGGTCGTCGTCGAATGTGAGTGCCGGGTTTTTCACAACTTCAAAGGTCAGCGCCTCCGTTGCTCCCGGCCCGATCGCGCCGCGATCGCAGACGTACACACTCGCCGTGGCGGGCAGGTCAGTCGGGAGCCTCCAGTTCGGAATGGCGGGCGGGTTTGAGGTCGCGGAACAACCCCCGGGCACAGTTTGAACAACCATCGCTTCGCCGAAGGTGACGTAGGCGAAATAGTCATCGGCGTCATGGCCGCCATTGTTCGCGAGTTGAACCGTAAGGCTAAGTGGGTCGCCCGTACTGGTCAGGATGAAGAGCAGCTCGCTCCCCACCATGTTGACGTCGAGGTCTTCGGGCTGCGCCGTGTCATTGTCGACGACTACGTCGTTGTGAAGCGTGGCGGTGCAGTACTCCTCCCACCATATTTCGGTCCTGCTCGTGATGGCAAAGCTTTCAGTCGGGTCGGTATTGGGCGGCGCGCTCGCGGGCGCTTCGTTGCGCACGTCGATGTTCGCGGTCAGGTCGTAGTACGTCGGATCGATCAACACCGTACGAAAGGTGACCGTGACTTCGTCCCCGTGTCGAATCATGTGGATCTGATCGGGAAAGTCGGGATGAATCGTCGAACTCGTCAGGACGAAGTCGAGATCCGTATTCGCGAGCGGGTCGGCGGGATCGAGCGACGTCAGGGGTACTGTTCCAGGCTGCGGGTTGATCCACTCGATCGTGTCGATCATGCCGTCGTACGTGCCGTAGCGCGGAGCTATCAACACCGTGGGGGTGAACGTCGGGTCGATCACGTACTCGGTGGGCAAGAGGTGGTTAAGTCGAAGTCCTCCGGCTTCTCCGGTGATGGTACCGTTCGAGTTGTTGTTGATCGTAATCGTAACCAGGCCGGTTGCGCCCATCGGTTGGCCGGGATTGATGCCGGTATATGCAATGTCGAAGTCGACACCGCTTACCTGTGAATTAGTGAAGAGTGGATCATCGTCACCACCCGCGTCAGACCCGCCAGCGGTGAGCGTGATGCCACCGGCCGGGGCGTCGGCTTGGCAACCCCATTCGCCACCGTCGACGGTATTCGATCGGTCTAAACACGAGTCGGTCACGCGACCCACGAAGTAGTAGAGGCCACTTCCGCCTGGGGGAGCCACGATGTAGGGGTTGGCGCCGCCACCAAACTCTTGGGCGACATCGAGGTTGTTAATCGTCGTCGTCCCACCGAGGTTCACGCATCCTGCGGGAGATGCACCGCCGGCTGCGGCTTCGGCGTCCCCTTCGTCGTCGCATACCCAGTCGAACAGGAAGTTGCCGGGGACAATCGAGTCGTCGAAAATCACGTCTTGAAGCGGTGCGTTGCCGTTGTTGCGCACTCGGATTCGCCAAATGACGTCGTCGTTCTCGTGTGCGTAGACAGTGCTCGAATAGCCGGACTGGGCAGCATCGATGTTGCGCCCGGCTTTGAAAAGAGCGGGTTCAGGTTCGCGGAGCGGCAAAGTTTCAGGGCCAGTGTCCGTGGTGAAACGATCTGCTGGCGCACAACTCGGCGTGCTCGCGATTTCTGCGTCGATCGAGCGATTGGCCGAGACCAGTCCTTCTTCGTCGACGGTGGCATGGCGAACGACATTGAATTGGATGGCGAGACTCTCGCGATTGCCCGGCCCCGGCGCGTCGGCCTCAAGCGTAAATCCAGCCGGCAAAGTCCATGTCAGCTCGGAGCCGTTTATTCCACCGACAGCCGGCTCGACCACGGCGGGGGCAGTCACGTTCGTCCCGTCAAACACCGTCGTGCCGCCCACGTATGTCAGCCCCGACGAACCGAGGTCTTCTCGAACGACGATCTGCGAAAGATCAACGTCGTCCGGGATCGACGTAGGGTTCTTGATCACGATGTTGACGGTGCCGACGCTACACAGCTCACAAAAGCTGACGGTGAAGTCGTGATCGATCAAGTCGGCAAACCCAAGACTCGACGGACAGCTCGCAGGAACCGTCTGCGCAAGAGACGGCGTCGCCCACAAGCTCAAAAGGGCGATCGACAGCGTAAGGAGCCAGCTCCTGCTGCGATGCGATTTATCTCGATGTCGATCGTCGTGGTGCACGACTGCCTCGTCCCTTCGCGATCGTGAAATCGCGTGCTGCAAAAGGGGACCGAGGCAGCGCGAAGCGTTGTGCGCTGAATTCCGGCGGTCCCGCTGTCATGAAACGCACATTCGATGCGTTCTTTAGACCGGTGACTTTGCGTCATCGCCTTTCAGCGACTTTGCCTTTGTCTGAATCACGTTGAGCCGCCGGCTCAACTCTCTATTTTTTCTTGCAGCGCGTCGCGCTTGTTTTTCTCCTATCTGTCTCGTCTGTATCGGAATGTCTGCGCGAGAATCACGTAATAAAGATCAGCTCGCTGGAAGAAAATCGATCGGGTAGACGATCAAGACCGGCGGTACGCCGTCCTTGGCGCCGAAGTCGAACTTCCCGACCCGGGAGACGACCTGTTGCGCCAGCGTCGGCGCGTTCATATCCGTCGACTCCACTTCGCAAAGTGAAACGCTACCGTCGGGTTCGATCTGAATCTTCAGCACGATCTGGCCTTTGAGCGTCGGGTCACGACGCAACTCGCGGTTGTACAACCGGTAGAGCGCTGATTTGTGGCGATCGAATACGATCTGAATCTCTTCATCGGTACGCGCAGGACCAGCGCCACCGCTCAGGGGTCGCGCATCCCCCACAATTTCGCCGATACCACTTGTGGCCATCCCCACTTCGACGCCTTTGAGCGAGCCCCCGGCGCCACCGATATCGCGGCTCACGGCAGCAAGATTGATTCCACCACTGGTGCCTGCTGCGCGAGTCGCCACCATCGACCGAACGGCACCATGGCCAGGCTTCGGCTCTGCGTTTTGAATCTTCGCCTGCGCGCCCAGCTTGGCAGTCGCCTTATTGGCGGCAAGGCCAGAGAACTTCTCGCGGAAAGCTAGAATTCCGGTGGACTCGGGCTTCTTTATTTTCGCGACTTTCGGCTCAGGGCGGGCCGCAGGTTCAGGTGTCTTGATATCCGCAACCTGAGTTTCATCCGAAGTAGTCGATTTCGTTTCGGTCGGCTTCAGCTCCACCTCTTTGGGCGGCGGAGGAGGAGGAGGAGTCGCTTCGCGTACAAGTCGCGTAAGGCGCTCTGGAATTTCATCCTGTGTCCAAGGATCGGGAAGCGGAATATTAATCAATGGAAGCACCACCCCCAGAAACAGGCTGAGTAACAACGAAACCATCATCGCTTTTCTGAATCGTTGGTCTTCTTCGCCGCCTCGCGCCCAGGGCATGCTGGTTTCGTGTGCAAACCCGGGGTCGAGTTCGCGTTCGATCAGCCATTCGCGCTTGTACTCTTCTTCTTCAAGTTTGACTTCGTAAAGATCGTCAACGATCTCATCGCTGTTATTTTGTTCGTCGGCAATTTTGCTGAGCACAGCGCTGCGACGGCTTTCGATTTCGGCAAAGCGCTCGCCGAATGCGAGGATGTTGCGGCGAACGACAAGAAGATGCTCCTCGCCGCTGATTTCAATATTTGCAGCCGACCAGAAGCTCCCGTCGGCACCTAGCTCGCGCAACTCATCGAGCCCACGGCACACTTCGCTGAGTACCGCGATCTGCCGTCGCTCTATCTCGTGCTGCTCGAACTCGGCATCGATTGCACGCAGCTGTAGCTCAAGGCTATCGAGATTCGCCTGCGACTGATCGAGTTGCGAATTTAAAACGCTCGTATCGGTTGTTTTGGATTCTTCCACGGATTCCAACTAAGTCTGAGGCTTTGCCGGAGCTTTCTGAAGGACTGCAAGCGAGATACGCCCATAGCCCTGCCCCGTTGCCGTTGACATCACCTTTTTGATGACGTCGAAAGGAACACTCTTGTCGGCCAGCACCGTCACTTCACGGCTCTCTGCAACCGCCTCTGTTTTGAGGCCAATGATTCGGTTGCCAATCTCTTCGAGGCGCTTGGCGATTGGCGCAATGTTCTGACCATCAAAGGTTCGGATGTCTTCAGTACGCACGACGTGCTCACCTTGGACCGTCACCTCTTCTGGGCTTATGAAAATGACGACCGTCTCGCGCGGCTTGTCCTCCACCACCGACGCTGGCAACGTGATCTGCTTCGGCGTTTCGAGCACTTCGGTGGTTGCCGAGTTTACAAGCAAGAAGAACACCAGAATCGTAAACACGTCCATCAGCGAAGTGAGGTTCAGCTTTGGAGCGACCTGGCGGTTGCGAGACATCCGTTTCATACGACGTGAGCTTTTCACGGGGCGTCTCCTATCGCGACATCGCTGAACAGCGCCAGGCGAATCGGCGGCTCGTCGGTCGACTCGGACGGAATGTCCGCACTCCGAAGCATGTCCATGACCTGGATCAAATGGTCGTACTCGATCTCGGGTTCAAGAAGCACCGAAGCGTCTTCACTGTCGGGATGATCTTGCTTGAGGGCAATCACGTGTTGCTGCAGGGCGGCAAAGTCATATTCTCCGTTAACCTTTGGCAAGATCGCGATCTTCCCGCCGGTGTCGAGGACCTCGAGCCCGTCTTCACGTACGACGACTTCGACGCGATAATGCGGCTCCACCGATGCAGCACCACCCTCGGTCGTGGGCAAGCTGAGTTCGATGATCGTGATCCTCGAAAACACGGCCGTAATCAACAGGAACGGGACCAACACCACCATCAAATTAAGAAAGGTGGTCATGTCCAGCTCTGCTATTTCAGCCTTGTGTCGTCTCGAGTGATGTCGCCTTCGCATGACGGGTTATGCCTCGGCCTGTTGACGTGCGGCTTTCGAAGAGATCACGTTGAGTGCCTTCACCGATGCCATTTCGAGGCTGTCGATAATTTCACCCGTCTTCGCCGAGAGCACAGAGCTCGTGACCAGAAGCGGAATCGCGACCATTAGCCCAAAGGCCGTCGTATTCATCGCGACCGAGATACTGGCCGAAAGCAGGTCCGCCTTCTCAGCCGGGTTCGCGTTTGCCACCGCAGTAAAGGCTTCGATAAGACCCATGATGGTCCCGAGCAACCCGAGCAGGGTGGCAATGCTCGAAGCGAGCGCCACATAGGGCGTGCGCTTTTCGAGCTTTGGGATGATTTCCATCATGCCCTCTTCCATCGCGATTTCGATGTCCTCGCGTCGGCGGACTGCACCCTGAAGTGCCAAGCCCATACCGAGGAGACTCGCGATGGTCGAGTCGTCGTCAGACGTCATGGCGCGCGCTTCAGCGAAGTCGCCACTTTCGAGTACCGGTTGCACTCGAGTCCAAGCCGTCTGGTTCTTGGTCCGAATCATCGTGAGTGTCACGTAACGTTCGACCGCGATTGCAGCGCCGACGGCGAAGACAATCAAGATCGGATACATGAACGGACCACCCGTTGTGAAGAATCCGACAATGCCATAAATGAGATCCATATTGATGTACTCCTATAAGCCCAGCGGGCCAGTGGTTCAGGGTTGAGGTTTGTTACGCGTCGCGCCGCCGGAAGGAACGGCATCAACGCGAAGTTCGTAGTACGCAAGAGCACGACGGAAGACGTCCTTGTCGACAGGCTGACGACCCCCGTCGAGCGCCTTGAGCGCGTTCAGCGTTTCGCCAAGCTGAGAGCCCTTCCACGGCACAATGGCCAAAGATTTCGGAGCCTCGTCATTGCCAACGATCGACATCCCGCTGAGGTGCTGTGCCTTCGCACCAGCGGCTTTCGCCTTTTTCTTGTCTTCGGCGGCGGCCACATTCACGACGAGCGAGCCCAACATGAATGCAATGAACAAGTGTCGAATCATCGAATAGACCTCCCAGTACGATTACGAAGGTCGGCGATCCACATGGCGGCTTCGGTGTCTTCGGGCATCGCGAGGTGGTATCGCTCGTAGTTATCGATCGCGCAGTCGACGTCTGACACGTAGAGATCACAGAGGATGGCTAGGTTGCGGCGCGCGAAATGAAATTTGGGGTAAATCTCGAGGGCGCGTTCGTAACTGAGACGCGCCTCCTCGAAGCGACCGCGCTTGCGATAGATGATGCCGAGTTCGTTGTGGGCAACCGGATGATTCGGATTCAATTCAACCGCCCGCGCCATGCTGGCCTCGGCGGCTTCCAACTCGCGAAGCTCGCTGTGCGCAATGCCGAGATTGATATGGGCCGTGGTGACATGGGGCGCGCTCTTCGTCAAAGCCTCGAGAAGAATTACGGCCTCGGCGTAGTTGCCGTCATTCATCAAGTCAACCGCACGCCGGAAATCGGAGCGCAACGTGCCACTGACGCCGACCTCTTGAACGATCACGAACCCGCGATCGTCCTTGCTCTCGAACCGACCCGAGTTCGTCGTTCCGTTGGTCGAGCAACCCGAAGCGAACCACATCGCGCACACCACACAAACAACGTGCAGGGTCGACGCTCGAAACTTATTTTTCGTGATGCTACGCGTCATCTATCCGGCCTCCACGAGAAGTTCCACCGACGTGGTCTGCACCGGCTCAACGGGGGCCTGCGACGGCTCCGGCAAAACTTCGGGGAGCGACTCCGGCGAAACGGGAACTAAGGCATCCGGTGTGCGATAGGCATATTCGTCGATCGACGCGATCGGTCCTGTGCTCTCTTCGAACTTCGCGTAGCGACCTGGCATCATTTGCGCGAGTTCGCGCAAGCTCTTCTCGATCCAGTCGTTGTAGACCCCGACCGACATCAGCTCAAGATTTTTCTCGTGGACTTCGATCGCCTGTTCCTCGAAGGGGTAGGCCTCTTCTTCGAGCACGAGTTCATAGTCAGCAAGTTCGCTGTCGGAAAGAGACTGGGGTCGCTCAGATGCGAGCAACGCGCGACTGAATTCGAGGTAGACCTGCGCAATGTAGAAGGTCGCTCCTGCCGTGGCCTCACCCACCTCGTATTCGATGAGGCCCTCAAACACTTTGAGCGCTTCGTCCATGCGCTTCTTTTTCTTGGCGAGGTTCTTTTCAAAGGGCTGGACGAGTTCGACCGACGCAAAGTCGTCATAGTCTTGTTCGGCGAGAAAGAGCGCGGACTTCGCTGCGTAGTAACGCACCGAGTCCGAGGCTTCTGCGCCCGATTCTTTTTCGATCGCGACGATGGCGCGCAACTCGCGCTTTTGGTTTGAGGGTTGTCCGTCCGCGCCATAGAGAGAAGCGACCTTGAACCTGATCTCGACTGATGTTTCGAGGGGCTCAGGGAAAGCCTCAACGTACCGCTCATAGACTTTGACAGCGCGCATAGTTTGATCGGCGTCTTCGTAGAGTTCACCCGCGATCAACAACGCTTCGCGACGAGCAGCTGCGACCTCTGCCTCGTCGGCGACGCGCTCGTATTCCTCAGCAGCGCGTTCCAGATTTCCAGCGGAGCGATACACCGACGCGATCTGCTTGGTTGCTTCTCGACGCAGCGTGTGTTCCGGGTGTGCTTCCCGGAACGCTTCCAACACCTCCGCGGCCATTGCCCAGTCTTCCAACACAATGAGCGAGGCACCGGCGTCGTATTCGGCTGCAGCCCGAATCGGGCTCTTGGGTGCAGCGTCGCGTACACGCAAGAAATGTTCAGCGGCCACGCGATGATCTCCAGCCGTGCGTGCGGCCTCGGCCTGCTTGTAGATCGAAGCGGCCAGGTTCTCGATCACGTCGGCCCGCGCGGGATCTTCAGCATCCGTCCATTCGAGAACCTGGGCGTATGCGGTTTCTGCCGCCACGTAGTCCTGGGTATCGAAGTGGCTGTGTGCCACCGCGGCCGAGGCAGCTCGAATGATTCCGGGTTGCGCGTCTTGATAGGTCGCGATCAGTTGCTCACCGTGGGTGATGGCGCGCGCATAATCTTTCATGGCGTACAAGTTGTCCACCGCTGCGCCGAGTACCACCGCTGCGTGTTCGTGCTGCGGGAAGGACTCGACGAAGCGCAATGTGCTGGTGACGGCCGCCCGACGCACGGTCTCGCGAGCCTCGCCCTCTTCCGCCTGCTTCTCGTGTTCGCGGTGTGCAAAGATCGCTGCATAACCTGCGGCCGACGCCTTCTCGTGCTCGTCATATCCGTAGGCCGTGCGCTCGTACTCGAGAGCCGCATCCCCAAAGTCTTCGTTTTCGAGGAGAAGGTCCGAGAGTCGATGGTGAATACCTGGCGCTTCCGGCTCATTCGCAAATGAATTCAGATACCCGCGATACCAACGTGAAGCCTCGGCGAAGTTGAGAGGGCGTGCGGCGCGATACTTCTTGTCCTGGAAGACGGCGTGGTAATGGGTCGCGAGATCTTCCAAGTTGTCACGTAAATATCCGACAACTTCCGGCGCATCAGCCACCAGAACGTGCTGCCAGTATTCTGCGTCGAGGGCGTAGCGCTCGGCGAACTCTTTTTTCGACGCAAGCACGAGTTTCGGAAAGCCACCCGCTTCATAGATCTCAACAATTCGCATGCCGTACTGCGGGGAGCTGCGGTGATGCGGGTTCAGCGTAATGAAGGCGGAATAGGATTCGGCGGCGTCTTGGTATCGGCGCTTTTCAAAGTAAAAGTCACCAAGCCGTCGGTAGACCCGGTCTTCATACTTCCGTCGCCCATGCGTCGCGAAGTAGTCGGTCACCACGGTTGCGCCGCCCAAACTCGAGAAGCTGAGGCTGATCACCCGATAGGTGTCCGACACGCGCTGTTCTTCGGACTGATCACCCGCCTCGTCGAAGTCGTATCCCGCGTCGACCTTGTAGTCGAGGAGCGCGATGTAACGGTGAAGCGCCTCTTCGTGCATTTCTTGCTTATAGAGAGACCACCCGAGCTTGTACAAAGCCAGTTCGAAGTATGCAGAGTCTTCCCCGACTTCAACTGCGGACGCGTAAGCGAGTTCGGCTTCGTAGTAATTGCGTCGCGTGAAGAAGTACTCTCCGCGACGGAACTGAACTTCGTCGCGATAAACCGAATTGGGATAGCGCATGATCATCTCTTCGATCACTGCGATCGCGTCATCACTTCGGCCTAGTTCGTCGTAGGCTCGGGCCTTTTGATAGAGCACTTGGTCGTTCTGCGCGTAGTCGGGATAGGCGGCAAGAATCTTGTCGTAGAGAACGATGGCTTCTTCGGGGCCCGCCCATTCGACGTCTTCAGCATCGGGAAAATCAAGACCGGAAGCGGCCGGTGCGATCGTTTGGGCCGGCGAGGCTGTTGCGTGCTGTTCGAACGATCCGTCCGATTCCGCTCCGGAATCCATTCGCGCCGGCACTGACTCCGATTCAACGCGCGCAACCTCCACCGTCGCTAATGCGGGCCGCGGCGGCGAATCAGCACCAAGAATGCCGAACTCTTTTTCGAGTTGAAGATCGGCGAGACGGCGCATGGCCTCGGGCGTCAAGCTCGAAATGGGCGCTTCTGCGAGGAAGTCGCGATAACCCTGCATGGCTTCCTGGAGTCCGTTCTCGACCCGCACTTCATTCATGTCCGGCTCCACCCGTTGGAGACCAGCCAGAGTCTGACGATCGGGGTTGCCCGCACATCCGATCGCAATCGTGGGCAAGAGCAGCCAGGTTGTATGTAGACCACGCATCGCTCTCGCCTCACTGCGCCTGCGCTTTTGCAGCGCGGTCATAGCTGTCCGCATACGCGAAACGAGCCTGGTTTTGAAAATCGGTGAGGCGGGTGCGCCGCAGTTCGAGTTCGTTGATCGCGACGCTCTCCAGCACCCGACCTTGGCGCGCCATCACGTCGTCGATCTGCGTGAGATTGCTCTGGACGCGAGAACGCAATTCGTTGATCAGCTCGGAGTAGCCGACGTAACTATGTCGGGCGGATTGACGCGTGCGAACGAACGCGTCGTACTGGGTATCGAGGGCCTCAACATCTTGTTCGAGGGCGCGCAGATGCTCGTGCGTTTCGGTAAGGCGCACGTGATAGTCGGTTTCGAGTCGATAGCGAAGCATCCCTTCGAGCCGCGCGGTACGCGCGCGGAGGGACACGCCTTCTGGGCTCGAATTGTCCACGAGTTGTGCTGCAAGCTGACCGAGGACACGCAGGGCGCCCTGCTCTTCCGCGGTTGCGAGATAATCCGCGCGCGGCGCCGTCAACATCCCTTCGAGTCGCGCTCGGACGTGCTGGCGCTGTTCGAGTCGGAGTCGCATCTGCGCGTCGAGATGTCGGAAAGCGCGATCGATCTCGGGAAGGCGCGGCTCGTAATAGTCGCGACGAAGGCGGATCACATCGCCGAAGGCGTCGAGACTCGTTTCCCACACCAGCAACTTGCCACGCAGATCATCAAGGTCGAGGTAGTTCTGGAGCGCTGTTTGGAAATCGTGCGACGCCATCAGGCCCACCAGATAGAAGGTCTCCGGCGCGTCCGGCAGCTCGCGAAGCCGGACAACCCATTCCTTGTCGTGGCGAATTTCTTCGCGCACCAGGGCTTCGAGAAAATCACCACTTCGAATGTTGTGGATCGAAGCGTCGAGTTTTTGCAGTTCGTCTTGGAAGGTTTCAACCGCTTCGCCGTACAGCACGGCGGCCCGTCCATGAACGCCAAGCTTTCCATACGCGTATGGGAGGGCGAGACGCGCCTCCTGCACCGCACTGTCGGTTACGTCGCGGTCGACAAGAACGCTCCACGGAACGAGGGCTCGGTCGAAACGACCCGCCGAAAGATCGGCGCGGCCCGCGCGAAGCAATGCTTGATTGGAGAACGGCCCCGAAAGGCGCACGCGATCGAGAAACTTTTGCGCACGATCAAACTCTTCTGCTTCGAGGAGCAACGTGCCCAAGACGAGGTTGGACTTATCGCGAATCGCCAATGTCGTGCGATCGGTTGAGCGCACACGGCCAGCGCGATCGAGTTGGCGAAATGCCAGCTCGGGCTTGCCGTCGCGCAACATCGCGATCCCGAGGTTGTAGTTCGAAAAGCCAGCGAGACTCTTTGCATCCTGCACAGGTGTGAGCGTCTCGATGGCATCTCCTGGACGCCCCAACGCGAGATAGACACTGGCGCGCAAGTACGCCGTATCGGCACCGAGGACTTCAGGAATTTTTCCTTTCATGGCATCCAGAACATCGAGTGCCATCGCGGGTTGATCTTTTTGGAAATGGATTCTCGCCAAGCGATAGGCCGCGTCGTTTCGGACCTCGTCCGCGACATTGGCCTCGAGCACCGCTTTAATCGCACGTCCCGCGCGATGGTGCATGCGATAGAAGAGTTCGAAATCGCCCACTGAGAACTCGGCTTCTTCGATGTGGTGAATCAAGGAGTCGAGGGTGGGTTCATCGACGCGCTGATGCTGAACGATTTCGGCATCGAGCCGCTCAAGCGCCTCGAAGTAGTCCTCTTGATGCGCATAGAAAAGCGCCTCGCCAAAATGGAGATCGCGCAATGGACTTGCCGTCGCGGGGACCGCAAACGCAAAGCTCCACATTGCCGCAGCTGCGATTCCGAACGAGCCTCTGATCACGGCGAGGTCCCGCTGAGCTCGATGCGAACGCCACCAACATCGCCGCCCGCAAGTGACAATTCAATCAGCTTCGGTTCCGCTGCCTTGTCGAACGAGATGGCTTCACTGCTCAAAACTTCCGCACCGGTCTCCGACTGGCCCGCCACTTCGATCTGAAGCTGGTGCGCTCCGGTTGCGACATTGCCTGTATATAGACGCTGTACTCCGCCCTTCTTGAGCGCGTCGAGTTCCTTGAAGCTGTAGATGTGCCTCGCGGCGGGCTTCCCGTCGATCTGGAGCTTCACGGAGTCGAGGCGAAAGCCAAGCCCAGAAGGCATAGAAACGAACACGGCCACCTGGGTGTTCGACGGAAATAGAAGCTTCTCTTCGAGGCGTCTCAGCTCTTCGGCAATGCCAAGAACGTCAGACTTGATCTCTTGGACTTGTTCGTCGAGACCTTGCATCTCGGTTTTCGAGTTTGCAAATGCGCCACTCGAAAAGGTAATCAACACAAAGGCGAGTGCAGAAGTTAAACTTACGAGTGCATGCAAGCGACGCTTCCCATTTGCAGGGTTCGCGTTCCAAACAGCTAGCACTGCATGAGGCCAGCGAGTGGCCGATATCGATCGGGCGAATTGGAACATGTCACGCACCGTTTGGTTGAAGGGTTCAGTTGACTTAAGTTGGCTTGCTTTCGGACTCTCATTATTGATATGTGAGTTGTTTCGGGCACCCCACATTGGACAAGTGTGCGGTTCGTCACCAAAGCTACGTGTCGCAATGCAGATAGTTTTCAAATGGGTCGCGCCCCGGCGACGTACTCGCCGCAGTTTGCCCGCACGACTCACGCAGAAATTGTCCATTTCGTCGGCAACTCGGATTTGCGCGCTTCTTAGATTCGACTCGAACGCGTTAGGCGATGATGCTCCGAAGGCTGCCGTTCGAAGGTCTCACAACTAGATCCGTGCAAAGATCATTGATGCGCCATATCGACACTTTCACAACGCGCCGTCTATGAGACCCGGCAGCTGCGTATGGAACGGGCTCGAAACCCGATCGCAAATCGGGTCGATGTTGCGGCCTGCGGCCGTCCGGGTTAGAACGGCTTATTGAGAAGCTGATGCGGCGACGCACACGTGACAAGAGGAGACCCACATGTTCGAGCTGAAACATCACATCGCGGCCATCTCGTTCATCGCAGTCCTCGCTACGACGCCGGCCTTTGCTGCCGGTACGAATGCCACGACGCGTCTCATCGGAGACGGGGTCTACAGTTTCACGACCGGTGCGGGGAACTACTCCATGTTTGTCGTGGGCGAGAAGCGTGTCGCCGTTTTTGAGCCCTTCGATTCGAGGCATGCACGGAAGCTTCTAGAAGCAGTCCGGAGTGTGACGGACAAACCCGTCACGTTCGCCTTCATCAGCCATAACCACTGGGACCACGCGAGCGGCGGGAAAGTGTTTTCGGATGCGGGTGCGCAGACGGTGATGCACAAGCGCGCCGCAGAATGGCTAGCGGCGAACCCCGGAATAGACACCAGTCCGCCGGACGTGACCTGGTCGGGCGCTCGAAGGGACTTTGATCTGGGCGATTTCGCCGTCCAGATGCATTACCTGGGCATAAACCACGGGATGGGCATGACCGTATTCCTCATCCCCGAACGACATGCGGCCTATATCGCAGATCTGGTAACACCGAACCGTGTCATGCTTGCAGTCGTGCCTGACTTTAATATTGGTGAGTGGGAGCGTAGCCTGGGTGAAGTGCTGAAGATGGACTTCGAAATTGCGGTCTGCTCCCACAACGAACTTCCCCATGCAAAGGCCATGAACGGCTGCACCCGTGCCCATGCTAAAGAAGAACGCCAGTACATCCGCGACCTGCGCAACGCGGTGCGGGCCGAGTTGCAGAAGGGAACAGCCTTCATGGACGTCCCAAAAGCTGTTCGACTTCCGCAGTATTCGCACTGGGTCGGCTATGAAGAGTGGCTAGAGATGAACACGCTGCGGATGATGGCCGACCTTGAGATGGGGCCGTTTCCCTGGGCTCCAGACACGCAGCCTCCGACGAAGCCATTTGGGTTGTGATCCTCCGCATTCCACTGCAACCTCATGCTGTCGCCGATAAAGACCAAACAAGACCAAACAAGACGAAAGAAGAGGACCGATGGGATTCAGGAACTGGCTTAAGCCACGGGCGCAAGATCTGATGATGCGCGGGATGAACAACCTGCGTCCCGAAACGGTTTCACTCGCGCACGGCGAAGTACTCGAGGTGGGCTTTGGGACTGCGTTGAACTTGCGCCACTACGGCTCAGGCGTCGAGACCGTTACGGGCCTCGACCCATTGGTTACCGACGGCATGCAAGCAGTCGACGATCGAATCGCCGCCGCACCGTTTCCAGTCAAGCGCAGCCAACTTCGTGCAGACGGCGACCTTCCCTTCGACGCCGGCCGGTTCGACACCGTGGTGACGACTTGGACGTTGTGCTCGATCCCCGACGCTGGCGCCGCTCTTCAGGAAATGCGCCGTGTCCTCAAACCGGGCGGGAAGTACGTCTTCATCGAACACGGGCTCGGCCAGGACGAAGACACAGCACGCTGGCAGAATCGATTAAACCCTCTTTGGTTCAAGCTCACCGGCGAGTGCAACATCAATCGACGCATCGACCAGATCGTCGAAGCGGAAGGGTTCGAACTCAGCTCCATGGATCGTTTCGTCGGCAAAGGGCCGAAGATTTTTTCGAGCCTTTATCGAGGCGTGGCGACCAAGGCCTAGCCAGCCGCAAATGGTTCTGTGTGGTTCGATGGCACCCGGCGAGCGATCCGACTCCCTTGTGCACCGCACGTCATACGCAGTCCATCTTCGCAATCGGGTATCGCGCTGATCTGGGAGATGGTGAAAAGCGAAAACATGCTTCCCGGAAGACCGCGACAGCGGAGGAACACTGCTTGACGCTGCGAATGAAGCCCTGTATTTGGCCAAGTAGATAGGCGGCGAGAACAGTTTAAGGTCAAATTCATTTCAGTGGAAGTGATTGGTTCCGTTAGGCAAATGTGACATCGGTGGGGATCGCAAGCCAGCTAGCTGGCATCGAAGTATGTGGCTTCGACGAACCGATTTAACTCACCATTTCATTCTGTGTCCCCGTTTGCCGATCAGGGTCCAGCCGAAGAGAGCCACGTTAGGTCGCATCTTCGGTCCGCGGATCCCCCCGGTCGTTTGGGATCCGAAAGCCTCGGGTATGGTCTGTTCCGTCGCCGTCGAGGCATCTAACCACGTGAAGCAATTGAATCGAGAGGGGGCACCATTGGCGTCAAGCCTAACGAGCGACAACCGTTCTTCGCGCTGCTGGGTTTTGCTGACGCCGCTTTGGGTCCTGATGGCCGTCGTGGGCTGTGCCAACGGTGGCCACTCGGTGAATCCGGAGTCTTTCGACCGCGCCTCGGACGAAGTGGCGTTCGACTCGCCGGCCCCTTTCGTGAGCCCAGTGGATTCGGATTCCCTGATCGCCGAAGCACTTGAAGCCTGTGAATCCGCCAAGACCCTTTGGCAGCAGGGGGACATCGATGGCTCACTCGCGACTCTGGACGCGGCTTACGAGCTGCTGTTGCAGATCCCCGACGACCCAAACCTGATCCAGCAGAAGGAAGATCTGCGCCACCTGATTTCGCTCCGGGTCGTTGATATTTACCGCTCGCAGCTGACGACCGCAGCAGACCTGAACTCACCGATTCCGCTGGAGATCAATGACCACGTCCAGCGGGAGATCAAGCGATTCACCGGGCCCGAACGCAGATTCTTTATCGAGTCGTATCGGCGCTCGGGGCGCTATCGGCCGATGATCGTAAGCAAGCTTCGTGAGGCGGGGCTTCCGGAAGAGTTGAGCTGGCTTCCGCTCGTCGAGAGCGGCTTCAAGAACCGCGCGTTGTCCTCGGCTCGCGCCTTGGGCATGTGGCAGTTCATCTCGTCCACCGGAACTCGATACGGCCTCGATCGCAGCCACTTGGTCGACGAACGGATGGACCCGGAAAAGGCGACCGATGGGGCGATTCACTACCTCAGCGATCTGCACGGGATGTTCGGCGACTGGATGATGGCGCTGGCCAGCTACAACTGCGGCGAGAACCGGGTGAAGAGACTCATCCGCCGCCAGGAGGTCGGCCACCTGGACCGATTCTGGGATATCTACGGTGGCCTGCCCACCGAGACGGCCCGCTACGTGCCCCGCTTCCTGGCCACGGTCGCGATCGTGCGCGATCCCGAGGCGTATGGCATGGAACTCCCGGAGCCATACCCGCCCATCGCATTCGAGACGGTCGACGTGTACCGACACCTGCGCCTGAGCGACCTGGATAACGCCCTTGAGCTCGAGCGAAATGCGCTCGTCAAGTTGAATCCCGAGTTGCGTCACGGCACGACCCCCGGAGAGCGCTATGCGCTTCGCGTACCCGCGACCGTCGCCGCATCGTTTGACGAGAAGGTCGCGGCCCTGCCCGCCTACGTCCCGCCGCCGGAAGTCACCTTCGCGCGCTATAAGGTGCGCCGCGGCGACACGCTATCGACCATCGCCCGCCGACACCGGACCACGGTCAACGCAATCATGCGCGCCAACAAGATCGGCAGCCGCCACCGTATTCGAATCGGCCAGCGTCTCAAAGTCCCCCAACGAGGCAGCTCGACGCCCGCCGTCTCAGCAAAGAGGAACGGCGGAAGTAGTCGTCCCCAGCTGACCCACACCGTTCGACAGGGCGACAGCCTATGGCTGCTGGCGTCGCGCTATGGCAGCACGGTCGACCGCATCAAGCGGGACAATAACTTGCGCAACAACCGCCTCGCAGTCGGACAGAAAATCGAAATTCGAACCCGAAATGCGGCGGGCTCGCAAACCTACACCGTGCAAAGTGGCGATTCGGTCGGTCGAATCGCGCAGGCCCAAAAGGTGTCGATCGACAAAATTCTGCGTGTGAATGGCCTCTCGCGATCGAGCAGAATCTATCCCGGGCAGATCATCCAGCTCTCGAACTGAGCCGCACGGAAGATCCAGCGAGCCGGGGCAAACCTGACGACACAACAGGGTACCGAGTGCGGCGCTTTCAAAGTCCGGCCTTGGACTCTGCGTGCCAGAGGTTTCGCGCGCAACGCCGTCAAATGAACGAACCCGTTGTGTCCCGTCACGAACAACACCGACAGCGCGTTTTAAGATTCACCGACCGGCCGTGTCATTTGCGTGTCAGCGAGACCGGCAAATGGGTGTAGCCGTTCACGAAAGACGAAAAAGTATGGCTCGGTTCTTCCTGCACATCAATTCGCTTGAATCGCGGCAGGATCTCCTCCCACAGAATGCGGACCTGCATTTCCGCCAGGCGACTGCCCATGCAGAAGTGGGTGCCGTGGCCGAATGAAAGGTGGTGGGACGCATTGGGCCGTTCGATGTCGAGGGCATCCGCATTGTCGAAGACATCTTCGTCGCGATTGCCGGACAGGTACCACATGAGCAATTGGTCATGTTTGCGGATCGGCTTGCCTGCGAGTTCGCAGTCGCGCGTCGCAGTCCTTCGCATATAAGAGAGCGGGGTTTGCCAGCGAATGATCTCGGGGACCAACTTCTCAACGAGCCCCGGGTTGGCTGTCAGCTTGTCGTATTGCTCGGGAAACTTATTGAGCGCATAGACGCTCCCGGACATCGTGTTTCGCGTGGTGTCGTTTCCGCCCACGATGAGCAGAAGCAGGTTGCCCAGGTGATCTGCCGCGGCCATGTGTTTGGTCGCTTCGCCATGAACGAGCATCGAAACCAAGTCGTTCCCTTCCGGTCGTTTCTTGCGGTCCTCCCAAAGCCCGGAGAAATAGTCGACGCACTCCATCAACTCGTTGCGCTTCTGGGTCTGGGACTCGACGACACCGCCCGGCTGGGGAATCGCGAAAACAATGTCGGACCAACGCGTTAGTTTCGCGCGGTCCTCGAAGGGAAAGTCGAAAAGCGTTGCGAGCATCGCGGTCGTCAGCTCGATCGAAACCGTGTCCACCCAGTCGAAGGTCTCGCCTTCGGAAAGGGAATCGAGTAGCGCGCAGGTTCGCTCACGGATGATCGGCTCGAGCCGAGCGAGATTGCGTGGCGCCACGGAGGGACGGACCGTCTTGCGTTGTTCGGTTTGCCGCGGCGGGTCCTGGGAGATGAACGCGGGACTTCCCTGCGAAAAAAACGTCGGAGCCGGGGAACCCACGGGGAAACCCAGGGTGATGCCCTGGGCCGAAGAAAAGGTCTTCCAATCTGAACTCACCGTCTTGATGTCTTGGTACTTCGTAACGGACCAATACCGACCCGCCGATTCGATCTCGTTAAAGTGAACGGGGTCTTCTCTTCGCAGTCGTTCGAAGTGGCCATGCCAGCGGTGTTCGCTGAAGAGGTTCGCATTCAGCGGGTTGATGTCCTCGAGGGCGAGCTCGTGGGCCTCAAGAACGTCGCGACCCGCTTCCGCTTGTTCCATCTCGGGGGTTCGGAACTCGGCCGTCGTCGACTGAAGTTGCTCAGCTGTGCTCTCGCTCATTTTTGTCGCTCCAATTTCAATAGCCCCCGCATCCCAGGCGTAGCAGCTCCCGCGGTCGCGGGGGCAAAGGAATAGCGCGAGTGAGCCGAAATTGGAAAATGAGGGATGGTTGGGGTCGCGGGCTTGAAAGGCGCGCGAACAATCCAGCGCGCGGCGCTCATCAAGGTCTTCGCCTGCTCGGGCTTAAGGCCGGGGTGGCTACCGCGCTCGAAAGAGCCGACAAGGACGACACGTGGAGGACGGCTTAGCTTGGGCTCATACTGTCTTCGGAAATCTGAAGACGTGGCTGCGAGACGCCTAATTCCGAAAGCTGCTGCGTGAACTGGACCCTTGATCGCGAGGCTGGATGTTCAATCCGGGTCTGGGGACCGGGGTCTGGCGGGCTCAGTTAAGCGTCCGAAGGCAGATAGGCCGCTTTTTGGTACTCGAGTTCAGCGCCGCCATGCCAGACGATTTCACAAGGGTCTAGTGACCAGCCCTCGGGCAGTTCATCCAGTTGATCCGTCGCCGCCTTGCTGAGAAGAATGGCCTCGTTCCGGGCTGTATCTTCGCCCAACTTCGATGCGACATTGACTTCGTCACCGAAGATGTCATGGCTAAATCGAAGAAATTCGCCGAACCCCATCCCGAATGAATAGTGGACTCGGGAATCGAGATCCGCGACCGATTCGTTGTGCGCTCGGAGAGCCAGAACCATGCGCGTGGCCGCACGAAGGGCAGCGCTAGAGGTGGGGAATGTGGTCAGCATGTTGTCGGCTTCTTGTTTTACGAGGACACCGCCTTCTTGTTCGATAATTGGCAGCGAGATCGCAATGCCTTTTTGAATCATCGACAGAAAGTGGGGGGTGCCCCGAGCTCGTGTGATGCGTGTAAAGCCTGAGCAATCACTCGCCAATATCGCTCCACGGTCGCCCAATTCGGCCCAGAGCGCGCGATCAATTTCTTCCGCGCGGCTCGGATGGGCGTTCCGTTCGGCCATTTTGGCGAGAAGGTAGTCGTATCCTCTGTCCATATTAGGGCTGGACTCTGCTGTATTTTCGGGCATGGATCAACGGCTGGCACCCGGATCTCCGGCTCACGGTCAGCCCTTTAGGAGCCTTTTGCAAAGGATCTTTGAAATATTGAGCAGCAAAGTCGCGGCGACCTCTGGATCTTTAGAAATCGATTTGCGCAGGGTTCCTTCGCTTAGACTGAGGATGCGAGCGTCGTTGGCGGCGTATACGTCGGCGGCACGAGGCTGTTCTAAAAGAAAAGCCATCTCCCCGAAAATTTCTCCGGGAGAGAGCACGCGCACGAGAACGCCTTGGTCACGCACTTCGAGGTTTCCTTCGAGTACGACAAACATGTTACGCGCCACTCCGCCCTTTTTCAGTATCCGGTCACCGCCTCGGCATTCAATAATATTGCTCTTCCCCAATGCCCGCGCGGCCTCGTCCTCGGTAAGGTCATCGAGTGCAGACAGTTGGGTGCCCGCCAAGGGCTCCAGCGCACTGTGAACCTCATCAAGGTAGGCTCCAGATTCAACCAGGCGCTGGCTCATCACATTGCCGCCGTTGGTAATGAGCCGCTCGACACAGTCGGGAATGCGCGCGTCTTCGCCCCAGTCTTTCGCGGTTTCGGCTGCGCTCGCGCCGATACGGCGCAGGTACTCGATGTCTTCGACGACGGAGACAATTGGGACTAAGTACCCCGCCTCGGCGCTGTTGATGTTTTGCTTCGAAAAGGTCCGCATCCCCTGGCCAACGTACAGGCTGAGAAGGTGAGGCTCGCACGCGCCAAAGATCAATTGGATGCGCTCTTCTTGCACGAACGCCGAGCTGAATCGCCCCAACTCCCTAAAGAGGGAGCTCCCTCGCATATCTGGTTTCACCATGCCGCGTTCGCCCACTGCCATTGCTTCGAGGGGGAGTTCAGTGAGGAATGGCTCCAGCATGTAGTGCTCGACCAGATGCTTCGTGAATGGCGCGTCGCCTCCCCAACTGAAACGGGATGTCGCAACCACTTCACCGTCCTGGGCTGCATAGAAAATTCGAGCCGTTGCGTCTTCGGGTTCATGGAAGGTCTTGTGGTCGTGGTCGGCGGCTTCCGCGTAGCGGCCCATCTCGGCAACGTAGATTTCGTAGCGAAATCGGTAGATCGCTTCCTTTTCCTCACTTGTCGACGCCAGATGAATTCCGCTTTTAATCATTCAGGCATCATAGAATATAATTTCGGCTTCAAGGTATCCTGACACCGCCGAAGACCTAATTTCGTTCGGCCAAGGGCCTCACCTCTTTGCAATTGGCCACGAGGGAGCATCGAAGATTTAGGGCGTGGCCCCCGGAAAACTCGAAGACTGGTTCCCTGGCGGCTGGGCACTGGCGCCGGGTCTTTTCTTCTTACCCCGGCTCGGACGCACTCATCAACGCATGGAATCACCGCGACAAGAGGCGGATCGGCCTCGTGGATGGCGACGCGTCGTCGCCGATCTACCCAACGTCCACAAGGCGCCCGACCGCCGTTCATCGGGCACACGGCATCCTGCTTGAACTCGGATGTGAAATTTCTTCGAGCGCGTGTGGCTTTCTTGCCCGTGGATCATCTCGCCAGACCCGTTTAGGTCCATGGATCCAATCAATCAAAGCACCAAAGGATCAAGTCCGGCACGAGCCGGGGCGAACTGCTCTAACCGCCCCTTGCGAAAGCGCCGAATCGGGGGTGTTCGTGCCTTCCTTGAAGATCAGTCCAATGTCTCCATCGGTGAGATTTGGAAGCTCAGAGGAAGCCGGCGCGCCGCCAAAAATTACGACCCAGGCTTGACGACATAGATCACAAAGTCCATCTGCTGAGCCGCCTGGCTGATCGGCGGGGTCACTGGCTGACGTCCAATAGGAAGCGAGCGCAGTTGGGCCGCCCCCCGCGAATACAAATTCAGGTTCAATACAAGGAGCTGCGCTGCAGGTCACCGCCTGATCAGTTGCATTTGCACCCAGTTCCGAGTCCACGGGCGCTACAGAATTACTGGTAAACGTGACGCCCTGACCGACCAGAATAGATTGCAACTCGGAGATGATCGGGAGTCGCCAATCGCTATGCCCCGCAAATCCTTGCTCCGCGTTCAGAGCAGCCAAAAAGTCGGTAAATACTTTGCCATCTGGAAAAGGTTCATTAAGCGACCATTCGTACCGGTTGTTCACATCGTGCGGGTCTACGCATTCTGTAATCGAACAGTCGGTCAAACGTTCAGTTATAGGAGTGCCCGTCTTCCGCTCCCACAGCAGGCCTGTCGTGTTGTCCGCTAGAGTCAGCCCGTTGTTACACGCCTCGAATCGCGGGACGAACTCCAAGACGGCAATCCGGGCCTCGAGAGCTGAAATGATATCGGCAGTGGCAAAGCCCTCCCGCTGTGCCGCGGCGGCCACTTCCGAGTCGTTCAACTGGGTGTCGGTATCCACAGTGTGCGGCCCAGTGACAAAGCCCTGACTCGTTGCGGC
>Ga0115003_10001156_pt1 | contig 23385 bp, 20 predicted proteins | sample ArcticOcean_MG_C_7_FD_88736 | JGI IMG/M metagenome (GOLD analysis project Ga0115003, IMG submission 88736) | Marine microbial communities from western Arctic Ocean - ArcticOcean_MG_CB11_88 | ecosystem: Environmental > Aquatic > Marine > Oceanic | place: Arctic Ocean: Canada Basin | collected... | reverse complement strand
CTTGTTCTTCGTTGAAACGGAAGTCCATCAGGTACCGAACACCTTTTGCGGGACGGGAGACTTGGCGATGACTTCGGAGACGGCAGCGCCAACTTCGTCGGGCTCCCAACGACTGCCTTTGTCGACGATCGGGCCGTCGCGGTAGCCGTCGGACGTGCCGATGATGCCACCCTTCACTTCGAAGACTCGCCCCGTCACGTCACGCGATTCGGAACTCCCCAGCCAAACAACCAAGGGTGAAATGTTTTCGGGCGCGTTCTCGTCGAACTCGCCGGCTTCGGGCGCCTTCATGTCGGTGAAGATCGCTTCGGTCATGCGCGTACGTGCTGCGGGTGCAATCGCGTTGGCGGTAACGCCGTAGCGGCCAAGCTCTGCGGCCTGCACGAGGGTCAGCGTCGCAATGCCACCCTTCGCGGCCGAATACGTTCCCTGCCCGACGCTGCCTTGGAGTCCGGCGCCCGAACTCGTGTTGATGATGCGACCGTCCACCGGGTTGCCAGCCTTGCTTTCGTTGCGCCAGTACTCGGCGGCATGACGGCTGGTGCAGAAGTGCCCTTTGAGGTGCACGTTGATGACGGCATCCCATTCGTCTTCGGAGATCTTGAGGAACATGCGATCGCGCAAGAAGCCTGCATTGTTTACCACCACGTCGAGGCGGCCAAAGGTGTCGACTGCGCTCTTTACGAGTTCGCGAGAGGCTTCGAAGTCTGCAACATCGGCACCATTCACAATGGCTTCGCCCCCCATTGCGCGAATTTCATCAGCGACTTCGTTGGCCGGCCCGGCGGAACTTCCCACGCCGTCGGCCTCTGCGCCGAGGTCGTTCACAACGACCTTCGCGCCTTGGCGCGCAAATTCGAGGGCGTGCGCGCGGCCAATGCCGCGACCTGCGCCCGTCACGATGACAACTCGGTCCTGACAGATCTTACTCATCTCGTTTCCTTCTCCGTTCGTAAGCGGCTTGTCTTTCTATTGATTACTAGAGTCGTTCGATGATGGTGACGTTCGCCTGGCCGCCGCCTTCGCACATTGTCTGCAGGCCGTAGCGGCCTTCAGTGCGCTCGAGTTCGTGCAGCATGGTGGTCATCAGACGCACACCGGTTGCACCCAGTGGGTGACCGAGTGCGATCGCGCCGCCGTTGACGTTGACCTTGGCGAGGTCCGCACCTGTTTCCTTCTGCCATGCGAGTACGACCGAAGCAAACGCTTCGTTGATCTCGACGAGGTCAATGTCCGACAAGCTCATGCCGCTCTTCTTCATCGCGTACTCGGTGGCCGGGATGGGTGCGGTGAGCATCCATACCGGATCTGCACCGCGAACACTCATGTGATGAATACGGGCACGGGGCGTGAGATTGTGCTCTTTGAGAGCCTTTTCGGAAACGATCAGCATGGCGGCCGACGCATCCGCGATTTGACTCGAAACAGCCGCAGTCAAACGACCGCCTTCGACCAACGTCCGCAGCGAAGCCATTTTTTCAAGGGACGACTCGCGCGGCGGCTCGTCGGTATCCATGTCTCCATACGGAACGATCTCGCGCTTGAAACGCCCTTCGGCGGTTGCGGCGAGAGCCCGGCGATTACTTTCGAGTGCAAACGCTTCCATGTCTTCGCGGGTGATCTCCCACTTTTCCGCGATCATTTCTGCGGAATTAAACTGGGAGACTTCGACGCTGCCGTACCGCTCCACCCAACCCTTACTTGTCGAGAAGGGATCGGTGAAGCCAAGACCTTCGGCGCACGTCATCGCCGAAGAAATCGGGATCAGGTTCATGGCCTGCACGCCGCCGGCAACCACGATGTCCTGGGTGCCACTCATCACACCCTGCGCAGCAAAGTGAACTGCCTGCTGGGACGAGCCGCACTGACGGTCGATGGTGGTGCCGGGAACTTCTTCTGGCAGACCTGCGGCCAACCAGCACGTGCGCGCAATGTCGCCAGCTTGCGGGCCGATCGTGTCCACGCAGCCAAAGACCACGTCTTCGACGGCGGCGGGGTCGATGTCGGTCCGGCTCATCAAATGTTTGAGCGAATGAGCGCCGAGGTCGGCGGGGTGTTCAGCCGCGAGGCTTCCCTTCTTTTTGCCAACCGGGGTGCGGATTGCGTCGACGATGTATGCCTCTGCCATGGTGATGATTCCTTTGTTTCGTTGCTGCGAATACGAACAGCGATGCGTGTGAGGCGTGCTTGCGCCTCAATGATTAGATGGTGCAGAGCACCGAGGAGCCATGGCCGAAGAGACCTTGGTTCGCGGTGATGCCCGCCTTCGCCCCTTGGACCTGTCGGTCTCCGGCTTCGCCGCGAAGCTGCCAGGTCAATTCACAAACCTGTGCGATTGCCTGCGCGGGGACAGCTTCGCCGAAGCACGCGAGCCCCCCACTCGGGTTGACGGGAATGCGCCCCCCCAAGGTCGTGTCGCCGTCGCGCAATAGTTTTTCGGCTTCGCCCGGCTTGCACAGGCCGATGTTTTCGTACCAATCGAGTTCGAGTGCCGAAGAGAGGTCGTACACCTCGGCGAGCGACATGTCCTCGGGACCGACGCCTGCTTCTTCGTAGGCCGCGGCTGCGATCGAATCGCGGAACTCCGTGTCGGGTACCGGGACGCTGTATGCCGAGTCTGTCGAGATGTTGGGCATCTCGATTACTGTGCTCGGAAACTTGGGCGTCACCGTCGACACACCCGAAACTCGAACGGGCTTGAGTGAGTGCTTGCGCGCGTAGTCCATGCTGGTGAGGACAACGCATGCGGCGCCATCACTCGTTGCGCAGATTTCGAATAATCGCAGTGGGTCGGCGACCATGTTCGAAGCCAACACTTCTTCCATGGTGAACTTCTTTTTGTAGCGCGCGTTCGGGTTCGTGAAGCCGTGGCGCGAATTCTTCACCTTCACCTGGGCGAAGTCTTCTTCGGTTGCGCCATAGATGTCCATGCGACGTCGCGCGTAGAGGGCGAAGTACGTGGGGTTCGTGCAGCCCATCAAGCGAAAGCGAAGCCAATCCGGATCGTCCCAGCGCTCACCTGCATTCGGAGCAAGGAAACCCTTCGGAGTCGTGTCAGCACCGATCACCAAGGCGACGTCACTCATGCCGGCAAGGATGCGGGCGCGAGCGGCGTTGATCCCGGTAGCACCCGAAGCACATGCGGCATACGAAGTTGCGACGTGAGCACCCGACCAACCCATGGCTTGGGCGAAGGTCGCGCCAGCGACGTAACCCGGGTAACCATTGCGGACGGTCTCGGCGCCGGAAACGAAGTCAACGTCCTGCCACTCGATCCCCGCGTCTTTGAGTGCAGCGTTGCATGCGGTGATCCCGTATTCGACGAAATTTTTTCCCCACTTGCCCCAGGGATGCATGCCAACACCCAGTACGGCTACGTCTTTGCTCATCGTCTGTCTCCTTGCGTTTCGTTGCGGCTTTGCCGCATCGTCAATTCGTTTCGAGTGCGCTTGATTTGGTTTTGCGGCTTAGGCCGCGAGGGGCTTCCACTTCCAGATCGTGTGTTCGACGTCGTCGACGTCGTAGATCCGCTCGACAACCAACTCGACTTGCATGCCAGCCTTGAGGTCCGCGTGCTTTACGCCAGCGGCCATTTGCCCGAGGACCACGAGCTTTTCTTCCGCGAGTTCAACCGCGGCAATCGTGTAGGGCACAAAGGGATCGTCGGCGATGTACGGTGCCGGCGGCTTGTAATGGTGTTCAGCGTAGGACCAGATCGTGCCAACACGGCTTAGGGGCACTTCTTCGAATTCGGATGACTGGCAACCGGGATTCCGACAGTACGTCGATTCTTTGGGGAAGAAGTACGTGCTGCACTGGGTGCATTTGCTGCCCAGCAACTGCGGCTCGGGGCCGTCAGTGAACCAACCTTCAATCGCGGGAACTTGCGTCTCGGACATTTCTTTTCCTCGTCGTTCTCTTCGTTACGTCGTGCTGTTTTTATTCGTCCACCAGCAACACGCGGCTCATGCCGCAGGTGCGCTGTATCCAAAGCTGATCGCGGGTGCGTTTGCGTCGATCACTGCATCCGCAAGACGTGCACGGTGGTAAGGGAGCGATCCCCAGGAAGCGTCGAGCGACCAAGCCCGGCGCATCCAAACGTGGAGGTCCTGCTCCCACGTGTATCCAAGCGCACCATGGACCTGCAGCGCAGTCTTCGCTGTTGCGACTGCGGCTTCGCTGGTTGCGATCTTCGCCATCGATACGTCAACCGCGCGACTTGGGCGGTTGCAAGCAACGGAGTCTGCTGCGCGATACACCAACGAGCGCGCGTATTCGACCTTCACCTTCTCATTGGCGAGCATATGCTTCACAGCCTGGAAGGAACCGATCGGAACGCCAAATTGCTTTCGCTGGGTTGCGTAGAGGACCGCCATCTCGATTAGCTGCTGTCCCACGCCGAGAAGTTGTGCGGCGGCTCCGAGAACACCGCGATCAAACGCAGCGGCCTGCAATGTGCGACCCGCATCGCCATCGGCGAGCAAGGTCCTCGCATTCGGGGTCCATTCAACGCTTGCGATCTTCTTGGCGGGATCGTTCGCGGCTTGAGGCGTCACTTGAACATCCGCGGCCGGCACGGCATGTACCGCATCACCCGAAGAAAGCAGCAAGAGGTCAGCGATGTGGGCGTCACTCACGAAAGGACTCTGCTCATGCCCCACCGCAAGGATCGCCTCGCCGGCTGCAACCTTGGGGAGCCATTCTTTTGCGATGGCATCGGCGCCACTTTCCGCAAGCAGCGGCACCCCGACGAACGCGGTGTGGATCACCGGCTCTGCGGTTCCAGCGCGGCCCGTCTCTTCGAGCACCAGCACCATGTCGACTTCGTTCATCCCGAGGCCGTCGTGTTCTTCTGGCACCAAGAGTCCCAGGATTCCGATCTCGGCGAGCTTGCCCCAAAACTCAGGGCTACGACCCGTCTCGGTGTCCCACATGGCGCGCACGTGTTCTACCGCGCACTCGCCGTCCAAGAAGTCGCGCACGGTTTGCTGCAACAAGAGTTGATCTTCTGTGAATACGAATTCCATGATTCTGTCCTACTTCCTTGGAAGGCCAAGGATGCGTTCGGCGATGATGTTGCGTTGCACTTCGTTTGTGCCCGCATAGATAGGGCCCGCGAGCGCGAAGATGTAACCGTCGAGCCAGTCCGACACACCCTTTGCGCCTGGTGCACCCGGCAGCAGTTCACCGCGGGCGCCGAGCAACTCAAGTGCGAGTTCGTGCATCTTGATGTCCAGTTCGGACCAGAAAATTTTATTCAAACTCGCCTCAGCACCGATCTTGCCGCCGGTCAAAAGCCGCGAGACGGTTTGATAGGTGTTGAGCGTGTAGGCCTCGGCGTCCATCCAACAGCGTGCCACCGCGTCGCGCACCGACGGGTCGATGAACTCGCCACTGGCTTCGGTTTCGCGAAACAGTCGGACCAACTTTTGCGCTGTGTTTTGAAAACGCGCTGGGCTGCGAAGCATCAAGCCGCGCTCGAAACCCGCGGTCGCCATCGCGACGCTCCAGCCTTCATTGACCGGACCGAGTCGGTTCTCTGCTTTGACCCTCGCATTGTCGAAGAAGACTTCGGCGAACGCCGCCTTGCCACTGAGCTTTTCAATCGGTCGCACGGTGACGCCCGGCGCATCGAGAGGACACAAGATGAAGGTCAAGCCGTTGTGTCGCTTCGAGTCGGGGTCGGTGCGAAACATGCCGAAGAGCCAATGTGCATACGCGCCGCGCGATGCCCAGGTCTTCTGTCCGTTGATCACATACTCGTCGCCGTCGAGGATCGCAGTGGCTTGGATGTTCGCCATATCGGAACCCGCGTTCGGCTCGGACCAACCCTGCGCCCAAACTTCTTCGCTCGACGCCATCTTGGGCAAGAAGCGCGCGCGTTGTTCGTCGGTGCCGAATTCCATGATGGTCGGGCCGAGGAGGAAGATGCCGTTCTGGTTCACGCGACCCGGCGCGCCGGCGCGGTAGTACTCTTCTTCGAAGATCAACCATTCGAGCAAGTCTGCGCCGCGACCGCCGTATTCGACCGGCCAGGGCACCATGGCCCAGCCACCCGCTTTCAGTTTTAGCTCCCACTCGCGGTGCTCTTCGAAGCCTTCTTTCGAATCGAAAGACTTCAACGGCTCCGAGGGGACGTTGCTTTCCAGCCATTTGCGCGCTTCGTCGCGAAAGGCATCGTGTTCAGTCGTAAAGTTCAGATCCATCTTCTATTTGCTCGCTTCGGCTCGACCAGGTTGTTGTCGTTGACTTAGCTTTTGTCGTTAAAAGTGGCGTCGCGCTTTTCCACGAAGGCGTCGCGCGCTTCTTGGGAGTCGGGGGACATGTAGAGTTCGAGGGTGAACCCCTGCTCGAACTTGTAACTTTGCTTGGGGTCGAGCAGCTCGATCCCGTTGAGGGACCACTTGGCGAGCCGCAGTGCCTTGGGCGATTTGTCCGCAATGATGCGCGCAAGGTTCATGGCTTCGTCGCGCAACTTCGCCTTCGGGACGACACTCTCGATCCCACCGAGGCGCAACGCTTCTTGTGCGTCGATGGCTTCGCCGGTGTAGAGCATGCGTCGCGTTTTTTGCATCCCAAACAAGCGCATCAAGTGCGTTGCAGCGCCGAGTGCTCCTCGGTCGATTTCGGGAAGCGAAAACGTTGCGCACTCCGACGCGATCACGATGTCGGAGGCACCCGAGATGCCAATGCCACCACCCAGACAATAACCATGCACAGCCGAGATCACCGGGATCGGGCAATCATAGATGTTCCCAAACGTCTCATAGCAGCCACGGTTCACCTGCAAAATCTTGTTGCCGTCTTCCGCAAGTTCTTTGATGTCGACTCCCGCTTGAAACCCCTTGCCTTCGGCGCGAATGACCACGCAGTTGACATCCGGGTTCTCGCCAAGCTTCTTCACGCCGTCCGCGAACTCAAACCACGCTTTGCTTCCGAGCGCGTTCACGGGCGGGTTGTTAATCACGACCTCGCCAATGCCGTCGCTGATTTCGATGTCGATTGCCATTTTGCTTCTGCCTCGATCTAGTTGCTGAGCGCTTTGATGGTTGCTTCTGCTTCGCTCATGATTTGTTGTACGAGCTCTTCGCAGCTCGGGATGTCGTCGATCACGCCCGCAATACTGCCGCCGGGCAAGTAACCGTTAACCGGGTCTCCTTCCTCCATGCCCTTCTTCGCGAGCATCGGTGCGTTGGCGGCCATCATGGTTTGAGCGTTGGTGAGGCGTTGGTTGCTGCGCATCTTGAGCGCGGAGCTCGCGAGGTCTGCGATCGATGCTCCGCTTGTTTTGCGAAATTCGAGACCGTTTCTGATGGCCAAAAGCAAGCGTTCCGGTGCCGATGAACTTTCGAGGCGCTTCACGAGTTCGTTCATCACGACACGCTGGGGCATCCCGTCGATTTGTGATGTGACAACAACGTCTGCAACATTGGCCGCCAGGAATCGGTCGGTGCTTGCCTTTGGAACGGGACTTTCTTTTGTCAAAACAAAGCGTGTTCCCATCGCGATGCCAGCGGCCCCGTATGCGAGCGCGGCAACCAAACCTCTGCCGTCTTTGAAACCACCCGCGCCAACAACCGGAACGTCAACCGCCGCAGCCGAGGCGGGCAACAAGATCGAAGTGGGAACAGGTCCTGTATGACCGCCGCCTTCTCCACCCTGCACGATTATGATGTCGGCACCGAGTTCTTCAGCCTTCTGCACGTGCTTCACAGCACCCGTGGTCGGCACACAAACAACACCTGCGTCCTTCAACTTGTTAATCAAGTCGGCGCTTGGTGCGCGGTTATAACCCGCGGCCTTCACACCCTGGCGAATGATCGCTTCGCTGATCACGTCTGCGCCGGGTGCGTCCATCAAGAAATTCACGCCAAAAGGTTTGTCGGTGAGCTCTTTGACGCGAAGGATCTCAGCTTCGACTTCGGGCGGCGGGATGGTGGCAGCGGCAAGGAAACCAATTGCGCCCGCGTTGCTTGCAGCAGCGGCGAGTTCGGGAGTTGCAACCCAACCCATCCCCGTCTGGATAATGGGATAGCGGATCCCCAACAGATCGCAGATCTTGGTGTGTAGAGCGGAGGACAAAGGGGGGACTCCTAGAGTTGCGTGCGGTTTAGCCTTGAACTTCTTTGGACCCGACACCGTTCGGGTCGAGTTTTTCGCGCATAATGGCGACTTCGTCCGCCGTGGGGGCGCGGGTTTCAGCCACGTCTTCCACCACAAGTTCGAAGCCCGTTGCAGCAATCACGTCATCGACGCTTACGCCCGAGTGGGTAGAAACAAGGCGCATGGCGTGGTCGGGGCCGCCGAAGTCTAGGACGCATAGGTTCGAAATAACGCGGCGAATTTCGTGGTACTTCGTCGCCTCAGCTCCGAGCTTGGCCGCGCGGTCGTAACCAACACCCGACACCACGTCGACTTGCTCCACGAAGACCTTGGGGCTGTGGTTCGGCACCCAGTAGCTCGTCGTGTGGTTGATCGTATTTCCCGGTGCGCCGCGCATCCCCAAGAGCTGTGCCTTGGGTTTCTTGAAGTCGCCAATGCACGCGATGTTTTGGTTGCCGAAGCGATCAATCTGGGTCGCGCCCATCATCACGTGACGTCTGCCAGAGGACAGGTTTTCGAAGATGGTGCGGTATGGCATCCAACTTTCGACGACCGGCTCGGGGCCACCCGGTGCACCTCCGATCGGCTGGCAGGTGTCGACGATCGAAGCCACGCCGTCGGTCAGCAACAGGTCGGGCTCGAAGGTCAGCTTCGCCAAGCGCGCGCCAAGCTGCGGTATGTTCCCGATGGGGCTAACTAGAATTTCGCCGTCACCGCGAAAGCATTCGGCGATCGCGACAGCACATTGTTCAGCTCGAGTAAAATCGCTCATCGGTTCTTTACCGCCTCCTGGTATTCCTTTTCTGAGCCCACGTTGAGGTAGCGCTCTTTAAAGGCCTCCCAGGCATCAGGGTCCTTGGCCGTCGCGGCGTATTCCTTCTGGAATGCTTCGTCGCGGTTGTAGTCGGGCGGGCATTCGGTGAAGTGGGCACCGTTCGGCGCTTCGATCACACCGTCGATCATGGTGCGGTTGATACGCAGAGTGTGAACACTGCCTTCTTTGATGAGGTCTTCGGTCGGGATGATTTTTTCTACCGACATGAAGCGACGCTTGGCGGCCAAGCAATAGAGGTCGTCGAAGAACGGGTCGGGGCCGAGGAACTGCCCGTTGCCGCGTTCGTCGCCGCGGTTCATGTGGATCAGTGCGACGTCGAGTTCGATCGCAGGCATCGCGATGAAGGTGCCGCCGTCGGCGTAGGGCGACGTCACGGTCTTGAAGTCGGGGTTGTTCTTCTCGATGTCCGACCCAAGACCTGCGCGGGTCGGCAAGAAGGGAACGCGGTGAACGGCTGCAATGAGCCCCCACTGCAGCATGCCTTCGTCGAGTTCGACCGCTTCGATCGACGCGGTCTGACGCGCCTTTCGGAAGTGGGGCTCGAGCGGGATCGAGTCCAAGGAAACGAAGCCGTAGACAACCTTCTTTACTTTGCCTGTCGCGCAGAGCAGCCCTACGTCGGGACCGCCGTAAGAAACGATGGTGAGGTCTTTGAGGTCGGAGCGAATAATCTCGCGGACGAGTGACATCGGTTTGCGCCGGGAACCCCAGCCCCCAATGCCGATCGTCATTCCATCGCGCAGTTCGGCGATGACTTCGTGCTCAGTCGTGCGTTTGTTCACTGGGTCGAAACCTTTCAAACGGGAACGCGGGCGCGTCCCCGATGTGCGAGGAATGCCACGGCCCAGAGGGCCGAGGCCCGGATTATCGCGAAATGCCCGCCCGGATCTTGCGAAATCGCGTAATCCCCTCGGGGATTTTCATCGATTCGACATGGGGAATCTCGGGGTTTCCCGAGGTCGGGCAAACGGATCCGCTGGACAATAACGATACGCGGCGTTCCTGTAAAGAAACGCGAGGCTAGGAGGCAAGTTCGAGTGAGTCGAGGCCTGCGAGCGAAACGCAACGACGGGAAGCCAAAAACCACAAATTTCGCCTAGGCGAGCCAGCCCATCGCTCGCTTCGCCGCCCGGCATAGAATCGGAAACCCGGTCCAGCGGTCTGTAATTGACCGGCGAAGACACCGTGAAGCGCGCGGTCACGGACGCGGGCAGGGAATACCGGCTCGAGTGGCAGACCACGAGAGAAACGAAGCGCGATCCGAGTCCTTCGGGGATGGGGACCGCAGCGGCACTTGCCCGGCCGGCGGCACTTCGGTCGTGCGCCCGTTGCTCGACTTCACCCGGGAGCACCGGGACTAGCAAACAAGCGAAAGCCCCCGCCGCGAGCAGTGCCACGTCCATCCGGAGTGGGCGAAACGAACGGCGGGTCGTGTCACTCCGCACGAACCTTTGGTATCCGCGATTTCATCGCGTCCGCTCCCAGTTGCAGGGATGCGCCACACACGTCTTGGGTTCGATCGCGTCTATTGGTCAGAAGCGACCCTCTGTTTGAGCGCGAACGCGTTTCGCAAGCCGCCCACGTGCCCATCACTAAGCGAACCTTGTTGCTGTGATAGGCTTCGAGTCCGATGTCTTCATTTGCGGAGCGCCTTAGACTCGATCCGCGTGCCGCGGCACTCTGCGGGTTCACCGCACTCCTGTTCATCGCGCACAGCGTGTATCTCGCGTGCGTCACCGAAGACGCATTCATCACGTTTCGTTACGCGCAAAACGTTGTCGCTGGACATGGGTTTGTGTGGAACGTGGGCGAAGCGCCGGTTGAGGGGTATACGAACTTTCTCTGGCTCTTGATCTCGGCCGGCGTTCTGGCCATTGGTGCCGACCTCCCTGCAGCGAGCCAATGGCTAGGCGTTGTCGCGAGCCTTGCCGTGATGGCGTTCGTCTATGACTTTGGTCGCTTGCTCGGATGGACTTCGCGCTTCGCCGTCGTCCCGTGCCTCGCCCTCGCGTGCTCTGGTCCCTTTGCCACGTGGGCGACGTCGGGGATGGAGACCAACCTTTTCACCTGCTGGATCGTCGGCGCGACTTATTTTTGCGCGCGCTTTCTCACAACCTTCGGTGCGCGGGACGCATGGCTCAGCAGTGGTTGTTTGTTGCTCGCGTCCCTCACCCGCCCAGAGGGCGTGATGATCGCCGGGATCGTCGGCGGTGCGATGCTGCTTTCGAGCGCCAACCATTCCGACGCGTCAAAACAAGGTTCAGGCACCGCAATCACCAGAAGCCTCGCCCCTCTCGCCGCGTACGCTGTTCTGGTCGCGATCTATATCGCATGGCGCTGGTCTTACTTTGGCTATCCGCTCCCCAACACCTTCTATGCAAAAACCGGCGGTGGCGTCGCCCAAGCAATTCGCGGCACACAGTACGCGGGACTCTTCGCCCTTCACTTTGTCTTCCCGTGGACATTCGCGATCGGCCTGGGTGTATGGGCTCGGGGCCGCGCGCAGGCGTCGAATGCACCGCGAGGATCAGCTCTTCTTTGCGCCGCAATCGTCATGCTCTACACCGGATATATCTGTGCAGTCGGGGGCGACTATATGGCGATGTATCGCTTCTTTGTTCCTGTGCTTCCGTTCATTTACTTGCTCACCGGCGTTGCGCTCGAACGCGCGTCCAGAGCCACAGCGGCTTCGAGCGGGACACTCGTAAAAGCCGCGCTGTTCTTGGGACTGCTCGGCACTGGCTTTCACTCGACCCCAATCGAGAGCGCTTGGGTCGCGAAGCCAGAGTTGATGCACGGGAACTATCGCGGGGTCGAACTCGAACGCTGGTACGTAAATCGCCATCGGGTGATCGGAGAGTTCTTCGCCCACTATGGAAGACCGGACGAGAGCCTTGCAACCGGGGCAATCGGAGCCGTCGCGTACTACTCGGAGCTCTCTGTACAAGACGTACACGGGATCACAGACAGCCACATCGCCCATCACGGGCGGGCCCAAGGTGACACCCTAGGAACGGGCCTACCTGGGCACGAGAAAGCCGACTACCCATACGTGTTCGACAAGAAGCCCACGTTCTACATATTCAGCCGCAAGCTGCGCGAGAGTCCGCTCCCAGGCATCCCTCAACTCGTGCCCGAAGTCGACGCGCTCGTCGCCCGCGAGTACAAGGTGGGGTCGGTTCGCCTGGTCGACAAAGTGAATGGCCAGTCGGGATACTTTTCGTTTCTCGAACGGCGCGATCGCAATACAATCGCACGGTAGGCTTGGAACGCGCAGCTTCGCGCCTTCATGAGCCGTCTTGAGGAGTGCATGTCAACGTCGTCCGAGCCCACCACACCGCGACGCGGCCCTTCCAGACTTGCGATTGGGCTTCTGCTCTTTGTGTTCGCAAACGGACTCGTGATCAACTTCGTATTGCCGCGGCTTCCACTTCAGCCGCAGATCACGACCACGCTCAGCTACACCGACAGCTTCTTCAAGCATGGTGCGCATAGCGATTCGTGGAAGGCGATGCGGACCGCGCTCTTCTTCACTGACGCGCCCCGCACAAAACCGGTCTACACGGCGTTGTATTTTGAAAACAACGTGCGCTTTCAATATCCGCCGTCGAGCTTGCTTGTACTCACGACACTCCGCGGCATGCTTGGTGAAAGTGGAATTTCGAACGAAACGCTGAACGGCATTTCTTGGCTGTGCGTATGGGGAGTGGCAGCGGTCCTTGGACGTATTTTTTTTCTTGCCAGGCGTCGCTTCGGCATCGCGGCAGGGGAGAGCCGAAGCGACGAACTCTTGTTCGCCACCCTCGCCTTTGCGATCACGCTGACTTTCTATCCCGTCGTTCGCGGGTACTACCTCGGACAGATACAGGTCTGGATCGATTTGTTGATCGCATTGGTTGTTTGGTCCTGGCTCGAAAACAGACGCACCACTGCGGGTGTATTCATCTCACTCATCTGCGTCATCAAGCCCACCTTGGCACTTGTCGTTGTCTGGGGTGCGTTCCGTCGACAGTGGGACTTCATCAAAGGCTTCGCGATTCCAATGTCGGGCTTCGCGATCGTCTCACTCGCCGCATTTGGCTGGGAAAACCACACAAACTACTTGAGCGTCCTCTCGTACATTTCCCAACAAGGCGAGATCTTCCACCCCAACCAATCGATGAACGGTTTGCTTCACCGGTTGACGGGCAACGGCAACTCGATCGAATGGGAACGCAACGTCCTCATGGCCTACAACCCGTGGGTCCATGGGGGGACGGTCGTGAGCACCGTTGCACTGATGTTTGCCGGCCTGTTTGCACCGCGAAGCGTCGGCCGAAGTACGGGACCCGTCGAACTCGCGATCATTATCGTATGCGCAACGCTCGCATCGCCCACCGTTTGGACGCACCACTATGGCGTCATGCTTCCGCTATTCGCGGTTGCCTTGCCTTGCGTGCTCTCACTTGAAGAAGGTGCACGGAAGCGTTGCCTCTTTGCACTGGCGACGTGCTTCGTTTTGATCGGGACGAACTTCCGCGTCTTGAATCGTCTCTCGGAGACTGGCTTCAACCTCTTGCAGTCGTACGTCTACTTTGCTGGCCTTGGTTTTCTCGCGTTGCTGCTTTGGCTTCGCACGAGGTCCGCGGGCGAATAGCAGCACAGCGTCAGGGGGCTCCGCAGCAGACTTCTCGCTACAGCTAGCTTTCGCAACGCAACCAGCGACATTGGATCCCCGTTTGGGCGCGTGCGTTTTCTGCCGCGCAGACTCCTAGGCGTCGATGTACTGCTGCAGCGCTTTTGCGAGTCGCGCGTAGTCGTCGATCGTGTTGTAGAGCTGGGCGGAGACGCGAAAGATGCGGCCCCCCGATTCCGGACACACGAGCACCGGCACTTCGATCTTGTGGTCATGGAAAAGCGCTTCTTGAATCGGATCGAGACCCAACGCCGAGGTCGCCACCGATGGCTTCAGGGCTTTAATCTCTGGCAAGTGAAGTGCCGCCAGACTTCCCAGCATGGCATCCGGGCAAGGGGGCGTGATGTTCAACGTGTCGATGAGCAGGTTCCGCGCTTCGACCACAAGCGCGTTATTGCGCGCGCGGACTTCATCCCATCCACCCGGCAGTACCGTACCCATAAACTCAAGCGCGACCGGGACAGCGAGCCAGGGTGTGATGTCTCGCGTCCCCATCCATTCAAACTCTTCACGAAAGCGCGCGTTGCCTTCCAGCCCGGAGTTTGCACCGTGGCTGATCACAGCCGGCCTGACTTCATGCTGGAGGTCTCGGCGTACGTACAGAAAGCCTGCGCCTTTGGGCGAGCAGATCCATTTGTGGCAGTTCGCCGCATAATATTCTGGCGCGAGGGTTTCAATGTCGACCGGGATCATGCCGGGTGCGTGCGCGCCGTCGACCAACACCGCAACGCCCGATGCGTGAAACATTTCGACTAATTCTTTAAGCGGCATCACCATGCCCGTTGCACTGGTGACGTGGTCCACAAGGGCAAGCCGAGTTCGCGGCGTAATCGCTTCTCGCATCCGCTCGACAACAATATTTGGTCCATCGATTGGAAACGGAATCTCGACCACGACAACGCGACACTTCGCGCGCTCGGCAACAAAATCAAGCACGTTGCGCGAAGCGTTGTATTCGTGATTGCTAACGATGAGTTCGTCACCCTCGTTGAGCGGCATCGCACGCAGGACCGCGTTCAAGGCTTCGGTCACGTTGGGAACAAAGGCCAAGTCTTCCGGGTCCGCGCCAACGAACGCGCCAAGACTCTCGCGCGCAGCCGCAAGTCGGTCGGTTGCCTTGCGACACAAGAACGTACCGGGCTCATCTTCGAGCTCGCGCTGCATGCGGTGGAGTTCGGCGAGCACCACCTTCGGACAGGCGCCGAACGAACCATGATTGACGTACGCGACTTCAGGGTCGAGTGACCAATGGGCTTTCAGGCTCGCGGGGTCGCTTGGTATCAAGGCATTGCTCAGTGGTGGAACAACCTAAGGCCCGTGTGGGCCATCGAAATACCGTAGTCCTTGCACGCACTCTTGATGTCGTCGTCCCGGGTCGATCCGCCGGGCTGCGCGATGAACTTCACACCGTGCTTGGACGCGTGGTCGATGTTGTCACGGAAGGGAATAAAACCGTCGGACACCATGGACACGCCGTCGAGCTTCTGAATCCACTCGCTCTTGTCGGCGTCAGTCAGCGGATTGTGGGGGCCATCGAGGACTTCCCTCAAGGCCACTTCTTCAAACTGAGTGAGGTCCCCTTCGAGGAAGCGAATGCGCCAGTTGATGCGTTCCTGTCGCTTGACTCCAGTCTTGAATACGAGATCGAGGACCTGTGGATGTCGTCCAAGATGCCAGGTGTCGGCCTTCTGTCCGGCGAGTTTCGTACAGTCAACCCGGGACTGCTGGCCTGCGCCGATTCCGATCATCTGGCCATCGAGCGCATAGCCGACTGAATTGGACTGCGTGTACTTGAGCGCGATCAGCCCCAGCACCATATCGCGCCGTGCCGCGTCAGTGAACTCACCACATTCGGGTGTCGCAACATCGTCGAGGGTAACTTCGCGATTGTTTCGGTCCTGTGTGAGTTGCATCCCAAAGACTTCGCGCGATTCGCGCGCGGGCGGCGTGAACTCTGCATCGCCACGCATGACGATGAAGCCTCCGCCCTTCTTCGAGCTCAAGATGCGCAACGCTTCGGGGTCATAACCGGGTGCGATTACGCCGTCGGAGACAACGCCCTTCAAGAAGTTCGCGGTCTCCACATCAACTATGTCAGACAACGCGACAAAGTCGCCGAACGAACTCTTGGGATCTGCACCGCGGGCGCGAACGTAAGCGCAGGCTAGGGGCGTTAGTTTCTTGCCGACGACTTCGTATGCGCGTTGAAGATCGTCGGTGAGATCAACCGCAACGGCTGCACCAGCAGGCGAGCAGTGCTTGAAGCTCGCGGCCGCAGGCAATCCGAGCGCGTTCTTGAGTTCGCGTACGAGTTGCCAGGCGTTGGTGGCGTCGAGATAGTTGATCATCGACGGATTGCCGTTCAACAGTTCGATGGGAACGGTTGCCGAATCAATGGGACTCGCGTCCGCGTAAGTTTGATGGGGATTGCAGCCGTACTTGAGATTCATCTAGGGGGTCTCCGGATGGTGGGATTGCGCGGTGGGCTTGGCGCGAGTCGTCGCTAGCCGAATCGAAGCGCCACCGGGAGAATGGGTGATGTGGAGCGATTCCTCAACGAGAATTCTGCCCTTTGCATCTCGAATCTGTGCTCCAGCGTTCGCGTGCTGCGGCGGCGAGGTAAATGCTTCCCGCCGCAACCAAAGCGTCGCCGGGCCGCGTTTTCTCTCTCGCGAAGGCTGCAGCTTGGAGCGGGTCGGCGATCGCGTGGACGTCTACTTCTGGCCTTAGCGCGATGATTTTTGCGGCGAGTTCATTTGCAGAAAACGAGCGGTGCGTGTCTGCCTCCGTCGTGACGACACAATTGAAAAGAGGGAGTAGAGCCTCAAAAATGCCGTCGAGGTTCTTGTCGCGGCTTACGGAGAGCAACAGCGTGCCCGAGTCGGCCGCCCGATTCCGGACGACTTCGGCGAGCATCCGAGCCGACTGGCCGGTGTGGGCACCATCGACGACGATCCACGGGTCCTCGGAGACCACTTCGATACGCCCGGGAAGTGTTACGACCTTCAGGCCGAGGCGAGCCGCTCGTTCGCTCACGTTCGGGTCGGCGAGCTGCGCGACGGCCTGCAGTGCAATCGCGGCATTGTCGAGCTGGTGGCGACCTAAGACCGCGAGCGCGCTCGGCGCCAGCGATTCGAAATCATGTCCCAGGCGAATCAACGGCGCGGCGAGTTCGTGGGCGCGCGCCTGAACCACCGCTTCCGCTTCTTCAGGCAGTCGACCCATCACACACGGAGTGCCCGGCTTGATGATCCCCGCCTTTTCGGCCGCGATTTCGGCAAGGGTGTTTCCAAGCTTGTCGGTGTGTTCGAGTTCGATGCTGGTGGTGCAGGTAACGCGTGGCGACACGGCGTTGGTCGAGTCGAGCCGGCCTCCGAGTCCGACTTCTAAAATTGCATAGTCGAGTCCCGCTTCTGCGAAGATCAGAAGTGCCGCGGCGGTCGTCGCGTCGAAAAAGGTCGGCGCATTGGCGGGGTCGTTTTCGCGCAGCCACTCAAGCTGTGGGCGCAGTTGATTCACCGCTCGCGCGAGCACGTCTCCCTCAACCTCGGCGCCCATGAGCCGAAAGCGCTCAGTCCAACGATGAATATGCGGCGACGTAAACACGCCAGTTCTTCGTCCGGCCGATGCAAGCGCCGCTTCGGCAAACAAACACGTCGACCCCTTCCCCTTCGACCCTGCAACGTGAATCACCGAAAGGCCGTGGTCGGGGTTCCCCAGTCGGTCGAGCAACGCGCGAATCGGTGCCAAACTCAGGCGCTCGCGCATGAGTTCAGGACGCTGTTCGAAGTTGATCAGCGTTTCGAGGTAGCGGCCTGCGGCCGCACTGTCGTGGATGGGTTCGCTCAATTCGAGGGGGTACTCAAGGGACAACTCAGGCCACTGTCGAAGGGGAGCCTTCTAGGCTGCGGCGTCGAAAAAAGAAGGGCGGTCGCACCAGCGACCGCCCCTGTTTTGGCTATCAGATTTTGCACGTTATTCGATCTTGGCTCTAAGGACAGAAGCCGCGTCATCAAAAGCCGCATGCGACTCTGTATATAGCCCTTGAAAGTCGCGCTCCAGGTGGACCCTGCGAGTAACCCTGCGAGTGGCCCTATTGAACCATATACCTCTTCCAAGAGCGGTATTCCTTGACCGCCGCGCTGGTGGTCTCAGTGGCAGGGAAGAAGTACTTCACAGCGTGACCACAGTCTTCGCAAATCTTGTAACAGAACTTGAAGCCGTCGACTTCGCGCATGCTGCCGACCGTCAATCGGTTCCCGTCGGTGCAGCACGCGGACGGGGTCGGTGGCGATACGATCCTTCGCGGGTAATCGTTGCTCGGCGCTTCGTCTGCCGTGTACGCAATGATGTTTTTAGTCAGACGATGCGAACGTTCTTCTGAATTCTTCTTGCGGATGTTACTGCCGATTCGCCTCAATTAACTGTCCCCTCGATAGACCCTGCGCCGGTGTAGCTCGCCATTTGGCTGAGCTCGTGGAGTAGGGCTGTTGAATCTTCATACGGATGAGCGCACGGTGCGCCCTCCGCGTGGAGCAATTCGTTCTGTTCTGCGTCCTCGCCCAATCTCAAAAGGATCGAGCTTCGAGTTCCGTAACCGTCGAGGTGCACACAAGTTGCACCTAGCGGTCCAATTTTTGATTCCGTTCCTTCGTGGCTTCTACAAAGGTCCGCAAGGCCGTCGAGTATCTGAATGCTCGAATGTGAAGTGAGCGCCTCGGCGGCCACGCGTACACGGTTCGTTTTTGGATGCACCGCGTCATTTGGTTCTGCGTTACCGATTACATGGACACCAGCTGCGAGCCGTTCGACGCGAACCTCACCGTTATTGCACACGACCGTAAATGCTTCGTTGAGATCCGCAACCAAAAGGTTGAATGGGTTGTACTGGTCTGAGCGAAGGGATTCGAAAGCTGCAGCTGCTTTGCCCGCGCTCTCATAGCCGAGTGCGTCGAGTACAAGGTGACCGCGAGAACGCCGAGTCGTGTCCGGTGTGGGAACTGGGCGATTCGTCAGCGCAGCAAAAACATTGCTTGAATTCAGGCCCAACCATGTGCCACCTGCGCGTAGATCGCGCGGTGCGAGAATCGTGTTCTGATTACATTTGTCCGTTGAAAGATCCCAAATCGCGGGGGGCGCTGCAAGGCGGTCGAGGTATTCGTCTCGATTCGCAGCAACCACAAGCGGCACCCCAGGAACTTGATGATGCATAACGATTAGGGTGCACATAAGGCTTGGGTCCGCGGGAGAAAATGTTGCCATCCGTCTAGGGCATGTGGGCCAAAAGATACTCATCATAACGTAAGTTAGCGTATTTTGCAACTAAATATTCATTCACAAAATCGACAAATCCTTCGCAACTTCAACTACTTCTGGATCATTAGACATATATATGTGTCATTCAGAATTCTAGAGGTAACCTAGAATCGGCACGAATCCAACATAGGTCATTTCACTTTCCCTTCGGGGGTTCTTTACAATGCGATCATGACCGCATTTGTAACTGCGCTTTGTAACTACCGACAGGTGAACTTCCAACCGAGTTTCGTCGTCAGAGTTTCCATGTTGTCGATCACAAAGCGCATTTCTTGGATGGGGCACGGAATCTGTGGCAAGGTGCCGGCCGTCATGCAGCGAAACTCCACCTCACACATTTCACGGCTTCGAAGTCGGAGCCTTATCGAGTTCCGCGTATATGCGGCCGCGTTCGCATTAGCTGCGGTCGTGATCTCAAGCTACGCAGTTGTCCCATTTGCGGCCTCTGCCGAGAGTTCGCTGAGCGATCTCGAGCGAGCCGAAGCCGACCTGCTTCGCGAAATCGACGCAGCGCAGCAGCGCGAGGCCGAAACCGCTCGTCGCGAGGCAGCGAGAGACGCCATGCGCGCGCAACGGATTGCCGAAAAGCAGCGCCGCATCGCCGAAGAGAACCAAGCGCGAAAACGGGCAAAAGAAGAAACAATTCAAACCCAGATTGCGCGCGAAATCGAACTTCAGGACGAGATGCTGAGGCGGCGTGATCGCAACGAGACTGCGCAGACGCGAGACGTGTTGGGTGCCCACGCGGATTCGATCGGTGGTGATTTCATTGGCGACACCCAGGCTGCGCTCGCACCCGAAGAGCCCGAGCTGCGTGACTTGCCGCGCGCCATCTTCAGTGAAAAGTCGATCACCATCGGGGCCAACACCCCAGGCTTCGACAACAAGAAAAAGCGCAAGCTGATTAAACTCACCCTCGATGCCGATGGTGACGGAAAACCCGAAGTGGTTCGGTTCGTCGATCGCAAGACTGACGTGTTGGTGCGGCAAGAAGAAGACCGCGACTACGACGGCAGGACCGATTCCGTTCTGCGGTTTGCTCGCGGGGAGCTCGCGGCCCGGGAAATTGACACCAACAACGACGGGCGCCCCGACATCTGGGAGCAATACAAGAACGGGCGCCAGGTGGAACGCAACTTGGACCGCGACTACACCGGGACTCCCGATGCCTTCTACGAGTTCGAAGGCAAGTACCTCGCGCGCGAACGTCACGACGCCGACAACGACGGCAAAATCGACCTGTGGATCAAGTACAAGGCCGGACGTCGCGCGTTGTCAGAAGAAGACCGAGATCGCGATGGCCGCGTGGACAGCTGGACTCGCTACGGCCTCGTTGACGGGCGTGAAACCGTCACCCGGATCGAACTCGACAAGTCGGGACGCGGCTTTGCGGACACCTTCGAATCATTTGAAGCAAACAACGGCAAGAACACGATCGTGCGGCGCGAAGAAGATTTAGACGGCGACGGCGAGATCGACATCGTTTCGATCTACCGACTTGGCAAACTCGTACGGCGCGAAATCCTCAAGCCCGAAGTCGTCAACCTTTAGATGCAAGCGCTGACGGGGCCACGTACTGTCTCGCCAGACTCACTCCTCATTCGCCCCTATCTCGAAGCAGACGAAGAAACCGTCGTCGCCCTTTGGAACGAGGTCTTCTCTGAAGACCCGGGTCGGAACGAACCGCGCGCCGTGATCCGCCGCAAGCTGGCCGTTCAACGCGAACTGTTCCTAGTTGGCGAATTACACGACCGCGTCGTGGGTACCGTGATCGCCGGCTATGACGGCTACCGCGGATGGGTCTACCACTTAGCCGTTCACCCTGACCAGCAGCGCAACGGATTCGGGCGCGACCTCATGAGCGCTGCCGAAGCAAGCCTCAAAGCCATGGGCTGCCCAAAGCTCAACCTGCAGGTGCGCTCGTCCAATGAGCAGGTGGTCGCATTCTACCGACGCCTAGACTACTCGGTGGAGGATCGCGCGAGTCTGGGCAAAGTCATCGAGTAAGCACCGAACCACTCGCGGGGATGACATACGAAGCCTCCTACTCGTCGTCCTTTTCCGCCTCAATCGTAATCACGCCCTTCTGGCGTTCGCGAAAGGCTTCGATGCGCTTGCGTTCAAGCATCAACATCATTTTCTTGTTGCGCTCGCGTACGCGCTCAAGCTCAACGACGAGTTCGTTTTCTGTGAGACCCGACTGCTCGAAGTCGACATTGAGCGACACGCTGTTCTCACCGCCATCCGATGCCAACACAGTGACCTGCAAAGTGTTGCTCCCAGTGCCGACAGGAACGAAACCCGAAAACGAGCCGTCGGGCGACAGGTGGACATCGTAGGAAATGTCATTGGTGGTGAGGTTCGTGATCACCACGTCTTCGATGTTGGCGAAAGACACGCTGCGCAAGAAAGCGAGAATTTCGCCGGGGTTGCGAACGGGCGTGTAGACGCCGCCGGTAAGGCGTGCCATTTCGGTCGTCGCCACGGGAGATTCGAGGGCATAGCGGCCGAGCGCGAAGCTGTTGATCGTGAGACCCGCCTTGCGAGCTAGCCGTGCCGCGTTGATGGCTTCTTCAGTGTCTTCGGCGTCCGGGGTGTCGCCGCGTCCGTAGGGAAACGTCGGAACGCCATCGGTCAAAAATTGCAGCATGCGTCGCGCCTGCGGCCGAGCCTCACTCTTGCTTCCGGTGAGCCCAACCAACTCAACCACCGCGAGGCGAATCGCCGCCGAAAAGTTGGTTGCGCCGTGTGAACCTTCGCGGTGAATCTCGTCGAGCTCTTCTTTGGCAGTATTAAAGTCGTCCGTCATCGCGACGCGAAGTTGGGCGTCTTTCTGGTTCGGGGACACGCGTTCCCCGGTCTCCAAATTGACTTCACCCGAAAACGTCAGGACGCCGACGCGGCTGCGGCCGGCCGTAAGTGAATCAATCAGCATACGAGCGGCCTGAATCTCGGCACTCAAGATGCTGTCGTCCGGGTCACTGCAGACGACGTCTTCGTGGTACGTGCCCGGCGCGATCAATTCTTCGTGAGGGTTGAAACCAACGTCACCGTCTCCGTCGACGTCGATGCCACTGGGATAGCGTGTCGACTTGGAGACGTCGATTGCAATCATCACATCAAAGTCGAGGGCGTCTTTGACGCCCGATCGCGCCGTGCCGCGGATGGCCGCAACGTGCACTCGGTTGCGCACGATCTCACCGGCCATAGGCGACAAGATGTCGATCGCGACCGCGGCGACCTCGCTCTCAGCTTCACCCGTCACCGCCGAAGCGTTTGGCGCAAACGAAGCGACCCACAGCAATGCCGCAGCGGTGATCGCCGCGCGCTGCGCGAAATTACGATGGAAGGTAAGCGGCACCGTGCACGACTCCTGAAGCGAAGTTGGGGGGCTGAGGTGTAGACGAACAACATCGGCGAAAATATCATTCGAGACTGCATTTGGTAGCAGTGCGGAATGGACCCGCACCTCGCCCACACACTTGTACTGGGTCCAAACTTTACGCCCAAAGTGTATCAGAAGGACGATCGGGACGATCTCATAAACCCCGCCCGAGGGTGGACCCGGGTTTTCAACTTATTCTGCGGGGATCTCGGGAACAGGTTGGTCGCGGCCCGCCTTCAAGGGCGCCTCCACAAACCGATCGATCTTCCCCAACTTTGACGCAGTTCGAACAAGGACTTCGAGAGTCACGTTGCCGACCGCATCAAACCCCGCGGTCGCTCGCCGCGGCTTGGCGGCGGGAGCGAATTTTCGAGATTTCATAGATTCGCGTGAGTTTTCCAACGCGACTGTTGCACGTAGAGGCGCCTGAGCGAGGGTGCCTCGCCCGGTACGAGTCAAGCCGTAGTGACTGGAGGGGGGAAAAACCTCATCGAAACCTTGCTCATGCGCAACTTCCCAAAAGATCTCCCTGTAGATCCGGGGCGAATTGATATCTCGAACAATCGGCTGGTCGCGATGCCCCACGTTCCCGAATACGATGGCTGCGCGAATTCGCGCAAGTTCGTTGCTCCGGGTCCATTCGTCGACGAGGCTTTGAGTACCGGGATGCACGGCTGAAGCGAATGATGAGGATGTCACCCGGTCGAGCGCGTCCCCGTCTATCCACGCGAGCCAAATTGTGTACTCGGGAACAGGCCGCTTGTGCAGTGCGTGGGCGAGTTCGAGCAGCAGCGCGGGGCCCGACGCGTTTTGGTCCATTCGGCCCGATGTTTCGGTTGAGGCCGGAGAGGTGTCGTAGTGCGCTGCAAGCAGCAGCACATCGCGAGACCGGCCGGGGATCTCCGCAATAAAATGAGTGAGGTCGAACGCTTCGCCGCCGGCGTCCGTGGCTTGACTCGCGAGCTCACGAGATGCGACCCCTAGGGTCTCAAGGGACGCTGCGAGGTAGTCCCGGCTACGCTGCGAACCCTCGCTACCGGCGTTTCGCGGACCGAGTCGATTGAGTGCGCG
>Ga0115003_10001153_pt1 | contig 23392 bp, 20 predicted proteins | sample ArcticOcean_MG_C_7_FD_88736 | JGI IMG/M metagenome (GOLD analysis project Ga0115003, IMG submission 88736) | Marine microbial communities from western Arctic Ocean - ArcticOcean_MG_CB11_88 | ecosystem: Environmental > Aquatic > Marine > Oceanic | place: Arctic Ocean: Canada Basin | collected... | reverse complement strand
CTGCGTCGACCTATTGGGTTCGAGGCATTGGAATCGAGGCATGTCTAAAAAAACATGTCCTGAGCCTGAAGCGCTGCGACGTTCGGTGCGGCTGCGAGCACGAGTCCAGCGAATGCGATAACGAACGCGGCGGGCGTGCAGTGCCACCCTATGCGTTTCGGGTCAAACAAGGGACGGAGTCCGGAGATCGTCGGTCTCTCCGATTGAGGAGTTCGTGATGTTCGGTGTTCAAGAAGGACTGAAGCCCACCCAGAACCGCGAACCACAAGCACTTCCTTGTCGAGTTCGGTTCTCAAGGGCTCTACAGTGAGGCTCTACACAGAGCAAGGCGTGGGCGTATTCGCGAACGCCTGCTCGCCGGTGAACACCGGTTTGCGCTTCTCGAACATCGCCGCCACTGCGCGGGGTGGCTTCGAAGCCAGCTCTGCAGCCAGAGCCTCGACCGCCGAGTCGAACTCCGCGTCTTCGTAGACCGCGTTGACCAGGCCCATGCGTCCCACATCGAACCGAGCCAGACGCCCTCGGCGCCGATGCTCATCGCTGCCATGATCTGCTGGCCGCTGCCAACGCCGCCGGCCTTGCTGACTGCGACGACCACATCGCGGCAGGGCGCGATCGAACTTCGGCGCGCGGAAGACGGTACGCGCGCCTGGGAATCCCAGCCCGGTGAATACCATCACGCCTGGGGTGGAGAACTCGGTGGACTCTGGCGGCGCATTGGCAGACCGCCGAATCGCTTGGTGGGCGTTGGCTTCGCAGCCCAAGGCTTCATGAGCCGCAGCGGCTATCGACGATCACCGGGTGCTTCCGATCCGCGGGCGGCATTCATCTTCGAAGACGTCGACGCCGAAGTTTTCGGTGCACAGGGTCGCGGAGGCGGGGCGGCCGGAGAAGAGATCGACCGATTCGACGCGGCGCTCGGCTCGCCTCCGCACGCGCTCGTATTGGCCTCGGCCTTCCGGGGCATTTCAGGCGAAACGAGCTTTGAAAAGCTCCGCGCTCAGCGGACCGGACCACGGCACGTCTCGCATCATCTCCGCCGCCATGCGACCGATCTCATCACTCGTCATGACGCCCCAAGCGTTTCCGCCAACCGCAACGCCGACGCGCTCATCGATTCGGTCGATATACGGGTTGCCCGTGGGCGTGTAGGAAACCATGCAGGGCAGGGCGTGGGCCTCTCCCGGTTCGAATCCCGGCAGAAGCTTGCGAAGCATGCCGACGACGAGCTTCGGATCTTCCTCGACACCCTTTCCCCGAAACCACGGGCCGATGCCGCTGTCTCCGGCAATGGGAGAACTGACAGAGCTTGCTGTAGCCCCTTTGATATACCACCGACCGTCTGGATACTGGAGCGGTGGCATCGCGAAGCAGACGGGCGATTTCTCCTCGCTGCCAAAGCGGCACGTCACGGTGGGAATATCTGGACGCGACGCACCCGGAACTTCGACGAGTACGGCTGTGACACCGTAGAGATACATCGCCAAGCGACGCTCTAGGAGCTTCGCAGCATTGGTGAAGGCGCCGGTCGCGATGAGGACCTGGTCCGCCGAGATCGCGTTGCCATTTTTTAGAACTACTTCGATATCGCCGCTTCTGCGATGGAGGGCGACCACTTCGTCACTGATGACAGTCGCTCTGTTCGCTTCCGCCGCGCGAAGCTGCGCCTTCACCATGCGTCGTGGGTTGATGACGCCGCCGTTCGGCTCGACCAGTCCACGAGAGCCCGACTCGAAGCGAAACTGAGGGAACTTCTCGGACAGCCCCTGGTCACCCAAGTGGACCGTCTCGACTCCGAGTTCTCGGCCTACTGCGTCGATCCCATCCCAGTTGTAGTAATGGTCGTCGCTGAAACCGGCCGGCCCGACACGAAGGTTTGGATGTCGGCGAAAGAACGACATGCCTGTCGACTGCTCAACCTCCTGAAAACCACGAACGGAATCCTTCGCCAGGCGAACGAGGACTTCCTCCGAGCTGGCGAGTTCGAATTGGCGCCCCTCATCGTAGTGGGATGCAAATGCTCCCCCGTGCTGGCTCCAGTCCTCCGGCTCCTCGGGGCCAACGACAACGACCTGCTCACCGGCGGTCGCCAAGTGACGGGCGGCTGCAGCGCCCATCGGCCCACGACCCACGACGACAAATCCGTGGCGCTTGGATGAAGAAGTCGAGCCCCGAGCAACCAAGGACGCAGTGAGACCTGCGGCCCCGGCAATGACTGACCGCCTCGTGACCTTTTGAGTACTCATTCTCTGCCCTTCCGTTATTGCGTTTCACGCGGGCGGTCATGCCAACGCGACAGAAACAGAAATCTGGGATGTAACGCAAACATTGTAGCCGTGCGGTCTTGGCTTAGGCACCAGCACCTGACTCTGATCGATCCCAGTTTGACCCCATGAAATTCTTGCGTCCCACAGCAAGAAGCCGACTCTGCCAACCCGAGAGCACCGGCCGCAATTTTGTCGAGAGAGCCGGGGCGGCCTCTCGCGACCCTCTTCAATACTGTTGCTGATCGGCGTTTTCGAAAACGCAACTTGTAATTCGGATGCTCGGCGGTCCGGGGTACAGCCGATTTAGTCCAGCTTGTTTTCGCCTGCTCGCATTCTTAAATGTGAATCTGAAGATCCACCGCAACCGGCTAACATTGAGATCCACGACGTCGCAAACCAAGCACGCATTACGGAGAATCCCATGAAGTTAAATCCGAACAACACCTGGAAGCTTGTAGAAGAAAAAGCGGACGCTGAAAATGATCCCACGATCCGTCGCAATCTGGAACTGGTTCTCGCCCACATGAAGGCGGAAGCAAAAGGAGATATCGAAGGCGTTGTGGCGACGTTGACCAAAGCACCGCGTTATCTGGCCCACGACGTGCCGGACGTTGAAGCGATGAACCCGCACGGCAGTAAAGACGCAATACGCGCCTTTTACGACCTCACGATTATTCAAACCGGTGCGCATCAGCTTGAACTGAACTGCGACCGCGTCGTTGCAGATCGTGATTCGGTGATGACCGAGGGGGTGATGCGAATGGCCTACCCCGGACGGACCCTTGCCGCGATGGGGATCGAGGTCGACGATCCCGAGGCCTACTACGTCTACGAAACGCGCATGAGTGTTATTTGGCCCGTCGATCAAGCCGAAGGAAAACTCATCGGCGAAGAGACCTACACCGGAAGCGACGGCTTCGCGGGGATCGCAGATCGAAAGCTCGACCCGAAAGACATCGTCCCGCTTTCAATCTAGTGATGGCGCAAGCGGGCTAGAGCCAAAGAGATTGAGCAAGCGTTTTCGGAACGCGGCCCCAATCTTAATTTTTGCGCACAAGAAAAAACGCCGATGCGATCAACCCGATCCCGGTTGCGGCGAGGCTTGCAATCGAGATTACGTTGGCGATGCGATGCCGTGTTGGCAACGGCCAGTTCGATGGCCGCCCAGCGAGAACGTCTTCGCGTTCGTCTTTATTGTGTCACCGGTATGCGGGAGTAAAGTGTGGTCTATCCCCAGCTCTCAAGCCTAGCGGGGGGTGGGGGAGCTGGGCCGCTAACTGGCTTGGTCCTTGGTCCGGCGCCGGGGCTTTGTCTTGGGCTTGCGCGCGGCGTCGACTACGGAGTCGAGCGCGTCAGTCGATTCGGCGAAAAGGATCCCCGGTTTGATTCCATCAGCGGGGTGCGCGAGCGAGATGAAATGCTTCTTGCCCTGGACGTCACCGACGCATGCTTCCCAACCTTGCTCGGGGGCGTCGAGGCCCAAATAGAATGCCCGTCGTGTCCCAGGAGTGAGGTCCATGGGCTCCCGGATCCGATCCATCGCGCGCTTCACCAGCCCGACCGCAATGGTTCCCATCGTGTAACGCGCATTGAACTCTACGATTGCTCGTAAATGCTCTTGGGTCGCACCATCGGGACCGGGGATCAGTACGGTAAACGCATCGATCCCACACGCCCCGTAGAAGCCTTCACGAAACGCGCGATTGGCTGCGATAACCGCGGTCTCGCGTAGACTTTCATCGTGTTCAGTGCCGCAATACACGCGACCGCGATTGTCGACTTCACCGCGATGTCCAATGTAGACACCCGAGAGTGCGACAATCTGTTCGAGGGTCCCGAGTAGCGTGACTTCCCCTGTAGCCGAGATGTGCATCTGGCCAGAAAGGTCGACGCCGCGCTTAAACCAAGGTTCGAGGACGGCCCCACCGCGCTTCGCGAGTCGCTTGAGTGCGCCGCGGACAGTAGAAGAATCGACCTTGCCGTCTACACCTGGCACCCGTCCGCGACCACTGGTTCCGAGCCGCGGTTTGAGAGTGAAGTTGTGCCCGATGCTGCTCGGCCAAGTTTTGACAACTCTTTCCATCTGCCGAATCGCGGTTTCGGGATCGAGCAATACCTCGGGGTCAAGCACGAGGAAGAGATTCTCTAGCGCGTCGGGCAACAGGCCTTCGTCGCGAGCGAGGTTATAAGCAAATGCCTTGTCGTGAACCCGCGCAACTGCACCGGCGGGGGACGACGAAATCTTATGTTTGTCGAGAGAAGGGTGGATCTGTAGTCGCGCTGTACTGATCCACGGCACGATCCCGCTCAGTTCGGAGAGCCACGGAAACACTGCCTTCGTGGGTTGATGGCCGAAGCCTTCAGGCCACCATGTATCGTTGAGGGTTTCCGAGATGTCGGGCGATTCGCCAGCATTTAGGACGGGAAGGAAATGGGCCTGATTTCCAAACAAGAACTTCCACAGGCGAAGCGAGGGAACCGTCGCCGGAGTCATGACAACGCCGCCTTTGCCCGGGAACTCTTCGCCGCCAAGGTTTGGGTACAGCAGTGGGTTTCGTCGTGCGGTGCGCGAACTTGGTTGGGTCCTGTCTGCGGTGTTTCGCTTGTTTTGGATCGACTGCGCCTCACGCACGAACTCGATGAAGGGTTCTCCGAGGCCTGCCCGACGTCTCGCTGTGACTTCGAATTGCTTTCCCTTCGCGCGTGCGGCAGAGAGTGGAAACGGCACGGCTTCGCAGTACGCCTCGATAATGTCGCTGCCCGGGGGGCCCAAGGCTTTGAGCCATTGGGCCGCCATCGCGACGTGCTTGATCTCGTCCGTGTGCACTTGCATCAAGATGTCCGCACTCTTCTTGTCGCCCGCTTTTGCAAACGCGTCGCTGTACATGACGGTGAAGTCAAGGTTCGCCTGCTCAAGGGTGAGTCCCATCGCTGTGATGAAAGCGTTTACGCCATGGGGGGAGCGTGAAATCGCCGGGACGTGTTTCCAGAAGTAATTCGAATAGGGTGGGTTAAAAAATGTGCCACCGAGTTCGGTAAGACGGTCGATGTACATATTGCAATGGCGCTGTTCGTCGGCGAGGGTACGCGTGAATTCTCGGCGCAAGTCGCGGGGAAGTTCCGGCCAGCGAAGCAGTGCCCAAGCAAAGAGTTCGACCGCCATCAGCTCGTGATGCGCGAACCGCGCGAGACACGTGATGCGAGCCTCGGGGGCTCGCAGCGCTCGGAGTTTGGGAAGGTTGGGTAACCCTGAGCCCATGCTGATATTGGGATCGCGAACGGGATATGCGATGTACAGCGGGTGGCCCGGGGTGTTGTCATCCAGCGGCCGGCCGTCTGCTTGGACAGGCGGAGACAACTTACTCAGTAGATCTCCACTTCCCAGGATGCCGGAGCAAAACTGACGAAGGGTTACTGCGTGTACGGGCATGCAATATCTCTTTGTTCGTCAATGTCGAGATGGGGATCATAACGCCCGGCGCGTGAATCCAAAGTTTAATTTGTGCCGATACAATTCGAGTAATGTATCAGCCCCTATCAGATGCTCGTAAAACAGCGATTTCGGACCTTTGCGATTTGACGTCCGTTGCCGGCACCGGAGTGCAGTTCGTCTGCAGGAGCACATTTGGCTATTCGGCCAGAAACCTGCGTAGGTTGAGCTATAATGGCCGATTGGGGCAAAATCGCGGCTGCCCCTAAACGGAGTCCTCGCGAACCATCTCGAAGGCTGCTCTCTGGTGCGTGGCGCAGCCTCGAAACCACTTCGACTCAACCGCTTTCGAGTTCATCGATCCGAGTGAACCGAACGGTACTCGCGGTGAACTTTCTCGAGAGTTGGCCTACAACCTGTGCGACTTTGATTCGGGGGAGGGCACCGCTCGCGCTATTTGTGGTGCCGTGAAATCCTCGAAAAAACGTGCGCGAGTCGCTGCTATGTTGGTCTCCCGCAACGGTTAAGTGGATCGGCCGCTTCATTCGGCATCTCGCCGTGACGCGATATGGCCGGCGACACCGCGATCTCAGGCGAACGAATTTCGTGCGTTGAACTAGCGCACCGAACAAGTGCATTGAACACGACAGGAGCGAGCGAGAATATGGGTCTGCAGGGCAAAGAGAGAGAGGATTTCGAGAAGAAACTCGAACCTTACGTCGGGCTCGAATTGGGTGTCGACGAGATCGGACGCGACGCAATCAACCAGGCCATGATTCGCCACTGGTGCGAAGCACTCGGCAACGAACTCCCGATCTATACGGACGCCGAATCCGCGGCGAATTCTGCTCACGGTGAAATCGTCGCGCCGCCAACCATGTTGCAGGCGTGGATCTTGCCCGGCATGGCGATGGCCGTCGGGGAAGACAATCCGAACGACAAGCAAAAAGAACTGCACCGGCTTTTCGACAGCGTCGGCTACACCGGCGTCGTCGCGACGAACACCGATCAGGAATACAACCGCTACCTAAAGCTTGGCGATGAAGTGCGCGCGGTCACGGTGATCGAAGAAATTTCCGAACAAAAAGCCACAGGCTTGGGCATCGGGTACTTCATCAATACGCGCACAACGTTCACGGATCAGAACAGCGAAGTCGTGGGCTCGATGACGTTCCGCGTCTTGAAGTTCGAACCCTCGGCACCACCGGCCGCGGCCTCGACCGATACGGCTGGAGTTCCCGCCGCACCCACGCGTATTCGTCCGGCGGTCGGTCACGACAATCAGTGGTGGTGGGACGGGGTCAACGCCGGTCACTTCCTGATTCAGCGCTGCGAAGACTGTGGTGTGCAGCGGCATCCGCCGCGTCCGATGTGCGGGGAGTGCCAGTCGGTGCGATGGGATTCGGTTCCGTCAAACGGACAGGGCACGGTCTACAGCTACGTGGTTATTCACTACCCCGAGGTTCCCGGCTACGACTACCCGCTCGCCGTCGCCGTCGTCGACATGGAAGACGGCATTCGCTTTATCTCCAACGTCGTGGACTGTGATCCCGACGAAGTCGAAATTGGGATGAAGGTTGAAGCGGAGATCCGTGAAATGGATCCCGAGTTTTCGATGGTGGTCTTTAAACCGGTTCGCTGAGTGGCGACACACGCGCAAGCGAACACGAAGGAGCAATGAAAGATGGCGAACAACGCGGCAAGCGTTCAGTACGGTGACGTTTCTGTTGGTGATGAACTCCCGAAGCAGGAGATCAGCATTACGTCGAGCTTGATTGTTGGAGGCGCGATCGCGTCCCAGGACTTTACGCCGGTACATCACGACCAGGGCGCAGCGAAGGCCTCTGGCATGCAGGACGTCTTCATGAACATCCTGACCACCAACGGGTTATGCGAGCGCTTCGTGACCGATTGGGCGGGAGTGGACGCACGAGTCACGAACGTATCGATCAAATTGGGAACGCCAAACCTGCCCGGAGAAACCATGGTCATGACCGGTTCCATTACCGATCGCGACGACTCGGACAGCGCCGTGACCGTTGAAATCACCGGCAAGAACACTTGGGGAAACCACGTGACCGGCACCATCAAGGTCGCACTGCCCTAGGGCAGCAATTGGATTCTCTCGTATCGGGTGTCATCTCACCTTCAGAATCAGAATCAGAATCACAAAGACAATCACAAAGACAAAGATACGGGCAAAGACAAAGACGATGGCCGAACCCGTGACATCCAAATCGCAGACAGGAGCGAAGCAGCAATGCCCATTACGTTGAAAGACGAAGCCGCAATCGTAGGGATCGGCCAGACCGAGTTTTCGAAGAACTCTGGACGCAGCGAGTTGCAGCTTGCCTGCGAGGCGACCGCGGCAGCGATCAAGGACGCGGGGCTCACCCCGGCCGATGTCGACGGCATGACCACGTTCACCATGGACACGAGCGATGAAATCGAAATCGCGCGCGCCGTCGGGATCAAGGATCTAACCTTTTTCAGCCGTACGCCTCATGGCGGCGGTGCAGCGATCGGCGTAATGCATCAGGCCGCGATGGCGGTCGCCACGGGCGCAGCGAAGACGGTTGTGGTTTATCGCTCTTTGAACGGTCGCTCCGGCGCACGTTATAGCGACGGTGTTTCTGCGGGCATGACGACTTCCGATGCGATCCATTGGAGCTGGTACATGCCTTCGGGGCTCATGACTCCGGCGAGTTGGGTGGCGATGTTTACCCAGCGCTACATGCACGAAACGGGGTGCACGAGCGAAGACCTCGCAGAAATCTGTATTTCGCAGCGCAACCATGCGGTGAACAACCCCGCGGCATTCTTTTACCAGAAGCCCATGACGCTCGAAGATCACCAGACTGCCCGCAAAATCGTGGATCCACTTCGGCTGTACGACTGCTGTCAGGAGACGGACGGTGGCACGGCATGCATCGTTACGACTCCCGAACGTGCGCGCGACCTCGACTGCGGTGGCGCGGCGATGATTCGCAGCGTGGCCCAGGGTGCGGGTGCGGACCAGGAGGTGATGACGAGTTATTACCGACCCTCCATCTCGAGCCTTCCGGAAATGGATCTCGTCGCCAAGCAGAATTGGGAGATCAGCGGCCTGACGCCCGACGACATCGACGCGGCGGTGATTTACGACGCATTTTCGTCGATCGTGCTCTGGCAACTCGAGAGCTTCGGCTTCTGCAAGCCGGGCGAAGCGAAAGACTTCATCAAGGACGGCGCCCTCGGTCTTGGCGGGCGGCTTCCGACGAACACCCACGGTGGCCAATTGAGCGAAGCTTATATCCACGGCATGAACGGAGTGAATGAAGGTGTCCGCTTGATTCGGGGGACGTCCTCCAACCAGCCCGAGAAGAACGAGCATGTCTTGGTGACGGCGGGTGTCGGAATTCCCACAAGCGCGATGATCCTGGGGCAGATGTCTTAATTTGGGCCGGAGCCGGCTCTGGCTTTCAAATGCGAGTTCAACATCGTTTTTCATGGCGGCAACGTGGGCAGGCCTTCGCTAGATTGGTGGCCCCGAAACGAACCTAGGAGATTGGGATGAAGGTGGTTGTCGACTACGACCTGTGTGAAGCGAACGCCCTGTGCATGAAGGCGGCGCCCGAGATTTTTCGCGTGGAAGACGATGACACGCTCACCGTTTTGATCGACGCGGTGCCCGGCGACTTGAAAGAGAAGGCGTACGAGGCGGCTCGTCTTTGTCCGAGGCAGGCGATTACTTACGAAGAGTAGGCGCTGGCTTTGATGGACAGGTGGTTTTTAGCGGGTGGGACTTTGGTCCTGCCCGCTTTTTTTTGTCGAGGGAATGGGCAGTGGCCGTTCGCTTGAGCAGTGTCTCCGAGAACCTGTAGAAAAGATGGGGCGTGAGCCGGTATGCTTGGGTTGTGGATGAGATGACGCGGGCTGCAGGTGTGAGGGATGATTCTCTAGGGGACGGGGAGTTGGATGGACCGCTCGTACTTGGGGTGGTGTTGCTGACCGTTTTACATTGGGGGTCGTTGGCGCTGAGGTTGCCGTTGGCGCAGAGCTTGCGCGGGTGGTTTTTGGGGTATAGCGAGCTTCCATTTGGGAGTGTTTGGCCGCTGCCGTTGTTGTTGGTGAGTTTGGTTGCTGGGGCTCTGCTTGTGTTTCGGCGGTCGCAGGCGACGCGGTCGGTTTTGTTTGCGTTGTTCGGTTTGGGGTTCGTCTTGCAGGTCGGGCTCTCGGCGCTTGAGGGGCGTGGGCTTGATGCGTTGCGTGATCCATTGGTTCGCATCGGTGGCCACGGTGAGATGTTTGACGTTGCAATTGCGGAGCCGAGCTTGTTGGACGTCGTTGAGAATTACGAAGCTTATTCAGCGTCCGATCGTTTGATGCATTACGCGCAGTCGAAGCCTCCCGGTTTTATTATTGGCTACATGCTGACGGAGCGCATGGCTTCGCTGGGGCAAGCGCGCGAACCCGTGGCGCGCAAAGCGCGCGCGGCGACGCTCGGGGCATTGGGGGGAGCGCTGTTGAGCTTCGCGGCGGTGTTCCCGCTTTTCTATTTTGCGCGGTTGTACTTGAGCGATCGGGACGCGATGGCGGCCAGCCTGCTGTATTTGGTGGTTCCGAGTGTTCAGTTGATCAACGGTCATCTCGACCAAGTATTGTTTCCGACGCTCGCGATCCTGACCTTGGCGATGACTGGCCACGGCATGCGAAGCGGGTCGTTGGCCCTGATTGGGGGGGCGGGAGCGGTGCTCGCGGTTTCGACGTTCATCAGTTTTTCGTTGCTGCCCGTTGTGCCGCTGGTGGGGGTGGTCCTTGCGACGGAGGCTCGGCGGATTGATGAAGCGAGCGCTGGACGCAGTGCTTTTATTTCCAGCGGCTTGGCCTTTGCGGGATGTGCCGCCGCCGTTTTGTTGGTTTTCTACGTCGCGTTCAATTACGACCCGATTCTGCGTTTCAAGAACGCCATGGCCTATCACGCGGCGTGGAAGTCGTTGCCTGCCGACATGCGAACTGTCGTGTATACGAGCATCCTGAATTGGATCGAATTCGGGACCTGGCTGGGGGTGCCGATTAGTTTCGCCTGGGCAGGGGGGACACTGATGTCACTCAGCGCATTTTTACGCCGCGAAGAACGGTCGATCGATTTTTTGATGCTGGGGACCGCTCTCGTCGTGCTCTTGATGTGCGCATTCGGACGAACCATGGCGGAAGTCGCGCGGCTATGGATGTTTCTCGTGCCGCTGGTTTGCTTCTTCACCGTCGCAACAGTGACTCAAACCCTGCGCGGCGACGCAGCCCGGGGCCTCGTTGGACTCATCGCGCTTCAAGCGGTCACGGTCCTCATGCTAAAGCGCTTCTGCGACATCTAACAGAGAACTCGGACCGCTCGGCACTGCGGCTTTCCCCTCGGCTAGAGCGGCTTGTCGCCGAGGATCCACATGGAGAAGTACTGACTGCCGCCACCGTACGCATGGCCCAGCACCTTCTTTGCGCCGTCGACTTGGTGTTCTCCTGCTTGCCCGCGGATCTGCATCGCGACTTCGGCGAACCGGACCATGCCCGACGCGCCAATGGCGTTGGTCGAGAGCACGCCGCCGCTCATGTTGACCGGAAGGTCTCCGTCAAGCGCGGTCGCGCCCTCGTAGGTCATCTTCCAGCCTTCGTTGATCGGCGCGAAGTGCAGGTTCTCCATCCACATGGCTTCAAACCAAGAGAAGGGCACGTAGATTTCCGCACAGTCGATTTCGGCACGCGGGTTCTGGATCCCGGCTTTTTTGTAAAGCTCGCGCGAACAATCGAGCCCTGCCTGAGGCATGACCTGATCGCGGCCGGCGAACATCGTCGGCTCTGACTTCATGTTGGTCGCGTGGATCCAAGCCGGTGGCTTTGCGCTGTCCTTGGCGACGGATTCACTTCCGATCACCATCGCGCAGGCGCCGTCTGAAGACGGGCAGGTCTCGAGGTACCGGATCGGATCCCACAGCATCGGCGAGCTTTCGATCATCTCGAAAGTCACGTCCGGAATTTTGAGATGCGCGTACGGATTTTTGAGGGCGTTGAGTCGGTCCTTGAGCGCCACGCGAATGCCGGTGTCTTCGGGGGCACCCGATCGCTCGATGTAGCCGCGAATGAGCGGTGCAAAGAACCCACCCGCGCCGGCCACCACGGTCTGACTAAACGGAATGGGAATCGAAAGTGCCCACATGGCGTTCGACTCGCTCTGTTTTTCGTACGCCACAGTGAGGACGCGCTTGTGAATGCCGCCTTGCACCAGGCTGGCGGCGACGATCGCGGTCGATCCCCCAACGCTGCCCGCGGTATGTACGCGCAGCATGGGCTTGCCCACGCATCCGAGCGCTTCCGCCAGAAACAGTTCTGGCATCATCACCCCTTCGAACATGTCGGGGGCTTTGCCGATGACGACGGCGTCGATGTCTTTCCATTCGAGGTCCGCGTCTTTGAGCGCGCGCAAGGCGGCTTCGCGAATAAGGCCGACCTGCGATACGTCGAGACGCTTCGCGTCGAAGTTCGTTTGACCAACGCCGATTACGGCTGCGTGATGATTCGTCGCCATCAGGACTGTCCCTCCAAAACGCACACGAGATTTTGTTGCAGGCACGGACCCGACGTTGCGTGGGCCACCGCGCGGTTGCCCTTGCCGTCTTGTATTTGTCGGTAGGCCTCACCGATCCGCGCGAGCCCCGCACACATCAGCGGGTTTCCTGCGAGGGCGCCGCCCGACGCGTTGATGGTGACGTCGTCCGCCAAGCCGAGCGCTTGCTTCAGGATGATTTCCTGGTGGGAGAAGGGCGCGTGAAGCTCAGCCAAGTCGATCTTCCCCTTGTTGACGCCCGCGGCTTCACCCGCTGCTTGGGTCGACGGTGAAATCGTCAGGTCGCGCCCGCCGAGCTGATGGCTGTCGAAGCGATGTTCGAGGCCTGTGATCCAAACCGGCGGTTTTGCGGCTTTGTCGATCACGTCTTCTGCGGCGATGATCATCGCGCACGCGCCGTCTGTAATGGGCGGCAGGTCGTGCTTGCGCAGCGGCGACGCCATGTAGGGCTCGGCGAGGAGGGCGTCGACGTCAAGGTCCCCCTTGAGCTGCGCTTGCGGGTTGTTCTTTGCGTCGCGCCGAGAACGTGCCGCGATTTCGGCGAAGTCCCGTTCGGTGGCTTTGCCCGAATCGATTAATGCGCGTGCTTGCAATGCCGCGACCGCCGGTGCGTCGGGGCCCAACGGCGCCAACGTGTAGGGGTCGAGTTGCAGGATCATCGTTTCGGCGGGGTCGCCCATCGAAGAGCGCCCAAAGCTGAACGCAACCGCAGTGTCGACTTCGCCGGTTTGAATTTTGACCCAGGCTTCGTACATCGCCCACGCGCCATCCATTTCGACATGCGACTCGTTGATCGGCGGCCAGGCGCCGAGGGCATCAACAGCCATCACGAAGGAGAACGCTTGGCCCGAGAGGTAGTCGGTACTGCCGGAACAAGTAAAACCGATGTCGTCTTTATTGAAGCCCGACGTTTCATACAACTCGGGAATAATCGAGAGCAACATCTCAACTTCGTTTTGGTAGAGCTGGGTGCGCACATTAGGTGTCTGCGCGTATCCAACGACGGCAACTTTGCGCATTAGGAAAGCTCCTTCACCTGTTCGAATGGAACGTCGGGTTCATCGATCGGAACAAAGTGGCTGATGTTGTTCAAACTCGGTCCCCACTCGGCCTCCGGCCGCCATACGGCTTCGACCCGCATTCCGATGCGGACCTCGTCGTAGGCACAGCCCTGAATGAGCGTGATGATGCTGATGTCCGCGCCGTCGAGCACGATGCTTGCGGCCACGTACGGAAGCTCAACAGAGATATTTTCGGACGGAACGCGAATGACCGAATAACTTACGACGGTGCCGGTGTTCTTCAGCTCTACTTCGAGATTGGTCGCGCGGCCACAGCGCCCGCACGCGCCGCGCGGCGGGATATAAACCTTGCCGCAGCCGTCGCACGCCTGACCGAAGATTTTGCCCTTTTCGATCGCGCGCAGAAACTTCTGGGATGCGAAGCCCGGGGTGAATTTGTACTCGCAGCGCACCGGTGTCACGATCATCTTGACCGGGTCTTTCAATTCTTCGCTCATGACTTCCCCTCCGGCACAAAGCACGCGATGTCTTGAATGCAGCCTGTGGTTTCGGCAGCCCACTGAATCGTGACGCGCATGCCCGTTGAAACGTGGTCTGAAGCCGGTGCGCGAAGTGCGTGAAGCATTGCCGTGTCGGCGCCATCCAACTTCACGAGCGCCCAGGCGAAGGGTTCCTGCACGTGATTTTTTGGCTTGGGCTTATCTACCCAGGACCACGATTCGACCACGCCACCCGGGCCAACTTCCACAAAGCCGTCGGTGGCGTCTCCCGTTTCGGGGTCATATTCCGCAGGTGGCACGAGCACGCGTCCCTTGGCGGTCTTGATGCCAAAGACTTGGTGGTCGCGGAGCCCGGTGAAAAAATGGCTCAGCACCGGTCCGAGCGAGCGCTTGTACGCATACTCCATGATGTGATCTGCGCGCAGAAGCTCGTCTGCTGCGCTTGGGCTTTCGCTCATCTTGGCCTCCTGGTCGATCGAACGATCCTCCCCGACGCGTCCATAAGAGGTCTGCGACGCGCAGGGGTTGATGTGAAATGCGGATTGATTCTGCCGAGAACCCGCAGGTTCTCGGAGCGATGCGCGGCGTAGTAGAACACGTTCGAAAGTGGCTGACAAGACGGGGAGCGTGTCCGATCGGCGATGAAGCGCAAACGCGAGTACGGCCGTGTCGGCGGGCTCAAGTTGAGCCGACGAAAGTGGACTCGCGAATGCGTTCGGAGATGAACGCTTTCACTGCGGCCGGGGCGGCATGGGCTTCGGGAACCTCCGCGTTGGCCAGTCCTTGAAATCGATGAACCATTTCTGGGTGCACGCTGCGTGTCGTGTCTCCGCCTTATCTTTTTGCGCGTGCGCGCAGGCGTTCGACATCTTCGAAGCTGAGGTCAACGTTTCCGACTTGTAAGAGGAGGGGAGGGAGGCCTCTTAGGTCAGCATCGCCAGCCGAGATGTACGCGCCGCCATGACACAAAAATAAGCATGGGCTGGCGTCGTCGAAGCCCGGGACCTGTACCCCGGCGCAGCGAATGCCACAGAGTTGGTTCCAGTTGACGCACGTGTCCAGCGCCCCACCGGTTGACTGTCTGTAAGGCATTCAACTTTTCGCGCGCGACGGCCAGTGAATCGCCGGGTTAAGCAAGCGGTCGGCCAACCCCGGGTCGGCAAGCGACTGCAGGCCGCGCATCATCGTGTTGAATTCGTCGCTCGCCATTCGGGCTTCCCGCCCCTAACCGGGGCGAGGCGGAGACGTTCCTGGTCGATCTGCCCCGCAGCCTTGCCGGTGTGCGGCTGCTGTCATCCAAGGCGCTGCGGCCGCGGCCATACGTTCAATGGTCGTTTGCAGCGCGTGGCCGCACGCCAACTCGCAGCAATACACGTGGTGGAGCTGATCGGGGTCGAACCGACGACCTCCTGAATGCCATTCAGGCGCTCTCCCAACTGAGCTACAGCCCCACGATGGGGGGCGACCTTAACGCTGAGATGAATTGATGTCAAAAGAAGCTTCGATTCGATTCGAATCGGAGCTTTTGTCCCCATGGGGTTTTGGCTGAATCAGCATGATGGCCGAGTCGAAATGAACCGAACTGCGTCGATCTCTACAGAAGTACAGGCGCATAGAGGTTCCATCCTGTAGGTTACGCGGCCCAATTTGGCGGCGTGGCGGAATTGGTAGACGCGACGGATTCAAAATCCGTTGTTCGCAAGAACGTGCCGGTTCGACTCCGGCCGCCGCTACCACCTGGGTGCCCAGTTGTCGCTTCGCGACATTCGGCAAGTGGCTGTTGCGCGCGAGTCGCGCCGGCCAGCGTTGCGGGCTCCCCATTTGACAGGAAGCTTGCGCCAAAGAACCGCTACAGGGTTCAACAAACCCCTGGTCTCCTGATGCTCGGGCGCTGAAAAAAACCGTGGAGTAGCCTAGTCTCAAGGCTCGCGGTCACCGCAACCCTTCGCGCGCACCGAGCCGCACGCGAATGGTGGTTTCCGCGTTTGAATTGCATACCCCGAGCAAATATCAGAGGCCGATCAACCGGTCAACAAACCGTCGCTTGAGCGGGGCAAATGAGGAACGCGAAGATGCAGGGTACGAACAACAAGACACTTCGAGTGCTGTTCGTCGCAGCAGCCGTCTTAATGGTCGGCTCGTGCAATGAATCGGGCGGCGGCGGTGGTAGCGGCACGGACGCATGCGGCAGCGCCGAATGCAAATTGACCGCGTCCGATGCTCTCTTCGGAGATACGTTCGGCTTTGCCTCGGCGATAGACGGAGATGAGCTGCTCATTGGCGCCGAGAACCATGATGCGGTTGGGGTGGGTTCCGGCGTGGTTTATGCCTACCGACGCGTCGGCTCTGAGTACGAAGAAATACAAAAAATTGTACCCGCAGGTCTCGCGCCAGGTGACGCGTTCGGGTCTGCGATTGCGATCGACGGAGACGTCGCCGTCATTGGCGCTCGACTCGCGAAGGACGGTAACGGTTCCGCCTACGTCTTTCGCTTGGATGCCGCCGGGCAATGGGTTGAGGAACAAGAGCTGGAAGCCAGCCTTGAGGGGCGCGAAGCGGGGCGGGGGCCGGTGAAAGGACAGTTCGGACGTGCCGTCGCGATTTCCTTCCCCTGGATTGCGGTAGGGGCACCTCGCGATAACTTTTTTAATTTTTTGCCCCGCCTGAAGATGGGCGCGGTGAGCATGTTCGAACACACCGGAACGAACCCAGAAGACCCATGGGAGTTCGATGATCTTGCTGGATATCTGATCCCTGTTGGTATCCCGGCGGGCGAGCTTTTCGGAACGTCGGTTGCGCTCGACGGACCCGTGTTGGCAGTTGGCGCGGTCGGTGATGACGAGGGCAGAGCTAATTCTGGCGCTGCTTTCGTGTACTCGCTCGACGCGGTTTTGGGGACATGGACACTAGATCGGAAGCTCAAGGCCGTTCGTGAGCCGCTCGCCTGCGAGCTCGAACCTCCCCCCGGACCACCACGCGCTCCGTTTTGCAGGGCCGGCGGCCTTAATGACTTTCCCGACCCGTTTTGCGACGATTCATATGCGAATGATAATTTCGGAATTTCCGTCGCGGTGTTAGGGGATCGTGTCGTTGTCGGGGCTGACGCTAGGGAACGCCGACAACAGAATAACATTTGCGGCTTCCTAACCACGGCGAACGCGAATGCCACCGGTGGCGCTTACGTCTACACGGAAACTTCTGCGGGCAGTGGAAATTGGAGTTTAGAGGTTAGACTCGAGCCCGCGGATGTAAACAACAAGAAGGCCTTTGGGCGCTCCCTGGCGGTCGATACGGACGTGATCGCGGTTGGTGCATTTGGCGATGACGATTCTGGCCTTTTCTCGGGCGCGGCATATATCTACCGTTTAAGCCTCGATTCGGTCTGGGCCCTAGACACCAAACTTCGCGCGTCAGACTCTCAGGCTAATGACAACTTCGGCGTGTCGGTCGGTATCGATGGTGAGCGCGCCCTGATCGGAGCGTGGAAAGAGGGTGACGGCGGCCCGCAATCGGGTGCTGCGTACGCCTTCGATCTCTGATCTCTGGACTGAGTTGGCAAGCTTTCTGGGCCGACTCCCATTCAGAGCGTGTCTTTGCAGGGAAATGATCTCGGTATGCCGTGAAGTCCGGCCGAACCGAGGCTTCCCCCCAGACGTATTTCCCGCGTGACGCCGCTGGCCCACCTCTTGTCGTTTCACGGACGTTCCGGCGAGGTGCTGGGACGCATCACTTCGCTGCCCGAACCATTTCGGAGAGGATCCGCCTGCGATGAAGATGGTGGAGCGAATTCGCGCGATCCATGCGGACGTGGCGAAGGCTGTGAGCGATGAGTCTGCGCCTTCTGTCGCGCGAGGCCTAGCGCGGCGAACCGACCAGGCGTGTGCAGCGATTATGGCCGGATTTCGTTCTCGGGGTCTGCGGTAGTTGCGATCAGCTTTCGCACGAAGGGTTCGAGTTGCTCGGCGACAAGTTTGTGTGCTTCGGCATTGGGGTGCTGGTCGAATGGAGAGACCCAGAAATTTGGTGCGTTCTGTCCCCTGAAGTCGGGGAGCAGATCATAGGTTGGAAAATCATTGTCCTCTGCAAACTGCGCAATGGTGTCCACCACACCCTGGAATGGGTACGGGTCGTTCAACTCGACGAGGACCGGGAAGATTACAAGCGCGGTAGGGATGCCCCGCGCACGAGCCTCGTTCTGAAGGCGGATGAGGTTTGCCCGCGCGCGTTGCCACTCTTTGGTTTGATGTGGCGCGCCGTGATAGGCGGCCCGGAATCGGTCGGTGTACATCGATGAGACTTTCTTGCGATCTTCGAGGTCTCGCATGAGTCGGTAGACGTAAGAGTATTGGTACCGTCGCGATTGGCGGTTCGCGACTGCGACTTCGTTGCGAATGCGGTCGAAGAACTCGGGAACCGACGCGTTGGGCGTGCCGTCGCGTAAGAAGAATACGACGACGACGAGATCCGGATCGAATACATCCGCCAATCCATCCCAGACTTCGAGCCACTGCTTGGTGAGGCTTCCTGGGAGACCCGCGTTCATGATCTCCACACCTTCGGGCGCGTTCGGAGGTGGCGCGTCACGCAGTGCCCGTTCAATGATTTCGGGAAACACGTTGTGGTTTTCGGGAACGCCCTGACCGAAGGTGAACGAATCGCCAAGCATCAATATGCGTTTGACGCCGGTCGGGGTGGGGTAGTTGTACTCTTTGTCGCGCAGGTTGAATCGATTGCGTTTGTATTCGAACTGCTCGCTCTCTTGTTGCTCTTCGATCAATCGCTCGTGCCAAGGTGCTACCCATAGAATTCGCGCGATGATCTCGACGCTCGCGAGGCCGATTCCTAATCCGACGAGCAGCAGTCCGATTCGCTTCAGCAACATGCGTTTGCTCCGTTGGGTCAATCGTAGTAGACAAACCGCAAGTGCCGATCACTCTTTGTCAACATCGTCAATGGTCAATTCTTTTGATTCATGGTTTGTGTCAACTTCGACCACCCCGAGCGATGGCGCGGCTTCATCGAGGTAGCCTAGGACTTGGAGTTGTTCGACCAGGGCATCCGAAAGTGCGGGTGTCGAGGGCGGGGCCTGCAACGCCTTCTTCTTCTTCTTCAGCCAAGTTTTGAGCGCGCGCATTTCTTGAACGACGGCGCGTTCGCGATCACTCCCAACCCGACCAATGGGTGTTGGCAATCCCTCTCGACGATCGATCCGCAGGTCGTACATGCGTTGACGTCCCGACTTTGAGTCGGCCAAGATCTTGTAGTCCGCACTGCGGAAGCTTGCGAGCTCATTTCCGAGGGTGTTGAGTTCGCTGATCGCGAGTCGGTCAACGACGGTTGCAGCCGTCGTTGGATCAAAGTAGGGGACGAGGCTTCGGCCCATGGGCTCTTCCGTTTTTGCTGAGCCTGCGAGTTCGAGCAGTGTTGGGAAGACGTCGATGATGCTCGTGGCGTTGTTGATGCGAAGGCCGGCCGGAATTTTTTTGGGAAACCAGAATATCATTGGAATGCGAATGACTTCGTCATACAGGGTGAAGCGATGTCCTTTCGCGCCGTGTTCGAAGAACTCTTCGCCGTGATCCGAAACGAGGGCCACGATGGTGTTGTCGAGCAGCCCTTTTGCGTCGAGATCGTCGAGTATCATGCCCACGTGTTGGTCGGTCCACGCGATTTCGCCGTCGTAGAGCGCGAGCACGTGGTCCAGATCTCTCGCATTCATGTGCGGATGAACTTTGGGATTACGAAAGAAGTCGATGCCGTCGACGTCGCCCGTATAGGTCGGGTCGAACATCGTGTCGTACGGGGGCGGGGGGACGAAGTCAAAGTGGGCGTCCCACAGGTGAACGAACATAAAAAACGGATCACTGCGCTTCTGCTCGATCCAATGCTTGAACTGGGCGTAGACCCGTGGGTTGGTGATGTCGGTGTGCGAGGCGTCCATAATGTCGGCCGTGTCGAGACTGCCGTCGCGAATGGCGACCTGCTTCGACTGTTCGGCGTAAGAAGAACAGTCGACGTAGCGTTCGAACCCCTGAGCGAGCCCAAACGTGGGGTGCAGAAACGGTCCCGCAAAGAAACCGACCGTTTGATATCCGCGTTCGGCGAAGACTTCGGCGAGGGTGCGTCGCGATTCATCTAAGCGTCGATTCGAGTCGTCGCATCCGTGAACACTGTCCGACAAGCCGGTGAAGAGCGCCGCATGGGCGGGTAGCGTCCACGAGCTGCTGCTAATCGCGGTCTCGAATAACGCACCTTCGGCTGCGAGGCGATCGATTCTCGGGCTCGTCTCTCGCTCGTACCCATACGCTCCCAGGTGATCCGGTCGCAGCGTGTCGATCGAGATCAACAAGACGTTCGGCGGTGGGCCTTCGGGTTGCGGGGCGCTGTCGGTATTGGGCTGGCACCCCGTGGTCCATGCGAGCGCGGTCATGAGTACGACAACGGAGCAAGCCGGCAAGCGGGGCAGATACAATTTCACTGAGGGACCGAGGTGCGCAAGCGATTGCGTTCGCGGGTGGACGGAAGCCTCATTCGATATGCGCAGGCGATCATTGGCGCGTGATTCTAGCCAGCCCCCAATTGAGCTGCCAACATCCACGCTGGGTGTGGGGGCAGTTCCTTGATGGGCGCGGCTGCGCTTGCTCGGCTTTGAAACTGAGCGATGTCGAGATGATGGTGCAATGTCGTTACGTGTTGGGACGCATCGAGACCGATTCGCGATGCCGCGCCTATTGCGGGCGTCGATTGTATTCGTGGTTTTCTTGATCGCAGCGGGATGCCGCGGGGACGCCCCGGCGCAGACACGCAGCACGAGTATGGCGTCGTGATCCGGCGATGAGCGCATCGTCGCACCCGGTACCCAACTTGGGGTTCGAACCTCGAGGCGGATCGCGGTTTTCAAGAGTGCAGGATACGAGATGCACGCGAGGGTCAATTTTACTGGGCTCCTGATAGACACGTTTGGGTTTATGCGCGGCTTCGGGCGGACGTTATTTGTCTAGGGCGGTGGGACTCGAGCCGGATCCAATCGTCTGGTTACCGACCCAGCCATCGAATGGATCGCGCGGGCGAGTGAGAAACCGAAATTCGTGTTCGTTCACTCCATCCATGCCGTGCGTGACTAGGTGTCGCTGCCTCAACGATCAGACGAAGAAACGTTGCTACGACAATGCACAAAATTTTTGGCGAGTCTCATTCGAAAGTCTGTGCGCAAGAGAGACAGGTTGCGCCACCTCGTCGATTGCTATGACGGTGGATGGGAGCAGTTCGATGTAGAGGCGTCCTGGGAATACAGCAAGATGGTTGGCCTTGCGCGCGATCACGTACCGCGTCGCGGCCATTCAAGTCGCATCACGAAGTTTCTGCGAAGGGTTTCAAATTGTACGACTTGGAAGAGGATCCGGGTGGCAAGCACGACCTCAAGGAGGAATCGCCGCAGATATTCGAATCACTTCGCGAGCGGCTCGTCGCAAGGCATTCGGCGGAAGCGGACGACCCGGCAAGTCCCGCCACCCGTGTGGAACTCCGTGAAGAGGCCCCGTAGGAGCTTCGCGCGTTGGGTGGTCTCGAATCGCGCGCGATACCGTTGTGCGGTACGGCGGTACTTGAAAAGATCAGTAAGTACAGCACCTTGGCGTTTCCTGTGGCAGGAGGAAATACCAAGCTGCCGATTTGGCCCGTCCGTGTGCACAGCGATCCAGTCAACACTGATGTTGCGTGATGGATTCAGAGCGCCTCAGAATGGATCGCCGCTTTGCATCGTCTGACTGTCGTGTTGTCAAGCCTGCGGAGCGCCTCTTGGAAGTTGCCGGTCCAAATCGGATGCCAAGTCGAGCCACGCACCGTAAAATCAACACATCAAAATTACCGAATCACGAAACCCGCCCAGGTGTCAAGTCGCAGTTCACTTTTGCGCCGCGCAAAGACAGACGGATCAGAGCTGTCACCAAGCTTGGGCAAGTACTGGAGGATTACACACAATGACTCGCCGCATTTTTTTTACGGTGGCCGCTGCTTTGATCACCGCCGCAATCTCGCTTCCCGCGCTGGCCGACGAGCCGTATCGCGAGTTCACTGGTCGCATCGACGTGGTGAAGAAGAAGAAGTTTATCGTCGACAACCGCCAAGGTGACAAGGTGTCTTTTGTGTTCATCAAAGACACCGAGGTCAGCGGTAAAAAAAAGCAGGTAAAGAAGATCAAAAAGGGCGATTGGGTGACTGTGTCTTGGCGCTTTGTTGATAAGCCGCGCAAGGCCTACAAGATCGTCGTGTTGCCACCTCGCGAAGAAGACGATTGATTTGGAACTGCAGTTCGTGCATACCGAGTCGGTTCGATGACCAAACGTGAGGCCGCGCCACCGCTGCGACCGGATCAATATGATCGGTATCGCCGCCACCTGACGTTGCCCGAAATGGGGTACGAGGGGCAGCAAAAACTGCTCGATTCGAGCGTGCTGTTGATCGGCGCGGGCGGCCTCGGCTGCCCGCTCGCATTGTATCTTGCCGCGGCAGGTGTGGGGCGGCTCGGGCTTGTCGACGACGACGTGGTCGACGCATCAAACTTGCAGCGACAGGTCTTGTATCAAACTCGGGACATCGGGAAGTCCAAAGTAGAGGTCGCCAAGGAACGGATCCAAGGCCTGAATCCCGACGTCGATGTCGTGACGTACCCACTGCGCCTCACGTCGGAAAATGCGTTGGAAATTTTTGCTGACTACGACGTGATCGTAGACGGGACCGACAACTTTCCGACCCGCTACTTGAGCAATGACGCCTGCGTGATCCTTGGCAAGCCGAACGTCTATGGGTCAATCTTTCGCTTCGAGGGGCAGGCCTCTGTATTCGATGCGAGCCAGGGGCCTTGCTACCGCTGCCTGTTCCCCGAACCGCCGCCTCCCGGCTCGGTCCCTTCTTGCGCGGAGGGCGGAGTGCTCGGAGTCCTGCCTGGCATCATTGCAACGATTCAGGCAACCGAAACGATCAAGCTCCTCGTAGGGATGGGGCGTTCTCTTTCGGGCCGATTGCTAATTTACGACGCGCTCGCGATGGAGTTCAACGAGTTCCAGCTGAAGAAGGATCCCAATTGTCCGGTCTGTGGTGAGTCGCCGACGATTACCGAGTTGATCGACTATCAGGGCTTTTGCGGTTTGCCCCAACTTGGCGAATCGGAACCGTTGAATGGCACTTCCGCGAGTGATGTCGCGGCACGTCTCGCTGCGCACGAAGAGTTCTTGTTGCTCGATGTCCGCCGAGACGACGAGTTTGCACAGAGTTCGATCGAGGGGGCGACATTGGTTCCGCTCGATCAACTCGATGCGCGAATCGAAGAACTTGCCAGCTGGAAAGCACGCAAGATTGTGGTCCACTGTCATCATGGCGGCCGGAGTGAAACCGCGTGCCGTAAGCTGCTGGAGCACGGCTTTTTGAACGTCGAAAACCTCGAGGGGGGGATCGATGCGTGGTCGCTCACGGTCGATGCGACGGTTCCGCGCTATTAACAGGTTGGTGGGACGTGAGCGCGCATGTCGCCGCCCGTTTCGGAAGACACAGGCGAGTCCCGATTTACTTTTAAGGAG
>Ga0115003_10001151_pt1 | contig 23402 bp, 19 predicted proteins | sample ArcticOcean_MG_C_7_FD_88736 | JGI IMG/M metagenome (GOLD analysis project Ga0115003, IMG submission 88736) | Marine microbial communities from western Arctic Ocean - ArcticOcean_MG_CB11_88 | ecosystem: Environmental > Aquatic > Marine > Oceanic | place: Arctic Ocean: Canada Basin | collected... | reverse complement strand
CGGACGAACAGAATCACGTGAAGCTCTCCAAGACCGCCACGGACTCGTCTGGGCTCCCGGCTCCCGAACTGCACTATTCCGTCTCGGAGAATTCGCGCCGCATGCTCGACTTCCATATCGGGAAGGCCTCCGAGTCGCTCGTCGAGGCAGGCGCCCACACGATCGAGGTGGACAGCTTGATGCGCTACTCCGGTTGGCACCTACTCGGAACCGCCCGGATGGGCATCGACCCCTCGTCGTCGGTCGTCGATAAATGGAACCGGGCCCACGACGTAGCGAACCTGTATGTGGTCGATGGCAGCTGTTTCGTCACCTCAGGCGGCGTCAACCCGACGTCAACGATCTGTGCATTAGCGCTTCGATCAGCCGACCGCATGGTGGACACCCGACACGAACTGCCGGTGGTGTGGTGATCAGCATGCCCCCTGCGTTCATTGATCCCGGGCGACTCGCCATTTTCGCCGCCCTTGCCGACCATCTCATCCCCGCCGACCACGACATGCCCTCTGCCGGCACCGTCGTGAATCGACAGCGGATCGCGTTCGTCCTGACATCTCGGCCCGACCTGGGTGACCCGCTCTTAGCAGCTCTGCGACCTGAGTTGAGCCACATTCCGGCAGCAAGGCTGGCAACGCTCGCGACCTGCGAACCCGAGTACCTCGCAGCGCTCCATCTGACAGTCGTCGCTGGCTACTACTCCGACGCTGACGTCCGAAACCGAATCGGCTATCCGGGGCAGGTCGCGCGGCCTGTGCACGCTCTCGACTTCCCGGCCTACGTTGAGGAAGGGTTGATCGATCACGTCATCGCCCGTGGCCCGATCTGGCGCAACCCAGCGCCGCCCACCGGCATTGGAGGCTGACACGTCATGTTCCAGGACGTCGCACCGCCCACTTCCAATCGTCCGCGTCAACCCGCCCGCCAACCGCCGCACACAGGAGTACCACGATGACACTCGAACACGACCACGCCTATACCTCGGCCACCAACCTCGCACGAATGATTCGCGATCGGGAGATCGCTCCAACCGAACTACTCGAAAACGTCATCGATCGAATCGAGGAGCGCAATCCCGATCTAAACGCGATCGTATTCACGGGCTACGACGACGCCCGCCAAGCTGCGGCATACGCCGAGCAACAGGTACTGGCCGGTGGCGAGCTCGGTGCGCTCCATGGGGTGCCGACCCTGATCAAGGACCTCTTCGACTTCAAACCGGGATGGCCAGCCACATTCGGAGGTGTTCCAGCCCTCGCCGATCAGGTCATCGACGGCCACTGCATGTTTGCCGAGCGAATCGAACAGGCGGGAGCGGTGATCGTCGGTAAGACCAACAGCCCCGTCATGGGAATGCGCGGCACCTGCGATAACCCGCTGTTCGGGCCGTCGTGCAACCCGTTCGATATCACGAAGAATACCGGCGGTTCATCAGGAGGTAGCGCCGGCGCGGTCGCTGACGGGCTGGTTCCATTCGCCGAGGGGACCGACGCTGGCGGCTCGATTCGCATTCCTGCCGCATGGTGCGGGGTGTACGGGTTCAAGGGCTCCTGGGGCAGAGTGCCTGCCCCACTTCGACCGAACGCGTTCGGTGGGACAAGCCCATTCGTGGCCGAAGGCCCCATCACACGCTCCGTCGACGATGCAGCTCTGGTGATGTCCGTGCTGTCCGGATACGACTCGCGCGATCCGTACGCGCTTGCCGACTCGCCCGACATGATGTCCGCTCTGGACGGCAATCTGCGCGGCAAGCGGATCGCCTACAGTCCCGACTTCGGCGTTTACCCGGTCGACCCCGAGGTGGCTGCGGTTGTTGCGGCGGCAGCGCTTGCGTTCGAAGAGGCGGGTGCGACCGTCGAGATGGTCAACATCAAGATCCCGTACGACCACATCGAGCTCGCCGACCTGTGGTGCCGGATGATCGCACCGATCAACATCGCCACGCTCGAAGACCTGAAAGCTGCCGGCATCGATCTCCTCGGCGAACATCGCAGCTCGATGCCACCCGAGTACGTCCGGCGCATCGAGGAGGGTTATCGCCTCGGCACAGTGGAAATGGGCCGAGACCAGGCGATGCGAACGTCGGTGAGTGATGCCGTCCAAACGGTGCTCGACCAGTACGACTTTCTGCTGACACCCACCGTCTCGGCTCAGCAGGTCGACAACGCAGATGATGGCGACACCATTGGGCCGAGCGTCGTCAACGGCGTCGAGGTTGAGCGCCTGATCGGCTGGTGCATGACCTACTTCCTCAACTTCAGCGGCCACCCGGCCGCCTCCATCCCGGCGGGCATGGTGGATGGCCGTCTTCCGGTCGGCATGCAGATCATCGGTGGTCGTTACGACGACGTCGGTGTCCTCGCGGTAAGCCGAGTCTTCGAACAACTCCGACCTTGGGAGGAGACGTATGACCTGTGCCGCAATCGTTGAAGTCCTGCGAGTGACGAGAGCAGAGGGTCTGCCCCCGATTTGGTTGACATCAAAGCAATCACCGATCCCGGGGCGCTTCAGGTCATGCGAAGTGGCGTCAAAGCCGAGAGACCCCCGGCGTGAGCACGCCATCGCCATAGGTACCCGGCCTAACTGGCCTGCCCTCGGCGTTCGCAAACACGCCTGTTCCCGTACGCCGGCCACCGGCCATTTGGTGACGTGGCCTGATGACGCGCCCTATTCGATCGTTGCGGTCTCGTTGAAGGTGTAGAGGATCGGGCGGCCATCACGGAAGTCGATCCGGCACACCGACGCGTGGTCGAGGTGGCAGTTCCACGAGATCCCGATGTCGACGCCAAGTGCCCACGCCACCGCGGCCTTCATCGGTGAGACGTGGCTCACTACAACGACATTCGACGTCGAAGCCCGCTCGATCAAGTCGTTACACGCAGCACGGACACGCACATCAAGCGCAGCAAGCGACTCGCCGCCCTCCGGCACGTAGCCGAAGTCTTTGCGCCAGTTGTTCCACACTTCAGACGGCACATCAGCATGCTTGACACCTTCGTACACGCCGTACGACAACTCAATGAACCGCTCGTCTGTTTCGACCGGCAATCCGAACGCCGCTGCGGTCTGCTGCGCACGCTGCAGTGGACTTGAGATCACGGCGTCGACCCGTCCAATGCCCATCACCATCGCGGCGACCGCGACCGCCTGCTGCTCGCCGACCTCGTCGAGATCCTGGTCGAGGCGGCCTTGCAGTTGGCCGGCCTTGTTCGCCGCGGTGCGGCCATGTCGGACGAGAATCAGCACTTCAAGAGTGTGGCACAGCCCATCAGCTTCCGGGTACTGCGGACAGGAGTCCGTCCTTCATGAAACGCCGTCGGCTCTCGGGAGCGCCCAGCTTGTTGTTACGCCAGATCCAGGCACACAGGCCAAGACCGACCAGCTCGAGGAGCACGCTCATTACGCCGCGGTCAGTAATCGGCCAGGGGTCGTCACCGAAGCTCAGCCCAGTGAACGGCCACCAGAACACATCGGTGTTGTTCCACGCACCGTCGAAGACAAGATGCAAGAACATGCCGATCGGCAAACCGAGGAGCATCTTGCGGATGGGCTTGCGACCTGAGGTGGCAAGCATCATCACCGCAAGCACGACGATGCTCACCGTGATGCTATGCAGTGCCCGTGCCCCGCCGAACAGGCCATCGACGAGCGGCAGGACCGACCCGACAACAAGCAGCCGGTAGTCGAAACGTGGATCGCGGAAGACGTAGCCGACGGCGAGCACGGCGGTGCCGATGAACCAGAAGAACATGTCAGACGATGAGCATGCGCCCGCACTGCGGGCAATCGGTGAAGCCTGACTCGGCGGCTTCTTCCTTGGCCGTGTCGACCTCGGCAGCCGACAGGTCAAGGTGGCAACCCTCGCAACGATGGCCCTTCAGCTCAGCAACAGCGACGCCCGCTGACGAACGTACGGAGTTGTAGTGCGAGGTGACGGTGGAGCCGAGCGGCGCGAGTGCTGCGACGCGCTGATCGACGAGGTCAGCGAGTTCTGCGTCGATGTCGTCACAGACACGTGCCAGTGTCTCATCTGAGGATCGAAGCGCTGCCCGGAGTGACTCCTCGGTACCGAGGTGGGCAGTGAGGTCGTCGTCTAATGCGGCTTGCTCTTCAAGCGCAGCAAGTTCTTCGTCATCGAGTTCGTCCCGCTTGCCGTCAATAGTTTCGATCTCGTGCATCAGCGCTTCTGCCTCGCGGGGCGCAATCACCGTCTTCATCTGCGCTTCGAGCCGCTCACGATCGGTGGTGAGTTCGGCGTTCGCCGCCTCTGCCGATTCGATGACCGTCGTCAGTTCGCCAAGGCGCTGCACGAGCTGCGTACGACGCTTCTCCCACGTGGTCATTTGACTGGTGCGAGTCGCCAAGTCATCGCGCTCGGGCAACCGCTTGCGCCGGACGACGAGCTGATCTGCTTCGGTATCGATCCGCTGCAACGTCAAGAGCTGACTGGCCAACGAGACGTCGGTACCGGCAGGGGTGGAAAGCTCGGCGTTATCGGCAGTGTCAGCAGCGTCGGTCATCGATCTTCATTGTGCCAGCTCGGCAACCGATCCGAGGCAAGGACCGATGCTCGCGGTTGCCTCGATCGTCGGGAGCGGTGAATTCGGATCGAGAATGTCTGGCGGAATCGTGGTGCCCACCTCAACCGCCTCGACCACCGGGACGGTTTCCGGTGGCGCCGTTTCAGTCGGTGGATCACCGTCCAGCGGCAGGGTGGTCGTAGGTGCGTCCGGATCGACCTCCGGCTCGACGACTTCGAAGTCGACAACCTCCATCAAACACTCATTGCCCGGCAGGAAGAGACGCACGTCCGGCCGCTTGGGTGCCGGAGGCGCATCCCAATCGAGGAGTGGCAGGAATGCGTGCGCCGGATCCATGAACGCCTTCCAGATCTCAGCCGGGAACAAACCACCCTGGACCTTCTTGACGCCTCGCGCGAGGAACTCATCAATATCAACCATTGGTGTATAGGCATCTGGGTCACCGACCCACACAGCCGTGGAGAGCTGCTTGGTGCCACCAACAAACCAGGCGTTGGTGTTGTCCTGCTGCGTACCGGTCTTGCCGAAGGCCGCACGGTCGCTGGCGAGCGAGTGGCGGCGAGCAGTTCCGCTGCGCAGAACGCCCTTCAAGATGTCGATGGTGAGCAGCGCCTTGTCCTGGTCGAACACCTTCGTGCCCAGATCGACGTGTGTGTAGGTACGGGTGCCATCGGCATCGGTGATGTAGTCGACGTAGTAGGGCTGCTTGTGTACGCCCTCGTTGGCAACGGTCTGGATGCCAGACGCCATATCGAGTGGGCTGAGCTCGTTGGCACCCGTTGCGAAGCTCACGAAGGGCTTGATCGGCAGGCGTTCGCTCTCAGGCTGGCCACTGTAAAGATAGGCCGACGTGGCGGCGCGGTAGACGGTGTCGACCATCCGGTTGAGGCCGACAATCTGTGAAAGACGGGCGAACGCACAGTTGACCGACGACCATGTTTGTTGCGCCAGATTCGTAACGCTCCCTGCAACACCGCCGTTGATCTGGAAAAACGGTTCGTCTCCGCCCGGGTTGTCGAATCGGCAGCCGCGCACGCCGTCGATGACGTCGCCGGCCTGGGCACCGGCCTGCACCGCTGCGGCGAGAATGAGGAACTTGATGCTCGACCCGGTCTGGCGCGGGGCAAGGGCCATGTTGACCTCGCGCTCGTTGGCCACGAAGCCGGATCCGCCGACCATCGCACGGATCGCGCCCGAAGTGGAATCAAGCGACACGATCGCGTTCTCGAACCGTCCGCCAGTTGCCGGTAGAACGTCGTGCGCGTCTTCAGCAAGTAACTGCAAATTCGAGTCGAGCGTCGTGTAGATCCGCAGCCCACCGCGGAACAGTTGGTTGTAGCGATCCTGGAGCGTGACCCCGAGAACCGTCGACTTATTGAGGAGATAGTCGCGTAGCGCCTCGGTGAAGTATGTGCGATTGTTCGCGCGAGATGGGATGGTCTTGATCCGTGAGGGGATGGCGAAAGTATCGAGAACGACCTCGCGCTCGCCCTCGGTGAGGATCTCTTCGGTGACGAGGCGGTCGGTGACCTGCAGCCAGCGTGCACGGCTGCGTTCCGGCTCGTTGATTGGGTCGAAGCCCGACGGCGAGCGGACCAGGCCAGCCAGGAATGCGGATTCGATAAAGGTCAGGTCGCCGGCGGTCTTGCCGAAGTAGGCCTCTGCTGCGGCCTGAATGCCGTACGCGTTGTTTCCGAAGAAGACGGTGTTCAGATAGCGCTCGAGGATCTGTTCCTTCGTGAGTTCTTTCTCGAGCATCCGTGCGTAGTGCGTCTGCAGCAGCTTGTAACGGCCGTCGCGTTCGAGCCCTGCAAGGAAGTCGTTCTTGACCACCTGCATGGTGATCGTCGATGCACCCTGCTGCGGCGAGTCGCTCGCAAAGTTCGACAGCGTGGCTCGGACGAGTGAGCGGACGTTGACGCCGTCGTGGTTGAAGAACTCTTTGTCTTCGACAATGAGGAATGCTTGGACGACTTGTGTTGGCACGTCTGCGTACTCAATCGGCTGGCTGTTTTCCAGCTCATACACAGCAATCTCTTTACCGTTGACGTCGTACACGTAGGTGCGCTGGGCGAGAGCCTCGAACTCGGGCAGGACCACCGGGAGCTCGTCGTGGGCGTTCGCGATGTGCCAGACGCGCGGCGCCACAGCAACAACAACGGCAGTGATCAGCAGCGCACCCGCTGCGATGATCGCGAACAGACGAGGAAGCCAGCCGGTGATGCGCACAGTGTGCCCGACAGTACTGCTGCTGGCTTACTGATTCTGGCCACCCGGCGAGGGTCACGCGACCGCTACCTTTTATTCGGTGACCGCTCGCTTTCCCACCAAGCCCTTCCGCTTCGGCGTCCAGCTCTCCAATGCCGCATCCGGCGCCGAATGGACCGAACAGGCAAAAAAGGTCGAGTCGCTCGGCTACGACGTCGCGACGATGCCTGATCACTTCGGCGATCAGCTCGCACCAGTCCCGGCACTCCAGGCAATTCTCGATGCGACAACGACGCTGAGGGCCAGCGCGCTCGTCTTCGACAACGACTACAAGCACCCGGTCGTACTCGCGAAAGAACTCGCGACGATGGATGTGCTTTCCAACGGTCGTGTTGAGGTCGGCCTGGGTGCCGGCTGGATGATCTCGGACTACGAGCAGGCCGGCATGCAGTACGACCGGCCTGGCGTGCGCATCGACCGTTTCCTTGAAGGCCTCCACATCATTAAGTCGGCAATGGGCCCCGAACCGTTCTCATTCGAAGGTAACCACTACACGATCACCGACTACAACGGTTTCCCGAAGCCGGTCGGCGGTAAATGTCCGCCGGTCATCATTGGTGGCGGCGGGCCGCGCGTCTTGAAAATCGCGGCACGCGAGGCTGACATCGTCGGCGTCAACGGATCACTCCACGCTGGCGTGATCGGCCCGGATGCCATTTCGACGATGACGGGCGAAGTGATCACCGAAAAGGTTGCGATCGTCGCCGATGCCGCCGAGGCGGCTGGTCGGCTCGATCACATCGAGATGAACATTCGGGCGTTCTTCGTCAGCGTCACCGACGATCGCGCTGGACAGGTTGCCGGCATGGCCGGTTTGATTGGTGTTGACGAGCAGATGATCGAGAACTCGCCGTTCGCACTGATCGGCAGCACGGCCAAGATCGCCGAAGATATTGTCGCCCGCCGCGAGCAGTATGGCTTCAGCTACGTGATCGTCGGCCCGGACGAACTCGAGGCCTTCGCCCCAGTCGTTGCTCAACTCGCCGGCAAGTAACGCTCCATGGCCCGCCGATCGATCAGCATCTCCGGCGAGTCGGCGGCTGCGCAGGCCTATACCGCTGGTGCAGCAGTGCTCGGCTGGGACGTCCGCTCCGAAGGAGTCGACGTCGACATCATCGTGCCTGGTCCCCTTGCTTCGACGCTTGCACTTGCTGACGCGTCGGTTGATGCCGGTGGTCGACGCGCGTTCGGGTGGCCCCTCATCACCACAGCGGCCGTTCAAGAACTCCTGCGACGGGCTCCATCGGTCGGTGCTGTCACGGACCTCTCGTCGAGATCCACACGTCCAGCGCCATCCGTTGCCCTGTCTGCTGGGGCGCCACTGTCGGGCGGTGTGCTGCTCTCGTCGGCGCACGACCAGATTGCACTGACAATGCTCGTCGCCCGGCTTGTTGGGATGGGCGCGCCACGGTCGGTCACTGCATCCGTCGGGTTTGGTCCGAACGGGCTCGACAACGCCGCTGATATGGCGATCGAATTTGTCGGCGGGCTCACTGCTCGTGTGCAAGCTGACTGGCAGTCGGAATCGGTGACCAGTCAGGAGTTTCAGTTGGCTGGCGAGGCGGGTGTACTCCGCTCCGAAAACGATCCGCGCCTGTCGCTCGAGTTCAACGGCGAGCGGGTTCGGCTTCGCTCCGCCAACGTCGCAGACGAGCAGCACCGCCCACTCCACGAATCCGGTGTGGTCGCGATGCTCAAGACCATCGCCGCAGCGTTCGACGCAGGAACACTCCCCTACGCCTTCACGCTCGCATTCGGACGCGACGTTCTCGAGGTAATCGTTGCGGCGTACGCCTCGGCAGGCCATCGAGAGCCGGTGGTGGTCCCGTTCAATGGCGACCGCAGCGCCACGCCACAGCAGTTGCTTGCCAACTGATCAGGCGCTACTTGATTTTCTGATCCTTAGCGATCACGACGATGCCGTTGTCGCTGATGGTGAATTGCTTCGCATCGTGCTCGGCGTCAAAACCAATGCGGGCAAACTCGGGAACGTTCACGTTCTTGTCGACGATGCACCGATGCAGCCGAGCACCCGGCCCGATCGTGACTCCGGGGAACAAAATCGATTCGGTGACGTGAGCGTCGTGGTCAACGAAAGAGCCCGGCCCGATGATCGAGTTCTCGACATGTCCACCAGAAACGATCGATCCCTGACATATCAGGCTGCCGTCGACGAATGCCGGCTCGCCCCCACGTCCACGCGACACCTTGGCCGGCGGCAGCGCCTGGCGGCCCGTAAACACTGGCCACTTGTCGTTGTACAGGTTGAACACCGGCACCGGCGCAATGAGGTCCATGTTGGCGTCGTAGAACGCATCGAGCGTTCCAACATCACGCCAATAGCCACGCTCGCGCTCGTCTTGACCGGGAACGTCATTCTTTGAGAAATCGTAGACGCGGGCCTGCCCCGCTGCAGTGAGCGCGGGGATCACGTCGCCGCCGAGGTCGTTCATCTCGCCGTCCTTTGGCGTCACGATGTCGATCAGCGCCTCGCGATCGAACACATAGTTCCCCATGCTGGCGAGGCACATCTCGTCGTTACCCGGCATCGTTGGCGGGTTGGCGGACTTCTCGTGAAAGGCGATGATCTTGCCGTCAGCGTCGGATTCGATGACGCCGAAGTCGACCGCCTCGCGCTTGGGAACCGGGATAGCGGCAACGGTGACACCGGCATTATTGGCCCTGTGTTCGTCGACCATCTGACGGGGATCCATCCGGTAGATATGGTCGGCGCCGAACACGCAGACGATGTCCGGCTTCTCGTCGTTGATCAGGTTGAGGTTCTGGTAGATCGCGTCGGCCGAGCCTTGAAACCAGTACGGACCGCGACGCATCTGTGCCGGAACGGGCGTGACGTAGTCGCCGAGCAGCGTCGAGAACCGCCAGGTCATCGAGATGTGCCGGTCGAGGCTGTGGCTCTTGTACTGGGTCAAGACGACGATCTTGCGATAGCCCGCATTGGCGAAGTTCGACAGCGCAAAGTCGATCATGCGGTAGGTGCCAGCGAACGGAACAGCCGGCTTGGCTCGGTCGTTCGTGAGCGGTTGCAAGCGTTTGCCTTCGCCACCAGCGAGGACGATTACGAGCACGGTCGGTTCAGCAGGCATCGCCCTCCAACGTACCCGAGCCGGGACTTCGGAACAGCGTGACGAGAGAGTTCCTAGCGCTGCAGTTCGAGATACAGGTCGCGGTACCGCTGAGCCGGTTCACGCCACGACCAGTCGACCGTCATGATCCGCTTCTGCAGCGCCGAGCGTCGACGCTTGTCGCTCACGCGGCGTCCGGCACGGAACATCGCAGCCAGCAAGTCGGTCGGCTCGACAGAACGGGCCACGAAGCCACGGCCCGCAGCCGTTCTGCCGGAGCGCTCGGCAGCGTCGACATCAAGAACCGTGTCGACGAGGCCTCCAACGGCCGTGACGACCGGGATCGCCCCGTAGCGCATGGCCTGCATCTGGGTCAGCCCACACGGCTCGAAACGGCTCGGCATGAGAAACAGGTCACCGCCGGCGAACATCTGCTGCGATAAGGCCTCGTCATATCCCTCAACGAAAGCCAGATGTTCCGGATACGCGTCGACGAGGCGGTGAAGTTCGGCAGCGAGCACAGCATCGCCCGATCCAAGGATGCCGAGCCGCATGGGGATGTCGGCAAGCAGCGGAACCAATGGCGTGATGAGATCGACGCCTTTCTGATGGGTCAGGCGGGTGACGATCGTGGCGAGAGGAACGTCGTCGCCTGGCAGCCCAAGCCGTTTGAGGAGGGCGGTGCGGTTAGCTGGGCGCTGGGCGAGTGTCTTCGCGTCGAAGTTCTGAACGAGCAACGGATTGTCTGCCGGATTCCACACGTCGATGTCGATGCCGTTGAGAATTCCGACGAGGGCATCGCCACGGGCACGGAGTGCGGCATCGAGCCCAAACCCACCCTCGGGTGTCGTGATCTCGGTGACGTAGTGCGGTGACACCGCAACGATGCGGTCAGCAAGTGCGAGCGCCCCAGAAAGTGGGTTCGTATCGCCCCACCATTCGTAATGTTTGGCCTTTGGACCGATCAGGTCGAGCCATTCGGGCCCGGCAACCCCTTGGTAAGCAAGGTTGTGAATCGACACGACGGTTCGCGGCGGCGATTCGATGGCGGCCAAGGCGGCCCCCGTGTGCCAGTCGTTGAGGTGGAGGATGTCGGGCGGGTCGGCTTCGACAAACGCTGCGATCGCCCTTGAAAACTTGAAGAACCGTTCGTCGTTGTCGGCCCAGCCGCGGCCCTCGGCGTCGAGATACGGATGCGGACGAGCCATGCCGGGCACGCTGATCAGGTGCAGGGGCCCGACCGCGGCGTGACGTCCAGTGCGCACCGACGCTGCACCCACCCAGCTCGGCACATCAAGGGTTGTGACGGTTTCATCGATCAGGGTGATGTCGCCATAGTCGGGCATCACGAGATCGACCTCGACACCCAGCCGACGGAGTTCAGCACTGAGGCCAGCGGCGGCTGCCGCGAGCCCACCGACGGAGGCGACCGGGGAAAGTTCGGCGGTGGCGAAGACGACACGCATGAGCGCAGTCTCGCCGATGCCACGCGGGATATGGGCGACCCGTCGTTGATACGTTTGTGGTGTGCGTCGCTCTCCGTTGCTCTCGAGCCGCTCGTTCACTGCAGTCGCACTTGCGTCCGTGCTCCGCTGACCCTCCACAGCGCATTCAGGTTCAACAGTTTCGAACAAGTCGCTTCGCCTCCAGCGCTGAACCGCCCTGCGTGCTTGACTGATCTTCGTGTCCGAGACAACGCCCATCGACTCATCAATCCCCAGCGACCTCGATGTGTCCAGTAGCGACGAACTGAGCAACGACATCCGTCTCCTGGGCCACTTGCTCGGCGAGATCGTCCACGGGCATGCCGGTGAGAAAACTTTCGAGCGAATCGAGTCCGTTCGACAGCTTGCCGTCAACGGCCGACGGGAAGGCCACAGTGCCGTCGAATCCCTTCGTAATGCGCTCAGCGGTCAACCAATCGAAGAGCAGCTCGACGTGATCCGAGCATTCGATTGGCTCTCGCTGCTCGCCAACACCGCAGAAGACGTCCACGTCGAACGGCGTCGCCGGTACCACCGGGCGGCGCGCAGTAGCCCCCAGCCCGGCAGCCTCGATGCCACGTTCGAGCGGCTCGCTCGGCCTGATGTCTCCGACGCCCGCATTGCCGAAGTTCTCGGCGAGTTACAAGTCTCCCCAGTCATCACCGCACACCCCACCGAGGTCCGACGCCAGACAATCCTTGACGTGCTCCGTGTCGTCGCCGAACTCCTCGACGAGCGCAGCCGCCACGACGCTGACGATCCAGCGACCGAAGACATCGACAGAGCGCTGCGCACCAACATCCTCATGCTCTGGCAGACGGCAATCTTGCGCCTCTCCAAGCTGCGTGTCCGCGACGAGATCAACGAAGCACTTCGCTACTACCCTGCAAGCCTGTTCGAGACGGTTCCCGCTCTCGCCAGCGACCTGGAAGCGGTCGCCGCTGACCGCTTCGGTGCAGCCAACGTCGACGCATCCACGGCAATCAGCATGGGGTCATGGATCGGCGGCGACCGCGATGGCAACCCCTTCGTCACCGCCGACGTCATGCGGCTCGCCGTCGGGCGCCAGACTCACGTAGCGCTTGAGCGCCATCTGTCGACCGTGTACCGGTTGAGCCGTGACCTGTCATTGTCGGCTCGCCTCATCACGCCGACTGACGAGCTCCTCGCCCTCGCCGATGCGTCCGGCGATGACTCTGCGTTCCGCGCTGACGAGCCGTACCGGCGAGCGCTGCGCGGCATGCACGCACGCCTCCACGCGTTTGCTACCGCTGCGATCGACCCAGACATCGACGATGTCCCCGGCCCGATTCCCGATGTCCGCCGCCCTGCTTACATGACAATCGAAGAGCTGCAGACTGACCTCGGCGTGGTCGAAGAATCCCTACGGTCACATGGCGCAGGCGACCTCGCCGACGCACTGGTCGAGCCTGCGCGCCGCGCCGTTGCCATCTTTGGTGCACACCTCTGCGGCCTCGACATGCGTCAGAACTCCGCAGTCCACGAAGTCGTGGTTGCAGACCTGTTGACGAAGGCCAACGTGAATGCCAATTACCTTGCACTTGACGAAACCGAACGCGTCAAGTTGCTCACGACTGAACTCGCCTCGCCCCGCCTGCTGCGTCACCCGAACGCCGTGTACAACGAGCAGACCGTCGGCGAACTCGATGTACTCGACGAAGCTGCCCGCTCCGTCGCACGTGTCGGCAAGCGGGCGATTCCGCACTATGTGATCTCGATGGCTGAGACCGTCAGCGATGTGCTCGAAGTAGCTGTGCTTCTCAAGGAAGTCGGCCTCGTCGAACCCGCATCAGAATCAAGCACGGGCACCCGTCCAGCCAGTGCGCAGCTCGACATCGTGCCGCTCTTCGAGACCATCGACGACCTCGCAAACTCGGCCGAGACGTTGACTGCCATGCTTGCCAACCCGGTCTACAGTCAACTCGTTGGATCCCGCGGGGACCGGCAAGAGGTGATGATCGGCTATTCCGATTCGAACAAGGACGGCGGCTACATGTCGTCGCAGTGGAACCTTTTCGCCGCACAGGCAGCGCTCGTCGAAGCCGCCGACGATGCCGGTATCCGACTCCGTCTGTTCCACGGCCGCGGTGGCACGGTTGGCCGCGGCGGCGGGCCTGCGTACCAAGCAATTCTCGCCCAACCGGCCGGCTCCGTCGATCGTGCAATCCGACTCACGGAACAGGGCGAGATGGTCGCTGCCAAGTACTCCACTCCGGCCCTCGCCCGCCGCAACCTCGAGACGTTGCTGTCGGCCACTATCGAGTCGTCGTGCCTCGACGCTGAACAGTTGGGCGCGCCAAATAGCGCCTTCACCACAACGATGCAGCAACTCGCTGACACCGCCTTCGGCGCTTACCGCTCACTCGTCTATGGCGACGATCGCTTCGTCGACTTCTTCCGGTCCATCACGCCGACCAACGAAATCGCCATGCTCAATGTTGGCAGCCGCCCCGCATCACGCAAGAAGTCGCTGGCCATCGAAGATCTCCGCGCCATTCCGTGGGTGTTTGGCTGGACGCAGTGCCGGCTCATGATCCCGGCGTGGTTTGGTGCGGGCTCTGCATTCGAGTCGGTTGCACAGAACGATCCAGATGCCGCCAACCGCTTCGTCCAGATGTACGCCGACTGGCCGTTCTTCACAGCGATTGTCAACAACATGGGCATGGTGCTCGCCAAGGCCGACATCGACATCGGCCGCCGCTACGCGGATGTTCTCGTCGAAGATGATGCGACGCGTAACGACATCTTCGGGGCCATTGAAGTCGAGCACACGTTGACTCGCCGCTGGCACGAGCGGATCACCGGCTCACCTGATCCGCTCGCTGACAACCCTCTACTCGCCCGCAGCCTCCGGAACCGTTACCCGTACCTCGATCCGTTGCACGTGATGCAGGTCGACCTGCTCCGGCGTTTCCGTGACGGCGACGATAACGAACTCGTGCAGCGGGGCATCCAGCTCACCATCAACGCCATCGCCACGGGTATCCGCAACTCTGGCTGACGCAAGACCCGTGATCCAACCGAGCTGAACCGCGGCTTTTGTCATTCGACAACACATTGTTTCTTGCATGTTGCGTGGAGTTCACGCTGCCTGGTTAGAATCCCGACCAATCTTGTCGTGAATACATCGTGAAGAAGAATTGAGTCCTGCGATGACACTGTTGGAACACACCAATCTGGCTCCGCTCAGCGACCAGTTACCGCAACGTTTTTGGACGGGCACCTCGTTCCACGCGCCGGCTGACTACGAAGTCGACTGTTCGCCGTTCGACATGAGCGACGCCGACCTCCAGCCCGACAGCGAGCTCGCCCAGCTGATGCAGCGCACCTACGATGATGTCGGTTTGGTCGTGCTTCGCAACACCGGTCTGACCAACCCGACCCGCATGCGAGAGTTCGCACAGATAATTGTTCGTCAAGACATGACCTACGAGGGCGGAGCCAACCCCCGCAACAGGATGGAGGGCAACGTCTATGAGATCGGCGCCCCGCTCGTCGCCCGCCTCCCCTATCACCACGAGATGGCATACCTCGGCAAAAGCACGTCACTCATTAGTTTCCTGTGCCTTGACCCGCTCTCTGACACCGGCGCAACGTTTGTCAGCGACGGCGTTGCGTCGACCGACGCCATACTTGCCACGCCCCTTGGCCAGAAGCTCAAAGACCTTGGCGTCTGCTACCACCGCAGCCTCACCGACGCCGAAAATTTTATCGGCGAGGTCGGCTATGGCGTCTACAACCATTGGCAGAAGTCATTTGGAACCGAAGACCCCGCAGTTGCCCAGGCCAAGGCCGAAGTGCTCGGCTTGATCGTCGAGTGGGGTGAGAATCGCCTGATGCAAACCCGCTACTACAACCCGGCCTTCGAGTACTTCGCGGCACTCGACCGGAACATGTTGTACGCCAGCCTCGCCGACCATGGCCTGTGGTTCGACACGTGGCCGCTCGTCCAGCACCTCCCGTTTAGGGATCGTCCGCTCCACATGACATACGGTGACGACAGCGAGTTCACTCGCAACGAGTTGCAGCAGTTCATCGATGTGTACGACGAGTTCGGCACCAAACTCGACTGGGAGCGCGGCGACGTGGCGGTTATCTGCAACTATCGCTTCGCACACGGCCGCCCCGGCATCGTTCTCGGCGAGGGCGAAACCCGCAAGCTGGGCGTGCTCCTCGGCGAACAGTTCGAGCGGGTCGGCCAGCGCAACGACAAGTGGTGAGGCTCAGACCCTTTCGATGATGATCGCCGGAGCCATACCGCCGGCTGCGCACATCGTGATCAAGCCGAACTGCTTGTCTTGACGCTCAAGCTCATCGAGCACCGTGCCGATCAGAATCGCTCCGGTCGCCCCGATTGGGTGACCAAGCGCCATAGCGCCACCGTTGACATTGACCTTGCTCCGGTCGAGATCAAGATCGCGCTGGAACTTCTCGGACACGACAGCGAACGCTTCGTTAATCTCCCAGATGTCGATGTCATCCTTGGTCATGCCAGCCTTCTGCAAAACCTTCAGCGCTGCAGGGACCGGGGCGTTCAACATCAGCGTGGGATCGTCACCCATGTTGGCCGTGGCCACGACGCGGGCTCGTGCCTTCAGGCCGTGGGTCCTGGCGTAGTTCTCGCTGGTGATCAGAATCGCTGCTGCGCCGTCGACGACGCCTGACGAGTTGCCAGCGTGGTGCACGTGGTTGATGTCGAGGTCAGGGAACTTCTGATTGATCAGCTCGCGGAAGGTCTTTGAATCTTCAGTGTGGCGGTAGTCGGCAATCGCCGGGAAGCTCGCTGCCAGCTTGGCGAGCGACTCGGCCGTGGTGCCAGGCCGCGGGAACTCTTCGCGCTCGAGGGCAAGGGTGCCGTCGAGGTTGAGCACCGGGATCAGCGACTTGTCGAAGCGGCCTTCTTGGATGGCGATCTCCGCCTTGCGTTGTGAGTCAGCGGCGTGCGCGTCGAGTGCCTCGCGTGAGATGCCTTCGAGCGTGGCGATTGCATCAGCACACACACCCTGGTGCGACTGCGGGTGCAGCTCCTGCAGGTGCATGTTGTTCGCGCCCATCGCCATCAAGCCCTTCTTGGGGAGCGACATCATCTCGGTGCCACCAGCGATCACGACGTCTTCCATCCCCGCCATGACGGCGTGCGATGCATAGTTCGTGGTGGTGATGCCGGAACCGCAGAAACGGTCGAGGGTCGCGCCGCTTGCTCTGATGTCGTAGCCGGCATCGAGAGCAGCCATGCGCCCGAGGTCGCCGCTCTGCTCCTGCACCTGTGAGCTCGTGCCCCAGATGATGTCGTCGACGTCGGCGGTGTCGAGGTTGTTGCGATCACGGATCGCTTCAAGGACCGTGCGGGCGAGGTGTTGCGGGTGCAGGTGCGCCAGCGCGCCTTTGCCCTGCTTGCCAACGCCACGGGGCGTGCGGCAGGCGTCGATGATCAGTGCGTCAGACATAGGTCGTCTCCTTCAGATGCCGCGAGGGCATGCGTTGTGTTGCATAGGACGTTAGAGAAGTCGTGGAGCGCCGCCGCAGCCGGAGCGAGGTCGCCGGTCTCATCAGACCTGGCCGATCAACTCTCGTGCGACATCGGCAGCGACATCGTTCTTTGCTGCCAGCGGCGGAAGGATGACGATCTGATCGAGACCGGAGGCATCGAGATCTGCGATCCGGGCTCGCAAGTCGTCTGGCGTTCCGACCAAGCAGGCCCGTTCAATCAATTCCTTCGTGACAAAGCGTTCTTCTTCAGGGATCACCCAACAGTTGTGACCGAGATGCGTCCGCAGGTGGCGGCGCTCTTGCGGAACAGCCTCAACCGCAGCGACGTAGTCGTCCCACATCGGCATGAGGTGCGCCGGTGGGCGTCGCCCGAACTGGGTGAGTTGCTCGTAGCTGTAGTGCAGCGCCGCAATGGCGAACGCTCCGACCTGTTCCTTCACCCGATCCGAGTCGATCGCCTCACCGGGTTCGAGCACCGCGATCGTCGTGAGTGTCGCGATGGGAAACGCGTGTCGGTCGGTGGAGAGTCCGTGCTGTTGCCGACCTGCGTTGATCGCGGCACGGATCCCGCGCACCGCCACCGGGTCGGGCGGTACTGATGTGATGAGGCCGTTGCCATACTTCGCCGCCAGACCGAGCGCCTTCGGCCCGAACGCAGACACGTAGACCGGCGGCACCGGATCGTGCCGTACGAATCCATACTCCGGCATCTGGTGACGGATCGGCGCAGTATGACCGTTGAACGTGTAGTCGACTTCGTCGCCACGCAGCAGCGCAGTCAAAATGCGGAGGTACTCGTCAAACTCGGCAATGCGTTGGGGTTTGTGGCCCATGATTCGCATTGCGGTGTTGCCGGTGCCGATCCCGCAGAACGTCCGACCTGGCGCCAGCTCATTGATCGTGCCGATCGCTGCTGCGGTGACCGGCGCGATGCGCGTTCCTGCGACTGCGACGCCCGTGCCAATGTTGATCGTCGACGTCCGATCGGCGGCGAGCGCAAGGAGCGCGTACACGTCACTCCAGATCATCTGGCTGTCGGCGAGCCAGGCGTGTGTAAAGCCGAGGCGTTCGGCAGCGACGACATCGTCGATGTCCGACGGGCGGGAAGCGATGCAGATGCCAAAATCCATAGTGTGTTCCAGCTCTACCGGAACGCCGCGAGGCGCTCTTCGGTGTCATCGATGGGGTAGTCGGTCGACGCCTCATACGCCAGGCCATCGGTCAGTCCCTCTTGCTCGGCGACTTGAAAGAGGTCCTTGTATGCCGCGAGCGAACCGCTGCTATTGGCAGCGATCAACTCGACAAGTTCGTTGACGGTGGCGTCGAGTTCTTCCCGAGGAACTGACCGAGCGGCGAGCCCGATTACGGCGGCCTCAAGCCCGCGTACGTTGCGCGCCGTCAGCGACAGCTCTCGCGCCTTCGTCATACCCACCGCTGCGGGGAGTCGCTGGCTCATCCCCCAGGTCGGCCGCAACCCGAACTTGGCGTGTGTATCGGCCAACGTTGCTTCATCAGCCACGACCATGATGTCGCATGCCAAGGCGATCTCAAGCGCTCCAGTGAAGCAGAAACCGTTTACTTTCGCGATCGACACAATCGACCCGTTGGCCAGCTTGTCGGTGAGTGCCCGAGCAGGCACATCGAGGATGTCTCCGACCACGCCGTTCACCAGTGCACGGTCGCCGAGAGCCTTCAGGTCGACGCCTGCACTGAAGGCTCGCCCAGTGCCGGTGAGTACAACAACTCGTTGGGTCGGGTCATCAATTGCTGCACCGACCGCATTGTCGAGCGAGACGAGCATTGAGGGCGTCAGCGCGTTGAGTGCGTCGGGTCGATGCAAGGTGATGGTCGTGACGGCGCCGGAGCGCTCAATCAGAATCTCGGAGTCGGTGGTTGCCACGACGCCAGTCTTCACCGTTTGTGCTCTACCGACAGAGCCGGAGTGGCCAGGTCGCAATCAGCCCTGGTCGAGCCAGACCGAATCAAACCACGTCGCACCGGTGATCGAACACCGCAGCGGCGTGGCATCGGGAGATGTCCGATCACAGACGCCCTTCACCTCGGCCCGGAATGCGTTGTTCCATGCTGTGTGGTCGAGGAACACGTAAGTGGCAGCATCGTTTATCTGTCGTGCGATCTCCTGCCAAAGTTCAGCACGTCGTCCGTCGTTGGTCGTCGCCTGCGCTTCGGCGATAAGGGCATCGCGTTCGTCGGTGCAGTAGCGAGCGAAGTTCAGCGAGATGACGTCGATGGTTCGGCAGATCAGGAAGAGCAGATCGAGCGACGGATCGACGGCACGGTAATCGGCCACAAGCGGTGCTGCTGCGGCTGGGTCATCTCCTGCCTGAACGACATCGGGGGCACAGAAGGGACCGTCCGGTGTGAACATCTGGCTGGCCTGGAGATCGCCGTTGTTCAAGAGGTCGGTGCGGGTGTCAGGATCGGAGATCGGAAGGAACTCCATCGCGTCGAGGTTCACATCGCCGCCCCACCATTCGTCGTTGCGTACGACGCGGGTGACCGAGTCGAGCGTGCGGCTCTCGATTTTGAATGGACCAGTGCCAACAGGAGCCTGGTTGAGCGTCGGGTCGACCAGCGCCGCAGCGAGCCACATGGGTGATGCGATGTACCCGCCCTGCGTGCTGAGCGTCGCCGGAAACTGGGCATTCGGATCGAGCAGGTTGTACTGAATGGTGAACTCGTCAATCACCTCCGTGGCATTCTCGGTTGGATAGAACGGTCGAAGACCAAAGTCGATCAGCGGATTGTCGAACTGTGCTTGGAAGCCAGCTTGGACGGCAGCGGCATCGAAGGTTGTGCCGTCGGGCGTGACCGCTGCGAACGTGTCGAAAATGGCGTTCGCGATGACCTGGCCGGGCGCAGAGAGCACCGACGACGCCCGACTCAACCCATCATCGCATCTTGTCACCTTTCAGTCACCGGGCGTTGCGCAGTGTTCGGCGAAACGAGCGACGAAGTCAACAAAGTCGGTGATGGTTACTGGGTCGGCGACTTCGCCGTGCTCATTCAACTTGTCGCCAGAGCTTCCGATGCCCATCGTCTCAAACAGTCGAACAGGTTGACGATCCATCATGGCACCGAGGCGATCGCGGACGGCCTGCATGATCCTGCACCAGGTTCGATCAAACTTGGGTGCTGGGCTCGATCGACGAACGGTCCGCTTCCGACATTGCGGGGAAGTCGGCAAGACCCCCCGAGCCGAATGAGCCGTCGATTGATTGCACGTTGTAGATGACATTGCCGACAACCATGGAGACCAACCCAAGCGCCACCATGACGAGGCTCGGCGACTGCCGACGTGCAATGACGAGTAGCGATGCCGCCACTCCGAACATCACCGCATCAAGAACGGGATAGGCCACCGCTGCGGCCCGCATCTTGGTGTCAAAAATTGGTTCGGCGATGTACTCACCCATATAGAGGAAATACAAGGCACCTGCCGCCGTTAGCGCGACAGCGACGCCCAAGCCCACCACTTTCCAGCTGCGGTGTGGAGCAAGCCGGCTCACGATGATGGCAATCCCGAGGGCCAATACCGGATACATCGCAAGGAACAGCCAATCAGCAACAGAGGGGAACGGCACGAACGCCTGGCTGGCTGCCAGGTCGGCGTAGACATAGTCGCCCGCAAGAAACAGCGCAAGGCTGATTGCCGCGAACGCCCACGCAATGGTGTGGCGTGGCGTGGTCGGTGGATTGCGATGCCAACGACCATCGCGACGACCGCCGTCGCTCCGAGCGCCGAGTAGACAGTTCCGTTGGGAGCCGCACCGACTGCAGGGACGAAGTAGTACTGCGCGACGGCCACGAAAGCCGCGAGCTACCAGCGCCACAGATTCGAGTCCCTACATATCAATCGTCGCACTAAGAGAATTTCTTAAGGATCTTGTTCGCCGAGGCGTCCGTCTAGATTCGGTCGGATGCGCACACTGCTCACTGGAGCGACCGGCTTCGTCGGCTCGAACATCGTGAAAGTTCTGATTGATCGCCATGGCGACACCGTCATCGACACCCGAATCGATATGACCGACCGCTCCGCTGTGCTCGAACACGTCGGAGCGGCGCGCCCTGACGCTGTGATCCATTGCGCGATCCTCAACGACTGGGAACGAATGCACGCCGACCGCCAGGCTGCCTGGAACGCCTACGTCGAGGCCACCCGGAACTACGCCGATGCCGCGGCTTCGATCGGCGTGCCGTTCTGTCTTGTCTCCACCGACTGGGTGTTTGACGGGACCCAGGGCGGAGCGACTGAAGACACTCCCCCGAACCCGATCAATCTCTATGGGTTTTTGAAGGCAGCCTCCGAGATCGTGACGCTTGAGCGTGGCGGCGCAGTTGCCCGGGTGATGGGTGTCAACGGCACGCATTGGGCGCGGCCGACGACGCTGCGGGCACAGGACCCTGGCTTCGGATACTTCGTTGCATCGCTCGTCGATTCCCTCGAGCAAGGCGTGCCGTTTGTTGTCTGGGAGGGTGACAACATCAACGGTGTGGCTTCACCGTCCCTCGGCGCGATGTGCGGTGAGGTGATTCGCCACATCGTGGCTGGCGGCCACGTCGGCATCTTCCACTGCTGTGGATCGACATCGACGACCCGCCGAGAGTTGGCTGATGCGGCGGTCGACGTATTCGGGCTGGACCGGTCGCTCCTGCGTTTCGGTCCAGCGCCTGCGGAAGCGTTTGCTGGCCAACGAATCCCCTTCGACACGTCGGTGTCTGCAATTGCAACGTCGGAGCGGCTTGGTACACCGTTGCTTTCGCTCGACGAACTGTTGACGACATTCCGTTACGAACGCACCCACGGCAAAATCGCCCCAATGTAATCCCGCAGGTAATCACGGCACGATGGTTTGCAAGCGGTTACTTGGCAATCTTCGAGCGGTCAAGCACAGCAGCTTCGATGCCCATTTCGCTCCGTGAGACTTTTTATGGCTATTCCACTTCGAAGTTGCACCTCGGACGCAAGGCAAACGAGACAGAGCAGGCCCGCTCATGTCCGCCCTGCGACGCACCCTAAAAGGGGCTCAGGAGGAGCGCGAGATGCCTGCTTGGGAAAGAACTGATGCCCCGACGCCGACCTCGCGCCAAGCACCATAAGAGATCCCATTGCGGCTCCCGTAGGAGGCGGCAACCTTGATGAACGCCGCTTCTGATTCACCGAGATCGGGTTGCTCGGTAAGCGACTCAAGCGCTGCAGCGAGGTCTCGTCGCTCTTGTATTAAGCGAAGTTCTTTAATCGGATCAGCATCCAGAAGTTCGCTCTCTATCGCTCGGAGCCGTTTCTGGATGGACTCAGGTGAACGCTTAGGGCCTCGACGAGGTCGGTGCGCTCGTAAACCATCGAGATATGCACGAACAGTGCGACTCTCTTCACGGCCCAAGGCGAGCGCAGCCTTGTGATCTTCAGTTAGTGGGCCTTTGGGACCTCTTTTTGCCATCAAAAACTCCTCAGCTTGAACTCGACCGGATTACCCGTAAATCGCTTGTGCTCGAAATTTTTGGGCCACTGGTTCGCTAACCAATGGCATTTCACCACTCTGCGTTGATGCTCGCCACCCTACGTCAAGCACCCTGAATAATGGTGATTAAATTCTCCACCGCCGATCGCGGAACGACGATCAATCTGACCGCCAACCTGACCGGCGTGAGTTGGTCGAAGAGGAACTCGACTACGGAATTCGCGGCGGTCTTACAGCTACCGCCCGAATCGCCGCTCGAAAGGCGCGAGCCACCGAAACGGAAAAAGCCGCATGACAAGCACGCTCCCCGCTCACGCCGGGGCGAGGGGGCCCCTGCCTGACGCAAAACACGACACGCCTCACGAAGCACCCCGCAGAACATCCATCTCCCTCCGATGCCTGCCGGGGGTCTCGCTCAGCGCGGGTCAGCCTCAGAGGGTGCTGAGGGCAACAAAAGCTGTGGTGTGCACCCCAACACAGGTCAACCCGCCATCGGTCACGCCGCCATGGAGTGTGGTGTCAGCAACCTTTGCTGATGTCGTTTCGTTGTTGGCAATGCTGTTGGTTCAGCTTTCCCAGGTGTTCGGTGTCCATGATGTGCGATCAGATTGCTTCGGCGAGTTCGTCGAAGTAATCTGATCAGGCGTGCGGTCAGTTGATCTTTCGTATCAAATGATTCAAGCCGTCGGCGACGTAGACGTTGTCGTCAGTATTAACAGCCACCCCTAACGGGTTGTCGAAGGTGGCATTAGTACCGGTGGCGTTGATTGCTCCGGTGGTGTTGGCGGTGCCGGCAAGTGTGGTGACGTCCCCGGCCGGGCTGATCTTTCGTATCAGTTGATTGGAGCTGTCGGCGACGTAGACGTTGCCGGCAGTATCAACAGCCACCCCGGACGGGAGGTTGAAGGTGGCATTAGTACCGTTGCCGTCGGCCGACCCGATGACGCCAACGGTGCCGGCAAGTGTGGTGACGACCCCGGCCGGTGTGATCTTTCGTATCAGGTGATTGCTGCTGTCGGCGACGTAGACGTT
>Ga0115003_10001149_pt1 | contig 23439 bp, 21 predicted proteins | sample ArcticOcean_MG_C_7_FD_88736 | JGI IMG/M metagenome (GOLD analysis project Ga0115003, IMG submission 88736) | Marine microbial communities from western Arctic Ocean - ArcticOcean_MG_CB11_88 | ecosystem: Environmental > Aquatic > Marine > Oceanic | place: Arctic Ocean: Canada Basin | collected... | reverse complement strand
TGAAACGGTGAAACGGGCTGGGGTCGGCGTTGGTCTTATGGCAGTCTGCTCTGGTCTATGAAGGAGCGAGAACTTCCCGTGAACATCATGGCGACTGAGCGGGTTGGCGGCAAAGACCCAAGTAGGTATCTGGACCCGACGAACCGTCAAGGGAGCAAATAGAGTCCAGAGGGTGACATTGCGTGTAGCCGTTATGGGATCGACTGGATCGATCGGCACCCAGACGCTCGATATTATTGCGCTTGCCAACAAGCAAGCTGCTGACGCAGGACAGGAACCGGCCTACTGTGTAACCGCTTTGGGTGCAGGTGGAGGCACGCCAGAACTGCTCGCGACCCAGGCCCAAGACTTTGGTTGTGCCACGATTGCGCTTGGTAATGAAATGAACGCCGCAGCCCTCCAGGACCGTCTTGGTACAGGGTTCGAGGTCTCGGTCGGTGACGAAGCGTTCGCAGCTGCGTGCCATGGCGCCGATGTAGTCATGAACGGCATTGTCGGCTTCGCTGGTCTGACGGTCACCCTTGAAACGCTGCGGTTAGGCAAACGGCTTGGCCTTGCCAATAAGGAGTCATTGATAGCGGCTGGCCCGGTCGTGCAAAAAGTCCGCGCCACCCCTGGTGCCGAGATCGTGCCCGTCGATAGCGAACATTGTGCGTTACATCAGTGCCTTCGTGCCAACGAGTCGTTCAGCGACGGGCGGCTTGATCAGGTTAAGCGGCTTGTGGTCACCGCCAGCGGGGGGCCGTTTCGTGGACGAACCGCGGCCGACCTGGCCACCGTGACGATCGACGAAGCCCTTGCACATCCGACATGGTCCATGGGTCCCAAGATCACCGTTGACTCGTCAACGCTGATGAACAAGGGCCTCGAGGTCATCGAGGCCAATGAGCTTTACGGGGTCGGGTTCGATCGGATCGACGTTGTCGTGCACCCACAGTCGGTTGTGCATTCGATGGTCGAGTACACCGATGGAGCGACCATTGCCCAACTATCTATGCCCGATATGCGCCTGTGTATTGCCTATGCGCTCGACTACGACAGTCGGCATCACAACGCCTATGGCGCCATCGACTGGACCAGTCTTAGTGAGCTCACGTTCTCGCCGCCGGATCGTGCCGCATTCCCTTGTCTTGACTTGGCTTATGCCGCGGGACGAATAGGCGGCACGGCCCCCGCAGCGTTAAGCGCAGCCAACGAAGTCGCCGTCGAGGCATTTCTACAGGGCCAGATTGCATGGGTCGACATTGCCCGCGTGGTCGAGAGCGTTTTGAGCAACCACAATAGTGAGCGTGAGCCTGATCTGGATGCGGTGCTCGGTGCCGACGCTGCGGCCCGCATTGCAGCTGAAGAACTGCTTGGCACATGACGCCTGACCCCAAGCTGGTCGAAGCGAATGACGGTGCGCCCGCTGGCTATCCGATGGGAAGGTCAGACAAAACGTCCGCGATGGAACGTAATGGAGAGTCAGGATATGACGCAGCCGAATCTTCGGCTGGCAACGGCAGCTTGCGGCTGCTGTTTGGTTTTATTTGCGCCATCCTTGCGATCGGTTTTTTGCGGAGCTGGTGGTTTCCCGGCATTTTGGCTGGGCTGCTCTTCATGCTGTTCATGCACGAACTCGGCCATTTCCTAACAGCGCGGGCCTGCGGCATGAAGGTCACTGAGTTCTTTCTGGGGTTTGGTCCAAAGATTTGGTCGTTCAATCGCGGCGAGACTGAATACGGGGTGAAAGCAATCCCGGCAGGCGCCTACGTCCGCATCATCGGCATGACGAACCTGGACGACATCAACCCTGCCGAGGAGCACCGTACGTACCGGTCTCAACCCTATTGGCAGCGCATGATGACAATTTGCGCTGGCTCGGCGATGCACTTCTTGATGGCATTGATTGCCATCGTGGTGTTGTTCGTGTCCTATAGCTATCAGGGTTTCAACGGGCCGCCCTGGGTTGTTAGTCAGGTCGTTCCAGGGTCAACAGCGTCCTCGCTCGGCATTCAGGTCGGCGACAGCATCGAGTCGGTAAACAATGACTCGTTTAGGAATTGGGACGAGTTTGGCGCGCTTGTTAGTGGCCTCGAGGAAGGCGCAGTCGAGATCGTGATTCGGCGCGACGGCCAAGAGCAAGTGCTTAATGGCGATCTTGGCCTGAGACCCGAAGATGTCTTGCTTGACGGCTTTGGGCTAAGCCTGCTCGAGGAAGTTCCAGCACTTGGGGCTCAAGCGGGTTACGTCTGGCCTCAGGATCCTGCCGATCGGTTCGGGATCGAAGTTGGTGATGTCATTCTGAACGCTGGTGGCGTCGAGTTGCCGAACGACGTTGCCTTGTCTGCCGTATTGCGCCAGAGCGACGGTGATAGCGATGGTGTCAGCATCCAGGTGCTGCGTGGTGGCCAGGTAGTTTCTCTGCTGGGAACAGCGCAAGTAACTGGCAATATGTCCGAAGTCTTCGACCGGTTCGGAGTTGAAGATGGCGATCGACTCCTGCGGCTGGGTGGAATCGATCTCGTTAGTGATGGGGTCCTCCGCCAAGCTCTCAGCGACCGAGCAGGCAACGTTGTGCGCATTCAAGTGCTACGTGGTGGTGAGACCATGACACTCGACGGCATCGTCTCTCTGAACCGTTCCACTCCATTTCGGGGGTTTTTTGGAGTGGGGCCATCGTTCGTGCCTGAGGTAGATCGTGGGATCAGCGACTCGATCAGTTCGACATTTAATGACTTTGGGACGATTTCTAAGACCAATATCCTTGGGCTCATAGATCTGGCGAACCCATTGAGTTGGGGTAATGGCGATGACGGCCAGATTGCCCGGCGTGCGGCCGAGATCAGCAGCGCCCCCCGCATCGATGTGCCCACGTCGCAGTGTGATGGCCCAGATACGAATCGTCCCCTGTCAGTGGTCGGCATTGGCCGCCTGATCTCCTGCAGCGAGTCAGCTGACCAGGTGCTATTCCTGTTCGCTGTCGTGAACATCTTTATTGGTATCTTCAACCTGGTGCCATTGCTCCCGCTTGATGGTGGCCATGCTGCGATTGCTACCTATGAACGCAGCCGGGGCCTGATTGCTCGTAAACCACACCGCGTCGATGCCGCCAAACTGGTACCGGTCACGTGGGTTGTGGTCCTACTGCTGGTGGGACTTGGCTTGTGGACAACAATACTCGATATCTTTTCGTGGTAGCGCTGCTCGTGGCGCCCGTTGAAACGGAGACCTCCTCGTGGACATCACGCCCGTAAGCAAACGGCGCAAGACCCGCCAGATCATGGTTGGTCGAGTGCCAGTTGGTGGTGACGCTCCAATCACGGTGCAGTCGATGACCACCACTAAGACGTCTGATGTTGAAGGCACGTTGCAACAGATCTACGCTCTAGCTGCGGCTGGCGCCGACATCGTGCGGTGCACATGCAACGAACGTGAGGCAGCCGAAGGCTTGGCGCAAATCGTGCCGCGGTCGCCCGTGCCGATCATCGCCGACATCCACCATCAGTACAAGATGGCGCTAGCTGCACTCGATGCAGGGGTCCACTGTCTACGGCTAAACCCAGGCAACATCCGTAAGCCAGAGCACATCAGGATCGTCGCGGAGGCGTGCGGCGAGAAGAACGTACCGATCCGTATTGGTGTGAACGGTGGTTCGTTGCATCCAGATCTGTACGAGAAGTATGGCGGTTCAGTCACCGCCGACGCCATGGTCGAATCAGCCCAGCAAGAGATGGCGTACTTCGACGACGTCGGTTTCGAGGATATCAAGATCTCGGTGAAGGCTTCGAGCGTGCCGTTGATGATCGAGGCATATCGCAAGCTCAGTGAGGTGACCGATCACCCGTTACACCTCGGTGTAACCGAGGCTGGCCCGCCCCCGAATGGCCTGATCAAATCAACGGCAGGAATCGCCACATTATTGGCCGAAGGCATCGGCGATACGATTCGTTATTCGCTGACCGCTGACCCTGTCCAAGAAGCACGAGCTGGCCGCGCCTTGCTCGAGTCCATGGGCTTGCGCGAACGCAAGAACGTCGACCTGATTGCGTGTCCATCGTGTGGTCGCGCCGAGATCGACGTGTATGACATTGCCAACCGGGCGCTTGAGGCATTCGGCGAACGCGAGATTCCGCTTCAGGTAGCTGTGATGGGTTGCGTCGTGAACGGGCCAGGCGAAGCGCGAGACGCCGACCTCGGAATCGCCGCAGGCAATAAGCGTGGACACCTGTTCGTCAAGGGCCAGAACGTCGCCGTCGTACCCGAAGATGAGATGGTTGAAGCGTTGGTCGAATGGGCCGAGTTCATGCATGAGCACGGCGTCGACGCCGCCCTCGCTCGGGCTGACACGGTTAAGGCTGCCCGTGAAGCCGAGCGTGATCGCAACATGTTGCTCGAAAAACAAGGTGATGACGTCAACGACGCTGAGGCCAAGGTTGACCTGATTCGAAAGCGTTAACTCCTACCCATCACGGAACTGGAACTCACCCAGGGATGCGTCACCGCAGTGACGGGGCAAGGCTTTCTGAGCTTGCACCGGCATGGCTCCTGAGCCACGGCAGCCACGAACGCATTTGTGCTCGACGGGAACGTCGATGCCGTCGAACACTTCGGGAACAGCGAGGTACGAGATGGGTTCAACCATGATGAGTGGTTCGACAAATTATCAATGATGGCCGCTAGATCGCCGCCGATGAAGGTCACGTGCGAACACAGAGCTGACCTCAACCGGCTAGGTCGTGAGACAATGTGTTTACGAAGTGCATCCCGTAGGCCATGGGCGGCATCTCGCCCCGAGAACCGCAGCAAGGCGAACGCTGTCCGTCTGTAATGGGATGTCTGTTTAGGTTCGTGCCGGGGGCAGCGACGAGACGAAAGCCGGACTATCCGTTATACTTATCGCTGCACTGAGTATTGATTCTTGAAATCGTTTCAGAGCGTGGGCTTTTGCCCACGCTCTTTTTCGTATCAGGCCCAAACACACCATTCGGAGGTGAACCATGGCAGCAGAAGAACGAGCCCACGCCGTGGTCGATCCAATCGTCGAAGAGCTCAATCTTGAACTGGTCGACCTGGTCTATGCCGGTGGTCGACTCAAAATAATAATCGACCACCCAGACGGTCTTGGCACAGCGATGCTGACTAAAGCGACTCGCATGATCAGCCACGAAATTGATTTGCAAGATCCGATCAACGGCGCGTTCACGCTCGAAGTCTCCAGCCCTGGCGTTGAGCGGCACCTTCGTACGCCGGCGCATTACACCCGATCAATTGGTGAACAGGTTGCCGTCAAACTCAAGCCGAATGCCGAGAATGTGCGCCGCATCCGAGGCGAGCTAAATGCATCTGACGATGAGGGCATCACCATCACGAATGATGATGGTGAGCACACCATTTCTTTCGACCAGATCGCGAAGACGACAACCGTCTTCGACTGGGGCCCTGGGCCAAAACCTGGCAGCGCCAAGAAGAACAATGCTCCAAAGGGCACCAGTAAGAAAAAGGCTCAAAAGAGCACAACAAATAAGGCCGCCTCTGGCGGTTCTTCAAACGAATCCCCGAAAGGCTCAGAGTCATGAACCAAGACATGATGGAAGCACTCCAAGCAGTAGCCACCGAGCGTGGTCTAACAATCGACACGCTCTTTGCTGCCCTCGCCGATGCACTCGAGTCGGCGTACAAGCGTCGCTCCGACGCGTGGGAGTACTCATGGGTCACTATTGATCCTGACACGATGGAGTTCCGCGTCTTTGCTCAAGAGCTTGACGAGTACGGCGAACCTTTCGGCGACGAGTTCGAAGTCACGCCTGATGACTTTGGACGTATCGCGGCCCAGACCACCCGCCAGGTCATGTCGCAGCGGATCCGCGAGGCCGAACGCGAGCTGAAGTACGAAGAGTACGCCGGCCGCGAAGGTGACATCGTCACCGGAATCATCCAGCAGACCGACTCCCGTTACACCCTTCTTGATCTGGGTCGGGTGGAAGCGCTTCTGCCACAAGCCGAGCAGGTTCCACACGAGCGCCCCGATCCGAATACCCGTCTCAAGGCGTACATCGTCGAGGTGCGCAAGACTCCCAAGGGTCCGCAGATTGTTGTGAGCCGTACCCACCCCGGCTTGATCAAGCGCATGTTCGAGCTCGAGGTCCCAGAGATTGCCGATGGCATCGTCGAAATCATGGCGTGCGCCCGCGAGCCTGGACATCGCACCAAGATCGCAGTGCGCTCGAACGACGAGAACGTCGACCCGGTTGGCGCCTGCGTTGGTGCCCGTGGTAGCCGCGTTCGCATGATCGTGAACGAGATGAAGGGCGAGAAGATCGATATTGTCCCGTTCAGCGAGAACACCCAAGACTTCGTCATGAAAGCACTCTCGCCTGCAAAGGTCAAAGAAGTCTTGCTCGATGAAACCACAGGTACAGCCACGGTCGTCGTTCCGGATTACCAGCTGTCATTGGCTATAGGCAAAGAAGGCCAGAACGCTCGTCTTGCCGCTCGCCTGACAGGCTGGCGTGTCGACATCAAGAGCGAAACCGAGATGGCCGAAGAGAAGGCTTACTCTGAGATCGACTGGGCTGATGGTGAGTGGATCACCGACGATGAAACTGGCGAACAAATGTGGCAACCGGCCGCCGGCGGAGAGGCCATCTCGTCGGTTGATTGGGAGCAAATGGTTGAGGCCAACACCGGCGATGGTGAGGCCAGCGATGATGACAGTAGGTCCAACGACGAGGTCGGCGAGACAGCCTCGTCGGACGAAGAAGAATAGAACCGGCTCCGGTCCTGTTGGGGCTGAGACGGACGCTCTATGGGTGACGCCCCGACGCCCCAGGTGCCGACAATGACGCTTACTGGTCCAGACCGTGTGTCTGGACCAGTGCGAACTTGCATCGGTTGTCGGGCGCGACGGTCTGACCAAGACCTGGTGAGCGTCGCCGTCGTAGGTGGTGATCTCGTTGTCAATAAACGAGGTCTGGGCCGCGGTGCGTGGCTGTGTCGCGACCAGAACTGCGTTATTAACGCTGGCAAGACAAAAGCATTTTCCAGAGCTTTCCGCTCAGGACTCGCCGATGGTGTCTTCGCTGATACCCTGCTGGACTGGCTTAGTAAACCCGCCCACTAGCCGTTTGGCTGTCGGGGTTGCGACACTAGGTCATTGGAAACGCCAGCTCCAGGGTTGTCGGATCTCCTCTTCTCTCGAAGAACTATTCCCGCACACATCGTCGAACAAGGAATCCAGCCACTTGGCTAAGAAAGTACGGGTCTACGAGCTCGCTCGTGAACTTGGGCTAGATAACGCAGAAACTCTCGCATTGTGCGAATCGCTTGGCATTGGTGTCAAGAGTGCTTCTTCTTCTATGGAGGGAGCACACGGCGATCGCGTTCGGCGCAAGGCCGACCGTGAGGGGCTCCGTCGTGAGCCGATTGTCGACGATGAGCCCGAAGACAAGCCCGCTGAAGAATCTAAGAGTGTGGTTTCCACCAAGAAACCACCCCCACGACGTGTGCCGCCACCACCGGGCTCAGCTGTTCCGCAGCGCCCAGTGCCGCCGCGGCCAGCAACGCCAGGTGCTCAAGCGCCTAGGCCAGCGGCGCCTGCAGCAGCACCAGCGGCGCCGACGCCGGCAACGCCGCCGCCAGCAGTGCCGCAGGCTAGGCCCAGCGCGCCGCCAATTTTGGCGCCTGTACCGACAAGCCCGCCTCCTGGAGGAGCGCCACCAAAGCGCGTTGTAACCTCCAGCGGCTCTAGTGGCCCAACTCGTCCTGTACCCGTACCGGCCCCTGTGAGCGAAGTTAAGGCTGCGACTCCGGCACCGGTTGCTCCTGCTTCTGCTTCTGCTTCTGCTGGTGATGCTAAGCCTGCTGGCGATGCTAAGTCTGCTGATGATGCTAAGTCTGCTGATAGGGCCCCGGCTGCTAAAGGCAAGGACGACGGGCCACGTCGTCCCGACCCATCGAGCGTGCCACGCTCTGCGTCGGGCAAGCCAATCCCACCTCCGCCGGGCCCACTTAAGAGTGCGTCTGGCAAGGCGATTCCGCCGCCGCCCGGTCTCGGCGGTCGTGGACCAGCGCCTGCAGGCCGCCCTGGTGGCGGACGCCCAGGCTTCTCCCGCCCTGCTGGCGGAGGCGGCGCACCAAGTCCTGGCGGCGCTCCTGCTGGTGGCGGTCCGCCTCGTCCCGGTGGCGGTCGCCCCGGCGGTCCAGGAGGTCGCGGTAACAACCGGCGTCCGCCTCGTCGCCGTAGTCGTCGACGTCGCCGTTCCCTCGAAGAGTTGCGTCCAGTCGACGTTCCGACCTACACCCCAACAGGTGCACCGGTTCCGTCAGGAACGATCATCATCGAACGTGATGGCAGCGCTCAAGATGTAGGCCCGAAGCTCGACCGCACCGCAGCTGACATTGTGCGTTATCTCCTGCAAAGCGGCGAGATGATCATGGCGACGCAGACGTTGTCGGACGAGCAGATCATGGGCTTCGCCGAGTCGGTCGGTGCCGTTGTGCGCATGGTCGATCGCGGTGAAGAGCGCGAAGAAGAAATGCGCGGCCTGCTTGACGTCGAAGAGCTCGACGAACGCGAAGCCGTTAAGCGGCCACCGGTCATCACGATCATGGGTCACGTAGACCATGGCAAGACCAAGTTGCTCGATACGATTCGTAATGCAAACGTTGTCGCGGGCGAAGCCGGTGGCATCACCCAGCACATCGGCGCATACATGGTGGACCGTCCCGAGGGGCCGCTTACCTTTATTGATACACCAGGGCACGCTGCCTTCACGGCTATCCGTGCACGAGGCGCCGAAGCCACCGACATCGTGGTGCTAGTGGTTGCAGCCGACGACGGCGTCATGCCGCAGACGGTCGAAGCAATCAACCACGCCAAGGCGGCCGATGTGCCGATCATCGTGGCCATCAACAAGATGGATCGCGAATCAGCCAATCCTGACCGGGTCATGAACGGCCTCTCCGAGCAGGGTCTCGTGCCCGAGGAGTGGGGCGGTGACACCGTCATGGTCAAGATCTCAGCGCTACAGAACGACAACATCGATGGCCTCCTCGACGCAATCCAGCTGGTTGCCGAAGTTGAAGAGCTCGAATCTCCGGCCACTGGCCGTGCTGCGGGTGTCGTTCTTGAATCCAAACTGGAAGTCGGCAAGGGCCCCGTTGCAACCATCCTGGTGCAACAAGGCCAGGTCGAAGTCGGTCAGCCACTCGTGGCTGGCGGGACCTGGGGCCGAGTCAAGGCCCTGATCAATGATCGTGGCGAGCGCATCAAGATTGCTGGTCCGTCAATGCCGGTCCAGGTACTCGGTCTTAACGATGTACCTCGTGCAGGCGATGAGTTCGTCATCGCTCAAGACGAAAAGACCGCCGCCAAGGTCGCAGAGACTCGCGCTCATTACCGTCGTGTCGCCAGCATCGCCCGAGAAGGCGCTGGTGGCGCAAGCGGGGCCAAACTTGAAGACCTGTTCAGCGATGTTCAGATCGGTGAGGCTGCCAAGCTTGAACTCATTATCCGTGCCGACACCCATGGCTCGCTCGAGGCGCTTGCCGACAGCCTGGCTCGCCTAGAGCGACCCGAAGTCAAGATCAACTTTTTGCACAAGGCCGTTGGCCCACCTGCTGCGAGCGATGTGACACTCGCTCAAGCCGCTGGCGCAACAATCGTTGCCTTCAACGTCCGACCTGATCGCGGTGTCCGCACCGCCGCAGATCAAGAAGGCGTCGAGATCCGTACCTACGAGATCATCTACGAAGTCATCGACGATATCGAAGCCGCCGTTATCGGCATGCTTGAGCCTGAGTTCAAAGAGGTTGTCACCGGCGAAGCCGAAGTACGCGAGGTCTTCCGCATCAAGGGGATTGGCCTGGTTGCTGGCTGTTTGGTCCAAAGCGGTATTATTACCCGCAACGACAAGGTCCGGTTCTTGCGACAGGGAACAGTCATCTGGAATGGCACGCTCACGTCACTCAAGCGCTTTACCGATGATGCAACTGAAGTCCGTGCGGGCTTCGAGTGTGGTGTTGGTCTTAGCGATTTCGAAGACTTGATCGCTGGCGATGTCATTGAGACGTACGAAGAAGTAGAGATTCCTCGCACCTAGTGCTGAAGTTTCTATGAGCACAGGCCCGGGGGTTCGCCCCCGGCTTCTGCGCGCTCAAGTTGAAACATGCATGTTCTTGTGTTTCGGGCCGACCTTCAATTTCCCTCAAGCCAGTCGTTCAAAGAGAAGTCATGTTCCTTAGGTCATCATTGATGGCTCGACATAGGCCGCTAGGCCCTGGCGTGCATTCTGCACCGCTCTGAGCGGACCGACCATTACCTTGATGTTTTCGTCTGGCCTGAAACCAATCACCATCATGCTGTCGATCCTTGAGGCGATACTGCTGGAATTTTCAACCCTAGGTTTGGTCGTCATAGCATGGGCCGTCAATGGCCTGGGCGGCGATTTAGATGGCTTTGGCGTTGGGATTGTAGGCCTGTTCGGTGCGGCATTTACCGTGCTGTTCGAGGTCCGTTTCGTCAGCGTTCCCCCGCTCGGGTTTCAGTTCGTGGGTCGCTTGGAACGGTGCCAGGCGTGCGCAGTTTGTCAGTGCTATCCCCGGCGGAGAGAGCATGATATCGGCCATGATCGCAGCGTGAATTCACGTCGCTGAGCTCGTAATTCGTTTGAATAACAGGCACTAGTGTCGTATCTGAGTCAGGCAATGGGGAGAGAGGCCACGACAATGACAGATCCAGGTTGGTACAACGCTCAAGGCGATCCACAGGGCACGACGAGGTACTGGGACGGCGAACGTTGGATTGGTGATCCGGTCCATACGCCAGTGGCATCGTCTGCTGGCGGAAATTTCGGCCTTAAGGCCCATGTGAATCTAGCCAGTCCCGGCTCGCGTCTCGGTGCTCGGCTAATCGATCTTGTCATTGCCGTCATCTTCGGTCTGGCTTTGCTGATTCCTGTTATCACGGACGTGATCAACAATTTCGATGCACTGGGTCCGAGCCCGTCCGATGCTCAGGTTGAGCGGGTCGTCACGGATGCGTTCTCTGACAACATTATTCTTTTGCTCGCATTGGGTGTCATCGGGGGCCTTTCGGACTTTATTTGGGTGGGTTTGTTCGGAGGTACGCCCGGCAAGCTGATACTTGGACTGAGGGTGGCGCGGTCTGACAATGGAGCGCATCCACCAGGCTGGAGCAAGGCTGGTTTACGGGGCGTGAACCGACTCGTCAGTTTTGTGCCCATTGTTGGCAGCTTGATTGTGTTGCTCGTCGGACTCGCATCGCTGATCATGTTGTTCAGCGACGGCCAACATCGGACGGTTATGGACCGCATCTCGTCCACAGTTGTCATTAAGAAGTAGCCCTGTTCTTCTGCGCCGCTAGCGTGACATCGTGAGCCGACGAAATCAACGTGGAAACCGGGGCTATGCCCGAACTGATCGCCTCGGGTCCTCCTTGCGCGAGATCATTGGTGAGGAGTTGCGTCGCATAGATGACGACTACGTGGCCTATGTCACGGTCACCGATGTTGATGTAGATAATGAGTTGACTCGAGCGCGCGTGTATTTCTCCACGCTGAACCTTGAAGACGAGGATCTCGAGGGTCTCTATGCACACATGGGCCGGATCCGCAAGGCAATCGCTCGACAGGGAAAGATGCGGCGAGTGCCTGACCTCGAGTTCCACATCGACCCGGGCCTGCGAGCCGGCACCCGTGTGGGTGAGATCCTGCAGACGATGGAGGCGGGCGCCGACCGGGTGTTCACCGAAACCTCCGAAGAAGAGTGAACGCAGCGCCTCGTGGTTAAGAAACGAGATGAGGGACCGAGCGGCTTCGTTGTGGTCGATAAGGAAACGGAGTGGACCAGCCATGATGTGGTCGCCAAGGCGCGTGGTGTCTTCAGCACACGCAAGATCGGCCACAGCGGCACGTTGGACCCAGGTGCCACTGGCGTTTTGGTGCTGGGCGTTGGTCGTGGAACTCGCCTGTTGCGCTTTATCACCGAACTCGAAAAGACCTACGTCGCAGAGGCTGTGCTTGGCGTAGAGACCGACTCGCTCGACGCCGACGGCGAGGTGACCGTGCGCCATGACATGTCGGGTGTGACCATCGACGACGTACGCCGAGTTGCGAGTCAATTTGTTGGCAATATTGAGCAAATTCCGCCGATGGTGTCGGCCGTTAAGATCGATGGCAAACGGTTGCACGAGTTGGCTCGGGAGGGCAAGACCGTAGAACGCAAGCCACGACCGGTGACGGTGCATGAGCTGACCATCGATCCAACGTTCGTCGAAACACCACAAGACGGGCCCGACGTCTTCCGGTTCACGACGCGCTGTGGCTCGGGTACCTACATCCGCACGATTGCCGCAGATATTGGCGCTGCACTCGGCGGCGGAGCACATATTCGGTACTTGCGCCGAACCGCTATTGGCCGACACACCGAAGCACATGCGTCGACCTTAGAGAAGGCAACGATCATCAGTCTGGCCGAGGGCCTTGCTGACTATCGGTCGGTTATTTTGGACGACGACACCGTTGCCCGGGTTCGCAACGGTCAACGGCTGAGTGAAGAAATTCTGACCGGCGCCGGCCCCTGGGTTCTGCTCGATGGGCAGGGCGCTGTTGTTGCCGTGCACGAACGAGTTGAGGGCGGCAAGATCAAGCCTGCCGTCGTTATCCCTGCTGAGACGTGATTCCCTCTGGTCAGCGGGTCATAGATGCAGGTACGTTGAAACATTGGTCAAGTGGTCCACCGAAATGCTCAACCGGTGTGGGTAGAAAGCGATCAGGCCAGAGCCGATCAGCCCAGGGCCGATCAACCTATTAGGGAACGAATGAGTATCAAGCGCCCGCAGCAGCAGAATGACGACATGCGCCAACAGAGCGGTATTCAACGAAGCGGTATTTAGGAGCGGCACTTAGGCGGACCTGCCTCCGACCTCATAATGCTTGACGGGATGACAATCCTGTTGTTCTCGTTCTTGATGCTGCTGGTGGAAGACCCGTTCGCTCTGCCAGTCGGAAGAACCACTGTTTGGTTAGCGCTCGCGATGAATCGTCCACACTTTGCTGTGTCGTAGCGCATGTTCTACGAGAACTTCGGCACCCAGTTTTCTGGTGCTGATCAGTCCAATCCCACGCTTCGCTACCGCTCTGTGTTTGCGCTGGTTTGGCTGCAGGTGAGGTACTCCTTACCGCAGCGGCCGTGGCTATGAGGCAGAGCCCGACATCGTTTGGCTGCGGGTCCAACGCCATGGGTGCTTTGGTGGCGGTACTCGCTTTCGGTACTCCTGAGCGCTGCAGCTTTCTTCGTCAATATCCATCTCTAGGTTTTCGACAATGTGATGTGGCGCCGTGGCAACAAGGAAGTCAGCGAGCACCTTGTCGCCTAGGCGGGTGTCGGCCTTTCTTGCGTTGATGCGAGACCGCCCAATGTCAGATTCCTTTCGTAATGCCCGATGCGCGTATTAGGTATTCGCCCGTTATCCTTTGCCCGTCAGGCAATCGTCTGTCACCTGCTTACGAGCAAGGCCCATCGCTTCGCTACGAACCCTTCCAGGTTCGAACGGGCGGCATGAGCCGGGTCCGAAACCCAAGATAAGAGAGCACTACTATGGCTGCAAAAGCTGCTGCAAATTTGCCCCCTAAAGATGCAACGATCACGAAGCATGCACGTGGCGAAGGCGACACCGGTTCACCCGAGGTCCAAATCGCACTGCTGACTGATCGCATCACGCACCTTACGGAGCACCTGCAGACCCACAAGAAGGATCACCACAGCCGTCGCGGCTTGCTGATGCTTGTTGGGCGTCGCCGCCGTTTGCTCGATTATCTCTCGGGTATCGATGTTGAGCGTTACCGCTCCATCATCGGTGAACTTGGACTGCGTCGCTAACAGGTCGTTCAATGACAAATGCGGCCGAGCCATAGGGTTCGCCACCATCCCATCACTATCGTTTGACGTGATCCCACCTTGGGGTGGCGTCATAGGTAATGATTACCGAAGCCACCTAGCCGGTGGACAGTCGAGGATTTCCCTCCGAGGCTCGTATGCAAAGGGTTCTGCAGTCAACACGCAGAGGAACCCGAGCGCAGCGAAGTTCTGATTACGAGGGAGACCGTCGACTGGTCACTGGCTTTGGCATGACACTCAAGGTGAGTGTCACCCTTTAACTAACGGCCGCCCGCCGCGTTCTACTGAGAACATGTCTCGACGAGACAATTGGCGCCGCGGTCATGCAGGAGAAAAGTATGACCACAGAAACGAAGAGCGTTTCGACATCAATACAGGGTGCTGAAGACAAACTCTTCACACTCGAAGCTGGCCGCATGGCCAGGCTCGCCGGCGGCGCAGTGATTGCATCTATGGGTCGTACCCAGGTGCTCGTAACCGCTACCGGTGCAAAGCAGGCACGAGAGAATGCTTCATTCTTCCCTCTGACAGTCGATGTCGAAGAGCGCATGTATGCCGCGGGCAAGATCCCTGGCTCGTTCTTCCGTCGTGAGGGTCGCGCCAGCGAGCAAGCCATCTTGGTTTGCCGTTTGATGGACCGCCCACTGCGTCCAAACTTCCCTGACGGGTTCCGCAACGAGGTTCACGTCATCGCAACCGTGATGGCTGCGGACCAAGAGAATCAGTACGACGTGCTTGCACTCAACGCAGCATCTGCTGCGCTGATGCTCAGCGACATCCCGTTCGACGGCCCTCTCGGCGCTGTGCGCCTGGGTTACTCGACCGACGGCGAATGGATTCCATTCCCGACGTACGAAGAGGGCCAAGCAGGCACCTTCGAAATCGTTGTTGCCGGTCGAGAGACCAGCACCGGCGACATTGCAATCTCCATGGTCGAAGCCGGCGGCGTTGCTGGTTCGATCCAGAAGTACGAAGCCGGTGCACCCAAGGTCAACGAGGTCGTGTTGAGCGAAGGCCTCGAAGCCTCAAAGGCCTGGATTCGTCAGGCAATTGAGTTGCAGCACGAGCTCGTCAAGGCGTTTGGTGCAAAGCCAAAGATGGAGTACTCCGTAACCGCCGAGACGACCGACGAGGTCTATGAAGCAGTTGCTGCCATCGCTACCGACCGTGTCAAAGAGTCAATGACCATCGCAGACAAGATGGAGCGTCAAATTTCTGAGGGAGCGGTCAAGGCCGCTGTCCGCGAAGAGCTCGCCGATCATGATGGCGATCTCGTCAGTGGGGCATTGCGCAAGCTAACCAAGAAGGTTGTGCGTGATCGCATCTTGAACGAGGGCATCCGTATGGATGGCCGTGGCCCAGCTGACCTTCGCGAACTCACGTCCGAGATTGGCGTTGTTTCTACCGCTCACGGTTCCGGCTTGTTCCAGCGTGGCGACACGCAGGTGCTTAATGTGACCACACTGGGTACTGGACGTATGGACCAGATGATTGACGGCATCGACCCGGTCAATCGCAAGCGGTACATGCACCACTACAACTTCCCTCCTTACTGCACCGGTGAGACGGGCTTCATGCGTGGCCCCAAGCGCCGCGAGATAGGCCACGGTGCGCTCGCTGAGCGTGCATTGGTCCCGGTCATCCCTGACTTCGAAGAGTTCCCGTACACCTATCGTTTGGTGTCCGAAGTGATGGCTTCGAACGGTTCGAGCTCAATGGCTTCGGTCTGTGGCTCATCGCTGTCGCTGATGGACGCTGGTGTTCCAATCGCTGCCCCAGTCGCTGGTATCGCCATGGGCTTGATCCATGAAGGTGACCAGTACATTCCAATCACCGACATCCTCGGTGCTGAAGACGCGATGGGCGACATGGACTTTAAAGTCTGTGGTACCTCGGACTTCGTTACGGCGCTGCAGATGGACACCAAGATCGACGGCATCCCAGCCGACGTTCTGGCCGCTGCACTTCAGCAGGCACTCGAAGCTCGCCTGCAGGTGTTGGCCAATATGGCCGAAGCAATCGCTGAACCTCGCGCTGAGGTCAACGAGAACGCTCCGCAGATCGTTAGCTTTGAGATCCCGATCGACAAGATCGGCGAGATCATTGGCCCTAAGGGCAAGGTCATTAACGCTATGCAGGCCGAGACCGGCGCCGACATCTCTGTCGACGACGACGGCATGGTCGGCGTGGTGTCGATTGCTTCTGCTGATCGCAATGCGGTCGCTGAAGCAGAACGCCAAGTGAAGCTGATCCTCGATCCGCCAACCCCAGAAATGGGCGAGACCTATCAGGGTCGGGTCGTGAATATCACTAACTTCGGTGCATTCGTGAACATCATGCCCGGCCGCGACGGACTGGTCCACATCTCCAAAATCGGCGGCAAGCGTCGTATTGACAAGGTCGAAGATGAGCTCAGCTTGGGCGACACTATCGAGGTCATCGTCGAAGACATTGACCCCAATGGCAAGATCAGCCTTATGCCTGCCGAGTTCGCTGATGAACTCCAAGGCGGCGGCGACGACAAAGACTCCAGCGACAATGGCAGCGGCGACCGTGGTGGTCGTAGCCGTGACCGTGACAGCGGTGGTGGTCGTGACCGTGACAGCGGTGGTGGTCGTGACCGTGACAGCGGTGGTGGCCGTGATCGCGGTAGCCGTGGTGGTCGTGACCGTGACAGCGGTGGTGGCCGCAGCGAGCGTGGTGGTCGTGACCGCGACAGCGGTGGCGGCCGTGGAGATCGCCCGAAAAAAGCCGCTGGCGACGTCGAAGTCGTATCGTTCAACGAGGCATTCGATGCCGAGCAGTCTGATCGTTACAAGGACTAAAGACAGTCCAGAGTGCTCGCGGCGATCGCAAACCTGTCTGAGCTAAAGCCTCGACAGTCGAGCGAGTTCATCGAGTAGCTAGTTCAACATGGGAGAGCCGTCGGGCTTGGCTTCGGCCAACCGGGCGGCTCTCCCCGTTTTCGACGCAAATAGCATTCGTGATGCGCATATTTCTCGCACCAGGCACGTAATTTGCGCCGTGGGTAGCCGTAGGCGGGGTTAACTGGTGACATGAACGAGATGATCAAGGTTGGTGTCCTTGGGGCTGCGGGCCGAATGGGTAAGTCGGTGTGTGCTGCTGTGGAGGCCGATCCTGCGCTGACGCTGTTTGCAGCGTTCGATCCGAACGGAGCCGGTGCAATCACAGCGCAGGGGATAGCGATCCAGGTTGATCTCGATGCTTTCCTAGCTGAAGGGCCCGACGTCGTCGTCGACTTCACTGTCGCTGAAGCAACGCGGCAGAACCTTCCTCGTGTCGCCGCCGCGGGCATTCATGCTGTTGTGGGTACCACTGGGTGTACCGATGATGACATGGTGTCCTTTGAGGCTGCTTTCACGTCGAGCAATCTGCTTATCGCCGCGAACTTTGCGATCAGTGCAGTGTTGATGATGCGTTTTGCTGAGATGGCGGCGCCATTCTTTGACACCGGCGAAGTGATCGAACTGCATCACGACAAGAAGATTGACGCACCATCAGGTACAGCAGTCGCCACTGCTGAGCGCATGGCAGCTGTGTCTACGGAGTGGGCGCCAGACCCAACTGAACACGAGGTATACCCAGGTGCCCGCGGTGGTAAAGGCCCAGCGGGTATCCGCGTCCACTCCGTGCGCATGCGCGGGATGGTTGCGCATCAAGAAGTGATTCTGGGCGCACTCGGCCAGAGCCTGACCATTCGCCAAGACAGCTACGACCGTTCGTCTTTTATGCCAGGCGTGGTGCTGGGATGCAAGCGTGTCGGCGACCAGGCGGGTGTCACTATTGGTCTTGATGCCATCCTGGACATCTGAACCGTAGTGTAAGGGGGTGACTTCTTTGGTCGAGCAAGGTCCCGACTACAGCTTCGTTCGAAGATCTAAATGGGTTATCTCCCATGTACTTGTCATCTCGCTTGTGTTGGCCATGTTGACCGCTGGTATTTGGCAGGTGAACCGTCATGGTGAACGGGCGGACCGAAACGAACTAATCGCTGCTCGGGTCCAACAGGGTCCTGTACCGCTCGCGTCGGTAGCGCCCCCAGGTTCCGATTCGCTGATCGGCGAGACCGAGCAGTTCCTGCGGGTTACCGTCACAGGGAAGTACCGCCCTGAGGATGAAGTGCTCATCCGGAACCGCACTTTCGAGGGGTCGCCCGGATGGTGGGTGGTCACCCCGTTCGTCACCGATTATGGCTGGGCTGTCGCAGTTAATCGTGGTTGGATCCCTCGCTTCTTCGATGCCGATAAACCCCGCCCTGGGACTGAAGCGCCGACGGGACGTATTCAGGTGGTTGGAACGATCCAACCAGCTCGTACCGCCGAAGGCTTCCAAGTGGCCGACCCTGAAGAGGGGCGCCTGGGTGCATTAGGACGCCCAGATGTGGCCAGGCTCGCACAGCAGGTTGACTACGAAATGTCGCCGGTTCTCATACGTATCGACCCAGCAACGGTCGCCGCTGACACACTTCCTACTCCGCTCGAACTGCCTCCGCTCGACGCAGGTCCTCACATCAGTTACGCAGTGCAATGGTTCGTCTTCTCGATCATCGCTCTTGGTGGCTATCCACTCATCCTGCGTCGTGTCGCCCAAGGCAAGGCTAACTCGGCCCCTGAGTGGGATTAGTCCACGTCGCAGTTCTCGGGGCAAACCGCCTGGCACCCTTCTGGTGTGGCCATATCGACTTCGGCGGGTTAGTTCACAGATCCGACTGGGAGTCGGTAATGCATAAAGAAATAGAGGTGGGGGAGCAGCGGCGATAGCATCCAACGCTGTGGACGTCGGAGATGAATTGCGTGTGGTGCATGCGCTGCGCTTGAAGAGTTTTGCTGATACTGATGTTGTAGCCGAGGCCTCTGGAGTCACCCCGGGTCGCGCCAAGCAGGTTCTGGACGGACTCGCAGCTGAAGAGCGCGTGAAATATCGCGAAGGGCGAATGACAGGCTGGATGCTGATGCCGGGCGGCCGCGCTTACGGCGAGGTTCTTCTGGCCCAGCAACTTGATGCAGCTGGCAAGCGCTCTGCGCTCGAGGTCATCTATCGCCGCTTCCTCGAACACAACCGACCGTTTCTGAGTCTGTGCACCGACTGGCAGGTCCGAATGATCGACGACGTCCAGGTGCCGAACGATCATGGCGATGCCGAGTACGACACCACGGTCATCGACCGCCTGGCCGATACTAATAAGGTCATGCAACACATCTGCGCAGACCTAGGCGCGCTCTTCGATCGTTTCGGTGATTACGGGCCGAACTTTGCTGAAGCGTTCGCCAAAGTGCAGTCAGGTGAAATTGAGTGGTTCACTAAACCAATGATTGAGTCCTACCACACCATCTGGTTCGAGCTACACGAGGACCTACTTGCGTCCCTGGGCCTCGACCGAGCGAAAGAAGTTCACGCATGAACCCCACTTTTGGCCGAGTACTTTCGGCCATGGTTACGCCGTTCGACGAGAACGAAGACCTCGATCTCGATGCTGCTCAGGCCCTGGCCTCGTGGCTTGTTGAGTCACAAGGCCACGAAGGCCTCGTGCTGGCTGGCACGACCGGCGAGTCGCCGACCCTGACCCACGATGAGCAGGGCCAACTCTTCCGCGCTGTGCGCGAAGCTGTGAATGTTCCGATCATTGCCGGAACTGGGAGCAACAATACCCGTGCTGCTGTGGACCTGACCAAGCGGGCAGTGCAAGCTGGCGTCGACGGTCTTCTTGTTGTCACGCCGTATTACAACCGGCCCTCGCAGGCCGCTCTGGTCGATCACTTCACCGCTGTTGCCGCGGCAGGTGACGATGTCCCCACGCTTATCTACGACATTCCAGCGCGTGCTGGCCGCAAGGTCGAGACCGAGAACCTGCTGACCCTGGCACACGACGTCAGCAACATCGTTGGTATCAAGGATGCTGCAGGCGACCCGGCCGAAACCGCCATGCTGCTGACACAGGCACCAGATGGCTTCGAGATCTACAGTGGTGATGACAGCCTGACGCTTCCGCTCATGGCAATCGGCGCCATTGGTGCGATCGGGGTTGCCACCCATTGGACAGGCCCCGAGCATGTTCAGATGTTCGCGGCATTTGCCTCGGGTGATGTGGTCAAGGCCCGCAAGCTGAATGCGATGATGCTGCCCTCGTTTGGGTTCGAGTCGATGCCGGATGCGCCAAATCCGATACCGACCAAGGCGATGTTGCGCATGCTTGGCCATAGCGTGGGTACCGGACGGTCGCCGATGCATATGGAGCCGCCAGGGCTCGAAGCAGCAGCCCGCGCCATCATCGAGGGATCTGGTCTGGCGATCGAAGCCAGCCTCCCCACTAACTGATCAGGAAAACATCATGACCAACGAGGTAACCATCACCTTCCTCGGAGGCCTTGGCGATATTGGCCGCAACTGCGCAGCCATCGAGACCGACGATGCACTGCTGATCTTGGACTGTGGTCAGCTTTTCGCGAGCGAAGAGGAACCGGGCGTGGATTCGATTCTGCCCGACATCGACTACCTGTTCGAGCGTAAAGACAAGATCATTGGTTGCCTGGTCACACACGGGCACGAGGACCATATTGGCGCGATCGCTCATGTGCTGGATCGCGGGCTTGAGTTTCCGATCTACGGCTCTGCGTTCACGCTCGGTTTAGTCCGGTACCGCTGCGACGAACGCCACGTGATGGGTCGGACGAAGTTGATCGAAGTCGCCGATAACGAGACGGTGCAAATCGGCCCTTTTAGCGTTGAGTTTCTTGCCGTGACCCACTCGGTTCCTGGTGGTCTCATTAGTGCTATCACCACGCCGCAGGGTTTAGTTCTGCACAGCAGCGACTTCAAACTCGACCCCCACCCAATCGATGGGCGCCGCACGAACCTGCCTCGGATCGGTGCATTGGCGGAGGACCCGGGTATTCGGCTTCTGCTAGCTGACAGCACGAACAGCGATGCTCCTGGCTCCACAGCGAGCGAGAGCACCATGGGTGCCAACTTGGCCGAGGTCTTCCGTGCGAACCAAGGCCGGCGAGTTATCACGGCATGCTTTGCTAGCCATATGCACCGGGTGCAGCAGATCGTTAATGCAGCGCTCGACGATGGGCGCAAACTGGCCACGCTGGGGCTATCGATGCGAAAGAACGTGGCACTCGCCCGTTCCTTAGGTTTGCTCAAAATTCCTGACGCAGCATTTTTTGACATCGAGGAAATTGGCGATTTCGAACCCGGCGAAGTGTGTATTATTTCAACTGGTTCGCAGGGTGAAGAGCGGTCGTCGTTGGCCACTGCTGCTGCAGGCACCAGCCGCTGGATAAGGATTGGTGATCGCGACACCATCATCTTGAGCTCACACCCAATCCCCGGTAATGAGGCTCGTGTATCGAACCTGATGAACGATTTGATTCGGCGCGGCGCCGAGGTCGTACATAGCGGGCTTGTCGAAATCCATACGAGCGGCCATGGCAAGCGAGACGAGTTGACGACTCTGCACACGGTGTCTCGCCCTGAATGGTTCGTGCCGGTACACGGTGAATACCGTCATATGGTTGCGCACAATGAACTGGCTCAGTCGCTTGGTCTGGCCGAGAACCGCACATTGCTTGCCCAAGATGGCGATCAGGTCGTGTTGGCTGACGACGGACTCTCGCTCCGACAAAAGGTCACCCCTGGAGCGCATCAGATGCTAAACGGCCGCTTCCTGGGACCAGATCGCGGCGTCATCGCACAGCGCCGCATTATTGGTCAGCAAGGATTCGTGTCCGTGACGGCTGTTGTCAACTTTGGCGAAGCCAAACAGATGTGTGACCCCTGGGTCGAGTCTCGAGGCTGGCTCGACGGAGACGATGGTGAAGAGATCGAAGCTGAGATCGTCAAGTTGGTCGGTAACGCCATCGACAAGGAGCTCAGCAACAAGGACTGGGATCGAGCGTCGCTAATGCGCAAGGCGCGTCGTGCCGCTGGTACGTGCGTCAATTCGCGAAGCCAACGGCGCCCCATGATCATGCCGGTCATCATCGACACCTGAACTGGCGCATGGTCCTGGCAGATGTGGTGCCAGTGACCAGCACAACAATTCCAATATCGTCACTAGTAAAATCGCTAGGACGAGTGGGTGATCACTCTGTATCTCGACCGTTCTCTCTAGGCGACGGCGTGAGGTTCGGATTCGGATCGTGACGTTTGTGGCCACTCAGCCAGTGCTGGCGATGAAGCGTCCTCCGCCGATCGCTCCGCCTTCAAAGCCGCGCAGAATCGTGCCATTGATGTCGGCAATTATGTCGAAGACCCGACCGCCGAACCTCGATATGAGATCGCCCCGGCGCTCGTGCAAGCTTGCCCAGATGTATTGGTATTGGCGGACGAACGTCTGGCTAATATCGGTGTAGTCAATATCGACGAAACCGGCGTCTGAGAGCATGGTCAGGTACTGATCCACCGAGGCGGCTGTAGCCGACAGCGCTGCATCAAGAGCCTTCTCGCGCTCGGTCGAACTCATGCCGGTGTCAGCAAGCCAATCGGTGAACGCGATTGTGCCCCCAGAACGTAAGACTCGGTTCGCCTCGACCAGCATGGCGGTCTTATTAGGGACGTGGCACCAGGCGTCCTGACCCCAGACCACATCAAATGCGCCATCACCGAACGGCAGAGTGGTGGCGTCGGCTTGTTCGAAAGAGGCTAATTCTTGGAGACCGCGTTCTACAGATCGAAGCCGAGCTCGGTCCACGCTGCTCTCAACGAGGTCGATCCCAGTGACCGAACAACCGAATGACTCGGCAAGTTGCAGCATTGGGCCGCCTATGCCGCAACCGATGTCGAGCACCCGAACAGCTTCGTCTATCCCAGCGACCTTGGCGAGTTCGTTGGTCGAGTCGATGCCACCAATTGACAGATAGTCATCGCTGTACATCGCTTGCATCACAGCGACACCGATATCGCTGTAGTTCGTGCGAAGCCGCTCTTCGTGGGTGGGGACAGCATCCATATGGTTACGAACCTACTGGACAAGCCCACAACGGCTGATAGCCCGGCGCCGCACCTCACGCGGTCATGTTGTTCGTGTTGTTAGTGTTAGTGTTGTTGTTGTTGTGGTAACCAAGACCGATTCCAAGCTGAAAAGCGCGTCAACTCGGGCCAAAAGGTCCGCCGCAGGCGGGCGAGCACCCTCGAAGAGCGGTGCAGCGGGCAGGAAGAAGCCAGGCAGGGCCCGAACAGCACGGGACGGCGCTCAGACGTTGGGGAGACGAGACGTCGTAACCCCAAACGCTGTGCGAGTCCTGCAGGGCCACCGGCGTGATATCTGGGGTGTCGTTTTTGTCGCGCTGGGGTTACTGACCGCACTTGGCGTTTATTGGGATGCTGCAGGACCACTCGGCAATGGCCTGAGTCAGTTCTTTGGTGGGGTTGTCGGGCTGCTGCGCGTAGCGCTGCCCGTGATCTTCATCGCCGTCGGCGTGGTTCTTATTCGCGGGCATATGCGTGGCCGTTCGCCACGTGGCACCACTGGCGATTTGGGCGACAATCTCGAGACGATTGACGATGCTGATCAAG
>Ga0115003_10001145_pt1 | contig 23486 bp, 18 predicted proteins | sample ArcticOcean_MG_C_7_FD_88736 | JGI IMG/M metagenome (GOLD analysis project Ga0115003, IMG submission 88736) | Marine microbial communities from western Arctic Ocean - ArcticOcean_MG_CB11_88 | ecosystem: Environmental > Aquatic > Marine > Oceanic | place: Arctic Ocean: Canada Basin | collected... | reverse complement strand
GCAGGTGCGAAAACCAGCGAAGACGTCGCGGCGATTCGGTTCAAAGAAATTGCGATGCGTGTTCGTCACCAAGTTTGGGCTCGTTGCCCACGCCCCGCCTTTCAGAACTTTTGGGGAGCCGAACCAAGGCGCGGAATATTCGCGGTATGGCGTATCGACCACGAACCCGGGGTATGGATAGAACGCCGACGCGGTCCACTCCCACACGTTGCCGAGCATCTGCCGGCAGCCCCAACCGCTATCGCCTTGCGGGTATGCGTCGACATCGACGGCACCACAAGAATGAAAGCCCAAGTTCGCCGCGAGCGAATCCAGATCGTCGCCCCACGGAAAGAGACGCTTTTCCGGCACATTGGGCGCGGTACTCGCCGCGCATTCCCATTCCGCTTCACTGGGCAAGCGTCGCCCCGCCCAGGTGCAGTACGCCTCGGCTTCGTACCAGCAGACATGGACAACCGGGGCGCGTTCCCGGAGCGGGGCCCAACCGTCGAAGAAGCGGTCGCTCCAGCCACCGTCTTCGCACTTCCAATACAGCGGATGCTCAGCAGTTGCCTTTTCGCGCCACACCCAACCTGCCGACGACCAAAACTCGCGTGCGCGATACCCGCCTGCGTCGACGAAGTCGAGAAACTCGGCGTTCGTAACCGCAGTCTTGCTGATCGAAAACGGCGCGACTTCAACTGGGTGTTCCCACTTTTCGTTGTCGAACACGAAGCCCTGCTCGCGACGCGCTCCCAGTGGAAACGTTCCTCCCTCGACTCGCGCGTCTCCATTCACCGCAAGATCGCGATCCCCAGTCCCCGCAGCGTCGACTCGAATTCCGAGCAATGGAGCCACATAGCCCATGGTCTGCCGCGTCCACGTAAAGGCCTCGGCGTGCATGGACTCATGATGCACGGCGAGCTGGTAGTGATACAGCTCTCGCGCATCCAGTTCGTGACCGGCGAGACGGTCGAGCACCTGTTGCTTGATTTGTCCTAGGTAGTCCAGGACCCCCGAGCGCGTGAGCGCGTCGAAAGACCAGCGATCGGCGTGATCGACTTCGAATGAATTGAAGAGATTGTTTCCGTCTTCGAATACCGTGGGGACTCCGTCGAGTTCAGCGAGCAGGAAACAGTCGTAGAAGAAGCCGACGTGTCCCAGTTCCCAGCGTATGGGATTCACCGTTGGGAGATAGGGAAGCTCAAGCTGCTCATCGGTTAAGTCGTCGACCAGCGAAAATGTGACGCGGCGCGCGTTTTCGACGCACTGCGCTATCGCATTTGCATCCAACCTGGAGAGCCCCTTCGGCTCCGACATATTCATAATTTTCGCCATCTGTTCGATCTCACCGCCAATCACCAGATCCTAGCCAGCGCCACCCCTTCGCGCCCTGTCGTCTTTTACCAAAGTTTCACCGGCATTCCGATGCTCGAGCTCAACCTCGTCCGTAGTGTTACCCGACACGAATGACGGAGCCCAATCTCCCTCGACAAGGTGACGATCGACACCATGCAGAATTCACGAAACGCATCCAAGAACGCATTCAACGCAGTCAAGGCAAACTCCGGCGCGACCGCGGCCGACGAACCCGACGGGTTGTGGCTCCGCTTTGGCGGCGTGACGGCCGCGATTTATTGGGCCATTCATGCCTCATGCCTGTTAGCAATCTACACAGGGGTAAACGCGGTAGACGTCGCACTTTGTCTTGGACTTTTCTGGCTCCGACTCTTCGGGATTACCGGTGGCTTTCATCGCTACTTCGCGCACCGCAGCTTCAAGACAGGCCGCGTGGTTCAGTTCCTACTCGCCTTCCTCGGGACGAGCGCGATCCAAAAAGGGCCACTCTGGTGGGCGGGCACCCATCGTGTGCATCACAGGCATTCCGACCAACCTGGAGATCCACATTCACCCAAGGTCAGCTTCTGGCATTCCCATCAAGGCTGGATCTTCGAAGAAGCTTGGGGCGAAACACGACTAGAAGAAATCAAAGACTTTGCAAAATTTCCCGAACTCGTGTGGCTCAACCAATGGCACGTCGTTCCACCGCTCTTGATGGCGTTCGCATGCTACGCGATCGGAGGATTCAGTGGCCTGGTGTGGGGCGTCTCCATTTCCACGGTCATTTGCTGGCATGCAACCTACAGCATCAACTCTTTGTCTCACCGCTTGGGTAGCACGCGCTTCGACACCGGTGACGACAGCAAAAACAACCTCTTTCTCGCACTGCTGACGCTCGGTGAGGGCTGGCACAACAACCACCATCGGTTCATGAACTCGACCCGCCAGGGTTTCTACTGGTGGGAGATCGACATCACTTACTACTTGCTTCGTCTCATGTCCTCGGTCGGGCTCGTGTGGGACATGAAAACACCCCCGGCCAGTGTCTATGCGGAAGCAAGTGCAAACCGGGCCGCGCGCTCAGTCGCAGCAAGTGCAAAAGAGAGCGCGGTCAACGTCGTCGCGGAGTCCGTAGCCCTGGCATCGAGACTTGCCGCGGATCCAAGCGAGACGCCGACCCCTCCGTAGCTGACCTCAATTGGCTGCCCCAAATCCCTCTGAGCCATCCCCTCTCGCGCATCGCCGGGGAGACACTGCCTGCCGTTTTCGCGTGGCCACTCTACGCGCACCGGTGCATGCGTCGCTTGCTCATTGTCCTGTCGCCCTGCTCACCGGCACGGCGACAGGGACCCGACTGGTATTGGCGCGCCAGGTACCCGACTGGCTGGACGTCCACCTCGCCCTGACCGCACGCGCGTCTTCGGCGCACCAATTTCAGTCGCTCGGGATTCAAGAAAGCAACCGGGTTTGGTTGCGTCCCCTCGACGATAGCGGCCACTGCCTTGAGTTGAGGAATGGATTCCGAGGGCAGCTTTTCGTGCGACACCGCAGCAGTTCGCCTTCACCCAAACGACGCGAGGGGTGTTCGGAACGGCTAGTCAATGCAAATATTTTGAAGTCTGAGGAGCACGGACCTGGCGGGCGATACACGCGAATGTCTTGTGCATCCCCCAGCCCATCTTTGCGGATCAACATCAAAATACGTGGCCGAGCCCGGGGGGAGCCCCCACTTTCACAACTGATCACTCCATCGTTTTCGGGACCTGAAGGGTCTCCGGCGGGTTTCCGGGCCAATTTCTGATACAATGGCGATATTCGAATCGTTTCGTCCTCGCAGATCATTCGCCGAATCTCATGGCCAAGTTCACAACAAGGCCGAAGACTATCGGCAAGGGTTCGTTGGAAACGCAACGTAACGAGCAGCAGCAATTCGAGTTTCAATCAACACACGAACAACACACGAACAACACACGAACAGCACAAGAACAGCACACGAACAGCACAAGAACAGCGCTCGACACAGCAAGACACGAAACTCAGAACGAACCAAGGAGAAACGTTCGAAGAATCCCCGCCAACCAAATCGTCTAGAAGGAGACAACCATGGCCACACTCAAAATCTTGACTGCACGTGACATCATGACCTCACCTGGAATTGTCGTAAATCCAGAGATGAGCGTTTTCACGGCGATCCCAATCTTGATCAAGAACAATGTCACCGGTTGTCCCGTCACTAGCCCCGATGGCATGCTGCTTGGCATTCTTTCCGAACTCGACTGTATGAAGGTGATTGCATCGGACGCCTTCTACGCCGACGATTACAGCAATTCCGACATCCTCGTGAGTCGTTATATGACCGGCGATTGCCTCACCATCACGGCCGAAATGGGCATATTTCGGATCGCGAACATCTTCCTCGAGCACACGCTGCGTAGAATCCCCGTCGTAGAGGACGAAAAGCTTATTGGCCAAGTCACTCGCTCGGATGTGCTCAAGGGCATTCAGTTGATGCGTAAGAGCAAGGTTCGCGGCAAGGAGTACGGGGCGTACGGTTGGCCGACAAGTACCCTCGCCCCCTAGGTCGTTCGTACCCCATTCGCTTCCCTGTAAGCATTGTTTCCATTCTTTGCAAGCTTCGCGTTTGGCCTGCTAGTCGAAGCGGTGCGACAACTCGATACGGCGCTTTCAATCGAGCCAAGTTTCGCACGGTTGCATGTGAAGCGCGGCCAACTCAGCATTGCCCTGGGTGAGGATGCTTCGGCGATCGAACGTTTCCGGCGTGCGCTCAATTTCGATAAGAATCTACCGTCCCGCATCCTCAAGAAGCATGACGACCGCATCGAGGGGACCGACCGCGTGGTGCTTTGACGACTGCGAGACTGACAAAGCCCGGGCGTCGACGAATGCAACGCTGCGCTAGGCGTCGCGAAGCTTGTCGTAGGACACGCGGTGAATCTCGACTTCTCCTGTCTCCAACACGCCAAGTTCAACGAGAAGTTCACCGAGCCGTGCGGATGTCTTCGGCTGCAGATCGGTACAGGAAAATCAGCAGGCCGACCCAGAGCGACAGCGAATTGCTGGAGGTCTAACCGGCTTCTGTCCACAAAAGCGCCGAGACCCACCTCGGCGTTTTAGTTTGAAACGCCACGTCTACGAGAAAATGCGTGCCGCATTCTGACGCATGCTTGCCAGCGGGGTAGCATCACGCCATGTCAGATTCTCAGCACGAGCGCGAAGGCAACTCGAAGCGCTGGATCACTGCCGCGGTCGTTGTCGCCCTTGCCGTCGTGCTTTGGTTCACCGTGTTCTCGCAAGAACGCGTCAAGGTCAAGGTCGTCGAAGTAGACCGCGGCACCGTCGAGTCGACGGTCACAAATTCTAAGGCGGGCACGCTGCGGTCGCGCTTGCGCTCTCGCATATCGGCGGAAACGGGTGGGCGCGTCATCAAGATCTTCCACCGCGAAGGCGACCACGTAAAGGCTGGCGACTTGCTCGTCAAGCTCAACGACACGTCGCTACAAGCCCGCTTCGAACTCAGTCAAGCCTCGCTCGCGACCAGCGTCGAGCGGCGCATCGAGGCCTGCCTCAATCGCGATCACAAGGCACGGGATCTCGAACGCGTTCGTAAACTCGCCCGCAATCACGTGGCTTCTGCTGAAGACCTCGACCGACTCGACGTCGCCTACCGATCGGCCGACGCGGGGTGTACCGGCGCCGAGGCAGAGATCGCGCGCGCCCGTGCTGAAGTTCGCGCGGCACTTGCAGACCTCAAAAAGAGTGAGATCCGCGCACCCTTTGATGGCATCGTGGCCGAGGTCAATGCCGAGCTCGGTGAATGGGTAACCCCGTCGCCTCCAATGCTGAGTTCCCCCGCTGTGATCGATCTGCTCGATCCTAATTCGCTCTACATCAGCGCCCCCATGGACGAAGTCGATTCGAACCGCATTTCAGTCGGACAGGCCGCGAAGATCACGATCGATTCACATCCCGGCGAGTCGTTCACGGGCAAGGTTGTGCGCGTCGCTCCATACGTGCTCGACGTCGAAGCCCAAAACCGCACCATCGAAGTCGAAGTCGAGTTCGAAACTGCTCCGATCGAATCCAGCATGATGGTCGGTACGTCGGCCGACATCGAAGTCACCCTCGACACCCGAGCTGATGTGCTGCGCATTCCGACCCAGACTCTGCTCCAAGGAGGCCGGGTTCTCATATACGCTTCTGGCGTCCTCGAAGAACGTTTCGTCGAAGTGGGTTTGCGCAACTGGAACTTTGTCGAGATCAAGGCGGGCTTGGATCTCGGCGATGCGGTCGTGACGAGCCTCGACAACAAAGACGTAGTGGCCGAGGCCAAGGCTGAAATCGCGGACGAAGAAGACGCGGACAGCGAGGGATGATCCGTCTCGAAAGCATAAACCGGACGTACGAGATGGGAGAGCACGAACTCCACGCCCTGCGCGATGTCAGTATCACCATCGAAGACGGCGAGCACATTGCGATCATGGGGCCGAGTGGTTCGGGCAAGTCCACTCTGCTCAATATTCTTGGATGCCTCGACCGTCCCACCGCAGGTCAGTACGCCTTCGACGAACGCACGGTCGCCGAACTCGACGAAGACGAACTCGCCGAACTGAGGCTCTATCAAATCGGCTTCGTCTTTCAGTCGTTTCACTTGATCCCGCGACTCGACGCTTTAGCGAACATTTCGCTCCCGATGCTCTTCGCGGGGATCTCCCCCGCCGAACGCACGCGCCGCGGCATGGAAGCCCTCAACTCGGTTGGGTTGGCGGATTGGCAAACTCATCGACCTTCTGAAATGTCAGGCGGGCAAAAGCAGCGCATCGCGATCGCCCGAGCCATCGTAATGCGCCCCCGCGTCCTGCTCGCCGACGAACCGACGGGCAACCTCGACTCCGCATCGGGCAAGCAGGTCCTCGACCTGCTTTGCGACTTGAACCAGCAAGGCATCACCTTGATCACCGTCACCCACGACCCCAACGTGGCCCGGCTTGCCCACCGGGTGATCGTGTTGGCGGACGGGGAGATCCTGCGGCAGGTCAAAGGTGACGAAGTGTCGACCCTGGACGCGCTCTTCTCCTCGCGACTACAAGCTCAGCAAGCGGAGTCGGAGCTGGAGCGAACAACATGAAGTCTTTCGACGTCGTGCGCTTCGCAGGCAATGCTCTGTTGCAAAATCGCAGGCGCACGCTGCTGAGCCTGCTCGGCGTCGCGATCGGAGCAACCGCCGTCGTCTTCTTGACGGGCCTGGGCGAAGGCGCCCGAATTTTTGTTCTCGGCGAATTTCAGTCCCTCGGCACCAACCTCGTCATCGTGATCCCCGGCAAAACCGAAACCCATGGACACATGTCCGGTGCCGGAGGTGTGCCAAACGATCTCACCCTGCAAGACGCACGTGCCCTCGAGCGACGACTTCGGGGGGTTCAGCGCGTCATCCCGATGACGAACGCCTCGGACGTCGTGTCTCATCGCGAGCGCCGACGTCAACTCGGCATCATTGGAACCACCCGAGATTTCTTTTTGGCCCAAGGTCTGCGCGCTGCACGCGGCGACCTCCTGCCAGCCGCTGAACTTGACCGCGGTGCATCGGTCGCGGTGCTCGGGCACAAAGTTGCGAAAGAACTGTTTCGCCACGAAGAGGCAGTCGGCCAAACCATTCGCGTGGGCGACGCGCGTATGCGTGTGATCGGCGTGCTCGAATCGAAGGGCACCCAGATGGGTCAGGACATCGACGACACCGTCTTCGCTCCTGCAGCCACGGTGATGCAACTCTTCAACCGCACTTCGTTGTATCGGATCCTCGTCGAGTTCGGTGCCTACGCCGATGCAGACGTCATCAAGAAACGAATCATTGCAGTCATGATTGACCGTCACGACGAAGAGGATGTCAGCTGCATCACGCAAGCCGCGGTACTTGAATCCCTGGGCGGGATCATTCGTACCTTGACCCTTGCCATCGGCGGCATCGCCGCGATTTCACTCGCGGTAGCGGGGATCGGCATTATGAACGTGATGCTCGTGTCGGTTTCTGAACGCACCTCCGAGATCGGCCTCCTCAAAGCACTCGGTGCGCGCGGCGCTCAGGTGCTCGCGGTATTTCTCACCGAGTCCGTTTTGCTCTCCACCGCAGGCGGAGTGCTGGGGTTGCTCGCGGGGACGGGACTGCTGCGCCTGCTCACCTCTTTCTATCCCGAGGTCCCGGCCACGACGCCGATGTGGGCCGTCGCCGGAGTCTTGGCACTCGCGATGTCGACAGGACCGATATTTGGCGTCGTGCCCGCGTGGCGCGCAATGAAGCTTGACCCGGTGACATCGCTGGGGCGGGGTTAGCCGATGGCGTCGAATCAACCTCCCGGGCGCGAAGACATCTCGCTTCAAGAACTACTGCGCTTTTCGGGCGGTGCGCTGCGCGCCTACCCGCTGCGCACCGGGCTTTCGATGTTGGGCATCGCGATTGGCGTCTTCGCCGTGGTGCTCCTCACCTCGATCGGCGACGGGACGCGACGCTACATCCTCAAAGAGTTCACCCAGTTCGGCACCACGGTCATTGCGATCAACCCCGGCAGGGTCGAAACCGGCGGCGTCCCGGGCGCGATGGGCGGCACCACTCAGAAGCTCACAATCGACGACGCCGAAGCCATCGCGCGCTTACCACTCGTGGAACACATGGCCGCCATCGTCATGGGCTCGGGCAATGTCGAAGCCGTCGACCGATCGCGCAAAGTCATGATCTACGGCGCAACAGCGAACATGCCTGAAGTGATGAAGTTCACTGTGGGCCGCGGACAATTTCTGCCCGGCGGAGATCCGCGCCGTGGTGCATCCGTCGCAGTTCTCGGCCCCAAGCTCAAGCACGAATTGTTCGGGGACGAAAACGCCCTCGGCAAAATGGTGCGTATCGCTGGCACCCGAGTTCGCGTCATCGGCATCATGCAGCCCAAGGGGCGGATCCTTGGAATGGACATCGACGATTCAGCCTACGTCCCCCTCGCAACGGCGATGCAGATGTTCAACCAGGACGAGTTGATGGAGATCGACGTCACCTACGCCCATGAACATATGACCGACGAACTCGCCGCGTCCATTCGGCGCTTGCTGGTTTCGCGACACGGGGACAACGAAGACTTCACGCTGACAACACAGACCGCCATGATTGAAACCTTTGGCAAAGTGATGAACGTCATCACACTCGGTGCCGGAGCGATCGCGATGGTGTCTTTGATTGTCGGTGCGATTGGGATCCTGACCATGATGTGGATCTCAGTTGGGGAACGAACGAGTGAAATCGGACTGCTGCGCGCGGTCGGGGTTCGCAATCGAGACATCAAGCGAATTTTCCTGGTCGAAGCCGCGATGTTGACGAGCGTTGGGGGAGTGATTGGCGTGCTGTTGGGTTTGCTCGTCGCCACGATATCGCGAGTCGTTCTGCCGGGGCTGCCGATCCACACCCCCGCCCTCTATCTCGTCGGCGCGATGGTGATGAGCTTGGTGGTTGGGGTGCTATCCGGCCTCGCCCCCGCGCAGCGCGCCGCTGCCCTCGAACCCGTCGACGCCCTTCGCGCCGACTAAGTAAACCAAGGCGCCCCCCTTACGGCGCGGTTCGTTTGATAACGCGGGGCGCCGGAATTGGATTCGAGCCTCCCCCCTCAACGTCGGCCAGCGCAGATCGCGGCACCTCACACAAGTTTCCCAGCTGCTGCCGGGTGAGAGAGCGCAATTCGCGAATACAACGCGAATTGCGTCCAAGCTGGCTGCTGAGTTCGTGAAGGCTTGAGTCGTCCATGGCACGACCGAGACAGATGTCTATTTCGTGTCAATGTTGTCCCTGTAAATTCCAACGGACATTGTCATCACGAAGGGCGACCTGCCCCACCGGTCTCATCGGCCATGCCGGCTACGGATCGATGATCGGCTGGGGCGTGCGATCGAGCAGGCGACCCGCAATTTCTTGAATCACGATATCAGGCTTCTCTCGCAACACGTACTTGGCTTCAACGTCCCGGGTCCAAACAAAGAGGACCCGGCGAAAATTTTCCGACAAATAGGGAATGAGTGCATTCGAAAATGAATCGCGGAACACGACCGCACGCGGAAGCCCTCCACTCGGAACCCCCAGCGCCAAGGGTTTTTGTTGGTTCTCAAACTTGGCGTACTGGCGCTTGTCCTTCATCAGGATCTGCGCCTGCGGGTCTTGCTTCACCAGCTTGAACACTTCTTCGCGGTAGATCTCTTTCAGGCCGACCATGGCCGTGAGACCAATTCCTTTTTCAAGCGAGACCTCGGTCTTTACGGCGACCGGTTCGATCACCGAGGCAAATTGAGGCAATACCCGCGCCGAGGCTGCAAGGATTTCTTCATACCCCGCGTATGCGCCGAGATCGTTCCAGTGCGTGTCCGTCTTGTGATAGACGCGCTGCTCTTCCTTGGCCTGGAGCAAAGTCGGCATCAAATCCACCACGACCAGATCAGAATGGGCCTTGAGGTAGCGCACAAGTTGGCCGTGCTGCTCGTCGGCCGCGATTCGGGGAAGTCGGTCTGGCATGTACTCGGGATAGACCTGATGTTTGTTCGGAACGAGCACGAGCACAAATGCGCTGCCTTGTTCCGCAAGCCAATCGCGTCGTTGTTCGAGCACACGTTGCCACGTGGCGAGTTCGTCATCCCCCAGCTGCGCCGTCCCCTGGTACTGCCCCACGGCGGCGGCATCGTTGAGAAAAAACCATCCGTCTTTGCCGACGATCAACTTGTCGGTGGGTGACGTACCCAGCAGCCCAACCCAGGTGCGCGCGTGCAATGAGATCATCGCGTCGCGCAGGGCCACGCGATCTGCGAGGTAGTCCGCGAGGGCTGGGACATAGGCCGTGAGTCCACCGGCTTGGGAGTCGAGCGTCGGTGCGGGCGCGAGGTAGCGGTTTTCCGATCGAGAGAAAGGCCCCGGATCAATCACGAGACTCGCCCCGCACCAAAATATCAGGGCGACCAAAAAGACGCCGAGCGTCACTTGCGATTCAAGCCGCTGCGCTCCCACTTCGTCGGCCTTCACCGCCATGGGTCGCTTCGCTTTTCAATTGATTTCAAAACACGACTCCCAAACACCGAAGATCAAAACCGAAAGTAGACAAAGGGACTGTTGGTCCCGGCCGCAAGCGTGCTGACACTCGCCACAAAGAGAACGACCAACGTGGCGATGCGCACAACGCTGTAACCCGTATTTCCTATTTTTTGCTGGACGCGCGAGCGAGCGGCCGGCATCCATCCACCGGAAAACACGATCGCGACTCCAAGCCAAACCAAGACGTCCAACCCCAGGAACATCGATAGCGGTGCGAGTGCGCTGTCCGGAGCCGACGCTCCAAACATCGACGCGAGGTAGTCAAACGAATGGCCGAGGTCGCCCGCCCGAAAGAATACGAATGCCACCCAGACCACGAACAACGTGTAGACCCGGGCGACGGCATACGGCGCGGAGGCGAGCCATGTCCCAAACGATGTGCGCTCGAGCGCAATCGCCCCGCCATGGACCAAGCCCCACATCACGAAGTTCCAATTGGCTCCGTGCCACAAGCCGCAAAGGAAGAAGACTACGAAGAGGCTGAAGTACCCCCACCCTGCCGACCGGCTGCGCGCGCTGAGGGGGATATAGACGTAGTCGCGAAACCAACTGGAGAGCGAAATATGCCAGCGACGCCAAAACTCTTGCAACGAACGCGACGTATAGGGAGCGTTGAAGTTTTCAGGAAAATGAAAACCGAACATGCGCCCCAAGCCGATCGCCATGTCGGAGTATCCCGAAAAATCAAAGTAGACCTGCAGCCCGAATAACGTGACGCCCAACCACGCCACGGCGGGATCGAGGGATGACGCAGGTAGCGCGAAAATTTGATCTGCGACCACAGAGAGTGGGTCCGCGATCAGCACCTTCTTGCCGAGCCCAGTGACAAAGCGCCGTATCCCGATCGCAATGTCGTCCACGGACGCATGCCGCTCGATCAACTGCTGGGCCACGCTGCGATAGCGAACGATCGGGCCCGCAATCAACTGCGGAAACAGGGCGACATAAAGACCCACGCGAAAGATCGACTGCTGCGCCGGCGCGTTCCCTCGGTAGACATCGACGACGTAAGTCATCGCTTGAAAGGTGAAGAACGAAATTCCGATCGGAAGATGAACCGGATCCAGCTCGATGGGGCTCAGGCCCAACGGAACAAGCAAGGCGTTGATGTTGTCGACGGCAAAGTTTGCGTACTTGAACGCAGCAAGGACAAGCAGGTTCCCTGCAATTGCGGCGCACAACACAAGCCGTTCGCTCGGCAAGCCTCGAACTCGATCGACCCACAAACCGAACGCGTAGTTGAAAGCGATCGATGCGAGCAGGATCAGGGTATAGCCGAGTTCGCCCCACGCGTAGAAGAACAGGCTTGCGGCCAGCAAGAACGTGTTCTGCCACGAGGTGCGTCGCAGCAACAGTGCCACCACCAGCACGACGGGCAGAAAATAAACCAAGAAGACGGGAGAACTAAAGAGCATCGATGGTGCGAATGATAGCCCCGCCCATCGCGCGCGCCGGGCGAGTGCACCTTCGGCCTAAATCACGAGACGCCTGAGGTGAGCGTCAGGCAGACGTGACCAGATTCGCCGGTCTTCGTCTAGCCAGAACGTCCGCCGCACCCTGCGCAGCGAGTCGCACCATTTTGCCGCGCGTAGCATGAGACGCGCTGCCGATATGAGGCAGCAAGACGGTTCGTGGCGCCGCGAGCAAGCGTGGGTCGACAGCAGGCTCACGCTCGAATACGTCGATCCCAGCGGCGTGCAGCCGGCCCTCGTCCAGAGCGCGGGCCAGTGCTTCTTCGTCAACCACGCTTCCTCGCGCCGTATTGACCAGAACCATGTTCCGATCCATCAGCCCAATACGCCGCGCATCGAACAGATGTTTGGTTTCCGGTGTGCCCGGCACGTGCAGGCTCACAATATCCACCCGCGAAATCATTCGATCGAGATCGGGCTCGAAGTCGACTTCTCCCGGATCGGTTCGACTATGGACCACAAGCTTCATGCCGAACCCTGCAGCTCTCACGGCGACGCGGCGAGCGATTCGGCCATAGCCGACGAGCCCAAGCCTCATGCCGCTGACATCGCGCCCGAGAAACTGGTCGATGCGAAAGCCCTTCCAACCGTTCGTGCGCAGGGTTCGCTCCGCGTCCGATGACAACCTGGATGCGGCCAAGATCAAAAGAAATGCGAGATCGGCGGTCGTGTCGTCGAGGACACCCGGGGTATTACACACCGCAACGCCACAGCGTTGGGCAGCAGCAATGTCGATATTGTCGAAGCCGACCGCGACATTGGCAACGACCTTGAGTCGCCCCTGCCCCGCTGCGAGCACTTCGGCGTCAATGCGATCCGTCAGAACGCAAACGATGGCGTCGACATCCGCCGAGGCTTCACAAAGCTCATCATGAGTAAGCGGCCGATCTTCGCTGTTGAGGTACACGAGTTCGTGGTCTCCGAGGAGCGCAAGCCCGTCCCCAACCAACCTTCGCGTGACCAAGACTCGCGCCATACGTTCAGACCGCCTCGCTGTCTCGCGCGGCGGCCGAATAGATTCCTTTGCCCATCAAGCTGAGTTCTTCTTCTGCCCGAGCGCGATACAAGTCAGCACGAATCGAATGGATCTCGCTGTTCGTGGGTTCGGCGTCCGCGGCGAACTCGACCAAATGACATGCAACGTCGAGCTTGCCGACCCCCGCAAGTTCCTGCGCTTGGCGTGCCAAGGCGATCGCACCGCCACTGAGCGCCGCCAACGCCTGGGCGACTTCTGCGTTTGGAGCGGGCTTGAGGTTTGCAGGGTTTCCTTCATACCAGCCACCGTACAGGCGCCAGAGATTATGGACAATGAAGAAGGGGTCATCGTACGTCGGCCGCAAGTAGGGCCGCGCGAGTAACGCGTCTGGCAGCTTCACGCTGTGAAGAATGTCATTGAGCTTTGCGCCTTCGTTCATCATCGAAAGCGTCTGTTCGATCAGGCATTCCAACAGTTCTGCCGCTTCGCCAAGGGCTTGATGAACGCGGTCGCCTCCGATGATCGGCGGGCCGTGTCCAGGCAAGAGGCGCTCGGCGCCAAGTGCCTGCATCTTGCGCAGGGCAAGAGCCCATTCGCGCGGATAGCGCTGCACCTTCTGCGGATTCCCACAGTTGGGCGAGGCCCAAATGAAAAGGTCACCGGTATAGATCGTTTTGCGTTCGGGCAGCCAGATCCAAACATGGTCGTCGGTCTCACCCCGGTCATGCCGAAGCTCGACCGTTTCGCCGTCGAGATCGAGCGTCAAGTCTTCGCGCAAGGTCTGGTCGGGATAGCGAAAGTTCTTCGGGAAGATGGGTTGCTCAAAATTGAACTGTCGCTGGTTGATAATCCCGTTGTAGCCGTTGGTGAGTTGATAACGATCGAAGCGAGCGCTGCATGCTTCGTGCGCGATCACGCGAACGGGATCCCACCCCTCGGCGCTCGCCTGCTTTTCAAAGAGGCCCGTACCGAAAACGTGGTCGACGTGACCGTGGGTATAGATTGCAGTATCGAGACGCGCGGGCGACCAGTCGCGAATCAATTCAAAGACGCGCTTCGCATGAAAAAAGCTACTGGTGTCGAAAAAACACAGCCCGCGTTCTGTCTTGAGGGCCGCCAAGTTCGAAAACGCGGAGACGAAGGCAAAGCCTGTGTCGAGTTCCTCGAGGCCAATGTGCACGCGCGACGGGTGTACGACGCTCTCGTCCATGTCGCCCTGCCACGCCCGCTCTGCAAAATCCAGAATTTCACCCACGTCACTCTCCTTCCTTTCTTGGATTCGACAGGCTATCGGGCTCACACGACAAGCGGTAGACCGCAGGCCCGGTACCCTTGGGACAAGCGTTCAACCGATGGCCCCCCCCCCAACCCAACCCATTCGAGGTCTTCCCCAGTGCGAGCGGTTCAAGCTGAAGCTCCAATCATTGTCGTTTCGGGTCTACCTCGTTCGGGCACGTCCTTGATGATGCAAATGCTCGAAGCTGCTGGAGTGCCGATCCTCGACGACGGAAAACGCGAAGAAGACGATTCGAACCCGAATGGCTACTACGAACTTGAAGCCGTCAAAGCAACCGCCCACGACGACGCGTGGGTTGAGGAAGCGCCGGGACACGCCGTCAAAGTCATTCACGCGCTGCTGCCGCACCTTCCCGCGCATCATCACTACCAAGTTCTCCTCATGCAACGAGACGCGCACGAAGTAGTCGCTTCCCAAAACCGCATGCTTGGAAACGACGCCCCGAACGACCCGGGGATGTCGGACGCGCGACTGGTCGAAGTCTTCAACCAACAGATGGAAGAAACCACGCGTCTGCTTGGCGAGGAAGACCACTTCGAATGGACCACGGTGCGACACGCCGATCTATTTGGCGACGACGAACTCAGCATACGCCGCATCTGTCGGTTTCTTGGACTCCCGGGAAGCGTCAAAAACATGCGGGCTCGGATAGACCCAAGCCTCTATAGAGCGCGCGCAACCGCGCCCAAAGCGCCCCACAAGGCATAACAACCCGCGCTCGCATCGCGTATGCTTGCGCGTCGGTTGCAGCACGGACCGCGCCCTTGTCCTGTCACGCACTGTCCGCGCAAATTCCAACCCGCATATCCCAGGAACCCAGAGTTTGAAGCCCGCCGCCTTCATTGTATTGCTCGCCGTTCTGCTCCCCGGCGCATCTGCATGGGCGAGCACGCTTTCGGTCGTGGTGACGGTGAACCCGCTCGCACTCTTGATTGAAGAAGTCACGGGAGAACGTGCATCAGTGCACGTATTGGTTCCTCCCGGAGCGAGTCCGCACAGCTTCGAGCCCAAACCCAGCGACCTGGTCAAAGTGGCCCGAGCCGATGTTTTTTTGAGCGTTGGCGGTGGCCTCGACGATTGGTCGAGTCGCTTGTTTCAAACGGTGCACGGCCGCGCAAAGAACCAAACACTCTTCGGCCTAATCGGTAGAGCAAGCGCGCCCAGTCCCGACCGCGACGCGCACGATCATGCCCATCACCATGCCCATGACCATGGAGAAGACGGCGGCGAGGACCCGCATCTATGGCTCGATCCGATCCTGGTCGCAGACGAGATCGTTCCAGCCTTGGTGCGCTACTTGAGTGAAGTGGACCCCAGCTCCGCGGCGCACTATCGCGAAAGAGGCGCACAGTTCAGCACCACCCTCGCGCAACTTGACGAAGAGTTACGAACGCTGCTTTCGGGGGAAGCGCGTCATTACGTCGCCTTTCACGGCGCGTGGGGACACTTTGGCGCTCGCTACGCCCTCGAACAGGTCGCGGTCGTTCAGGAAGCACCCGGCGAAGAGCCGACCCCGCGCGAACTCGCCAATTTGGTCCGGAGCGCGCGCCGCCTAAACCTCGGCGCGATTCTCGTTGAACCCCAACTCGACCCGCGAATCGCCAATACCTTGAGTAACGAGTTCGGCGGCACAACGGTGCTCGTCGACCCACTGGGTGATCCGGGCGACAAAACGCGCTCGACGTACCCGGACCTTTTGCGCTTCAATGCCCGGGCGTTTCGCCATGCCATGGCTTTGCACGCGAAAGGAAATTCGTCGCCATGACGACGTCATCGACACATCCCGGCACCCAGGCCGACACGCACACCGATACTCCGGGAAAAGATGCGGCGGTTGTACAGTGTCAGGACATCTGCGTTGAACGGCGCGGCACCCGGGTTCTCGAAGACATCAGCTTCCAGGTTCCGGCGAGCTCGTTCGTGGGCCTCGTGGGTCCGAACGGCGCTGGCAAAACTACTTTGTTGAAGACCATGCTTGGACTCATCCAGCCAAGTTCAGGCACCATTCATGTCCTCGGACACCCGCCGGGACGAAACGGTGGTGCCCCCTCCGGCGTCGGCTACGTGCCCCAACGACATGCGATCGCGCAGTATTTCCCCGCAAGCGTCTATGACGTCGTTGCAATGGGACGCGTGCGCGGGCTGCAGCTCTTTTCGCGACTCAGCAGGACTGATCGCGACGCCATTGCCAAGAATCTTGAAGTCGTCGGCATTGCCGACCTCGCGTCTCGCCCCGTCGGCGAACTTTCGGGTGGCCAACAGAGACGCGTCATGCTCGCCCAAGCGCTCTGCGCGAGTTCTCGCCTGCTCATTCTCGATGAACCTACCATCGGCCTCGACCTCCCCGCCGAGCACGAGTTTTATGCCCTGCTTCGCAACTTGCAGGCCGAGCTTTCACTGGCCGTCATCGCGGTGTCCCACGACCTCGTGGCGCTCGCGGGTGAATGCGACGAATTGATCTGCATCAATCGACATATGCATATCCACGGAAACCCAGAAGACGTCATTCATAGTCACGCGATCCAGGAAGCGTATAGCTGCGAATTCAACTTCCTGGCCGGCGAAATTGCGCACCACGAGTCGGGAGATCACGTCCACACCCACCGGCCTGCGATCGTATCGCCGATGCCTCCGGCCGACCCTGAAGAAGAAGGGCGTTAGACGATGCTTGAATTTGAATTCATGCAGCGTGCGCTCGTCGCGGCAATTTTGGTCGGCGTGGTCTGCGGCTTGCTCGGCTTCTTCGTGATCTTGCGCAAGCTCTCGTTCATCGGAATCGGCATTTCTCATTCGGCACTCGGGGGTGTCGCAGTGGGTCTACTCCTTGGAATCCATCCGCTGCTCGCCGGCGGTGTCTTCGCCCTCGCGGTCGCGCTTGGCATCGCTTGGATGGGCCCCCGCACACGCCTCAGTGAAGACGCGATCATCGGTGTGTTCTTTTCGGCGTCGATGGCCCTTGGCGTCGTACTCTTCAGCCTGGAACGCGGATACCAACAAGACTTATTTTCCTACTTGTTCGGCAATGTGCTCGCGATTTCGACCGGCGAGCTCGTGGCACTCGCCGCGATCGGCGCGGGCATCGCACTCACAGTGGCAGCCGTCTTCAGACCTCTTTTGTTCGTGTCCTTTGATGAAGAAATCGCACGCGCCTACGGGCAGCGGGTCGACGGACTTAACGCCCTGCTCCTGATCCTTGTCGCGCTCACGGTCGTCATTGGCGTTCGACTCGTGGGCGTACTCTTGATCCAGGCGCTGCTCGTGATCCCCGCGGCTTCAGCTGCGTTGTGGACTGCGAACTACCGAAGCCAACTCGCACTCTCGACGGCGTTCGGCGCCGCCTGTGGCGCGGTTGGACTCGCGCTTTCTTATCAGTTCGATATCGCCGCAGGCGGATCGATCGTGCTGGTTGCAACGGCAGTCTTCGCCGTGAGTGCGGTCGCTGGGAGCGCACGCGCCTGACCGAAGAGGGCTTGGGCTTAGGCGCCCATTTCTCGAAGCAGGCTTTCTTGCGCGAACGACGCGACCAACGCGCCATCTTCGCCAAAGACATGCGCTGTGCCAAAGCCGCGCGCCCCGCTGACCGTCGGGCTTTCGTGGTGCAGCAACAACCAAGCGTCAACACGTAGCGGCCGGTGGAACCAGATCGTGTGACTCGTAGCGGCGGCCAACAGGTTTACGTGGACGTCGACTTCGGACAGACCTTCGAACGGCCGAAGCGCTGTCCCGAGCAGACAAAGTGTTGCGCTATGCGCGAGTAACGCTTGATGAATTGGGAGTGTTTGATCCAAGGAAGGCGCGCGCATCCAAACACCGTACTCGGCGAGGCCCTGCGATTTCGACGACAAGTCGACCCCGGCCACTGACCGCGTTTCCCACGGAATCATGCTGAGTTCAACCGCGCTTGCGTCATCGGGCCCCCCGACGTCGGGCCTGGGCACTTGGTGTTCAAGACCCTCCTCGTGCACACGCAATGAAACCTGCGCGGAATAGATCACCCTCCCCGCTTGTCGCGCAACGATCGTTCGCGCCGCAAAACTTCGTCCGTCTTGGATGGCACCGACTTCGAAATCTACGGGAGTTCCAGCGTCACCTTCGCGCACCAACAGGCTATGGACCGAGGTCACGGACTTGCCCGGTGCGCTCGCCGCTGCGATCACGATTGCCTGCGCGATCAATTGGCCACCGTAGATTCGGTGATATTGCATTTTTAAATTCGGGAGTGTGTAACGCCCCCCGTCCGTCACCGAGTAATCGAGGCAAGCAAGCAAGTCTTCGTATTGGATCAGTCGCATCGCGCAACCATACTTGAGCGCGTTGGCCCCAGCGACCTACGCGAACGCCTCGCCGCTAAGACGAGACGACCTATAGTGGCTGGCCCCAAGAGCACTGAGCAACTCCTGCGAAAGGAAAGAGACTGGAAGGCTGGGAACAATCGCTCCTCGCGATGGGCCTCTCGAACGTGCAGTTCGCGGCGCTTACGCTGGTCGGCTTTGCGACAGCGATCCTCTCGGCCATCGTTGGCATGGCGGGAGGCATCACGCTGCTCTCCGTGATGTTGTTGTTCTACGACCCGCTGCTCGCGATCCCTCTCCACGGCGTGGTGCAGCTCGTATCCAATAGCTCGCGTGCTGTGATTCATCGCGAACATCTGCGTTGGAATCTGATCTGGCGCTATGGGGTGCTGCTCGTCCCTCTCGGTTTCATCGGCATTGAGATCTCTCAGCAGCTCCCGCCCTCGATCACCAAGGCAGCCATCGGACTCTTTGTATTGTTCGCCACCTGGGCTCCGAAGATGTTGCTCATGGGCGCCCACCCCGAAGACAGCGATCCCAACCGACGCTTCATCTTGCTCGGCGGTGCGGTCGGCGCCTTGAACACAACGATCGGTGCCACGGGGCCACTCATCGCGCCCTTCTTTTTGAATCTCGGGCTGACGCGCTTTTCGTTGATCGGCACCAAGGCCGCGTGCCAAGCACTTGGCCACGTCGCCAAGATCGTCATCTTTGGAGTCGTTGGCTTCGTCTACACCGCGTACGTGCCCCTTTTGGCGGCGCTATCTGCCAGCGCAATCATCGGGACGTACACGGGAACCCGTATCCTTCACGCCGTGAACGAGGTCTGGTTCATTCGACTTTATAAGACCGTGCTCACCCTGGTCGCGTTGCATCTGGTCATCGGCGAGATGCTTCCCGGATGATCAACCGGCCTAACAGCGCGAACAACCTTCGCGTGCTCTTCATTCATGGCCTCGAAAGCAGCCCAAAGAGCACCAAAGCGATGCTGCTCGCCCAACACTTCGACGCCCTCACGCCGGCGATGAAAACCGATGACTTCGAAGGTTGCGTCGAGACACAGACCCAAGCCTTAACAGACTTTCAGCCCGACGTCGTCATTGGATCGTCCTTCGGCGGTGGCGTCGCGGTCGCCCTGCTACAACGCGGGAGCTGGGCGGGGCCGACCTTGTTGCTCGCACAAGCGGCGCTCCGACAAAGCCAGCCGTGCGAACTCCCGGACAATGTGCCCATCTGGCTCGTCCACGGAACACGCGACGACATTGTGGATCCGGAGGACAGCCGCAAGCTCGCGCGCAAAGGAAGCCCCGCGCAGGTCCGCCTGATCGAAGTCGACGACGATCACCCGCTGCGCAGAAGTGTCGCCGACGGCTCGTTGATCGGCTGGGTCACGGCGCTCGGCGCACTACGGCCGCGGTCGTAAAACAAAGTAAGAGGCAAGAGCAACAGACGAGCGCAACAGGCCTAGAACGGAACGCGCACCGACACGTTCGCAGAATGGTTCGTCACGTCGTCGCCGAAGTAGCCGTCGTAACCGACCTCGACCGAAGTTGCCGTGTTCAATGGCTGGAACGCGAGGTGAGCACCAACTTCAACGCCCCCGGCCGAATCTTCCGCCTCGGCCTTGAAGCTTTCGGTCACACCCGGTGCGCCCTGCATCATCGCATTCTGGTCGCGATCGATGTCGCCGAACCCCTGACGCCATCCGACGCTTACGCCCGGAGACCAGACGCCGTCTGCCCATTCGAGCCAGTTCCCCGCGTAGCGGTACTTCAACAAGTTGGCTCCAAGGCGTACGCCACCGGTCAGCGAGACCACGTCCGTTTTGCGCGAACTCACGTCGAGATCAACCGCGCCAGCACCTGACTCGTCGACTGAATCTTCCTCAACGTGGGTGTAGTCGACCGTCGCGTTCGGCTCGACAACGAAAGGCCCGGCCTTGAGGCGATAGCCTGCACCCGCGGCCAGCGTCACGCGATCACTGTCATGCTTGCCCTTCGCACGTTCGTTCAAAAAATCGATCTTGCGGGTGGTTTCATGGAAACCATGGCTGTAGGTGAGGGAACCGCGGGTCGTAACACCGAAGAATTCACCGCCCGCAGCAACCCCGAGATCAACGCTGTCGAAGTCGGCGTCCGCACCGTTGTCATGCTCGATGTCGATGCGCGCAAAGCCGATGTCCCCGCTCAACCAAAGCGTGTCGTCCCACCGATAATCGAAGCCCAACAGCACTCCGCCCCCCATGGATTCGTAACCCGAGGATTCGCCACCCTTGCGTTCTCGGATGTCGCCCGCCACCTTGGCCCAAGGCATGAAACCCGTCGTTCCACACGGTGAATCCGAAACAATTTCCGGCTGCGGCGTGTAGGTGTAACGATCACAGCGCATCGAGCGTTCCTGCAGCACGCGCTGTTGCACGCGACCCCAGGAAAGAACGCTGCTTGTGTGTGCGTCGTAGACTTCGGGGCTGGATTGAGCGAGTGCGGTGCGAAGGTCGCCGGCGCTCAGCAGATCGAGAGCGTTGGTGACGTCGCTAAATGCCGTCGCGGCCCCTGCCGAGCGCGCGTCTTCGAAGTAGTCGCCGACGTTGGCTTCGCTGTCCGATCGGGCAAAGTCGCTGTAAATGAGCTCGCGCAGTACCGTCAATTCGTAGCTTTCGATCGCACCCACACCTGCGACAATGGCGGTCGAAAAACTAAACGCGGCGGAAACGGGAAACGTCTCGACATCAAAGCCCTCAGTCGTCCCCACGTCGGTCGCGATACCATCGCTCGCCGTGATGAGCGTGTAGGTGCCGTCCACGATCGTGCCGGTAAAGTCGACGCGCGAGGCTGCACCCGGTGCATCGTCTCCGGGGTCCTCCAAGTCTGCGCCAAGGTCGCGGCCAACCAGCGTCAGCTCGCCCGTCAATTCCAGGTGACTGTTGCTGGGATCCGTTGGACCTCCAGCCCCCAACTCAAAGACCATCACCGGAGCGGGAATCGCTGGGTCACCCGCTGTCGGAGGAGGCGCGCCACCATTCTGGATAAAGTTACTGGTTAGGCGAACGGTGCCCTCTGGAATAAACGCACCCGACTGCAGCACGATGTCATCCGTAAACGTCACGGTGTTATTTCCCGACGTCGAAACACGCCAGCGGTAGCCGTCCTCTTGAATGTCCGGACCAATCCGCAAAGCCTGAAACTCGGTTGCGGTCGACAGATCGACTACGCCTTCGACCTGCGTCGCGATCAGCCTGCGGTCGAGGTGCAATGTATCGACATCGGCGTCGACATCCGGAGCAATCGTCGGCAACGTTGCGCCGGATTCCAGAACGAACGTGTCAGCGCCAATACCTAGCTCGATCGATCCGGGCACCAATTCGTCGGTTGTGTTGTACACGACAACATCATCTCCCGCGCCTAGATCCACCACAGTGCCTGTAATACTACTGCCACTATTGAGGGTCAGGTTGTCGGCGCCGCCGCCTGCGATCACATCGCCCGTAATACTGGCGTTGATGAAAACCAAGATCTGGTCGTCGCCATCGCCCGCATCAATCGTGCCAATCGTCGCTCCGGGGCCAACGTTTACGAAGTCGGCCCCACCACCTAGATCTACGTCGCCCCTGAGCTCCGCATTATTGAGTACATCGATCTGGTCGACACCCGCACCGCCGTCCACGTCGCCGATCATCAATGCGTCATCGGACAGCGTAAAGACATTCGAGGCATCCGGGTCGTCTTCAGTTTGCCCAAGGTCGACATCGCCGTTGAATTCCGACGTGGCGTTCGAGTCGGGCGAGCCGATCGTAAACGTGTCGTCGCCGCGTCCAAGATCCACGTCTGCAAAGATCACTTGATCTCTGCCAGTGGTAAATCTGTCATCGCCCTCGCCAAGTTCGACCGTCGAGCCACCCGCGTCGACGCCGTAGCGAGCGCCTGCCTGCAGCCTCACCACGTCCACGTCCTCGCCACCAACAATGCTCGACGTAAAGAGGGTCGTCGCATTCCCCCCTGCAACCGTGACGCTATTTCCACCGTCGCCGAGGTCCAGCAGGCCGGAGCTTGCAGAGTCGGAACTAATGACGAATATGTCTGCGTCCTCACCCCCGGTGTATTCGCCGGAGAAAGTCGCTTGATTTTGAATCGAAATGGTGTTGGTTCCAGCAACGGCCTCTACATCGCCGGCGTAGGTCGCCGCGTCGATCGTGAACGAATCAGTGCCGTCACCGAGGTTTACCCCGCCCGACAAAGTCGTGGTCGAGCTGAGAAAACTGATGTTATCCGCTCCAGCACCAGCATCAATCGTACCCTCGTAGCTCGCGTCCGCGTCGATCGTCAGGGTGTCATTGCCGTCACCAAGGCTGATGTTGCCGGTGACCGTGGCGCGGTCGGTGATCGAAACCGTGTCAGCCCCCACCCCACTCGTGAGATCTGCTGAGTACGTGGCGTCCTCGTCGATCGTAAAGAGGTTCGTTCCGTCACCGAGGTCGACGTTGCCCGTGACTAGGGCTCGGTCGGTAATTGAAATCGTGTCCGCCCCGGCCCCACTCGTGAGAATGGCCGAGTACGTGGCGTCTTCGGCGATCGTAAACGAATTCGCGCCGTCTCCCAGATCAATCGCTCCGCCAACGATGGCGTTATTGGTGATATTCACAGCATCGACATCGGCCCCGCCCGTGATGTTTCCGGTCAGCTCCGCGTCGTCGTTGATGTTGAAAGTGTTCGTTCCATCACCGAGGTCGACGTTGCCGCCCGCGGTCGCGCTCCCGTCGATCGTGACCGTGTCGTCGCCGTCACCTAGGCTCATGTCGCCCGTAAGCGTCGACGCCGTTCCCGTGAGGGTCACGGTGTCGTTTCCATCACCCGCGGTGATCGTCCCGGAATGATCGGCCGTGGTATTGATCGTGAGCACGTTCGCACCCGCCCCCAAATCGATATCACCCGTGACCGTCGAATCGTCCGTAATTGTGACCGTGTCGACATCGGCTCCGCCGGTGATCGTGCCCGTAAGATCGGCG
>Ga0115003_10001142_pt1 | contig 23494 bp, 21 predicted proteins | sample ArcticOcean_MG_C_7_FD_88736 | JGI IMG/M metagenome (GOLD analysis project Ga0115003, IMG submission 88736) | Marine microbial communities from western Arctic Ocean - ArcticOcean_MG_CB11_88 | ecosystem: Environmental > Aquatic > Marine > Oceanic | place: Arctic Ocean: Canada Basin | collected... | reverse complement strand
GATCGTTCACGTTCGCAACGGGCCCGGTGGAGCTGCTGGTCAGGCTTTCCGGAGTGTTGCCGCCGTCGGTATAGGAGACCGTGACGGAGATCGAAGCCCCGACATCTGCCTGGGTGATTACGTAGGTGCTTCCGTTGGCTCCGGGGATCGGAGCCTGGTCGCGCAGCCACTCGTACATGAACGAACCGAGTCCATCTGCATCAGTCAACGCCGAGGTGTTCGCAGACAGCGTCTGGTCCTCGGTCGCGACACCGTCGATGGTCACCGAACCCACCGGAGCCGTGTTGCCCGCTGCGCAGCCGTCAGTGAACTGCTTGTACCAGCTCAAGGACCTATCCTCACCATCGTCGATCGTCAGGAAGAAGTTGCGCTCTCCTCCCACGCACTCGTCAGCGGGGAAGACCGCGATGCCCTCGTTATTTTCGTCGGATGGGCCGTCGTAGGAGTTAATGATATTGAACTGCCGGACCAGCCCCGAAAACGGAGTCGAGGTCAGGTCGGAAACCGAGAGAATATCGATCCCCTTGTCGTGATATATGTAGAGGCGGCCGGTAGAGCGATCGAACTCAAGGCCCGAAGTATCGGCCTCGCCCGTCTCGTACTCACCGACGAAGAGGAAGAAAGGGTCTCCGTTGGGAAAAGTTTCGGTGCGGGACAGGTCGAAGACGAAGATGGCGCCACCATTCTGGTGTCCTACGAACATCAGCCCCCCCATACCCTGTGTGCTGGTGTAGGAGGTGCCGTTTTGATCGACGAAGCCCGCGGCACTGAGCGCGGAATCCGGCACAAAGGTAATGCCCTCTGCGCCCGAGCCACCGGCCCTCGGTAGAATGCTGCGGGTGTTCCAATTGTTATTCAGGATCGCCGTCCCGTAGGTGGAGACGTCGTACTCCTTGATGCGCTCCTCACCCTCGATCATGAGATAGACGACATCCTCGGAAAAATCCGCCTGAGTGACGCCCTCGAGATCGCCGAAGTTCGTCCACTCTCCGCGAAGCCCGTCCCGGCTATCGATCACAAAGCTCCCGGTACCATCTTCGACTACGGCCCAGAGCTTGGAGTTTCCACGAGGGCCGTTGCGCCCAAGCCACAGCGTGCGCGTAAATGAGTTCCAAACCGCAGCGCTGAGGTCCGAATGAAAATCGTTCTCACCAGGGCCTTCGATTGTGGTGAGGTTCGTCGAAGCGCCGATGGGCTCAGCGGGCCAGGCATCTTGGGCAGCAACCGGCGCGGCAAAAAACAGTCCCGCGAGCCCAAAAGTTATCCAACATTTCGTGCGAGATGCGATGCAAGCCAGAGCCATTTTGACGCGAATCCTTATTTGTCGAAAAAAATGAAACAAGACACCTTGATGGTGCCCTGGAGACGCACTCCGCCAGGAATGTCCAGCACCCCAGTTGGCGCATGGGCAGCCACCGATCGGCCAGCCAACACCAGTTCAATTCCAAAATGTGGCCTAAATAACCCATATTTAATCTATGAGCCCTTAAAATTACCCTAGATTCTTCTGCGAGAACGTTGCATTTGCATTGGACATTTTGAGTCGGGATAAATTTGAGATGTAAGGCCTTCTGCGGGAACCCAGATCAAGGATCAGCCTAGTGGCTAGAAGATCCAAAACAGACCCGATAATCAATCGCTACGTAGCGTAATACATGCGTGGTTATAAAGCCCTACATTGTCATAGATTTAATCCCCAGTCAAGCCGAGCGATCATTTCAAAATCGAGAAACTCAAGTCTCTTCTGACGTTGCTAAAAACTCCCTTCGTTAAGGCGATCGCTAACTTTAAAATTGAACTTTTGAGTTCATTCAGAAGTTTGGCTTTGGGCGCAGGAGACACCCGGTCTACGTTCGGGCTCCAAAAAGTAGAGCGGCCCGGGCGGTGGCGATCAAGGTGAGCCTTTCCGAAGTCCTAGTCATTCAGTCACCGGGAAGGAGATCATTCTCTACCGGGAGTACACGGGCAGTCCGCGAAACTTCTTCCTGAGCAAGCGCTGTCCTGAAGTTCCAGCAGGCCCGGAACAGGTTGTTGAGGCTCGTCTAAGAGCGACTCAACAGAACAGGGGTTCACGGGGCTACGGAAAACGCCGCTTTTGAACCAACGATTCGCCGCTTCGCTTTCGGCAGCGCGGGACGCACTTTGCGCGGAAGCGAGTTCCTCGTGCTGTCGCGGGTCTTCGATCTGCGACTGATCTGCTTTCGTCACTTCACCAGACTTGACGTTGTACCAAGCGCAACCCGCCAACAGGACCGCAACGACAAGCAAGGCAATTGCGACAATTTTTCAAATTTATGAACGGGTTTTGGCTTCTTCGGTACTGATCACGCCCCGTCGCACTCAATCACCCACTACAGAATGGTCGTCGCTCGGCTGCTCGAGTTATCCAGTGTGGTCGCGGCATACACGACTGTCGCCGACCTCAACCCAGACAAACCGTGGCTTCGGGCGCGAAGAGAAGCGCGCCTCCTGAAGTTCCCATTTCGGTCAAAGCCGAATCGGCATGCGACGCTGCGAACACTGAATAATTCGAAGGCTCAAGACCACGACGAACAGAATCGGCGGGTGTGCCTTGCATGCTTTCACATTCGTGCGCAACGGAAACGATACAGAGTCGACTGGCGATAACCCCGCCTGCATGCCCAACCATGCCATCCGCAAGCCCCAGCAAAATTTTGCCAAGCTCGTTGCTGAATTTGCCGCATGCATCTGATTTTTTCGCGTGCGCCTCACGTCGCTCAACGAAAAAGTAATCAGTCGATCGATAAGTCAGTCGCAACCAAACGGAACTCCATTGATTGCCCTACGCGTGGAGCAGTCCCGTATTCAATGATCTAGAAGAACAAATAACGTCCAGAAATGTACCTAGGGATCGACGCCGCTAAACAGCGGCGCAAAAGGGCGCCGATGACGAACATGAGACTCGTCAAAATCACGTGCGCGGGTCAATCGCTGATCACGATAAAACCTACGGACTGGCGACTCCTGAGTGCGGCACCGTGATCTGCTTCGCTCCTCACGCAGATTCACCGACCATGGTCCAAGAACCCGACTGAGCCAAAACTTCGAGCACCAGACCGTAATGCAGCGCATGTCCACCTCGGTCGACACGTACACGACCCACGACGGGAGCACCGAGCAGCGCCAAGTCTCCCATCAGGTCAAGAACTTTATGGCGAACAAACTCATCGCCAAACCGAAGACCACCAGGGTTCATCACACCGTTTCGGTCGAGCACCACCGTGTTGCCCAACGACCCGCCCAACCCAAGACCGGCCCGGTGCAGCGCTTCGACTTCTTCAAGAAAACCGAATGTGCGAGCGCGAGCGATTTCTTCTTGAAATATTGCTGGATTCAGCCGGTCGATCTCAATTTGTTGCACACCGATAGTCGGATGTTTGAAATCGACGCGGTACGAAATCTGGAAGTGACGCGCAGGTTCGATACTGATCGATCGGCCTTCCGAACGAAATTCAACTTTACGGTCAATGCGCAGCACCGGCTGCACCTCGTGTTGCTCGTACACACCCGCAGACTCAATGAGGTGAACGAAAGCTTCGGCGCTCCCGTCCATCACCGGAACTTCAGGGCCGTCGACTCCGACAATCGCGTTGTGGATCTGCAACCCGTGGAGCGAAGCGAGAAGGTGTTCAACCGTCGACACACTTGCGTCTCCACACCCGAGAGTCGTGGCATGATGGGTCGCGCTGACAGAACTCGCGATGCCCGGCGTTTCGTATTCAACGCCATCGGTTTGGCGTATGAATCGAATGCCCGTATTCACGCGCGCGGGTGACAGACTCAACCGAACAGGCTGGCCTGTATGCAAACCAAGCCCTGTACACGCCACTCGCTGCGCAAGGGTGCGTTGTTGTGTCACGGCCGCTTGCCTCCAGACCACAACTGTAAGGAATTATGCGCCGACTGCATCTGCACCCGAAGCACCCTCACGACTCGCTACAGATGCCACCTTACTTGGATGGGGCTTGGCCGAGGGAAGCGCGAACTTCAGCGAGAATTTCGCGGGCCGATTGATAACGGTCGCCCGGCGCCTTCTGCAGACAACGATTGACAACGCTGGCGAGACTGTCGGGAAGCTCCGGTCGTATGTCGCGTACGTCCGGTGGCGCCGTATGGACGTGGTGGTACGGGATGTTGCCTTCTTTAAAGGGAACCGTACCTGTCGCCATCTCGAAGATCGTCACCCCGAGTGAATAGATGTCCGTACGGTGGTCGATGTTGCGCCCGAGAGTTTGCTCGGGGCTCATATAGTACGGCGTGCCCGAAACAACCGTGGTGTGGTTGCGTACTTCTTCGACCACCTTGGCAAGGCCAAAGTCCATGATCTTGGCCTTCTTGTCTCGCGTCCACATGGTGTTCGCGCTCTTGATGTCTCGATGCACGACCCGGTTTTCATGCGCGTAGGCGAGTGCTTCACAAACCTGAACCAAGACGTGAAGGATCCCTGGTGGAGAAATGACACCTCGCCGTCGAAGGATTTCTTTCAGCGTCGTGCCGTCTACGTATTCCATTGCGATGTAGTAACGGCCGTCCTGCTCGCCGGTGTCAAACACCGTGACGATGCCGGGATGGTTCAGCTTCGCCGCAGCCTTGGCTTCGCGCATGAAGTTTTTGAGCGCCGACGGGTTTTCGGCCAACATATCGGGAAGAACCTTGTATGCGACGATGCGATCGAGTGCCGTGTCTTGCGCCTTATAGACGATCCCCATGCCACCCCGGCCAAGCTCACCAGTAATCTGATAGCGACCGGGTTGTGCGGATGTCCCCGGACGATTGCCGCCGGTGCCGCTTCTCTCGGATGCATCGAGGAGACCCACCTGCTGTGCGAGTTCGCGCGCGCCAATCAAGCGTTCTTCAACGTCTCGATAGTGATAGTCGAATGCGAGGATTTTCTCGAACATTTCGACGGCTTCGTGGGGTTGGCCCGCTCCCGCGTAGAGCGTCGCCAATGAATAGAAGACTTCGACGTTCGTACGATCGAGTAAGGACTCGCCAATGGCCTGCTTGAGCTTCTTGATTGCGAGCGAATTTTGTCCGCGACTCCTGAAGATGTCCCCAAGCAATGCGGATGCGCGACCAAAGCCCAAGTCATCCGGTTCAACCAACTGCAGAACTGAGATCGCCTTGTCGTCAATGCCTTCGCGATGATAGACCTCTCCGGCGCCGACAAAGTCACTCGCCCGCGCGAGCATTTCGGCTTCCTTTTCAGGCTTGCCGTCCAGGGCCCAACACTCAGCGGCCTCAGTAAAGCGGTCGGCGAGTTCAAAACATTCTGCTGCTCGTTCGCGCTGCCCAGCGGTTCGAAACATTTCAGCTGCTTGCATATAGCCACCCTGCTTCTGATAGCAACTGCCCGCGTGCTCGTAGTCCTCGAGTTGGCGATAGAAGTCACCGGCTTCCAGGAAATCACCCGCCTCTTCGAACCACTGCGCCGCCTCTTTGGTCTCACCACGGTCGCGATGGTGCTCACCGAGCAAGCGTGCAGCCGCTTCGGTTTCGCCGAGTTCGCGGAGCGCTTCGGCAGCGCGCGGAAGGTCACTGGCTTCGCGGAATAGGTTTGCGGCCTGGGCGTACGACTTGAGTCGCAGCGCGACTTCGCCGGCCTCGGCGTTGAGTCCAGCCTTTTCAAGAACCGTGAGTGCGAGCTCCGGCTCTTTCGCACGCATGTACAACTTACCCGCCTGCATGACGAGCTTTTGCATGTTCGCCACTGCCTTCGAGTCGTTTTGATTGACTTTCCCGCCCTCTTCGGTGTAGACCGCATTCAAACATTCAGCAGCCCTCTTCCAAGACTTGGACTTGACGTAACACTTTGCTGCGTTACGCTGGAAATCGGACTCGCGATAACAGTCTGCCGCCTTTGCGTATTGCTCGGCCTTCTCGAACATCTCAGCGGCAAGGCTCTTGTTCCCGGTTTCGAGATGACACTCGGCGCTCTTCTGCCATTCCTCTTGTTGGAAATAGATCACCGCCGCAGAATTGGCCTTGCCAGCCTTCAAGTAAAGCTCGGCCGAGTCGACGAATCGGTTCTGGTCGTGCCGGATCTCGGCCGCACGGCCATAGTCTTCGGCCTTGGTGAACATGTCTGCGGCTTGGTCCATCAGTCCGACGGCGAACAACATCTCACCCGCTTCCTCGTGGTTGCCTTTGCGCGCAATCGCGTTCGCACGCTTACGCGTCTTTTTGACAGTTCCTTTGTCCACTGCGAGCAAAGCCGCGTCTGGAGAAGCTGTTTTTTCAAGTTCAGCTTCAAGGCCACCGTCCCGGAACATGAACGCGGAAGCCACAAACATGAGCACGCCGACAGGTGCGAGCACAAAACGCATCCCACCTGACAGACTGTCTTCAATGACATTGGGATGGATGATCCCGAACGGGTCCGGAACTTGCGCTTCGATCAAGTTCGTCACGATCACGAAGAGACCGTCGCTCAAGTGAAGCGAAATGAAAGCTTGAGGTGCGTAGTTCCAAAGCAAGCCGGCGGCCCCTGTCACCAGGAACGGCAAACTCAACAGCATCCACAAAATTCTTCCTACGATCGCCAACGTTGCTTCACCCTTTCGAATGCGACGACACAATGCACGGGACCAATCGAAACCCGCTTGCAGCACCGCGTCTCCACCTCGAGACACGCCTGCGCACTGCGTGCGTCTGCACCGTCTGTATCGGAGGTCCCGGTAGGACTCCTGAGTTCTGTTGACAGTCGAATAGAGCCTTTGGAACACAGGGGATCGATGGGGAAGAACTTTCAGGGCTGGCTGAAACTCGCCGAGGAGCCCGCGGGGGCCCGGGAACCAACCTAGATCAGGCGCCCCTGACCAGAGGCATCGGCAGCACCCGGAGTGGGGAGCGCCGAAAAGCCTAAATGCTGGCGGGCGTAGCGAGTGGCGACGCGACCGCGTGGCGTGCGATCGAGAAAACCCCGGTGGATCAAGAACGGCTCGACGACATCTTCGAGGGTTCCTTTGTCTTCGCCAACAGCGGCAGCCAGGGTTTCGAGACCGACCGGGCCGCCGTCAAATTTTTCGATCAATGTCATCAGGTAACTGCGGTCGAGGCGGTCGAAGCCTTCTTCGTCGACATCGAGGCGATTGAGCGCATCCCGGGTGCGGGAGTCGTCGATCGCACTCCCAATGCCCTGATCAACTTCGGCGAAGTCTCGCACCCGGCGCAACAACCGATTCGCGATACGCGGCGTTCCCCGGGAACGGCCGGCGATTTCGCCGGCGGCAGCCTGGTCCATATTCATCCCGAGCACACGACTCGACCGGGTCACGATCTTCTGCAGATCTTCGGCCGGGTAGTATTCGAGGCGCGCGCTCCAACCAAAACGATCTCGCAGGGGAGACGTCAACAGGCCCGCTCGGGTCGTCGCACCTACGAGCGTAAAGCGCGGCAATTCCAGCCGAAGTGAGCGCGCGCTCGGCCCCTCGCCGATCAAGATGTCGAGCTGAAAGTCTTCCATCGCCGGATACAGAATCTCTTCGACGGTCGATGACAGGCGATGAATTTCGTCAATAAAAAGAACGTCGCCCGCTTCGAGATTTGAAAGCAGTGCCGCGAGGTCGCCGGGACGTTCGATCGCCGGGCCACTGGTTGCCCGAAACTGAGCCCCCATCTCGTTGGCCACGATGCGCGCGAGCGAAGTCTTGCCCAGCCCTGGCGGCCCATAGAAGAGGACGTGATCCAGCGCTTCGCCGCGGTCGCGCGCCGCCTGAACGAACACGCCAAGATTCTCCCGCAAGCGGGTTTGGCCGATCATCTCGTCGAGGCTCTGAGGCCGCAGGCTTTCCTCGCTGCCCAGGTCCGCGTCCTGCTCCCCCGGAAACACCACGCCGCGATCGTCCTGAGGGTCGGTCATCGGGCGAGCCTCCGCAGAGCGTGTCGAATGAGTTCTTCGAGCGAGGCGCCCTCACCCGCCGAACTGGCCGCGGAGTCGACCACTCGCTCAGCCTGCGCTTTGGGATAACCGAGGTTAAGCAACGCCGAAAGCGCCTGCTCGCGGGTTTCACTGTCCGCGTCTTGTACGGGAACAATCGAAGGCGGCAAACCCTCCACCGCCATAGAACCTGCGGCAAGCTCCCCCGCTTTTTCGCGCAGCTCAACAACCATGCGTTCGGCCATTTTCTTGCCAACACCCGGCGCGCTACTCAACATTTCGATGTCGCCGTCACGAAGAGCGGCGAGAATCCTCTGCGGCTCGATCCCGGACAGAATGGTTTGCGCAAGCTTGGGACCGATGCGATTGGCCTTCAGCAGGAGTTCGAAGATCGCGCGTTCTTCGGCCGTCGCGAAGCCGTAGAGCAAGAGGGCATCCTCTCGGGCGACGGTTTTTGCGTACATCGAGAGCGTCTTGCCGATGTCGGGTAGAGCCCCAAAGGTCGAAAGCGAAATCAGCAGTTCGTATCCGACTCCGTTTACATTCACGACCACGTGATCGGTGTACTTTTCTCGTAGCTCGCCTTCAACCCACGAAATCATGTCTGGTTCCTTAACGTGAAGTTTCCGCGCAGGTTAGGTCGGCGGCGGCTGCGACCACTTCGAACCCCCAAGCTTGCAAGCTTGCCCGCATGCGCTTGGCAGATCGCGATCGCAAGCGCATCAGCGGCGTCGGTGGGAGGCACTTTTTCGAGCTCCAGCAATCGCTTCACCATGGCTTGCACCTGAGACTTCGTCGCCGAGCCCGTACCCACCACGGCCTTTTTGACTTCTCGCGCGGAAATTTCGGTGACCGGCAACGCTGTCAGACCAAGCACGGCCAAAGCGACCCCGCGCGCTTGTCCAAGAACCAGGGCGGACCGCGCATTCGCCGCGACGAAGATGCTTTCGATCGCGCTGGCATCCGGCGCGAATTCCGAAACCAATTGCGTCACGCCGCGATGGATAAACGCCAGACGATCCGCCGTGCCAACGTCCTTGGGCGGCCGAATGATGCCGTGTGCGACATGAATGAGCTTCCCGCCCGACTGATCCACGACCCCGTATCCGGTCGCATTCGAACCTGGATCAATCCCGAGAATTCTCATTCTGGCCCTTCGCTTTTTTGGGTAGATAGGACTGTGGGTGGATCGGTTCTGGGGAGTTGTTCCGCTTGGTCGTCATTGCGCGCAGAAAACGTTCAATCCGCATGTTGCACCTACGCGAGCCGCGACATCTCATCGTCGGAGATGTCGAAGTTCGCGTACACGTTCTGCACATCGTCGAGGTCTTCGAGGGCTTCCATAAGCGCGAGCATCGACTCGGCGTCTGTACCGGCAAGATCAACGGTCGTGCTGGGAATCATGCTCACTTCGGCTTCAGCAGCCTCGAAGCCCTGGCCCTTGAGCGTCTCCTGCACTGCGCTGAGCTTGGTGGAAAGCGTCACCACTTCGACACCGTCGCCTTCGTCGGAAACGTCTTCGACTTCGGCTTCCATTGCGGCTTCCATCAACGCGTCGGCGTCAACGCTTTCGCCGTCGAAGCGAATGATCCCCTTCTTGTCGAACAAGTAGGCAACACAACCCGTCGCGCCGAGATTGCCACCGCGCTTCGACAACACGTGGCGCACCTCGCCAACCGTTCGGTTTTTGTTGTCGGAAAGCGTTTCGATCAGAACCGCGACACCGCCGGGGCCATAGCCCTCGTACACAAACTCTTCATACGCAACGCTTTCGCCACCGCCAACACCTTTTTCAATGGCGCGCTTGATGTTGTCCTTGGGCATGTTTGCGCCCTTGGCCTTGTCGATCACCAAGCGCAGGCGCGGGTTCGCGTCGGGATCCCCGCCGCCAATTGAAGCCGCGGTGGAAAGTTCGCGGATGATCTTTGTGAAGATCTTGCCGCGCTTGGCGTCGAGGGCGCCCTTCTTGCGCTTGATCGTGGACCACTTGGAATGACCGGACATTTTCTCTTTTCTCGCTTTCTTGATGACGAGACGGGAGCGCAAAGGGGATGCGGGCTGTGGCGCTGAAGAGCACCAGCCCCCGCATTCAGCCCAAAAGCACCCTCTCCCGCTGCAGATTTGGTCGACTCGGCCGCGAATTCGCGCCCTGAACCCTGTGATGGGGCCACTCTAGCCTGAATTTCATCCGGGGTCGCGACTCCTCGCCCCAAAAGGCCCGCAGATCCGGGGCTGTGCGGCGCAAGCACGCGTCGAGGGCGTTCAGATACAGCGCCGTTTCGCCGATATTCAAGGGTATCGACCCGCCGGCCCCCTTGGGGTTGTGGGAGTGGTGTGCGGAACGAGAGGCACTCGGGGGTCATGGAGACCCAACACTTCACATCACTAGCGAGATCGAACGAAGAAGACGGAGCCGCGTGTGGCAGACATGACGATTGGCATTGACCTGGGAACGAGTAATTCGTGCGTCTCGACGATGAAAGACGGAAAACTCGAAGTGCTTTCGAATGCGTTTGGCGAAAACACGACCGCGAGTGTCGTGGCGTTTCACGAGGACGGATCCATCACCGTAGGCAACGCCGCGCGGGCCAACATTATCCATGATCCGGCGCACACCGTTTCGTCGGCCAAGCGACTCATGGGCCGCTACCACTTTTCGGAAGAAGCACGCAAAGCCCAGGCGATCTGCGCCTACGAGATTACTGAGGGCGCAAACCACAGCGTGCGCATCCGCGTTCGCGAGGAAGATTTTTCGTTGCCCGAGATTTCGGCAATGGTGCTTCGCGAGATGAAGCAGGTCGCGGAAGCGCGACTCAATAAAAAAGTCACCAAAGCGGTGATTACCGTGCCCGCATACTTCAACGACAACCAACGACAAGCCACCAAGGATGCAGGACAGATCGCGGGCCTTGAAGTACTGCGCATCCTCAACGAACCCACGGCTGCCGCCCTCGCCTACGGCTTTGGTAAAGGCCTCGACCAGAAGGTCGCTGTTTATGACCTCGGTGGCGGTACGTTCGACATTTCGATCCTCGAGATCGGTCAAGACATCTTTGAAGTGCTGGCAACGTGTGGCGACACCTTCCTCGGTGGCGACGACTTCGACGATCGTATCCTCGACATGCTTGCGGACGGCTTTGTCGCAAAAGAAGGCATCAACCCGCGCAACGACCCCTATGCGTTCGAAAAGCTGAAGGTCGCGGCGGAAGCGGCGAAGAAAAGCTTGTCGGTCGACGATGAGGTTGAGATCCGAATCCCAGACGTGCTTGTCGGCGAAGACGGTGAAACCCGCTCCCTTGAACACACGATTACTGCGGTCGCGTTCGGCACCCTCATTCAAGACTTAGTGCAGCGCACATTCAAGGTCTGCGATGAAGCGATGCAGCAGGCCAACGTGACGGTTCGTGACCTCGACGGCATCATTCTCGTCGGCGGGCCGACTCGGCTGCCGATCATTCGCGATGCCGTGACTAAGTACTTTCAGCAAGAGCCCAAGGCAGACGTCGACCCCGACGAGGTTGTTTCCATCGGTGCAGCGATCCACGCGGCTTCGCTCGTTAGCGATACGAGCGACGCGGTATTGCTGGACGTCACGCCTTTAGATTTGTGCATCGGTGTTGCCGGCGGACTCTGCGAGCCGGTGATCGAATGCAACACACCGCTTCCGATCGAACAGAGCCGTAAGTTCAGTCCATTCAAAGACCATCAGGAATCGGTCCGTCTCAAAGTTTATCAGGGCGGCTCGCGTCAGGCAGAAGAGAACGAACTCCTTGGGCAGTTTGAGTTTTCTGGCTTTACGCCCGGGTTGCGAAGTGACATTTCGATCGATGTCAGTTTTGAGATTAACGCGGACGGCATTGTGAATGTCATCGCCAAGGACCCCGAAAGTGGCCAGGAAGCGTCGACCAAAATCACGATGTCTTCGGGACTGAGTGCAAACGAAATCGAATCCATCATGGACCGAGATCGCACTGCCGACGTCCAGCGAACCGGTCCGGACGCCGAGGTTGCGTCGGACAGCATGACCGACGACATGCTGATCGCGTCCTACGGTATGGACAACGAACTTGAACTTGTGAGCGAAGACGAACTCAACGAGCTCAGCGAAGACGAACTCGAAGGAATCGCGAACGAAGTCGAGAACGACCCGAACGCGATCAGTATGACGGACGTTGCGGACCTGAACGACACGACGCTCACCCTTGCCATTGACGACGACCCAGACGGACCCGCGATCGGAAAGGTCGCGCTCAAGACCGTTTCCGTCCCTCCGGCGCCAGTCACAGCACCCGGGGCAGACGTAGACCCCGACACCACGATGACCGACTACAGCACAGGCGACGATGGCAGCCCGGACGAACTGTTCGACCGATCTGACTCCGTCAACTTGATGGGCGACCACAACGAGGAGTAAGCGAAGTTGTCTAAGTTGAGCCGTTTGGAGATCGATGCGCTTTCGAAGATCATCGATGAACTCAACTACTACGAGCTACTTCAAGTGAAACCGACCATCTCGAGTCGCAACCTCAAACTTGCGTACTACGAGATTTCGCGTACTCATCACCCCGACGTGAACTCGACGCTCGATGACGGAGCCAAAGAGACATATCACCGCATTTCGAAGGTGATGACCGAGGCTTATTGCGTGCTGCGCGACCCGCGAAAGCGTAAGTCTTACGACGAACAACTCGCGAGTGACGGCGGCCTTCGAATCCAACTCGCTGCCGCGCGCGCTGCCCACGCAAAGAAAGACTCGGAAAAGCGCATGGGCACGACACCCCAGGGCAAACAGTTCTTGCTCAAAGCCGAACAAGACATGCGCCGAGACGACACCCCTGGTGCCATCCAGAACGTACAGATGGCCCTGACTTTCGAGCCCAACAACGCACAGTTCAAAGAACTGCTCGAAACGTTGCGCAAGCCGAAGAGCGAGTAGTCCCCACCGAAACCGCGCTGCGTTTTACAATCGCGCCGATTCCAAGACTCACCGCTGCATCGTTCAATGCTCGCCCTGACCCTGTGGGGAGGGGCATCGCGCTGTCCCGATCCGACGTACTGCTTGCCCGCGGAAGGGCCTCCTCTTATGCTCCGCGGATGCACCTAAAAACCAATTCCTCGCTCGCTGCGGTTCTTGCCGCGGGAATCCTTTTCATCGCCGCAGGCTGCCAAGAGGGACCCGATCCCTCCGCGTCACTCACGAACGCGAGCGAAAGCCGAACCGCGAAACCTTCGAACGAAGCCGCCCAGCCGTTGGGGCGAGCCGACGCAAGTTCGAACGTGGTCGCTGAAGTCGCGAAAGCGAAGCGACATCCGAGTGAGCGGCCCCTCCCCGCATTTTCGGGCGTGGGCCTCGACGGCAGAAGCCTGTCTATTTCGTCGTTCATCGGCAAGCGCCTGGTGCTCTTCTTCTATAATCCCGACACCGTTGAAGCCGGCTTCGTGGGAGACGCCATCGCGGAAGTTGCAAAGCTTCGCCAGAAGAACAACTTCAACATTGTGGGCGTCGCGATGGGGGCTTCTCATCCGAAGGCCGCGCGGTTCGCCAACGAAAAACTGTTCGACTTTCAGATCTTCGATGATTCTGGCGCCACCATCGCGGGCAAACTCGGAGTTCGCAGCCCGGCCGCGATCTACGGCTTTGACGAAGAAGGCTACTTCGAGTTCGGCATGGGGTACTTCAGCAAGGATGCGCCCGATCCGGCGGGTATCGCCGAAGATCAATTGCGTGAAAACCTGCGATTGCCCAAGCGCGTTACGGGAACTGCCGGCCAGCTCGACCCGCGCCCAACCGCACCAACGTTTTCAGCCAACCAACTGGACATCGAAGGCGACTTCGACCTCGCGAGTATCGCGGGCAAACCCACGGTCCTGATCTTTTTCCTTCATACCTGCCCGCACTGCCACGCAGCCCTGGAATTCTTGAAGGAGCAGCTCGCGAAGCTTCCCGAAGCCCAGCGGCCGGAGCTCGTTGCGGTGTCCGCTGCCAATCGACGTTCGGCGGTGCGTGAGATGGTAAAAGAGCGAGAGCTCGAAGACATGCGCATTGTTTTCGATCCAACCGGAGACATCATGGAGGCCTACGGTGTCTTCGCAGGCTTCCCGGATGTCTTTCTGATCGACAAAGCCGGCAAGATCGTTCATCGCACCCAGGGCTGGCGCAAAGATCGGGACCCAGCGCTAAACCGCATGATCATCTCGAAGATGGTGGGCGCGAAGGTTCCGATGCTCCTCAACCCGAAGGGATATACGGGCAGCGACGTCTGTTCCGTGTGCCACGAACTCGAAGCCCAGTCATACCAGTTCACCCGCCACGCCACCGCGTACAATACGATCGTGACCCACAACGAAACCCGCAACGAAGAGTGCGTGAGTTGCCATGTCGTCGGGTTCAACCAACCCGGCGGATACAGCTTCAACGAATCACCCACCCACCTCGAAAATGTGGGATGCGAGTCGTGCCACGGACGCGGCGGCCCCCACCTTTCACCCGACTTCGTGCCGAAGGATGGCGCGGTCAAAAACTACGAGAGCGTTTGTCAGACTTGTCACAATCCCACGCATTCGATCAGTTTTGACTACGCGACTTTCCGACCAAAAATTTCGCACGTCGCCATCGCACAGCTTTCGAATGAGCAGCGCGCGGCGCTGCTCGGTGACGACGCCAAGCAGCGAGACGTCTTGCCCAAGAACGCAGACTACGTGGGCTCAACCGCGTGCCAGAGCTGTCACCCGAGCGAGTTCAAGACTTGGTCTGAAAGCCCGCACAGCCGCGCCGTGCAAACCTTGGCTGCCAAGGGCAAGCAGGACGACGCGACTTGCCTCAAATGTCACACCACCGGCATGGGACGAAGCGGTGGCTTCCCCGGAAATGGTAAGGGCCAAGACCCCACCCACGCTGACCTCGCTTCGGTGGGTTGCGAATCGTGTCATGGCCCGGGGGGCAATCACATTGCGCCGAGTGCAAAGAAGCTCGGAACGATCGTGAGCTTGGCAGACAAATGTGACTCTTGCGCGATCCTGCAGATTTGCGGCTCGTGTCACGACGATGCGAACGACCCGGGCTTTGAATTCCGAATTGAAGAAAGCATCGAAAAGCAACGCCACGGAACGATTGAAGCCGGAACGGGCAAACCGTTAAGCGACAAGCCGACGGCAAAACGTGACGAGCCGGCGCGTCCGGTAGAAGATGCGGTCGCCCATATTCTGCGCACCCTCGACCGCAAAGGCTGAGCCGAGTTGGCAAACGTAAGAATCGAGCGCACAGGCAATGGCATCGCGACCCTCGTCATAGACCGCGAAAACAAACGCAATGCCCTCAACCGAGCAACCCTCGACGAGCTGTGCGATCGCCTCGACCTGCTAACGGCAGATCAAAACGTTCGCGTCATCATTTTGCGAGGTGCCGGCGACCAAGCCTTCTGCGCAGGTGCGGATCTTAGAGAAGTGCTCAAATGCGAAACCCTGGCCGAAAGCCGCGCGCACTTCGACGGTGTCCGGCGCGTCATCGTGCGTCTGCAAAATGCGCCTCAGCCGACAATCTCGCGAGTGGCGGGTTTCGCGCTGGCGGGGGGATGCGGACTCGCCGTTGCGACCGATTTCACGATCGCCGGTGAAGGTGCCGTCTTCGGCTTACCCGAAATTAATCTTGGCTTGCTTCCCCTGATCGTGTCTGAGCCGATTTACCGCGCGGTGGGGAGCAGGAAGGTACTGCTCGACCTCGCCCTCACTGGGCGCCGGGTTCAGGCAAGCGAGGCCCAACAGCTCGGCATGGTGACCCGGGTCGTGCCAGACGGCGAACTCGACGCAGAAGTCTCGAGCCTTGCAGATCAACTCGCGGGACAATCGTCCGCCGCACTTCGCATGGGCAAAGAAGCGCTGTACACCATGTGCGAACTCGACGACCATGCCGCCATGAAGTACTTGCGTGAAATGACCGTGATCGCGGCCCGTAGTGACGACGCCGCCGAGGGGATCGAAGCTTTCTTCGCAAAACGCCAGCCAGTATGGAAGGGCCGCTAAACCGTGTCGAACGATCTCCACGCAGAAGCCCGGGCCATTGCTGCATCGTTACGCGAAGTCGTCGCCGAACTCGCAGACGAGGGCGTGGACGCCCTCGAGATCCCCCAGCTTGAAACCGCGGCCACGGCGCCGCCGAGTGCACCGCAAGTTCGAACACGCCAGCAGCAACCCGCTCCACCTGCTCCCGCTTCGCCTGCTGCCACGGCCGCTCCGACGATCGAAACACCGCCTTCGGTCCCACTAACCCTAGACGCGGTCCGCGAAGAACTCGGTGACTGTCGGCGCTGCGGCCTGTGCGAAGGGCGGAGAGAAATCGTCTTTGGCAGCGGCAACCCGAACGCTGACCTGATGTTCATTGGTGAAGGGCCGGGCGAGCAAGAAGACATCCAGGGCCTGCCCTTTGTTGGTCGCGCCGGTGAGCTGCTCACGCAGATGATTGAGAAAGGAATTCAGATACCACGGGACGACGTCTATATCTGCAACATCGTAAAGTGCCGCCCGCCAAAGAATCGCAACCCACTCCCAGACGAAGTGAGTGCCTGCAAGCCTTTCCTCGACGGACAAATTGACGCCGTGAAACCCAAGGTGATGATCTCCCTAGGCAAGCCCGCCGCCGAGCTACTCCTCGGACGCGAGGTCGCCATCACAAAAATGCGCGGCACATGGCATGCCTATCGCGGAATCCCGCTGATGCCCACGCTCCATCCGGCGTTCGTACTAAGACAGTACACGCCAGAGAATCGCCGTTTTGTCTGGGAAGACCTGAAGGCCGCGGTCGAGAAGAGCCGAAGCTAGCCACGGCTCTTCTACAACATCGACCGATGCGAAACGCTTAGAACGGCCGCTCGGGAACGCCGGCGGTCTGCTTCTTGCGATATGCGTCAAGGGCTTTGCGCACACTCGGATCTGAGCCGGCGAGCATTGCTGCCGCGAACAGACCTGCGTTTTTGGCGCCGCTCTTTCCGATCCCGAATGTCGCCACAGGAATCCCGCCCGGCATCTGTACGGTCGCCAAGAGTGCGTCCATCCCGTTGAGCGCGGAACTGTCGAGCGGAACGCCCAGCACCGGGAGCGGCGTAATCGCAGCGGTCACGCCCGCGAGATGCGCCGCAAAACCCGCGCCGCAAATAAAGAGCTCGATCCCGGCCGCCTCGGCGCCAGTTACAAATTTGTGATGTCGTTCTGGCGTGCGGTGAGCCGAAATAACCCGCACATCACAACCTACCCCCATGCCCTTGAGCACTTCGACTGCCGCTTCCATTGACGGCCAGTCGCTCTTGCTGCCCATGAGCACCGCAACCCGGGCCTTCTTGCCACTAGCCTTGCCAGTTTTTTTGGCCGATGCCTTTTTCGCTGGCTTCTGCTTTGCTGCCTTCTTTTTCACCGCCATGTCACCCTCCAGATTTTGCAAAGGCATTTGAATACCTCACCCGCGTGGAGTTCGCAGCGGGGCGGCGCCAACGTCCGGCGCCGGGTACGCTCATTTCGATAAAAACTTAAAAGGCGGCTTCCGTGCCTCAGCTGATCACAGCCCAGACCGCTCTGTGCGGCATCGTCCTCCACCCTGCTGGACACACAAAATCTCCGTTGATGCATAACGCGGCGTTTCGCGAGATGGACATCGACGCTCGCTACGTGGCCTTCGATGTCCCACCCCAAAAGCTCCCGGAGGCGATCGCGGGCGTTCGCGCCCTTGGGCTCAAGCAGCTCGCGGTTTCCGTGCCCCACAAGGTCGAGGTAATGGCGCTTCTCGATGAAGTCGACGCGGGTGCCCAACAGATTGGCGCGGTCAACACGGTGACGTTGCGCGACGGACGCCTGGTCGGGAGCAACACCGACTGGGTAGGGTCGAACCGAGCGCTGGAGCGTGAAACGACACTCGACGGAAAGCGTGCGGTTGTGCTTGGCGCCGGGGGTGCGGCACGGGGCGTTGTGTTCGGCTTGCTCGAACGCGGAGCGACAGTCCACGTGTTGAACCGGACCGTCGAAAAAGCAGAGAGCCTGGTGAAGGATCTCGGGGCTGAGAGCGCCGGCGCGATGGCGGACCTTGCGAGCCTCGATCACGACTTGCTCGTTAACACAACGAGTGTCGGGCTTCGCAGTGATAATTCGCCGGTACCCGCGGAACACCTTCGCCAAGGCACGGTGGTAATGGACGCTGTATACGATCCAGAAGAGACGCGACTCTTACGCGACGCACGAGAGGTCGGCGCAACCGTTGTGCACGGCAAGTGGATGCTGGTCTACCAAGCGGCGGAACAGATTCGCACCTGGACCGGACGCGAAGCGCCAGTCGAGACACTAGAAAGCGCCTTCCGAAGTTAGAAAGCCGGACGGTTCGCGGCGACTCGAGCCATTGATCAAGCCAGCGATCTGGCTTTGGACCCAACGATCGAGCCTGTTACTCGACCTCTATCTATGCCCTAGGCCGAATAGGACCACTTCTGGCGATTTTCTTCGACCTGCTCAGGGGTCGGCGGATCCATGTCTTCGTGCTCGGGGACTTCGAACTCTTCGCGGCGCTCAGTGATGGCCGCGTTCAACTCGGTATCCTTGGCGAAGACTTCTGGAACCTGTTCGTCTTCGAAGATCGCTTCCCACGGGCATTCGGGCTCACACACGCCACAGTTGATGCACTCTTCCGGGTCGATGTAGAGCTGATTCGGAAACTTCGGGTCGTCACCCTTGAACTGAACAATGCAGTCAACCGGGCAAACTTCCACGCATGCCATGTCAACCTTGTCCCTGCACAAGCTAGTGATTACCCAGGTCATCCGATCCTCTCCTTCCGAATTGAGCGCCGATCAACGTCTTCTTTGTTCGACCGACGTGCGCAGAGCTTCGTAGTTCTCTCATTGCTGGCCGTCGCGCAACGGCCCTCCGCGGCGACGCACAAGCAATAATGATCAATAAGACTATTTGAGCTTAGTCTCTTTGTAGATCACGTGCTTCCGTACAACGGGGTCGTACTTCTTGAACTCAAGCTTGTTGGGCGTGTTGGTCCGGTTCTTCGAAGTCGTATAGAAGTGGCCGGTACCTGCCGTTGACTCGAGCTTGATTTTTTCGCGTTTGCTCTTGGCCATGACTGCTTTCCTTGGTGGTACGCGTTCAACACGAAGTACGCTGAACGCTGATGGAATAATGTGGTTTGACTCACCGCATCTCGACGTTTCCGTTCGGTGTTACGGAACATACGCCAATAGAATGAAGCCCGATTTACGGCGCTGCATCCGGAACCGGCTGACCGCCTCGAGCGAACACGCGAACGCGCTTGCCGTCTTGGCTTTCGATCCGAATTCGCGAAGGCTTGCCATCGGCTGCATTTACAACCATGACGTTCGAAGCCGACACGTAACCTTCTTGTTCAACGATGCCGCCCTGCTGCGCGCCACGTCGTCCGGGCTTCAGGTGATGCTTCTGCATCCTGATCCCTTCAACACGGACGCGACAACTTTCGCGATCCACCGCAATAACTGAACCCTGCTTGCCGCGGTCTGCACCCGCGATGACCTTTACGAGGTCGCCAGTTTTTATCTTTGACATTGCTAAGTAGCCTCCGGAGAGCGGTAGGTATCCCGGAGTCTGAGCCCTTCGTCAAGGCTTTCCCCCCAGGGATGAACATTTTTCAATCAAAGCGAGCCCGAACGCCGAACTTCTCGTTTTTTCAGCGCTTTGGGAGACCTCGCAGTTCGGAAAATGAGTAGGTCAGGGTCGCATTTGCTGGGTTAGTCTTGCCCGCCATGTCGAACTGCCGCACCCGCAAATCGCTGCGAGCCATCCTTCTATACACGTGCATTCTGGCACTCTATTCACCCATGAGCCATGCCGAATCCGTCGTCAATCTCCCCTACCCCGCGCCCGACGCGTTCCGCGTCACGCCCGCGTCCACTTTCGATGAAACTGGCAAGCGCGTTGGAGACGCCTCGATCGAAATCTCTCTGCGCGAAGATGGCCATGTCATGCTCAAAATGCTCAGCGGGTACGACGGAGGCGCACGAATCGTACTCGGCGCCGAACTCGCTCCCGTGACTGTTGCCGAAACTCGCATGCTCCGGGTGCTACACGAAAGTTCACATTCCTTCGATCCAGATGGGAAGCCTCTTGTGAGGCTCGACATCGATCACGTCGAAGGGGAGGCGAGTTGCACGGAACCAGGAGACAAGGCCAGCCGAAGTACGATGCCGATACCCTCTCCAGACCGCGTGGTCAACGTGCCGCTCAACCTGCTCTTCCGGCCGCTTGGGCAAGACGGCCTAAGTACCATAAACACCCAAACATTCTTTTGTTTAGGTGGCGCGCGAGTCATGGGCTTCAACGCCGTCTTGCAAGACAAGCCAGAACCAAACGGCGCCCCCGACGATCATATTCGCGAGATTCGCTACGCACCTGACGGGAAGAGCCTCATCAGCTGGGCCGCAAAAGCGGTCGCCCCAAAGATCTCATTCTGGATGAACACGCAAGACCGCGGAGCTTATGTCGCGCACCGCATGCCTCTCTACTCAAAGGGGCCCATCGTCTACGTCATCGCGGATGGCGTAGACCCGAAGCGCCTAATCGCTCGTTAGTGTACCGGTGTAGCCGCGCCTTGGTTCCGCGCCGATCGACCGACTGCAACCGTGAGTGGCGTGGTGTCCATCACCTGCAAGCTTTCATCGCCCGTGGTGATGAGGAAGCGGCCCATTCGCGCGACACGTTCCCTCGGCTTGATGTCTACGAATTCGACAACATTGCGCAGCTTGGTATCGAGCAAATGGAGTCCGCGACCGTCGATCAAGAACACACGCCTATTCATGCCGACAGCGTCTTCGATCTTGCCGATTTCCTTGCGCTCTAGGCGCGACACGATTTCCGGCTTGCTTGGGTGGGCGAGATCGACGATCACTGCGTCCGCCTTCCCGAGCACAATTGCACTCTCATCGAAGTCGATGACGCGGTCGAGTCCCTTTACGGGGCGTCGTCATAAGCGCTTTGCGCTCTTCGCATTTTGATCCGTCAAAAGCAAACCGCGGCTACTCGCCAGAAGTACTTCGTCACCGCTTCAATTTTTGTCAAAAAAAGCCTTCGCGGCCGCGCGCGTCTCGTCGCTCATCGCCGTCTCGATCATCGACTCCGCTTCGAGTCGCACGACCTCCGCGATTGATTGGTTTTCCGCCGCGTTGAGGTTCTTCTTCATGTTCCGGATTGTCGTTCTCGGAATCGCGGCCAACTGAGTAGTCATGGCGTGGGCCGCTCCTGCGAGCTTTGCCGCGGGCTCAACGAAGTTCACCAACCCCAACGCCAAAGCCTCTTCCGACTTCACCGTACGGCCCAGGTAGTAAAGCTCCCGCGCCTTTGACGCCCCAACAAGTTGGGTCAAGAAATAGCTCCCACCAAAATCACCGGACATCGAAAGCTTTACGAAGGCCGTGATGAAACGAGCGGTGTCACTCGCAATTCGCAGGTCGCAAGCCAGCGCGAGAGACATTCCTGCCCCGGCGGCGGTACCGTTCACAATGGCGACGGTGGGCTTCGGCATTTCGTGTAGGAGGACCGATGCCTGGGCCCACGACTCGAGGCGATCAATCAATGCATCGGTATCGGGGACTTCCGCATCACCGAGACTGCTGATATCACCGCCGGCGCAGAATGCGCGGTCGCCGGTTCCGGTGATTGCGACGCACCGGACTGCAGGATCTGCTGCGAGTTCGCCAAGGATCACCGGCAGTCGATCGAGCATGTCTTCGTCGATCGCATTGTAGGCGTCGGGACGATTGAGGGTGACCGTCGCCACGCCTTCGGTCGTGTCGACGAGGAGAGAATCTAGGAGGGAATCCGAATCAGGCACCGTGGCTCTCCAATGCCCGGGCGCGGTAGACGTCACGTACTTTCCGATGCAGCAACTTGCCCGTTTCCGTACGCGGTAGCGACGTGGCAAACACATACTCGCGCGGTCGCTGCTGGCTACCGAGGCGCTCGAGGCATAATGCCTTGAGTCCTTCACGAATTGGGTCTTGGCTCGCGCTTTGATCATGCGGTTCAACCACCGCAAGCACACGCTCGCCCCACTCTTCGTCAAGCAAGCCCACGACACAGCAATCGCGGACACTCGGATGCTCGAGAAGCACGGATTCGATCTGGGCCGGGTAGACGTTGACGCCGCCCGTAATGATCGTGTCCGCTTTGCGGTCGCGAAGGTAGAGGAAGCCTTCATCGTCGAGATAGCCGATGTCGCCAAGAGTGTAGAGATCGCCACGATAAGCCGAAGCCGTTTTTTCTGGATCATCCTTGTATTCGAATCGGCCGCCATCGTTGGCGAAGTAAACGTCCCCGGCTTCACCGGCGGGAAGAGGTTGCCCTGCTTCATCCAAGATATGAATCACGAGGCCGGGTCGCGGACGGCCGACTGAACCTGGATGGGCGAGCCAGGTGTGCGAATCGATACTGACGCCGCCGCCTTCGGTCCCGCCGTAGAATTCAAACAGCACGGGGCCGAGCCATTCAATCATTCGACGTTTGACATCGGGCGAAACCGGCGCGGCGCCGTGGGTCACAAGCTTGAGCGAACGCGTGTCGTACTTCAAGCGCGTCTCTTCTGGAAGTTGCAGCAAACGAACGAAGTGCGTGGGAACCATGAAGGTCGACGTCACCTGTTGGCTCTCGACGATGCGCAAAAACTCTTCGGGGTCCCACTGCTCCATGATAATCACGTCCGAACCCAGTAGTGCGGCCCCTTCGCTGTACGTGGACGGACCCGCGTGATACAGCGGCGCAACAACGAGATGGATGCCTTCGGTGTCATCGGGCACGAACGCGGTAAGCATCGCCGAACCCATGCGACTCGCTAGACATGGCGGGGGGCCGTCGTCGGGTACGTCTGTCTTGACCCCCTTCGGCTTGCCAGTGGTGCCGGACGTGTAGAGCATCAATGTTCCCGCGAGCGGATTATCGAGGTCATCTCCCGAAAACGTTGCAACTTCATCGAAGGAGCGAAAGCCGGGGATCGTGCCCCCCACGGCGAATCTGGCGTTTGGTGACACGTTCGCAGCAAGCGCTTCTGCTTGTTCCGAAAAGTCAGCGTGAATGACCAATGCGCTTGGCTCGCAATTTCCGATGACGTAAGCAATGTCGTCTGCCGACAAATGCCAGTTTACCGGGGTGAAAGTCCGCCCAGACCATGTTGCACCGCGCAGGCAGTAAACAAACTCGGGGACGTTCGGCAATAGGACAGCCACTGATGCACGTCTTCCAATACCCGCATCGTCAAGCGCGCGAGCAAAGCGGTGCGCCTGACTTTGAATTTCGCTGTTCTCGACACGTACGGACAAAGACTTCCCTCCGGCACCACAATAGCGCTGTCTCGGCTCCCCCCCCCGGCCATCTCAACCAAGAAACCCGATCAGCCAACACCAATCGGGTTTCAATAAAAAGTCCTCAACAAAGAAACCCGATCAGCCAACGCCAATCGGGTTTCAATAAAGAGTCCTCAACCAAGAAACCCGACCAGCCAACGCCAATCGGGTTTCAATAAAGAGTCCTCAACAAAGAAACCCGATCAGCCAACGCCAATCGGGTTTCAATAAAGAGTCCTCAACCAAG
>Ga0115003_10001137_pt1 | contig 23560 bp, 19 predicted proteins | sample ArcticOcean_MG_C_7_FD_88736 | JGI IMG/M metagenome (GOLD analysis project Ga0115003, IMG submission 88736) | Marine microbial communities from western Arctic Ocean - ArcticOcean_MG_CB11_88 | ecosystem: Environmental > Aquatic > Marine > Oceanic | place: Arctic Ocean: Canada Basin | collected... | reverse complement strand
CGCCGCGCAGCTTCGCAAGCGACTCGCCGCCGCCGGACTTTCCACTGAACCGTCGCAGACCCACATCGTGCCGGTGATCCTCGGCGACAACGCGCGCACCATGGCGGTCTGTGAAGCCATGCTTGAGCGCGGGTTTTACGTGCAGGGCATTCGGCATCCGTCGGTGCCCCGCGGAAGTGCGCGATTGCGTATTACTCCGATGGCGAGCCACACCGCGGAAGAAATCGATTCACTCGCGGACGCACTTGTGCAAGTCGTCGCGCTTCATCCCGAAACCAGCACCGACGCTTAGGGCCGCTCATGACTTCGCCTGGCTTCTTCATCACAGGGACCGACACTGGCGTCGGCAAAACAGTGGCGGCTTGTGCGCTCGTGCGCGCACTGCGCGAACGCGGTGTTGATGTTGGCGTGATGAAGCCAATAGAAACGGGTGTGGGTCGGGACGGACCGCTCGACGCGCGGGCACTTCGCGATGCAGCCGGCGTGAAGGACACGATTGATGAGATTTGTCCGCTGCAGTTTGCTTTGCCCGCCGCACCCAACGTTGCGGCCTCCGCGGAAGCCCGCGTTGTTGACCTCGAAATTGTTCGCGACGGTTTCAAGACGCTCGCGGCGCGGCATAAGATGATGATCGTCGAAGGCGCGGGTGGCTTATTGGTTCCGACCGCAGGTTCGGGGGACATGGGAAGCCTCGCCGAAGACTTGGACCTCCCGATTATCGTCGTCGCGCGCATGGCACTCGGCACGATCAACCACACGCTGCTTACATTGAAAGAAATTGAACGCAGAGGCCTAGCTCTTGCCGGTGTGATTCTGAGCGAGTCGAATGGCGAACTTTCACCGTCCGACCGCGCAAACCTGGGTCACCTCCGCGGTGAGCTCGACGCGTTACTACTCGCAGAGATCACGGCGCAGTCTGTTGTCACGATGACATCGCACGAGTGCATCCGGCTCGAGCGACTCCTGCCTCTCGTTTGAGCCCCGGACCCCCGAGGCGACGAGAACGGACCTCGGGTCGCCACCCGCATTCGGGGTGTGACAACTCGCGATCGGAACGGATTTAGGTTCGGATGGAAGCGCGGTGACCCGTCAACCACGTTTCGCGAACTTGGTCCTCAGCATCGAGGACCACAAAATCCGCTCTGGCCCCGACGCGAAACGTCCCGCGTTCATTTTCAATACCAAGCAACTTGGCTGGCCGGAGCGATGCCGACGCGATCGCTTCGAGTCTCGTCATCGCCCCAAAGTCCTGTGCATTGCGAACCGCGCGGGCCAGGCTCAGCGAACTCCCCGCCAACTCGCCGTTTGCGAGGCGGATCGCAGTCCCGTCGTTGTAGACCGCGCCGGATCCGGCTTCACCGGTCTCGGGCGGATCGACGCGATCGGTAATGAGTAGAAGCTTGTCCCGCTTCGCACGACTTGCAGTTCGCACGACTGCGGGGTCTACGTGGACTCCGTCGCAGATCAAGTCGCAGCTCACACGGTCGTCTGCGAGTGCCCACCCCGCGACGCCCGGTTGGCGATGATGCATTGAACCCATCGCGTTAAAGAGATGGGTGACGTGCGTCATCCCCCTCTTGACGCATGCGTCAATTTCGTCCAGACCCGCGTCACTGTGACCCAATGACGCAATGATTCCAGCTTTCACAAGACGGTCGATGAGTTTGGGAACACCCTCGCATTCTGGGGCCAGGGTGACGAGTTTCAGAGAATCTTGCGCGATTTCGAGGATCTCGTGGTCCTGAGTATCTTTATACGGCCGTATAGCGCGGCTTGGTTGCGCGCCTGCCATCACAGGGTTGATCCAAGGGCCTTCGAGGTGAACGCCGAGAAGTTCTGCCCCTCTTTGACGCGGCTGTGTCATTTCAGATTGACACTGCGTCACAAAGCTGTGGATTCTTGGCTGGCTAAAGGCCACTGTCGTGGCGAGATAGCTCGTAGTTCCCTCCCGCAAGAGGGCCTCGGACGTCCGACCAAGCGCTGCGCCAAAGTCGTCTTCGCGGGCGAAGATCAGTTCGCCGTGGAAGTGAACGTCAATGAAACCTGGAGCGAGCGCGCAGCCAGCCAGGTCGATGGGTTCGCTTTCGGCGGGGGCCACCGTGAGGTCGTCGAATACCTCGGCGATTGTGCCGTTGCGCACAAGCACGCAGGCCTTTCGTTCGGCGGCAGCTTCGGGGTCGAGGAGCGTGAGATTATAGAGAAATTTGTCGGCCACGCGCGGAGACTAACAGGTCTCTCGCTCGACAGAAGGGAGCATGCCACCAAGACAGGCTCGGGGCTAAAGACCCCCGCATTTGTGTCCGATCTGTCTTGCATGCTTCACGAGGCCACGACGCTCACAGATGAACTGCGGATTCTTGAAACGAAGCTAAAAGCGCTGCGGCGCGACTATGAACAGTACTTTCTGGGCTCCCGCCCCCGCGAGCCACAGACCCTCCGCGCGGAGCTGCAAAAAGCCATGTTTCGCTTGGGAAACGGTGTCATTAGAAACACCGGCGAGCGCTTCAAGTACAACACCATCAATTCGCAGTTCCTCACCTATAAGCGCCACTGGGACGAGACCCTGCGGAAGATGGAAGCCGGAACCTACAAGCGGCAGGTCTTCAAAGCGAATATCCGGGACCGCGCACGCGGTCATCTGCTGAGCGAGACGAACGCGACGGCCCCGAAGAGTGGACCCGACGACACCCGCCAGTCTGACAGCTCTGAGATCTACGCCAGCTACATCGATGCCGCAAAATTGTGTGGGCAGAACGTTTCGGGATTAACGCCTGAAAAACTTCACGCCGCAATCGAAAAGCAGGCGCGCGCGATCAAGAAGAAGCTCGGCGTAAACGACGTGAGTTTTCGCGTCGAAGTCGTCGAGGGCAAAGTGAAGTTGAAGGCGCGTGCCGCCAAAGCGTCCTGAGTAGGGCGAGCGAACCCACGCTCGACACCGAACTACACCGAACTACCACCAGCGACAACGAACTACTTCGCCGCAACCTCGAGTCGCACTTCGCACTGGCGAATCGCTTCACCTAGGCCGGTGCGCTTCGCAGTGTTTTCTTCGGTGTCGGCGAGGCCATCGAGTTCGGCCTGGGCTTCAGTCATGTCCGCTTCAACGGCCGTCTTGTCGACGGCTGCTGCGAGCACGCATGAGTCGGCGAGCACAACGACACGTTCTGCCGCGACTTCCGCAAAGCCATTTGAAATTGCGGCCCACTCGCTGCCGGCTGCAGTCTTAATTTCGACCGCGCCGTGCTGCAAGGGTGCAAGGGTGCGCTCATGCTCGGCGAGCACACCGAAGTCGCCCTCGCTTCCGGGCAACACCACTTGCTCGACTTCGCCCGAATACGCCTGGCCTTCGGGGGTCACGATGACGAGATCAATCGCCAAACCTAGAGTTCCTTCGCCTTGGCGAGTACGCCTTCGATTGAGCCACACATAAAGAAGGCCTGCTCGGGGACGTCGTCGTGTTTGCCGTCGAGGATCTCGCGGAAACCCTTGATGGTGTCTTCGACCGGAACGTATTCGCCGGTAACGCCCGTGAACTGTTCCGCAACACTGAAGGGCTGGGAGAAAAATCGCTGCACTTTGCGTGCGCGGTTCACAACCAAGCGATCTTCTTCGGACAGTTCGTCCATACCCAAAATTGCGATGATGTCCTGCAAGTCCTTGTACTTCTGGAGCGTGGACTGCACGTCACGAGCAACCTGGTAGTGGGTGTCGCCGATCACCTGCGGATCGAGAATCCGGCTCGTCGAGTCGAGCGGATCGACTGCGGGGTAGATGCCGAGTTCTGAGATGGCGCGGTTGAGCACCGTGGTCGCATCCAAGTGAGTAAACGCGGTCGCAGGCGCGGGGTCTGTCATGTCATCGGCGGGCACGTAAATGGCCTGCACCGAAGTAATCGAGCCCTTCTTCGTTGAGGTAATGCGTTCCTGCAACTCACCCATGTCGGTCGACAGGGTCGGCTGATAGCCAACCGCCGAAGGAATGCGGCCGAGAAGTGCGGACACTTCCGAACCTGCTTGGGTGAAGCGGAAAATATTGTCGATGAAGAGGAGAACGTCCTTGCCCTCTTCGTCGCGGAAGTATTCGGCCGCGGTAAGGGCCGAAAGGCCGACGCGTGCACGCGCTCCCGGAGGCTCGTTCATCTGGCCAAAGATCAAGGCCGCCTTGTCGAGCACCGTGGTGCCGTCTGCGAGTTCGGCGTCTTCCATTTCGTGCCAGAGATCGTTGCCCTCGCGGGTTCGCTCCCCCACGCCGCCGAAGACCGAGTAACCACCATGGTTCTTCGCGATGTTATTGATGAGCTCCAAGATGACGACCGTCTTGCCAACGCCTGCACCTCCGAAGAGACCGATCTTGCCACCCTTCGGATACGGGGCGATGAGGTCAACAACCTTGATGCCGGTTTCCAAGATTTCGACCGCGGTCGACTGCTCGGTGAATTCCGGGGTCGGGCGGTGAATGGGGTAGTTCATCTTTTCGCCGATGGGGCCGCGTTCATCTACCGGCTCGCCAATGACGTTCATGATGCGGCCAAGCGTTTCGGGGCCGACGGGGATGGTGATCGGGGCGCCAGTGTTGATCACTTCCTGACCGCGGCGAAGACCGTCCGTGGTGTCCATCGCGACGGCGCGCACCGTGTTCTCACCGAGGTGAAGCGCAACTTCGACAACCAAGTTGTTTTCGCGCTCGTCGATCGTTGAATTGGTGGTCCGCAACGCGGTGTTGATCTCGGGGAGGTCGCCGGGTTCGAACTCAACGTCCACTACCGGACCCATGACCTGTACGATTTTGCCGTTCGCCATAACTACTACTCCCTAACTCTTCAGTCTGTCTGTATCGATGCATTCGAGCGCGCGCTATTCGCGAACCATGCGCTCGTCTATGTTTTGTTGACTCGAGTTTCTATCTACTCAAGCGTCTATTTATTCTAGGGCCTGGGCACCGGTGACGATTTCAACGAGCTCGCTCGTGATCGCCGCCTGTCGTGCGCGGTTATATTGCAACGTGAGTTTTTCGATCAACTCTTGTGTGTTCTGGGTGGCACTTTCCATCGCGGCCATCCGTGCGGCGTGTTCACCGGCCTGGCTTTCCAGCAAGGCCCGAAAGACTTCGACTTCAACCGCCTTGGGAACAAGAACGGCCAGCAACTTTTCGGGACTCGGCTCGATCTCGTACGGGTTGGCCTCTGTGTCCTCGACTGCTTCAGGCGCGGAGACAGGAAGCATCTGAACGCTACGTGGTGTCTGGGTCATCGTCGTGATGAATTCGCTGTAGATCAAGATGACTTCGTCGACTTCGCCCGTCTCAAACCGGTGCGCCGCACCCTGTGCAACTTTGGCTGCCTGGGCGTACGTGATTACATTTCCGGTTGGAGAGGCTTCGAGGATGTCGTTTGCGCGTCGACGCTTGTAGTAGTCGCCAACCTTCTTGCCGAGCAACGTGAATGAAACCTTTTCGAGGCTTGCTTCTCGTTCCTTCAGGATCTTCTCGGCAAACTTGATTACTGCGTTGTTGAACGCTCCCGCCAGGCCGCGGTCTGAAGTCACGATGATAAGTTCGAGCGACTTTACTTCGGCACGGACTTCGAAGAGCGGATGCTCGACGTTGCCCCCCATACCCCCGGCGACTTCTTCGAGGGTTGAGCGCATGCGCTCGGCATAGGGGCGTGCGTTCACGATGGCTTCCTGCGCGCGGCGCAACTTCGCCGCGGCAACCATCTTCATCGCGCTCGTGATCTTCTGCGTACTCTGTACGCTTGTGATCCGGCGTTTGATGTCTTTCAAGTTGGCCAATTAGGCGGCCTCACCACCGGCAGATGCCGACTTGGGTTGGAAGATTTCTGCGAACTTGTTGAGCGCTGCCACGAGCTTTTCTTCGGTCGCACTTTCGAGCTTGCCGCTCTCGCGGAGCGCGTCGAACACGTCCTGATGACTCGCGTGCATGTAGTCCTGCATCTCGGTTTCGTAGCGACTCACTTCTTCAAGTTCGAGGTGGCGGACCCATGAGTCACGACCCTTGATGGGGGTGGCGGAGTAAATCGAAACGACCTGCTCTTCCATCGACATCGGTGAGTATTGACCCTGCTTCAACATTTCAACCTGGCGCTGGCCATTTGCGATCTGGTCCTGGGTGGCCTGGTCGAGGTCACTACCGAACTGCGCGAAGGCTTCCATCTCACGGTACTGCGCGAGGCTCAGCTTCAACGTGCCGGCGACCGACTTCATCGCCTTGACCTGCGCCGAACCCCCAACCCGAGACACCGAAAGACCCACGTTGATCGCGGGGCGAATGCCGGAGTTGAACAAGTCCGTTTCAAGGAAGATCTGACCGTCGGTAATCGAAATGACGTTGGTCGGGATGTACGCCGAAACGTCGCCCGCCTGGGTCTCGATGATGGGAAGTGCCGTGAGGCTACCGCCGCCGAGTTCGTCGCTCAGCTTGCATGCGCGTTCGAGCAAGCGCGAGTGAACGTAGAAGACGTCGCCCGGATAAGCTTCGCGTCCCGGCGGCCGTCGCAGAAGCAACGAAAGCTGGCGATAGGCAACGGCCTGCTTCGAGAGATCATCATAAATGATCAGCGCGTGGCGACCGGTGTCGCGGAAGTACTCGCCCATGGTGCAGCCCGTGTAGGGTGCGATGTACTGAAGCGGCGCCGGCTCTGCGGCCGTCGATGCGACGATGATCGTGTATTCGAGCGCGTCGTGCTGCGCGAGCTTCTCCATCACCTGAGCAACCGTGCTCTGCTTCTGCCCAATGGCGACGTAGATGCACTGTACGTCCTTGCCCTTCTGGTTGATGATCGCGTCGATCGCGACTGCAGTCTTACCCGTCTGGCGATCGCCAATGATCAGCTCTCGCTGACCACGACCAATCGGCACCATGGCGTCGATGGCCTTGATGCCCGTCGCGAGCGATTCGTTCACCGACTTGCGCGCTACGATGCCCGGGGCCTTGAGTTCAACCTGTCGGGTTTCGGTGGTGTTGATGGGACCCTTGCCGTCGATCGGGTTGCCGAGAGCGTCGACCACGCGGCCAAGCATGGCTTCGCCGACCGGTACTTCGATGATGCGGCCAGTGCGCTTGACGACGTCGCCTTCCTTGATCTTGCTCGCCTCGCCCATGACGGCGACACCGACGTTGTCTTCTTCAAGGTTGAGCACCATGCCGCGAAGGCCGTCGCCGAATTCGACGAGCTCGCCTGCGAGTGCATTGTCGAGGCCGTACACACGGGCGATCCCATCACCAGCGGACAGCACTGTGCCGGTTTCTGCGACGTCGATCTCGCGATCGTACTCGCGGATCTCGCGCTTCAAGATGTCGGTGATCTCTCCGGGTTTGATGTTCATCTATCTATTATCCCTTCGTGAGATTGGCGCGCAGCTTACTCAGCTGCGTGCGAAGACTTCCGTCGAAGACCATGCCTCCGACCTTGGCGATCGCGCCGCCGATGAGCGTGGGGTCGATTTGAATGTCGAGCTGGACTTCCTGGCCCGTACGTTCGGAAAGTGCGCGGCGCAGGCGATCTTTGCGGCGGTCGTCGAGCGGGCTTGCCGTGGTCACGACCGCGGTCATAAGGCCTGCGTCTTCGTCAGCCAGGCGCTGGTACTCCTCGCGAATTCCGTAGAAATCCACCAGGCGTCGCTGGTCGATCAAGTAGCTATAGAAATTCGTGACGGTGGCGCTTACGCCCGAACCCTGCGACACCGACTTCATCACGGCCTTGCGTTCTTCGACCGGGTGTAACGGTGTAAGGAGAGCGTCGCGTAGGGGTTCGTTTTCATCGAGCATCGTTGCGAGAGCGTCGAGTTCGCCGAGGACTTCGCCGACCCGGTGGTCTTCACGCGCGATCTGAAACAATGCGCGTGCATAGCGCCGGGCTGCTGCGGTAGTGGGCACGCCTAATTCCCCGTTCCTGAATCTTGGATGGTTGCCGGCTCAACGCGCGTGATGAATTCGTCGAGCAAGCGATCGCGATCGCGATCATCCACTTGTTCGGTGATGATGCTCGCGGCCAAATCGACTGCAAGGTTTGCCGCTTCTTCGCGCAGCTCCACCTGGGCGCGCCGTAGCTCCTGGTCGACCGCTGCAACGGCGTCCGACCTGATGCGCTCCGCCGAGTCATGTGCCGCTGCGACGATTTGATCTCGTTCGTCATGGGCGCGCTGTCGCGTTTCGTCCCGAATCGTCTGCACTTCCGCTTCGAGTTCGACGAGCTTGCCCTGCCACTCAGAAAACTGCTTCTTGCTTTCGGCAAGAAGTTTGTCGGCCTTCTGGATGTCCTCTTTGATCTGTTCGCGACGTTCTGCGAAGTACGCCGTAATGGGCTTGCGTGCGACGGCGAACAAAACGCCAAGCAGCAAGACGAGGTTCACGGCCTGCCAAAGGAGCTCGGACGCGGAAGGACCACTGCCGCCGCCTGCGGCGAGAGCCGGGCTCGCGGCTGCGAGGATGCCCGCGATCACAACGACGACCGCGAGGCGATTCTTATCGAGGACCTTCCTATATAGACGGTTGTGAAATGGGAAATTGCGAAGGCTGTTCGTCATAGCGACCGTCCGAGGATGCTCTCTGCCGCCACCGATGCCACTTCGCGAGAAGCCGCTTTGATGGTTACGCGGGCTTCAGCGAGCGACTCGTTGATCTCTTGTCGCGCGCGCCTGATTTCGTCTTCGGCTTCCGCCTTCGCGTCGCCGGTGATGGACGCTTGCTCTGAGCGAGCCGATTCGATTTGTTCGCGGCGCGCGTTGGCGGCGTCGTCTCGCGCTTCGCGGATCTTGCCGCGGTACTGGTTCATTAAGTCGTCAGCCTGGGTGACCAAGCCCTCTGCGTCTTTGGTTGCACCCGCGATCTTGGCGTCGCGATCGTCGAGTACTCGAAACAAGGGACGAAAGATCATGCTGTTGAGCGGGAAGATGAGTAAAACGAAACCGACGAGCAAGATAACCAGCGTTGGGATGTGCGGCGTCAAGACCAGTTGGCCGGCCGCGTGTGCAGGGCCCGCAAGCAACCCAGTGGCGACAACCGCAAACAGCGCAGCAGCATTGCGCGCAAATATTCGCCGCTCCGTCACGCGTGGTCGCTGCGCCGACATAGGCCTTCGAAGATGTATCACTTGGTTCTCTCTCCCGGGTAGCATGAAGCGCTGAAAGCGGCTGCTTCTGTACCCGTGGTCATTCGGGGGTCGGCATGCTCGCTTAGCGGGCGTAAATGTCGATGCGACAGATTGTTGCACGCGCTGCATTCTCGTTTCGCCGGGCGACAATTGAGCTGCCATTCGACCTTGGGGACGGCGAAGCGTGGGGCCGCGTACATGGCTTGGGTCACCTGCGAGTTCAGTCGAGTTTTAGTGGGGCCTCCGCAACCCATAACCCGCAGGCGGAGTTTTAGGGCATCGAGTTTTGCATAGTTGAGCTGAGTTTCAAGAATGGGTCGGGGTAGGGGCCCCCGGACTCCGGGTGAACTACTCAAACACCATGGGTTGAGATCGTGCGACAGCGCCCCGTGACCATGCAGCCCTCTTCGGCGATCAATTCTCGCGCGCAAAGTTCAGCCTGAACCCGTGCGGTCGCGAGAAGCGAAATGCACCCAGTGGCTTCCAGTTCGCCTTCGAATCGGCCAGCGATCACGATGTCCTGCGCCTCGATCCGGCCTGTAACCTCTGCGGCTTCGCCGATTTCGAGCCGGCCCTCGGCGAACACGTTCCCGGTGAAGCGCCCCTCGATCCTCGCTGCTTTCGGGCAGGTCAGGAGCCCGTCGAACGCCGCCCCGGCTCGGATGACGAGGGTCGGAGCCTCCATCGGCGCAGTTTCGGTGGTACCCGCCTGACTCAAGGACCCGCTTCCATCAGCATCGTCACGATCCGGTTGAAATCTTCTTTTTCGAAGTAGTCGATCTCGATCTTGCCCCGATCGGCCCCACCCACGATACGTACCCGGGTCTGGAGGTGGCGCTGCAGGGTTTCGAGAAGGGGGGCCAAGTCGGGGTCGAGGACCGACTTGGTTTTGCGCGGCTTGCGGGTTTGTGCGCCGGCGGCCGGGCCCGCGATACCGCGACCCACAAGCTCGGCTTCGCGAACCGAAAGCCCCTCTTCCACGACGCGGTTGCGCAGGTGCAAGCGCCGCTCGGGGTTGGTCACCTGAAGCAGCGCTTTTGCGTGCCCCATGGAAAGGCGACCTTCTTCGATGTCTTCCTGTATGTCCCGCGAAAGATCAAGCAGGCGCAGATGGTTCGCGACGCTCGAGCGGTCCTTGCTCACCTTTCGCCCGACTTCGTCCTGGGTGGCGCCAGTCGCGGCCAACGCACGGTACGCGTGCGCGAGTTCGATCGGGTTGAGATCTTGGCGCTGAACGTTTTCGATAATGGCGATTTCGAGGCGGTCTTTGGTTTCGATGTCGGCGACGACCGCGGGGATTGTTTTGAGACCCGCGACCTGGGTCGCGCGCCATCTTCGCTCACCCACGATCAACTCAAAGCGGGCGCCTGCGCGACGCACGACGACCGGCTGTAGCACGCCGTGAAGCTTGATTGATTCTGAAAGCTCTTTCAGATGGGCTTCGTTGAAGATGCGACGCGGCTGTTCGGGGTTTGCGTCAATCGTATCGACTCGCAAAAGTGTCGGCCCGCGAGAGCCATTTTGGAGGCCGGATTCGGCGTTTAGCGAGGCGGGCGGTGTTTGCGTCGCGATCGGTTGTGCGCTCGAATTTGTAGCCCCTGCCGGAGCGGAGGACGGCGTTGCCGCTGGCACAGGTTCTTTGACCCCCGCACCTGGTATCAGTGCACCAAGACCGCGACCCAAAGCGTTACGTCGATTACTCATGGTTGGTTTCCTGTTTGGTAGGAGATGATGCTTCGTCGGCGGGTGCGAGTTCGACCGCGCCCATGGCGACCGGTATCGCGGTCGGCGATGGCGATGATGACGATGCCGATAGGGGCGTCGACGATGTTCCCTCGCTCGCATGGTGCGATAGAATTTCTTCCGCGAGCTTTAGATACGCGACGGCACCACGCGAATGAATGTCATAGAGCAAGATGGGTTGACCGTGACTCGGGGCTTCACTCAGGCGGACGTTTCTCGGGATGCGAGTCCGATACACCTTGTTGCCGAAGTGTTGGCGGACTTCGGCTTCAACTTGTCGACTTAGGTTGTTCCGCTGGTCGACCATCGTGAGCACGATGCCTTCGAGTTCGAGCTTGGGGTTCAGGCTGTCGCGGATGAGTTCGCGGGTTTCCATCAAACGAGCAAGGCCTTCAAGTGCGTAATACTCGCACTGGAGTGGGATCAAGATCGAGTCTGCAGCCGTCAGCGCATTGAGGGTCAAGATTCCCAGGGACGGCGGGCAGTCGATGATGATCAACTCGTATGTGTTACGCGCGTCCTCAAGGGCACGGTCGAGGTGGAGGGCTCGGTCGTCGGCCGTGACGAGTTCGACTTCTGCGCCAACGAGATCGGGGCCCGCCGGTAATAGATGAAGAGAGCTGAGTTCAGTGGGCAGAACTGCGTCTTTGATCGCCATACGGCCAATCAAGCAGTCATAGACTTGGCGTGTGGTTTTGGTCACACCAAACGCACTCGACGCATTCCCCTGGGGGTCGAGGTCGATAAGGAGTGTGGCGCGTTCGGATACACCGAAGCACGCGGCGAGGTTCACGGCGGTCGTCGTCTTCCCGACGCCGCCCTTCTGGTTAACTACTGCGATGACGCGGCAGGCTGACATCGGGGTTCGTCCTCACGGTTCGTGGTCTCAATAACCGAGACCCATAAGGGACGACACAGCACCGCGATCGTTCGCGTCAGCCGGAAAGTTGGGCGATCGCCCAACCTCAACCCCCCTCCAGATCGTTTATTATCACAGCACCACAGCGTGTGCTTGGTTTAGTCGGTATTCGGGGCCGGATTTAGCGCGGCAGGGCGAGTGAGCCAGACCCTGCGATCAGATCCCGCGAGCGGGACCTGATATCGCCGGATTTCGCCAGGCTCGGTGCCGGCTGTCTCGGGTGGGATTTCTGCGAGGGATTCCGGAGTTCCGGGCGCAGCGATCCAGCCATCACTCCTGCACCAGGGAAGCAGGAGGGGCGCAATTTGGTCCGGCGGAACAACGGCTTGGGCGACGACCGCCTGACAGACGACGGGTTCGACGTTCTCGATCCTCGACTGAATGATTTCGACGTTTTCGAGCCCGAGTTTCCGGACAACGGCTCTCTGAAACGAAACCCGCTTTGCTCGGGCTTCTACAGATACAAGCCGCCGGTCTGGATAGAGAATTGCGATGGGAAGTCCGGGGAAGCCAGCCCCCGAGCCGAGGTCTGCAAGGCTATCAAAGTCGGGAAGAACGTTGAAGAGCGCGACCGCGTCGAGAATAAGCCTTCGCGCGATGGCATCGGCCCCTCGATGTCCGGTGAGGTTCATCTTGGGCGCCCAATCGGCCAAGAGGACCGCGAGCTGGGCGAGCTGGCCCGTGCTGGCATTGCCTGGGTGGAGGCGCAGAGCCTCGAGGCCTTCAGCGAGAGTTGTTCGCGTGGCCTCGAGTACTTGCTCGCGGTCTTGCTTGGGGTCTAGGTTGCGATCTTGGATGATATGTTCCCCGTGGAACATACTCAAACGTTCCCCGTGGAACGTTTGAGCCTATGTGGAACATGTGCCCATGCTCGACGGCGGGAGCCGGAGCAAACCCGCCTATTATTCGTTAACCGCGTTGCTCGACGCCAGTGCCTCTTCGTACTCGTCAGCACCTTCGGGTACCACTACGACCTGACGGTACCGGCCTTCGCCTACGCTCAGCGTGGCCACGCCCTCCATTTCCTTCACCGTAACGTGCAAAATCCGTCGGTCGCGACCGTTCATCGGGTCGAGCGCTACCGCACGCTTCGTCTCGATCCCACGGTCTGCCGCACGCTTTGCAAGGCGCGCTAGGAAGTCAGTCCGCTTCTCGGCGTCGCCTTCGGCGTCCACCACGACGCGCGGCGAATCGTCGCCCAGCCGCATCGAAAACTGGTTCCCAAGGAGCTGGAGCGCGTCAACCGCACGCCCGTCCCCCGTGCCGAGCGCCAGGGCGGCTTCGCCCCGGAGCTCGTACACGCAGAAGTCACCTTCTGAAGATTCGGAGATCTTGAATTCACCGAGCGCCATCCGTTCAACGACTCCCTTAATGAACTCTCCAACCTCGCCGATGGTGCCCTCAACGCTTCCCTTGGACTCTCCCTTGGGTAACTCTCGGGCCGCGACCGCTACTTCGCGATCGGGTTCGCGTTGTGCCGAACCCTCGTCATCCCTGTCGCTGCTTGCACGACCCCCTCCACTGCGACCCCCACGGCCACCGCGCTCTCGATCGCGCCCGCCGCCACCGCCGCCACCGCCGCTTCGAGCACCACGATCTCGGCCACGACCACCACGATCGCCACCCCGGTCATTGCTGTCTGACTGCGTGATCGGCTTTGCGCCCTTCGGAACTGCAACCACAACGCCTCGCGCTGCAGCGCCGAACACTTCCCCGGCTTCCGGAGTGACTACTTTGAGCTCTGCTTCTTCGACGCCAAAAAATCGACACGCCTTCGCGACGGCCTCAGCTCGGTCATCTCCTATAAACTCATTCGGCTCTGCTTTCGGGTCGTACATTTTCGCTCCCCTCTCCTTCAGTTGTTTCGTTCGATGAATTGCACTGCAATATTCGGCCAGTGCGCGCCTAACTCTCTTTCTCGCGTGACTTTCGTACCCAAAGCTGGTGACCAATCCCTAGAAAGTTGCTGATCATCCAGTAGAGCACCAAGCCCGATGGAAATTGATAAAACAGAACCGTCATCATCAAGGGCATAACGGTTGTCATCATGCGCGCTTGCACGGGGTCCATGCCCGTCATCGGCGTCATTCGCTGCTGAATCAGCATGCTTGCTCCCATCACAATCGGGAGCACACGAACTGGCACGTCGAGACCAGGAATTACGAATAACTCTTCAGGCGCCGAAAGGTCCGTGATCCAGAGCATGAACGGCGCATGGCGCAGCGCAATCGTGCTCTGAAGCGCATAAAAAAGACCGATGAAAACCGGAAACTGCAGCAGCATCGGCAAACAACCACCGAGGGGATTTACACCCTCCTCTTTGTAGAGCTTCATCTGCTCTTCGGACTGACGCTGACGATTCTCTTTGTGCTCGTCCTGGATCTCTTTCAGGCGCGGCTGCAACTCGCGCATCCGCTCCATGGACTTCATCTGCTTCTGCATGATGGGGAGCGTGACCACGCGAACCATCACGGTCAAAATAATGATGGCCACCCCATAGTTCGGAATGAAGCCGTAAAGCAGTGTCAGAACCCCGTGGAAGAAACGCGTGAGCGGTTCGAGCCATGAATAACCAAAGTCAACCGACCGCTCGAGCCCAGGCGATATCTCGGTAAGAAGTTCGGGAATCTTCGGCCCGATATACGCACGAAAGTTTCGCGAAACGATCTCGCCAGGCTTGATCTCTACACCTTCGTAGGCGAAACGCGAAACCGCGACTTTGCCTTCGATCACTGGCAAAAACGTTACGCGCGCAACCGAGGTACTTGTTTCATCCGGGATCAAACCCGCGAAGAAATATCGGTTCGAAACGCCGGCCCAACTTACTAGGCCCACGTACGTGGAGGGTCCACCATCTCCATTGCCAAGAAAAGAGAAAAACCCCCCTGAACCCACGCTAGGGACCATCTCCGTCTCGACATCGTCATTGACGAGTGTGCTTAAGGATTGCTCACGGAAATCGTTTCCGTCCACCATTGCCGCCGGCCATTGCACATCGACGTCGGTTTCAAGCGTGCTGTCAGTTGTATTCCGAATTTCGACTTCATAGTCGAAGACGTAACTTTCCGGGTCGAAGGTGTAGATCTTGCGAACCTCGATGCCGCCGCGCGCGATCGCAAACACGACACGTTCGCCCTCACTCGCTTCAACATCCCATACCGCCTTCTTTAGATCGCCTATCCCCAACCCCCTAAGCGAGTTCGTGAGCACTAGGCTGGTGTCGTCAATGCGCGTCACAAGCTCGAGCGGCTCCGTCACACCCCCTTTGGAGTCGGCCGTATACAGCGGATCGAGTAAACGCCAACTCGAAATGCCGCCACCGCGGTTGTCGAGTCGAACCCGAAACAGGTCGCTCTCTAGACCACCGGTCCACGGCGCCGCTTCATCGGAGGTCGACGGAATAAGGAGGTCGGGTCGTTCGTCTTGCTTCGCGATTTGCCGGACGTCGCTCCCGGGCGCAGCGCCGCGATCGTCACCTGGCCAAGCATCCCCAACGGCCCGCGTGTCAACCGGGTCCCCGCGGGAAGAATCAGCAGAGAATTCACTTGCCGGGCGTGGAGGCGGGGCGTTCGCCGCTTCATAGGACGTCCAAGCACTCAAAACCAAAAGGGAGAGTGCGATTGCGAGAAGGGTATTGCGATCCAACGGCTTGCCTCAGGGTACGGGGTCGAACCCGCCTTCATTTAAGGGATGACACTTTCCGAGGCGCCGAGCTGCGAGCAGGCTTCCTCGAAGAGCACCATGGCGACCAACTGCCTCGATTGCATATTGCGAGCAACTGGGTGCGAAACGGCATGTGGGGCGTAAAATCGGTGATATTAGTATCTGATAGGACCGAATTAGAAATATCAGCGCCGACCCCATGATCCCGTGGACAGAAGGTTTCATGTCCTGGAGCCAATTTCGGAGCCAGCCGCTCGTGGGTGCGCCTTGGGAGGCTTCACCGTGCTAGCCCCCGCAATTTTCGAAAACAGCTGGTTGAGTTCATCTGCAATCTCGCAAACCTGTTGGTCCCGAGCTCCTCGACGCGCGATCACCACGATGTCCACCTCGCCGCCCCAGATCGCTCCGCGCGACGTGCGAAACCAGGCGCGCACGGCTCGTTTTACGCGATTGCGCACCACGGCGTTACCAACGCGGCGGCTCACGCTCAGGCCAAGGCGGGTATTCGATGGGTGTTTGACGCCGCCCCGGGGAGACTCCGGTCCACCGACCGGAGCAATCGAGACTGCGAAGTTCTTTGAGGAGACCCGTCTACCACGCCGTCGAATTCGGGCGTAATCGCGGGCGGAAACAATTCGATCCGCCCGTCGAAACCGAGCGGAACCGGTCATCCTTAACCCTGCTTCGAGCCCACCGAGACTGTGAGACGCGCGCGTCCCTTCGCCCGGCGACGGCTCAAAATTGCCCGCCCCGCCTTGGTACTCATGCGGCTTCGGAAGCCGTGCTTTCGCTTACGCTTAATTCGACTTGGCTGATACGTGCGCTTCATTGGTAATGCTCTCTTTAGTTGGCTTTCTTAGCCGCAACGACGATTGTTTGACGGCCTTAAAAACGATTCGGATTTTTTCAATGACACCACCGGGACCTAGAAGATTTGCCCGGCCAAATTTTGTCTCGCGTTTCGATCTCTCACGATTTTTGCAAAATGCTTCAAAACCCCTGATTCAACAGAGATTACGGAACTTGCGGTTACTTGGAATATGCCGATCCGCTCGCCGCCGTCCGTACTTCAACGTCGACTTTATCTATCTATCTCTAACTATCTCTATCTATCGACGCGAACACTTGGACTTGCGGCTTATTCAACAACCCGGAACGAGAATGCATCTCACGCCCCAACTCTGGTAGATCCTAGTACGTGACACTGCTTTAGAGCGCTGGCTTCGGTTCGCGAAGCGACGAGACTACATTGCGGACACATCGATCCTTCAATTTCGCCGGAACGACCGAGCGACTACGCCTCACCGCTCGACAGGATCCGGTATTTTTAAAGGTTCTGACCACCGGGCGTGATCCCGCGAACGCAGGATCTTATCCGCGCTGGCGCCCGCCTGCAACGGCACATTGCACCTCTATTCAGATCTATCTCGAATCTCACCATCTGCGAAAATCCCGATAGAACAGCGACAAAGCGACGACTTACAACGGGTGTTCGTGGTAAGATTCCTGTCAAAGTAAGATGCCAAAGACGTCGATCGCGCCTATTCGGCCCCGCTTTCTACCCAACGAATATCGACCCAACCGCGCCAAACAACACAATCGCCACTTTCAGTTCCTAACGCGACAAACAACGCAAACGCAAACCGTCAACAACATCGCGTAGCTAGATGAGTTTTAACCGGATGTCGACCACCAACTCCTACTAACTCTCTCTTAAAAATTTCAAGAAAACGGAAACAATAGGAAGACGATGAAACTCACGATTCACAAAGGCGAACTTCAAACCGGACTATCACGTCTGCAGGGAATCGTTGAAAAACGAAACTCCATGCCGATCCTCGCGAATGTTTTGATGAGTGCATCAAATAAAGGCAAAGAAGGCGAACAGCTTCAACTTGCAGCAACGGATCTCGAAGTTGGAATACAAAGTTCTCATGAGGCCAAAGTAACAACGGCTGGAGGTGTGACGGTCTCCGCAAAGAAGTTGTTCGAAATTGTTCGCGAACTTCCCGACGAAGACATTCACCTTGAAGCTACCGCGAACGGCTATCTGAACATCAAATGCGCACGCAGCAACTTTACCCTCGCTGGCACCTCGACCGAAGAATATCCGACGCTCCCAAACTTTACGCCGGGAAAGACCGCATCGGTCGAAGCCGCAGTGTTGAGTTTGATGATCGAGCGAACCATGTACGCAGCGTCGGTTGATGAAACTCGATACAACCTCAACGGTGTCTACCTTGAAGTGCTTGATCAACCCGGCAGGATCCGGATGGTCGCGACCGATGGGCATCGCCTCGCAACGGTTGATCGCACACTTTCCGAAGATCCTCTCGGCCTTGAGAACGGGGTCATTATCCCTCGTAAGGGCCTAGGAGAGCTAAAGAAGCTGGTCGACGAAGATGATGCGGACCAGATCGATCTTGCATTCGATGGCAACAATGGTCTCGCCCGCAAAGGCAAGGTCACCCTCGTCATGCGATTGATCGAGGGCGAGTTTCCCAACTACTCACAGGTTCTTCCGAAAAAGATTGAACGCAATGTCGTTATCCCCGGTGAAGACCTGATCCGCGCGCTCCGGCGTGTCGCGTTGCTTTCGTCCGAACGCAGCAAAGCGGTAAAGCTTGAGTTCACCGATGGACGCCTGACGATCAGCTCGAGCAACCCCGATCTCGGCGACGCACGCGAAGAACTCGACATCGACTTTGCCGGCGACGAGATCACGATCGGCTTTAATGCCAAATATCTCCTGGACGCACTCTCAACCCTAAAGGCGAAGGAAGTACGCTTCGGCCTGCAGAACGAACTCGCTCCGGCTCAGTTTGTACCGACCGACGACGACGATACGCTCGCGGTCGTCATGCCGATGCGAGTTTGATTTGCGCCTAGCACAAGCTCGAATCACCGCGATTCACGCACTTGATCGAGACTCCGGGGAACGCCGCACCCATGCGCCTATCAGTGAGGCTGGTGCGGCCTAAGGGCGCCGATGAAGCGGAAAGAATTGCGCCTTTCCGGAGCTTTCGATCGGAAGCGTTTCCGAAGCGAAACCGAGCGTGACTTCTAAGCATCGAAATTCGTCGTTCCTAGAGTCTTTACGCAGACTTACCCATTCTGTAACTTTCCCAGTACGGCAGTTTCCCCGCCCGCGTCAAACCCCGTGAATTCAACGGGAAACTTAGCGGCCAAACGCTCGCGACTTCTCTGCCACATCAACCGAAATTTTCAATCGACCGCGCTACCGCTGCGCGACGATTGTGTTCAGACAACTGCAGAGCAACACGGAACAAGACCGCACGACTCCGAAGAACATCGGAACGGAAACGGTTCAACGAACCGCAGCACGAACCCAGTATTCACAACGCATTAGAAGCCGAGTTAGAAGCCTTCCCCCCTATCGCGCAGCAAACGCGCGAAACGCCGGATGGACTCTCGAACCTCAAGCACAGCAAGTACAGGGGATCACCCGAGCGTGACCTACGATGCAAGTTCCATTGAAGTCCTAGAAGGACTTGAACCCGTTCGAAAACGACCGGCCATGTATATCGGAACTACGGGTCCGGCTGGTCTACATCACCTCGTCTATGAAATCGTAGACAACTCGATCGACGAGGCGCTCGCTGGCTACTGCGGGCTTATCGAAATCGAAATCCGCGAAGACGGAAGCATCAGGGTTCGAGATGATGGCCGGGGCATTCCTGTCGACCAGCATCCTGTTGAAAACAGGTCGGCTGCCGAAGTTGTCCTCACCACACTTCACGCCGGCGGTAAGTTCGACGAAAACAGTTACAAGGTTTCTGGCGGCCTGCACGGCGTTGGGATTTCGGTTGTGAATGCTTTGTCGACGCACTTGGAAGTATCAATCCGTCGCAGCGGCCGGACGTGGGAACAGCATTACGAACGCGGTGTTCCAATGGCGCCACTCGTCGACGTTGGCGAAGCCAGCGACACCGGCACGACAATCACATTTACTCCCGACACAGAGATCTTTCCTTCGGTTGAGTACTCGTTTGACATTTTGTCGAAACGCTTACGAGAGCTGTCATTCTTGAACGCCGGTGTCCGCATTAAGATCACGGACAAGCGCGACGATAAAGCCCACGACTTCTGTTACCAGGGTGGGATCCGCTCTTTCGTCGAACATTTGAACGTCAACAAAACTCCGCTCCACGAAGACGTCGTCTACATCGCAGGCGAAAAGCCCTTCAACGACCATGGGCGTGAAGTCCCGGTCGCCATTGAGATCGCACTCCAATACAACGATTCCTACAACGAGAACGTCTACTCGTTTGCGAACAACATCAACACCATCGAAGGCGGAACACACCTTGTTGGTTTCCGCACCGCACTGACGCGGACGATTAATCGCTACCTGGCGAATTCTGTGAAGGGCACAAAGAGCACCGCAGAATCGGTAAGCGGCGACGATTTGCGAGAAGGCCTCACTGCCGTTATTTCAGTGAAGCTTCCTCAGCCCGAGTTCGAAGGACAAACCAAAGCGAAGCTGGGCACGAGCGAGGTGCGCGGCATCGTCGAAGCCATCATGTATCAGGAACTCACGAACTTCCTGGAAGAGAACCCACGCGTCGCGAAGCCCATCGTGGCCAAGGTTGTCGACGCCGCGAAGGCGCGGGAAGCCGCGCGCAAAGCGCGAGACCTTGCACGGCGCAAAGGCGCCCTCGCAGACTTCAGTTTGCCGGGCAAGCTCGCAGACTGTCAGGAACGCGACCCTAAGGTCTGTGAGATCTTCATCGTCGAGGGCGACTCGGCTGGCGGTACCGCGAAGCAAGGTCGCGACCGCAAGACGCAAGCCATCCTTCCGATCCGCGGCAAGATTCTAAATGTCGAACGCGCGCGACTCGACCGCATGCTCGCAAGCGTAGAAATCCAAGCCATCATCGCGGCACTGGGCTGCGGCATCGGGCTTGACTTTAAAGCTGAAAAAGCGCGCTACCACAAAGTCGTCATCATGACGGACGCTGATGTCGACGGAAGCCACATCCGCACGTTGCTTTTGACTTTCTTCTATCGCCAAATGCGTGAGTTGATCGACCACGGCTATCTCTACATTGCGCAACCGCCTCTCTTTCGCGCGGTCCGAAACAAAAGGGTCACGTACCTCAAAGACGAACCGGGCCTCGAAACCTTTTTGCTTGATCACGCGCTTCAGAATGCAGTCGTCACCGCCGGCCCTGATTCGAACACAATCGAGGGCGAGCAGCTTGGCAAGTTGTTCGAAAAGGCCAGCGCGTTTCGCCGAGGACTCGAACGCTTCGCCGTTCGCATGCTCGACGAACGAGTTATTAATGCAGTTGTTCGTAGTGAGGTCCACAAGGAAGAGAACCTCGGCGACCCCGAAGTCCTGTTGACTCAAATTGCACCACGGATTCAGGCCGCGTTCTCTCGCATTGACTCCGAAGCAGACGAAATTCTCTTTACGACCGAAGGGGGCAACGGCGAAGGCGACGCACGACTCGTGGCCGCAACGCGTCGCGCGGGGATCGAGCATCGAATCGTACTCGACAGCGAGTTCTTTGAGTCCACCGACATGCGACGGCTCTGTCGCCTTCACGGCGAGATCAAAGAAGTTTCACCAGCTCCATACCGCCTTCAGCTCGAGAATGACGACAACCAAGAATTCGGCGGTGCTGACGAACTGCTGGGCGTCGTACTCGACATCGGCCGCAAGGGGATCTCGATCCAACGCTATAAGGGTCTCGGCGAAATGAACCCCGACCAGCTGGCCGAAACGACGATGAACGCCGACAACCGCATCTTGCGCCAAGTCCGTGTCGACGACGCGGTCGAAGCCGACGAAGTCTTTACCACCTTGATGGGTGACGTCGTCGAACCTCGCCGCAAGTTCATTGAAGACAACGCACTCAACGTCGAGAACCTCGACATCTAGCCGCCCTACTTCAATTACTAGAAAGCAGACCCCAGACTCCTAAACCGAACGCCATGCGCGCGGCGGTTAGCAAAGAGACCCGAGCGAGGATCCATTGAGCGACGATCCGCAAAATTTAGAACCCACGGACGACGGCGGAGAGCCGCCCGAAGACAACAACTCAACACCCATCAATATCGAAGACGAAGTCCGTAGTTCGTTCCTCGCGTATTCGATGTCGGTCATCATTAGTCGAGCCTTGCCGGACGTGCGCGATGGCTTGAAGCCCGTTCATCGCCGCATCCTCTACGCGATGAATCAAGAAGGCCTGCTCCCAAACCGGCGCTACTCGAAGTCCGCCGGTGTCGTTGGCGAAGTCCTCAAGCACTATCACCCTCACGGCGACTCCGCGGTCTATGACTCGATGGTCCGCATGGCGCAGGACTTTTCGCTTCGTTACCCGCTGGTCGACGGCCAGGGGAACTTCGGTTCAATCGACGGCGACCCTGCCGCCGCGTATCGCTACACCGAAGCCCGCCTCGCCTATCTCGCGCAAGAAATGCTGCGCGATATCGATCGCGAAACAGTCGACTTTCAACCGAACTTTGATGGACAGATGCTTGAGCCCATCGTTTTGCCTTCGCGCTTGCCGAACCTGCTCGCAAATGGTTCTTCGGGTATCGCGGTCGGCATGGCGACCAACATCCCACCGCACAACTTGAGTGAACTCTGCCGCGCGATTAAACACCAAGCACGCAATCCCAACTGCAATGTCGATGACATCCTGGCGATCATGCCGGGCCCCGACTTTCCGACGGGTGCTCAACTCTGCGGCACCGACGGTGTGCGGAGCTACTACCAAACCGGCCGCGGGCATCTCACGCTACGCGCGCAAGCCGATTTTGAAGAAACAAAGCGTGGCGAACGTATCGTCGTCACTGAAATCCCGTATCAGGTGAACAAGAGCGCCTTGCTCGAACGCATGGCCGACCTCGTTCGCGAAGGCCGCATTGAAGGCATCGTTGATCTGCGGGACGAGTCGAACCGTGAAGGCATGAGAATTGTTGTCGAGCTGCGACGCGATGCAAACCGTGACGTGATCCTCAATCAGCTGTTCAAGATGACGCCGCTCCAAACGACCTTCGGCGTGAACTTGCTCGCCCTTGTAAACGGTCGCCCGGAAACACTGCCGATCCAGCACTGCATGAATCACTTCCTCACCTTCCGTAAGGAAGTGGTGATCCGTCGCGCGATCTACGACCTCGCCCAGGCAGAGGCGCGTGCCCACATCCTCGAAGGTTTCGAGATCGCACTCGACAACCTCGACGAAATCATCGCGCTCATCCGCGCTTCGGCGAACGCCAACGAGGCGCGCGCTGAATTGATGACTCGCTTCGTGCTGACCGAGCGCCAGGCCCAAGCCATTCTCGAAATGCGCCTGCGAGCCCTCACTGCGCTCGAGCGCGATAAAATCTTGAACGAACTGCTCGCGCTTCGCGAAAAGATTGCGGACCTAAAGGCATTGCTCGCAAGTGATGAGCGTATCCTCGACGTCGTCATCGAAGAGATTGACGAAGTCGCAGAAAAATTCGGCGACGATCGACGCACCGAACTCACGGTTGCGGTCGACGGCATTTCCAACGAAGACCTGATCGTCGAAGAAGACATGGTCGTGACGCTTTCGCATCTCGGCTACATCAAGCGCAACCCCATTACCCAGTACCGCGCACAGCGGCGCGGCGGCAAGGGTGCGCGCGGCATGATGACCCGCGACGAAGACTTCGTGCAGCATCTCTTTGTGGCTTCTACGCACGCGTACGTCCTGTTCTTCACCAACAAGGGTCGCGTGCATTGGGTGAAGGTCCATGCCCTGCCGCAACTCGGCCGGGCTGCACGAGGCAAGGCGATCGTCAATGTCTTGCAACTGGCTGAAGGCGAAGTCGTGCAGACCATGCTCCCGGTGCGGAGCTTCAGTGACGACGACGTTTCGGGTCACTACATCTTGCTCTGCACCCGCAAAGGTCTGATCAAGAAGACTGCCCTCAACTCGTTCGCGAATCCGCGCAAAGCCGGCATCATCGCGATCAACCTGACCGACGGCGACGAACTGATCGCCGTGGGCCGCACGAACGGCGACAACGAAATTATTCTCGCAACCCGAGCGGGCAAATCGATTCGCTTCCCCGAAGCCCAGGTTCGCCCGATGGGGAGAAGCGCAGCGGGTGTTCGGGGTGTTGCG
>Ga0115003_10001134_pt1 | contig 23585 bp, 25 predicted proteins | sample ArcticOcean_MG_C_7_FD_88736 | JGI IMG/M metagenome (GOLD analysis project Ga0115003, IMG submission 88736) | Marine microbial communities from western Arctic Ocean - ArcticOcean_MG_CB11_88 | ecosystem: Environmental > Aquatic > Marine > Oceanic | place: Arctic Ocean: Canada Basin | collected... | reverse complement strand
GACGACGTGTTCGGTGAGACACAGATCAACCAGGCGTGGTTCGCGGACGACGCGAGGGTTACGAAATCGAAAGAAGAAGCGAGGAGAGGGGTGACGAAACCACACACCGATTTGGGTCGATGGGAAAACAACGGAACAAAGTCCGTGGAGGCGCAAAGGTACGTCGCTCCGACGCGCCGCGACGAAAACGAGGGTGATGCGATTGACCCACATGACGGTCGCGGGTACGACGACGACTTGACCGACGAAGTTGAAGTCGTTTTCGACGAGTTCAGTGTAGAAACTGCGGCCACCAACCAACGCGCGTGGTCTGCCAAGCCCGGAACCGTCTCAACTTCCGGGAAGTGGGGAGGCGACCAAACCGTCGCCGCGTCGCTCCATCCTCCGCCGCGGCGGCGCGACGACGCGGCGGTTGGTGCTCCTCCCGTCCCTCGAAGTGGACGTGACGTTAACACAACGGAAGTTGCATTCGAGTTGAACGAAATAGGCGACCCTTCGGAGCTGGAGCGAGAGGCTTACGCTGGCGAAGAGAACATTGAGAACGGAAACGCGACCACCACGAAACCGGAAAAGGAAACGAAATCAAAACCCAAGCCCAAGCGGAAACGCAAAGCCACGCACGACCCACACGCGGTGCCGTTACCGCGGCTAACGATTCTGGACGAACCGCGGGTGCCGCACACCAAGCTGCCCAAGAAAAAGTTCGCGCAAGCAACGTTGGCGTTTGGGTGAGACGGTTTGTGCAAGGGAGGTTGTTTTTAATCGATAGTCTCGTTTTACATCGCCACCCGGTGACCCTTCTCCCTCGACTCACTCGAGGTACTTCCTAAAAATAATAGTCTACATACATCCCAGTCACATTTTCCGCCTGTTCTGCACCCCCACCACGGTGTCAATGAACTTCACCACCTCCACCGCGGATGACACCGCGGCTAGCACGAGGAGGGGCACCCAAAACGAACCAACCGTTGCCACGGCGTCGCTCGCGTTCGTGAACAGCGCGTCGCCATCTGAAGTTTCCACCCTCGCCGCCGCCAACGCGACGTACGCGCCTATCCAAAGCCCTGCCGCGATGTTCACGGAAGACACGGCGTAGGAAAGGCCTTTCCAATCGCCAGTTTTAAGGGACTGCGCGATCACCCCTCCACGTGACGTCGGGTACCCGTCGTCCGCCCGCAGAAGCTCCCTCTCAAGCCACTCAGGATCCTCCACTTTGCGGTAATCGCTCTGTGCGGCGAGAGGGACGTCGCCTTTCGCCGCGGTGGTGGTGGTTGAAGTGCCGTCCGCTGCGTCTCGCACGACAGGCACGAACCCAACCGCGCGATCCTCAGTGCAATCCAAATCGGAGTCGTGTGCAGTGGCGCACACCGTCCATGGCCACGTCCGGGGAGAAGCGGTGCACCGGGATGCTGAGTTTCCATTCATGTTAACTTCGCGTTGTTGTTGAGGCGCGGACGTTGACGACGGTGTTACGCTCCGCGTGCAAACAACCGATCGACGCGACACGGAGAACGCGGACGCGGGCCTCGCCAGCGCCGCGTGACTCAGCATCGTCGCCATCGGTAGCGTTTCGGGGGGAAGCACGCGCGTGTTGCTTTGGCTCGCCGAGTGTGGGGAGATGAACCTAAAGATACGCCCGGTGGCTTTTTCGACAACTTGATTTTTTTTCTCCTGAGTGCCAGTACTCCACCGCACGCACCCTTCGCGCAACCGCACTCCTCTCAGCCATGACTAAACCCAGCACGATGACCGTCGCGGTGCTCCGCGCTGAACTGGAGAAAAGGGACCTGGACACCTCTGGGCTGTAGGCCGTGCTCACGGAGAGGCTGCAGACCGCGCTGGGACCGGACGAAACCCCCTTTGCCCCTCCCGCCAAAAAGGCCAAGACGACGCCGGCCGCGCCGAAAGATACGACGTCAGCGACCGGTCCCCTCGCGGGGCGCAACGTCGTGGTGACGGGCACCATGGAGCCTGGAATGCTCCGCAAGGACGCTGAGGCCAAGATCACGGCGGCTGGTGTTACTTACTTGAAGACTGTGACGAAGGCTTGCGACCTGTTGGTCTTTGCCGAGGGCGCGGGCTTGAAGAAGAGGGAGGCGGCTGACAAGGCCGGCATCCCGGTGATCAGTGGCGCGAGGTTCCTTCGCATCTGCGCTGGGGAGGAAGACGCGCCGCCGGCTTAGTCCTCGGCATAGGGGATACGCGCGGGCGATACGAGAAACAAAGGGTTCCGACCCCTCGGACGTGGAGAAGAAAAGCTACGACTTTTCGAGAGAGCGCTTTGAAAGACGAAAGAGACAGAACCACACGCGCACACCCGCCCCGCTCGACATCCCCGCCGCTCCCACCGTGCCTCTCGTTCCTGCGAGGTCTCGACCACTCCCTCAAACTCGACAGCTCTCCTCGATCGGGCGACAGCGGCGGCAGCGGCCCTCAGTGCCACTGGCAAACACACTACTGGCTCTCTCTCGGATTTCCCGAAACGCCAAAAATAAACGAAGCCACTCATCACATTCCGCGCTATTACAAAGACGCCCATCTACACGCCCACACGACACGTAACACGAGTGACAAACACGTCCTAGTCTACGTTGTTTCAACGAAACTGGATTTAGTCAATTTCGGGACCGTTTAAATGTCACTCCTGAACTGTTATTTACAAGTCACTAAACCGCTCACCCCACCGTGGGCAGGTACTTCTGAATCAACGCCTTGAGCTTGTGTTGATCGGCGCCGCTAAACTCCTCGGTTTTGGCGCCGTACCGGTACACCTTGAACGTGGGCATCGACCGCACGTTTTCCAACGCCGCGACCTCCGCGTTTTCGTCCACGTCCACTTTAAGGAAGTGCACGTCGGGGTACGTGAGCGCGAGGTTCGAGAAGTGCGGCGCGATTTGTTTGCACGGCCCGCACCACTTCGCCGTGAAGTCCACCAGGACCAGCTTTGCGTTTTTGGTGAGCTGTTTGTACTGAGCAGTCGAAGTTACGTGTACCACGCCTGCGGTTTCGGTTTGCGTTCCTCGGAGGTCGTTCAAAGATTTCGCGATGTTTTGGTCGCCGGGAAGCGCTTGGCGCAGCTGTGCTTGTTACACGAAAAGTGTCAGTCTTGAGTGGCACCAAGTGCCATATATATCGCGATGTATTGGACAATGTATGGACAACAGTCAGGGTAATCGGTCTGAACAGGCACCAGCTGAGAGATAAAACAGTGCACTTGTGATGTATGTAGTAACTACGTGATTACGGGCGGACAATCGGCAAGTAGTGGCTGTTGGATTTGGGAAACGCGCGACACGTACCCGCGAAAACGCGGTCTCGGCGTCGTTCCGTCGCCCCAGCGCGATCAACGCGTGCGCTCGTCTCAGAATCGCCTTTAAATACTCCGGGTCGTTTTCCAAAACCGCGTCCACGTCATTTAGCGCCAACGCGTGCTCGCCCAGGGAAGCAAAACACGCCGCGCGGTTACAAAGCAACAGCCCGGAGCCGGGAACGGAGGCGAGTGTTGTCGGGTCGTCGGTATTTTCGGAACGCGAATCAGATCCAACGCGCGCCGCCGCCACCAGCGCGTCGGTGAACCTTTCCTTCGCCTGTTCCAAGTTCCCGCTTTTGAAAAGATTGTTCCCGTCTTGTCGTCCATTTCGTAGCAATCGCAGTTGCGTCAGAAGCGTTTCCGTTCCCTGCGAGTTTTTGGTATTCGCCGCCCCATGCAGGGTCTCCGCAAACGCCACCGCGAAATCCAGCTCGCCAAGTTTCGTGATGAGGCACCCCAGCCGCGTTTTCGCCCTCGTGTACCCTGGGTCAATCGCCACCGCCTCTAAACAACACTCCAGGGCCTGTTTGAAAAAGGCCCGGCCCTGGCCAAGCAGCGCGGCGGCTTTGTTCGCGTGCGTTGGGGCGACGGTACGGTCGATCGCGAGGGACTCGTCATACGCAACCACCGCGTCCGCGAATTTCCCTTTTTGGTAAAGCGCCACGCCGCGCGCCTTCGCCTCCGCCATCGATGGAGGTTTCGCGCGACAGGAAAGAAACAAGAGGTTCGCCCGTGCGGGTCAGCAGGCCAGCCCGTGCGTCCTGTGTCGCAATCCAATCCAAAAAACCCAAAGGCCCACCGTCCGCGCTCGAAGCAATGAGAAGCAGTTTCGGCAGAGGAATAACAGACACGTGTAAGAAAAGAAGGTGTTTACCACGGAGATCGTTTCTCTCGAGTGTGTTCCAGTATTCCATCAAATTACAAGCCAACCAAGCTCTCACTCGTCGAAGCCGTCGAAGAATCCCCCGCCGTCGTCACCACCTGTGTCGTCCATCTCGTCCCCGCCCCACCCACCGGTAGTCGCCGCGGGCGCATCCGGAGCTGCAGGTGCGCCGCCGGCGCCGGCACCGCCGCCGCCGTAGCCTCCGCCCCCGAACATGCTCCCTATAGCCCGGTGCGCCAGCGCGCTCCCTGTGCCGAAGGCCATGCCCTCGGCGACCATGCTCCCGAACCCGCCGAGCATGCTCCGACCTCCGCTGGGACGCGCCACCGCGTTCGACCCCGAGTGCGGCGCGCCGGCGGGGGGAGGCGCGCCGCTCGACGCAGTCCCTTCCGCGCCCAGAAACACGTTATTCGGCTTCCCCTCCCCAAGCGCCGTGGTTTCGTTCGTCTGCACGTTCCACCAGTACACCTGCCCGGTGGTTTCATCACGCACCTCTTCCCACGGGTCACCGTAGGGGGGAGGAGCCGCGCCTCTGCCTGCCTTGCGGCCGCGCATGCGACCCCTGTTGGCCTTGGAGGAGTAGTCACGCGTTGCCAATTGCGTCGCCACAGGGGCGAGGAGACGTGCTGTTGTGGAGGACGCGACGTTCAAGTCACACGGCACGAGCCATCGGCAGATAACGGCGCGGCGAAGCATCGCACACCAAAGGGCAGGTTCCGTTTGAGCTTTGGCCACGCGTGGTCCAGTGTGGCCGAGATCTTGCGTGACGAGGCTAGTATTGGCAACGTAGTTTTTGAGCAATCACGTAGGGCGATTTTTCAAACCCCCCTCGTGACTTTCGCACGCACCCGATGCCGCTGTGAGATGGTCGAGACCTCAGCTGTTGCGAGCTTGCGCGTCGGAGCGATGTCGTCGAGCCGGGGGATCGGCGCGCTGCGGCGTTTGGCGCGAGCCGCGGGGGTTTCGCGTCCCGGTTCGCGCACCACCGGTCCACCGCTGCGTGTGCATGCGAAAAGTACCTTTCCGCACCGGCGCCTCCCTTCCGCGCGGGCCTCTTCGGACGGCTTGTGCCGTGTGTTCGCCGCGAGCAATAGTTGGGCAGGCGACCGGCTTTTCCTTTCCAACCAACGAGGGTTCCACAGCGGCACGCACGCCAGGGACGAGTCCGGGGGGGGGTCTCACGTCATCACCCGGGTCATCGCGGGAGGCGGCGGTGACACGAACACAGCAGACACCACCGAGGAACGCATAGTGGATTTGGAGCTTTCCGTGGAGGCGGAGCAGAGTTACCTGGCGTATGCCATGTCCGTGATCGTGGGAAGAGCGTTACCGGACGTCCGGGACGGGCTGAAACCAGTTCACCGGCGGATTCTGTTCGCCATGCACGAGCTCGGGCTGGATTCGAAGAAACCGTTTAAAAAGTGCGCGCGCGTGGTGCGTAACGGCCTCGCGCCTTTCCCAAATCCGCCCTCCCTGTTTGCCCATACTCGTCCTGCGAAGGGACGTCTTACCTCTGCCCGGACTGTTTGTCCACACCGCGCGATACACAACGCGTTAACCACTTTTCCTTCACAACTCAGGTTGGCGAAGTGCTGGGGAAGTTCCACCCCCACGGCGACCAAAGCGTGTACGACGCGCTTGTCCGGATGGCGCAGGACTTCTCCATGTCCGCGCAGCTTGTTGACGGGCACGGGAATTTCGGGAGCCTGGACGCGGACCCACCAGCAGCGATGAGGTACACGGAGTGCCGTTTGCGCGGGTTCGCGGAAGCCGCGTTGTTGCAAGACATCAACCAAAGAGCGGTTGACTTCACCGAAACCTTCGACGGAAGCCAAACAGAACCGTCCGTCCTACCCGCGCGTCTACCCAACTTGCTAATCAACGGAAGCACCGGCATCGCGGTCGGGATGGCGACGAGTATTCCTCCGCACAACATGCGAGAGGTCGCGCGCGCGCTATCGATTTACGCGAAGGATCCGGAGAACTGTACCCTGGAGCAACTGCTCGCGGTGATGCCGGCGCCAGATTTCCCAACCGGCGGCGAAATCGTGTACCCCACCGGCGGGTTCCACGAGATGTACCGCACAGGAAGAGGCGGTGTTACCCTACGCGGGGTTACCGAAATAGAAACCGGTGGCAACGCGAAAACGAAATCCCGAGAGTGCGTGGTGATTAAAAGCATTCCGTACCAAACCAACAAGGCGAGCCTTTGCGAGCAGATTGCGGATTTGGTAAACTCGCGCGCTATCGAAGGCGTCAGCGACGTGCGGGACGAATCCGACCGGGACGGTATGCGAGTCGTGGTGGAGTTACGGCGAAACGCGGATGCCGAGTTCGTCCGGGAACAGCTGTACACCCGTACGAAGCTGCAAATGCGAGTCAGCGTCAACGTGGTTGGGTTGGTGGGGCGGGAACCGAAAGTGCTCGGATTGCTGGTAAGATTTCCCAATAACCACATTCCGCAGACTGAATGCCCATACGAGACTGACATTTCTCTTTACAATCTCAGGACGTGTTTCACGAGTTTTTAAAATTCAGGAAAGAGTGCGTGGAGCGCCGCGCGCGGTACGATTTAGAGAAAACCGAAACGCGTTTGCACATCGTGGAGGGTTACCTCGCGGTACAAGCCGCCCCGGATGCGGTGGTAGCCGCGATCAGAGCGGCGCCCGATTCCAAAGCCGCGCAGCTCGCGCTTTGCGAGAAGCCGTTTTGGCTAAGCGAAAAGCAAGCCGAGGCGATTCTCGCGATGCCGCTGCGGCGGCTCACCGGGCTGGAGCGGGACAAGCTGAACGCCGAGGAAACCGAGTTGAGTGCGAAGGTTAAGGATTTGACCGGGTTGCTCGGGGACACTGGGCGGGTGATTGCGACGATCATCGACGAGGCGGAGGAGTTGAGCAATATGTTCGGCATCGACCGACGAACGGCCATCGACAGAACCGCCGCCGACGCTGCGGCGAGTCGTTCAGCGGATGGAGATGAAGACGAAGACGGAGACTCTTCCGGAGGGTCTGGGACTGACCGTGAGCGCGCGCGGGATGCGGCGACTCTTTTCGCGAAAAGAAACAACGTCACGGTTGACAGTTTGAACAAGGACAACCTGGTTATCATGACCAACCGGGGGTACATCAAGCGCATCGACCCTTCCACGTTTTCAAAGCAAAACCGCGCGACGCGCGGGAAAAACATGGGAAAAATGCGCGGCGGCGACGAAGTCACCAAAGCCACGCACTGCGGCGGGTTGGATACCGTGTTATTTTTCACCGACCGCGGACGGGTGCACGCGGTGAGCGCGTACACTATTCCGGAAGCGTCGACCACCGCGTTAGGGACGCCGTTCACGCGGGTGTTGAAACTCACGGAGGGCGAAAACATAACCGCCATGCTTCCGGTGTCGAGCGCGGACGAGGGTGCGGAAATTTCCCAATCACCACACTCCGCCGTTCTGATTACTGCTCTGTATGGAGTACATTCGGAAAGTACTACCCATTCATACCCTTCCCAATCCCTCATACACATGGCCCGAGAGACTGACCCTTTCGGCTTTTATCGTATCAGGAATTTCCGGGTCGGAAAGCGAACCGCATCTCGTGATGGTCACGGCGCGGGGTTTGATAAAAAAAACATGCGCGTCCGAGTTCATCGCGATTCGGAACAACGGAAAGAAAGCGCTGCTTCTACGACCTGGTGACCGGTTGAAGCACGTGGAGATGGTGCGCAAAGGGGATGGGATTTTGATCGGCAGCATCGACGGTACGCTTATTCATTTCGACTCCGATTCCATCCGCCCGCAAAGCCGAGCCGCGAGCGGCGTCAAGGCGATGAAGTTCAAGCCCGCGAAGGAGGACTCGTTGAAAACCTTGGGGGAGGACGAGGAAGACACCCAGGACGCGCTTCCCGCGAACGTCGCGGGGATGGCGGTTGTTCCTTCTCGGTTTGTGAAACAGCTGGAGTTGGACAAAGGGTCGAGCGAAAAAGACATGACCGAGGAGGACGATTCGGAGCCGGCGGAGGCGCCGCAGGTAAACGACGACGCGATAAACGACGAAGGAGCCTCCAACGTCACCACAGGCCCTTGTTTGATGTTCCTCTCCGCGTCGGGTAAGGGCAAACGCATCTCGCTTGCCAATTTCAAGCAGCAAACCAGGGCCGGCCGCGGGAAGCGCGCCATGGGCCTCGCGAAAGGCGACGCCGTCGCGGCGATGTGCGTCACCGGGTTCGACGGCGAGAAAAGGTGCGGGGCTTTCCCATTTACCACGTTCCGCCTCCCTGATTCCCATACACGACTGACACTTTTCGTTTTCAACACCCAGGGAAAACGTCATCGTGGGTTCGCAAAACGGAATCATGAACCGGTACGACGTGGACAGGTGCGTTTATTTTTGTTTATTTTTGATTCCGCAAACAGTCTGGACGCTCGTGCTTACCGTTTTTATACCTCGGCTTCGAACCGAGGACCGAGGTGTGCGCAACAACACGAACTAACCACTCGTCCCACCTAACCGCGACTGTTTGCGCCTACCCGTACCCCGCAACTCCCATGGACACAGCATCCGGCCGCAATCCGGAGTCGCCGCGAAAGGCGTGACCTTGATGAAACTCGGCAAGGGGGACACGGTTTCCGTGCTGACGTTGTTGCCCGCGGAACTCTCCGAGGAGGGGGGGGGGGAACAGTGATGAGAGTTTGGGTTTGTGTGAGTGCATTTTTCTTTTCGCGAAGTGCTTTCGTAGAGGCGTTTCTCCCCAACGCAATTCACCTCGCCTTTTCTTGACCACGAGTGGCTGAAGTGCCAGTTTCAAATTAGCTTTGAAACAACTTGACCCTCGAGACTGACTGTGCTGACTGGCTCTGTTCCTTTTGCCAAAACTTTGACCTAAACCCTTTTCGACGTCGTCCAGACTCTCGGATCGACACTCTCATCACACTCCACGCGCACGGGGCAGTTCCCCTTTGGTCACTAGGTTTGGTCGATTCGTGTTACCCGTTCACGGCTTCACTCGGGCGATGTCCGCGGCGCACGCGACACCCTGCATGGCCTCGCTGCGCCATGTACCCTCCGTCGTCGGCAGAAGCGGTGGAAGTGGAAAGAAGGTTTCCACTGCAAAGTCGGCGATGGGCAAGACGTCCAGTCTCCGTCGCGCCGCGCGGTTCCCAACCAACGCCGCGGTGGACGCCGTGGCTTCCGTGACAGAGGACGAGGAAGAGGACGTGGTGACGGATTCAATCGACGACGACGACCTGCCTTTCGACCTGGACAAGTACAAAGCCGTGGTCAAGCTGCTCGTGACGTTCCAGGAACCGGATTGGGTGAACCCGTGGTCGAACAAAACCGCGCAGAGGAGCACGGGAAGCGGGTGTGTTATTAAACGCACCGGCGGCGACCTGAAGAGCGGGGGGGGCATAATCCTAACCGCCGCGCACGTCGTGGCGAACGCGACGTTCATTCAAGTGCAGCTGGCGAACTCACCTGAAAAGCACGTTGGGAAGGTGGTGAGCATCTTGCACGAAGTGGATTTGGCGCTGGTGGAGGTGATGGAGGGGTTGGAGGACGTGGAGCCGGTGCCGTTACCCGTGAAAAAGGAAGTGCGGCTACCCAAACTCCGGGAGAAAGTGTACGTCCTGGGGTTCCCAGTTGGGGGGAACGACCTTTCAATCACGGAAGGCGTGGTGAGCCGGATCGAAGTGCAGGTACGGCCGGAGTGGGCTTTCCCAAATCCTGACCCAACGTTTATGGACCCCTCTGTGATTGTTTGCTGCCCCTGGTCGAGTACACTCGTCATTAAAAGGAAGTGCACTACACACGGCACAAGTGCCCTGTTCGGCCCGATTACGCCTCCATGTTTGCTCATACACATTACGAAGGACACCCGTACTGGAGACTGACCCTTTTCGGTAAACCCAATCGCAGTCGTACTCGCACTCGCACGCCCGGGCGCTCGCGGTGACGGTGGACGCGGCGATCAACTCTGGAAATAGCGGCGGTCCGGTTTTGAGCCAGACCACGGGGGGTTTGGTGGGTGTCGCGTTTCAAGGGTACGCCGGGTCGTCCGTGGAGAACCAAGGCCACATGGTCCCCGCACCGGTGGTGGATCGGTTTCTGCGCGGGTGGGAAAACGAAACGAAGGACGCGGAGCTCAAGAAATCGCCCACGTTGCCGTCGCTTGGGGTGCATTTGCAGCTCCTGAACTCGCCCAGTTTGAGGAAGTTTTTAAAAATGAAAGAAACGCACAGCGGCGTGATGGTGACGCACGTGGAGCACGGCAGTTCCGCGGAAGGCACGTTACGCGTGGGCGACGTGTTGATGGAAGTGGACGGCGTGTCCCTGGCGAACGACGGAAGCGTGGTTTTCCTGGGCCAGAGGCTGGCGATGGTGGCGATTCTTCAGGCGCGGTTCATCGGCGACAAAGTGCCTGTGCTGATGCTGAGAGATGGGAAAGAAATCACCGTTGACGTCACCCTGAAAGCGCTGCGGCAGCTCGTGCCGCGCGGACAGTACGACGTCCGCCCGCCGTTCGTGCTCGTGGGGGGTTTACTTTTCCAGCCCCTTTCCCTGGAGTATTTGCAAAGCTGGGGCGGTGACTTGAAAGACGCCCCCACGCACCTCGTGGGCGAGTACTACGACGGAATAAGCGGCCCGGACAAAAAAGAGGTTGTCGTGCTTTCCCAGGTGCTTTCGGATGACATAAACGTCGGGTTCACGTTCGACTCGGTGGGGTTAGATTACGTCGCCAGCGTGAACGGCGAGCCGGTGGCGGACATGGCCGCATTCGTGGAGGCCCTGCGAGTTGGCGTGCACGGCAGCGAAGAGTTCATCACCCTGGAAGTTACCCGGGGTAATGTCAAGAACGTGGTGGTTTTGGAAGTCGCCAAGCTGAAACAAGCGGACGAACTTATTCAGGAGCGGTACCAGATCCCAAAGAGACACAGCGTGCACTTCCGGGACATATACGAAAAGTGAGGGGTGACTATTTAAGGAAGGAGACGCGCGCGGGGGATCGCGGGTGAGTTAACGTTGACGTAGGAAGAAACTCGTCTAATCTAAGGTTGACGTAGGAAGACACCGGGCTGCCGACTTTAAACACGAGCGGTACGAAAAGGGCTCGAGTTTTTAGGAATAAAATAAATATTAGGCGTCGAAAACAAACGCGCTAATCGCCTCTTCGAACGGCCGCGCGGCGGTTCGGCATTCTTGGCATACATAAAGATACAGGGTATTACCCTGGGTACTACCGGGTGCAGGGTACAGGTTTTTTATACACGGAGGGTATTTGTCCCCGCGTTTGGAGGTCGACGACTCGAGAAGAGAAATAACGCCGCGAGGAAACGCGGCCGAAACTCAATTCACGTCTTGGTAGTGTTCCAAGTCGTCATCGGAAAGCTCTTCTTGGTAAATCTCAACCTCCGTGGTGAGTTCGTGCAGGACTTGCTGCTGCAGGTGGTGCTGAGTTCCTGGGGCGGGGGCGCCGTCCGTGCCATTCAATTCGTCGTCGTCGTCGTTCGGGTCGTTGTCCATGGTTTCTTGACTCAACGAGTTTGCGTTCAGGGAAAGCGTTTTCCGGGTACGATCGGCAAAGGACACCTTGAGAGATTCACAAGAAAGTGTCAGTCCCGTATGGGCAATCAGGGAGGCGGAATGTGGAAATGGGAAATACCCACCTCGCGCAAGTGCGCGCATTGCGTTTTCAGGAACGCCACCGACTCGTTCGTCACGCCGCGGCAATCCTTCACCGCGAGGGTCCTTAAGTTCGTCAAGCAACACAGGTTGCGCACGCCGGTGTCCGTGATCCGGCTGCCAGTCAGGTTGAGCATGGTGAGTTTTCGCAACGTCGCGACGTGCGCGGCGCCGACGTCGGTGAGCCCGCCGTTTTGGCCCAAGTTTAGCGTTTCCAAATTTGCGCAAAACGAAACGATTCGCCCCGCCCCGACGTCCGTCACGTTCCCGCCGCACATCTCCAGGGACTTTAAGTGTCGTAGGTTGCGAAACGCGAGGATCCCGTTGTCGCTGACGTTAGCGGCGAACAAATCCAGGGTTTCCAGGAACTCGAGTTCCGGAATCGCGGCGAGCACGCCCCGGTCGGTCACCAAGCGCGAGTCCAGGGAAAGGTACCTGATTGTAAATAAATAAATATTAGTCTTGTATGGGCAGTCAGTCGGCGGAATGTGGTAAATGGGGAAATACTTACCGAAGAGACGTGCACTGCTTCAAATACCCCGCGCCTTCGTCGTCCACCAGGGTGTGCCCCAAATCCAGGTGGAAAAGTTCTTTCCCACAAACCCCCCGCACCAGGTTCTCCAAGCCGTCGTTCCCCACGTCCGTGTCCGCTAACGTGACGCTTCGCAGGTTGGGAAGCTTCCCCAGCCACCGCGCGGCGACGTCGCCTATTGGGCACGAATCAAGGTTCAGCGCGTTTAAGCTTTTTCCGAGTAACAAGAAAGGGTCAGGGAGGTCGGACCACGTGTATGTCCGGGATTGGTATCACGTAAACAGTCGTGAGAGTACTCGAGCCGAACAGGGAGGCGGTAATGGGCCGAGGTAATGACCGTCCCTTCGCAAGGACGAGTATGGGCAATCAGTCGTTTCTTAACGCGTTCAGGGTACGGGAAAGCCCCGTACCTTTGCAACCCGCAAAGCGCCTTCACGCCGTCGTCGTTCATCTCGGTGAACGCCAGGTTCAACCCGGTCAGCGACCCGGCGAAGTTCGGGTTCGCGATGGCCGCCGCGCAACGCCCGGTCACCGCGGTGGCTTGCGATAACAAAAAACGTGTCAGTCGTGTGCGCGAACAGTCGTCCGGGATTTGGGAAAGGCCAAACACGTACCTTCCAAGGACAACGTGCGCAGGTTGGGAAGGACCTGCGCTTCTTCTTTTTTTTCGCAAAAATCGGTGGAGCCACCGTCGTCGCCGCCGGTTTTCATTCCCTCCACTTCGTTTTGTACGACGCGCGTTTCGGTCAACACGCCCATCGCGAAGTCGTCGAATTTCGTGCCCGTCAGATCCAAGGTCTGCAACTTTTTCAAAAACCGCAGCGCGGACGCGGCGCGCGGTCCCGCCTTGGTTCTCGCCAGCACCAGCGTTTTCAAACCAACCAGCGACTTCAGGGAAACAACATCAATATCGCTCACCAGGTTACACCACCCCAGGTTCAGGGTTTCAAGGGAGGTAAGGCTGGCGAGGCAGGGGACGCCGCCGGCGGGAGGGGCGTTTTTGTTTCGCGAGTTTTTGCGTTCGCGCTTTTGTTTCTTCGCCCGCCGAGTCTCCGAGTCCTCGTCTTCGTCTGAACCTCGTTCTTCTGACGACGTCGTTTGCGAGGCAGGATCGTCTTGGAACACGTCTCTTGCCACGCTTTTCAAATGCGCGCAGCGTTCCAGGGACAGAAACGTCAGGTGTTTCAAACCCTCCGCGTGTCGCAACCCGTGGCCCGTGATTGGCGTGCCCTCCAGCTTCAGGGACTGCAGGTTCGGCGCCCGAGGCAACACTTGGAGGGCGTCGTCCGTGACCCCAGGGCATTCGGATAAGTCGAGCGCGGTGAGGTTTGGGAACGAAAAAAAACTCAAGCGGTTCGCGCCTTCCGCGGTGAGCTTCGCGCACCGCGCCAACGTCAGCGCCAGCAGCGACGCCGCGTTTTGCGCGAGCAAAGTTTGCACAACGTCCTCGTCCACGGAATCGCCAATCACCGCGAGATCGAGGAACCAGAGGTACCTGAACTGCTCCGCCAGTGTAACACCTCCCAACGGTAGACTCTTTGTGCTGACCAGGGCGTCGAACACGATTTGGGACAAATCAGGAGGAAGGCGCGCGATTCGCTGAATCAGGGTGAGTTTCGTTTTTTTCAAACTTTTTTTGTCTCGAATGACGTCGGCATCCATCGCGTCGTCCTGTTTTCGTGTCTCTGTCACAAGAAAAGCATCCCCGGAATCGTCCAGGTCCATTGAAACACCGCCCTTCGCGATATCAGCCGACGATTTCGAGGTCGTGCCCATCGTGGAATCATACGTGGGCTCCGCGAAATTCGCCGGCGCCGGCGCGGTTTCGTCATTCGCCTTCGGACGAGTTTCGGTTGGAGCCGCGACCAGGACGAATTTTGAATCGGCGTCGGACGAGGAGGACGGGTCCCCAACCGCCAATTTCCCGGCCGGACCGAGGGTGGGACTCGGCGCCCCGGGTCGCCGGGAAAGAACGCCGCCCTGGGGGTGAGACGAGCGGTTGGGAAGCGGCACGGGTCAGTCAACACGAAAGCGGAGACGACGCGGGACGTGGGGACGGGACGCGAGGCCGGGGCTTTTCGGGCCCGGGACACCCGGGACGTCCCATTGGAGCAATTGAGTTTGTTACGGAAAACGCGTCATGCGGCAAAACCAACAACGGAGGGGGAGGCCGGGCGCGAAGGAAACGCGCGCGGGTCCGCGCGGAACACGGGTCACGGGAGACGAGTTCGAGTTACGGATTCGGCGGGGGGTTCCGACGTGGGGGGGCGTACCATCTCGTCTCCCGGGCGAGCCGTCCGGTGCGGCCGTGCGCGCGTTTGACTGAGTCAGAAGTGACGACTTTTTCCCCGTCCAGGTTTTTTTTTTTCTGATTTCGTTTATGGCTCGACGACGTTTTTTAGTAATTATTCGCCTGTCACTTCTTCCCAGGCCAAACCGACGTGCGCGCTCTCGGCCTTCACGGCGTCGGCTCGTCCAGGATGAACCGCTTAAACAAGGCTCAGAAGGACAAGGTCAAGCGCTTCGCCGCGGTTTCCGATTCCGACGAGAAGACCGCGATCGCGGTGTTGAAATCCAAAGACGTGGGTTGGGATCTGGAGCTCGGGCTCGAGAAATTCTTCACGTCGGCTGCCTCGACGTTCTCTTTTGGCGGTGCTACGGGCGCGGTCAACGCGAAGACCCTGGAACTGACGTACAAAGCGTACCGAGCCGCGGACAACACGCACGACGAGGACATAATCGACGCGTCCGGAATCGAAAAGCTGTGTGCAGATATCGGCATAGACCCGGTGGATCCGGTGATCCTGGTGGTTTCAATGAAGATGAACGCGAAGGCGATGGGGGTGTTCACGAAGGCCGAGTTCTTCGCGGGCATGAAGCGTATGGAGTGCGACACGATCCCACAGCTGAAACTGAAACTCCCATTCCTGCGCAAGGACTTGGCCAACCCGGAGGTTTTCAAACAAGTGTTCGAGTACTCGTTCGACTTCGCGAAGGACGAAACGCACAAATCGTTACCCCTGGAAACCGCGTGCGGGATGTTCCACGTGTTGCTCGCGGACCGGTGGCCCCTCTGCGCGGATTGGCTGGAGTTTCTTCAAAAAGAACACAACAAGCCAGTCACAAGAGACACGTGGACGCAAACCCTGGAGTTCTCGAAACAAATCAAATCGGGGGACATGAAAGGGTACGACCCGGCGGGGGCGTGGCCATACCTGCTGGACGAGTTCGTGGAACACGTGCTTGAAAAAAAGAATTAGATTACGATTAGACGGGGATCACGGGGACGAGGGTACAAGTACTAGTGGGGTAAATAACTGTACATTTTACCCACCCTGGTACGTACGGGGGTTGCTTTTAGGGTGAACTTATGACGTTTGGCATGAGGTCGGTACGGTACATAGATAGCGCGGGACGATTCGAAATAGAATATGCGGGGGGTTGTGGTTGGAATACGAGGGAAGTTAAAACTTCAGTACAGTTTGAAAAAATACACACTTCGTAAAAATCACTTCACAAACTTTCTCCCCTCCGCTCGCGGCGCGCCTCGGTACCGCAGCCCCGCGGTGGTTTCCCCGCCCAGGTCCGAAGTGTCGCTTTCGCCGCCCGTCTGTTCGTTCGACTCCTCCGCGCTTGTTGTTTTCCGTCGGTAGTCCACCGGTTTGTCGTCGTCGTCCGACTCCGCGCTCGTTTTTCGGCGGTAGTCCACCGGGCCCGGTTTGTTTTCGTCATCCGACGACGTTCCCTCGAACAGCGAGGTTTGCGGAAACCGGAGGTCAAGCGCTGAGATGGGCAAACGGAAGTGTCAGTCTTGTATGGGCAAACAGTGTGTTGACGGATTTGGGAAACGCGCAAGGCCGTACCTTCGCCCCCGCCCGCGTTGCCTTTCATCAACTCAAGCGCCCTCGCCACCACTTCCTGTGCGAATTTGCTCGGCGACTTCACCAACCCGAGTCCCACCACGACCGCGACCAGCGCGAACGCGAACGCGCACAGGTACCCCCAGGTCGCGCCGAGCATCAAAACGAAGCTCGAGTGTGGGTAGTCGTGCAGAAATTTGGAAACTGGATTCATGTCTGTATTTGGAAAAGAAAAGGGTCAGTCTTGAGTCTTACTGTATGGGCAAACAGTGCACTTGTGATGTATGTAGTATACTTCCCTTTAATGACTGTAGTCAAGAGGGGCTTGAAACAGTGTGTCAGGATTTGGTGGGAAACGCCCAATACGTACCGAGCGCGATGTCCACCGCGGCGTGGTATATCTGCGGCACGCCGGTCGCCGCCTGCAAGCCGTGTCGCGCGGAGACGGTGGTTTTTATGGTGGTGAAGGGTAGGTCTTTCTTTTCGTGCATCGAGGCGAACATCGGCAGCGTCACGCGTTGCGTTTCGGTCGCTAACCCCGTGACGAACAAAGGCCATTTCAAAAACAGCCGCAAAAGCCGGACCTCGTAGCTGCTGAACTGGATGTTCACCGGCCGTGACGCGTTCGCCAGCACCACACCGGAGGCGGTGAGAAGCTGGCAAGTGACTTGAAACGAACTCGCGTGTTGTGTGTTGTGTTTGGTTTCGGGAACCTCGAAACGCAACGACACGTCGAATTTCTGTCCGCTCGCGACGATCCGGTGTGAACGCAACACCGAGGCGGTGATTCGGTCTGGGGCTAGGGCGTTGATTTTATCAATCGCGTGCGCGGGCATGAACACCGCCACCGCGCTCGGTTCGGGGAGCGTGAAATCGAGAAACAAGTCCTGGTGCGTTGCGCTCGGGGCGTTGGGGACGACGAGCCACCGCACGGACACCACGAACACCAAGGACACGAACAGAAGCACGGTGGCGACAACGGCGGCGACCGCGGTTGACACCGCGGTGGTGGTGGCGAAGTTGGTTAGCTGTGCTTATTGGAGGGTGGGAAGACGTGGTGGTGGGTGGTGGGTGGGATGGGGTGAGTCATAGTCTGGCGACACGACAGAGGAGTCACGTGACGCGCAATTCAGATTCCGGGTCGCCGAAATCGAGGATGCGGATTGTGGCAACCGCGCACCTTGACCTGCACCACGTCCCAGCTGCCGTCCCAGACCGCGGCGTACAGGGACACGCGCGCGGCGCGCATGGACCGCCGGTTCACGGGAACGCCGCGGTTCATGGCGGCGGCGGAGGAGGAGCCGCCGCGGGCGCGGCAACAGTGCTTGGTGTTTTCGGGGAGGTGTCCAGGTGTGAAGCGGTGAGCCACGAAATCCGCGTGCGTCCCAAGAAAAAATTATTCGCGTCAATGGTGCCGTTTTTCCAGCGCCGCCCTTTCTCTTCAAACACTCCGACCGCGCGCACTCGGCGGCGTCGCGCCGGTGGGCGGTCGTTTTCTGGGCGCACGCTACTCGCCCGCGGGTGCGGGTTGGCATGCGGAGAGTCGGATTACTGGTGAGTCGGGTCACCGTGGACGCCGGGATGGGCGATGGTTCGATCCCGACGCACCACGGTCGGGTTCCAGGGTGGACCGGCGATCGAACGACCGGACCGCCAAAGGACTCGATGGGACAAACCTCCGGCTCGCACGAAGGCACGACCGTTTTAGGCAACGTCGCGCGCGCATCACAAAACACACAGGTAAGGTTGGTGTTGTGTAAACCGCTACGAAGCGGACCGAACACGAACACACGGATACGATGACCGCGTCATGGACAGATCGGCTGCCGGAAAACCTAACCCAACTGTTTCGTCTGACGAGCGACGAGCTCCAATCCACCGCCGGCGCCGCTCAAGAAACTTCACGAAGACCTGATAATACCTCCACAAGTTGATCTGACACGACCTCCACACGTCCTTTTCTAACTGCACACAACACAGAGTCCGCACGTCCGGCTGAGTTCGAGTCTTTTTCCACCCGACGCGTGGTTGGCGAACGCCGCCGGCGTGCCGCTCGGGGCGCTCGTGGCGACGAATTGTTTTCCCCAAACTCGCGACGACGAATTTGGTTCGAGGGAAACAAACGTTCTGGAAACAACACCAACAACATGCATCTCTCGCCCGCCGTGTCGGTGCCAATCCTGTTCCGCGTTCCTAAACGGGTTTTGCATTGTCAATTCGCTAGACGGACGTTGGGCGTGTTGCGTGTGCGGGGCTTGGAACACCACGTGTTCCAAAATATTCGCCAACAACGAAACCGGCGCCGACTTGTGTGTCTCCGCGGAGTTGATTTCACCGAATGTTGTGTATGAGTGGAGTTTGACCGATGAACTCCTGCTCGGTGAAGCGAACTCGACCGAATCACTCTCCTCGGTGACGCGACCGGCCGGGTGTCAAACCGCAAAAACCACAGCCTCCGCGCCTTCGTCACCCGTGGTTTTCGTGTTGGACCAAACCCTCGATTCCGACGAACTCGCCGCGTTGCGTTTTTCCATGAAACGCGCGCTTGAAACGCTTCCGGACACCACCCCGGTAGGCATAGTGACCTTCGGAGGGTCAGTTTCCGTGTACGACCTAGGCGCGATGTCTGCACAAGGTTCGGACCCTGCGGTTTCAAGAAAAACCGCACTCGCCGTGTGCGTGTCCGGACACAAATCACCCAAAGCGCACGATTTGCGCGCGGTGCTGGACGACTCCCACACATTCATGGCGAACCTCGGGGACGGCGCGCGAGACGCAATTGCGGTGGTGCTGGATTCCATGTGCGGAACGCGCGATTCGCTTGATTCACTTCAGGCGTCCAGACACGAAAGGACACAGACAAACGCTCGGACACAAACGCACCGCGCCAAGCGGCTTCGGCCGCGGAGTCTCGGGGCGGCGGTTGAAACGGCGGCGGCGGTTGTTTGTTCGTATTTTCGCGCCCGCGAAGAAAAAACAAGCACCACCGATTCGGAAACAAAAACAACCGGGAACACTTCCAAACAAAAAGGAGGAACCCCAACCCCAGGCGCGCGCTTGGTGGTGTGTTTAACCGGCCCGCCCACGGTGGGACCGGGCGCTGTCGCCTTTGACGAATTATTAACTCACGAACTCTACGCCGCGGAAACGCGCGCCGCCGCGGCGTACGTGGAGGAACTCGCGAAGACGGTGCGAACTTTTTTCTTTTTTTTTCTTCTCTTTTGTCCAAACCCGGTTCGTACAATCGTTCTCGCTTCCGTCTTAAAATCCGTGAGTTCAACAATGTTCCGGTATAGAGTGCTGGCGCGGTGGAAACCCGGTTTGTTTTGTTTGTTGTTTCTTCCTCCGTGTGAGTACTGTGATGTTCCTAAGCTTAATCTTTGCTGATTATCCTCTTGAAGACGCTAATGACAATTGACTGAGTGCTTGTGCAGTGGAGACCCGTGACCCGTTTTGTTTTTTTACTTTTCTCGTCGCCGACGTCGACAGTCAGTCCAACAAAACGCACCTGGACACCCATGTTAACCACCCCGCGTCAATCCAACAGCTGTCCTCACTATCGGTCACCGTGGACGTGTTTGTTTGCGGGAACGAGAGCTCGCACCTCGCGTCCGTAGCGCCGCTTGCGTCGATGACGGGCGGCGCGGTTGTCGCGGAGGATGACTTCGGCGAGGGCTTTTGCAAAAATCTCGCGGCTGCCGCGCGCCGGCGGTCGCTCGGCGCACGCGATTCCGTGCTGACAATTCAGGTGCCACCCGGAATGCGAGTCGCCCAGGTGATCGGCCCTGTGGCTGGGATGTCAAGGGAGGAGACAGCCTTGAAAACGTCGACGTATGGGCAAACAGTTGCAAGGCGCGCGACGGGCGACGGAAAACCACGAAGCGAAACAAACGCAAACGCCTTTGCGCTGAAAAGCGCCGAGTGTTCGCAGGTGCGTATTTTTCCCTCCTTTTTGTCAAAAGCGACGTCTAACCAGCCTGCCACCTCAGTATTCGTACATCCGGAGGTGTTTGGCCAAATGTCGTCGCTAGAAACGAAGTCGGAATCCCGCGCGATAAGAGCTCGCCGCGCTCACGCGCGCGAACGGGCTTCGTGCGGAGTCTACATTTTGTGTTTATGTATTTTTTTGGTTTCTTTGTTAGCGCGCGGCTTACCAGCTCGTCTCCCGAATAAAACGGGCTCCGAGTTAAACGGCTGCGCGACAGTAACCCATCCAGGTCGTTTCCCGTTTTAAACCCGCGCGTTGCCCTCGTTCGTAGGCGCGCGGGTGTACGGGGAGCGGCACATTTTATTCACTATTTTTTCGTCACCTGTTTAACTTTTTTCTTTTCGTCATAGTTTACGTCACAACCTGACCTCGTTCCCGTGTCGTTTTCTTTCAAATCATACCAGGCCGTTTCCGTGTTTTTCGAGTACGACAAGGACACTTTCTTCGAGGAGAGCGATTTCGTGCACCTTCAGTTCGTTCTGTGGACGGACAAAGCGGACGGATACGGGGGTACCGTCCGCGTCGCGCGCAGCACCACGGTTCGCGTCGCGACCACCGCGTCCAAAATTGCGTACGCCCGCGCCCTCGATACCTCCGTGGTGTCGATTCTCGTTGCGAAGAAGGTCGTGCTTGATGCGCAGAAGGGAGGAGGCGTTTTTAAAAACGCTTCGGAAGCTTCCTCAATAAAGCGCTTGGACGCGATCGTGTTGCGCGCGGCCCGGGTTTTCTCCCCCTCTGACGGAAACGGAACGTCGGACGGAACGTTTCCCGAAGACCTGGTGCCGTTCGCGCTTTCCATGTACCACCTGCGACGAGGCCCGATGCTGGGCGTCTCGTTCGGGCACGGCGACGAAAAGTGTGGGGCGAGGTTGCGGTTTCTAAACTCCGGATTCGAGGTTTCGGGAAAATCGTTGGCGCCGACGGTTTTCGCGCTGAACTGGGCGGCGTTCGGTTCGATCGATTCGAACGATGCAATCCAACCAGGTTCGATTCACAACGCGTTCTCGAACATCCCCGCGGTTGACCTAGCGCTTGCTTCACAAAGCGCGATTCTCGTGGATCACGGCGATCACGGGTTGTTCGGGTGGATCGGAAAGGATTTGTTGGTGGATACGAACCGACGCGAACTCGCAACGCGCGCGCTGGTCGCGTTCGCGGAGCGATTGGCAAACTCGCCGCGCGGACGGTTCCCTCGGCCGAAAACGAAAATAGTCACCGAAAACTCCTCCGCGGCGAGGTTCGTGGTGTCGCGCCTCGCACCCGGGCACCGCGACGCGCCGCACGAACAGAACGCGTTCTTTCCACCCGTTGTCGGAACGAGTTTAGAGCAACGCAGAGCCTTCGCCGCGACCGCGCCGTACACGGAGGAGGTTTCGTTCTTTCAATGGATGCGCGGGATGGGGGTGGCCGCGCCGCTCTCGGCGTTCAAGTAAACGGGAAAGAAAATAGCACGAGACGGGATCTCACTGCTTTAGCAACTTAGCAACTTAGCAACTAAAGAATGTATGCCTTTGAAAGGGTTGAGCGTGCGACGATCGTGTGGTTTTCGAAGGTGTGTTTCGGGAGATCGACCAGAATTTAAACAGACACGCGCGCAAATTTATTGAGAAGCCACGTCGCTTCGCTCGCAAACGCTGTGGCACATCTGGAGACGCAGACGCGTTTGCGTTTGTGCGGTACCCGGGTTCTCTTCTCGTATCGGCACGATGCGCGCTGCGATGCTCGCGCGCGCGAGCGCGTTCGACGTTCGGTCGTCCGCGACCGCCCGCGTGTCTGGCCCGGGCGTCAACGCCACCGCACGGCGCGCGGTTTCGGTCAAGACGCCGTTTCAGGGAAACACGTCACGCGTGCTGTGCCGCGCGTCTCGCCGTGACGACACGGACGGCGCCGAGACGCGCGTTTCCCACGAATCTCGCCCCATCGCCTTGCTCACCGCGGGTGCGCTCCTGGCGTCCGTGCTCGTGGGAGACTTCGCGCCCCCCGCCGCCCTCGCGCTTGCGCCGACACAGACGTACGCGAGTCCCGTCCCCGCTTCATCCGCGGCCACGCCGCGAACGCGGTACCTCACCGCGGAGGAACAAGCCACGATCAACTTGTTCCAGAAAAACACCCCTTCCGTCGTGTACATCACCAACCTCGCGCAGCGACGGGATGTGTTCACGCTGAACATCCAGGAAGCCCCGCAAGGCGCGGGATCCGGAATCGTGTGGGACTCGTTCGGGCACGTCGTGACGAACTGGCACGTCGTGGCGGGCGCGGCGAAGGTCAACGTGACGTTCCAGGACCAGCAGGTGTACTCCGCAACGGTGGTGGGGTACGACGACGACAAGGACATCGCGGTGCTCCAGGTGGAGTACGACAACCCGGTCGCGACGGGCCCGAGTGGTAAGTTCGGGGGAAACTCGGGGCTCGCCGCTCCGTCGCCAAACGCGCTTCGCGCGACGAGGGAAAACGCGCGGCCGCTCCCCATCGGCACCTCGTCCGACCTTCTCGTGGGCCAAAGGGTGTACGCCATCGGCAACCCGTTCGGGCTGGACCACACCCTGACCACCGGTGTGATATCAGGGTTGGGCAGGGAGATTCAGTCCGGGAACACGGGAAGGCCGATCGACGGCATCATTCAAACCGACGCCGCGATCAACCCTGGCAACTCGGGCGGGCCTCTGCTGGACAGCGGCGGCCGGCTCATCGGAATCAACACCGCGATTTACTCAACCTCCGGGAGCTCGTCGGGGGTGGGGTTCGCGCTGCCGAGCGACATGGTGGCAGGCATCGTGGAGCAAATCATCAAGTTCGGACGGGTAACGCGGCCCATCATGGGAATCACGTTCGCGCCGGACGCGGCGGTGGAGCAGCTTGGTTTGGGCGGCGTGTTGGTGCTCGACGCGAGGGAAAACGGACCGGCGTGGCGAGCGGGGGTGAAGTCCACCTCAAGGGACGTCGCAGGACGGTTGATTCTGGGAGACGTGATCGTGTCCCTCAACGGAACCACGATAAAAAACTCCACGGATTTGTACCGCACGCTCGACAAACTCACCGTGGGGGATGAAATCTCCATGACCGTGATGCGCGGGGAAACGAAAACGGACCTCGCCTTGACCCTCGATGACTTAAAAGACCTTCCCCAGACCCTTCCCGTGGGTGTGTTCGAGATGGGACCGGGACAGAAACTGCCTCCAGGCGCGGTGCCGCTGCCACCGGGAACCCTGCCGTTTCCGCCAGGGACGTTCCCACCCAAACCCCCGCAAACCGCGCCGGGCGACGGCGAGGGAAACGCGAGCCCCGAAGACGGCGAAGGGATTTCCGGGCCGGCGTATTGAGATATCGAGCGGCGCGTTGAGG
>Ga0115003_10001131_pt1 | contig 23606 bp, 23 predicted proteins | sample ArcticOcean_MG_C_7_FD_88736 | JGI IMG/M metagenome (GOLD analysis project Ga0115003, IMG submission 88736) | Marine microbial communities from western Arctic Ocean - ArcticOcean_MG_CB11_88 | ecosystem: Environmental > Aquatic > Marine > Oceanic | place: Arctic Ocean: Canada Basin | collected... | reverse complement strand
GAGATTATCCGCCGTTTGGAAGAACCGACTGGTTTGGATATTCGCGCCCCAGGTTTTCCTGCCGATTTAACGGATGATGAACCTGAAGAAGCGGGTTACGAGGTGATCCCAAACAGTTAGGTCTGGCCTTGGGGCGGCTGCAAGGCTAGACATGCGCGACCCAAAAGGAGCCACCCCAATGATGTTTGACCCTGATGAAAACGGCGTTTACGCCAGTTTTGGCGCATCTGGCCCGCGTCGTATGTTCGCCTGTGGTGTCTTATACGGGCTTGGGGCGTTGTTGATTTATGTTGCACTTGCCCGTCCGCCAGAACCTTTTTGGCTGGCTTTTTTGCTGGCCCTTGGTGCTGGATCGCTTTGGATTGGGGAACGCCTGCGCCGCGCGACCACAATCGATATTGAGCTGACCGAAACGCAAGTGTGTGACAGCACAGGCCGGGTTTTGGCCGAATTGGCAGATGTTATCAGTGTGGAGCGTGGTGCCTTTGCGCTAAAGCCTTCGAACGGGTTCACGCTTGTTTTGCGCAAACGTGCGCCGCGCGCTTGGGTGCCGGGTATGTGGTGGCGCATGGGTAACCGCGTCGGCGTTGGGGGCACAACACCTGCTGGTCCGGCCAAGTTTATGGCCGAACAAGTTGCTTTGCGGATCGCTGCGCGCGACGCGGACAAGCATTGTTCTTAGTTTGATGTTTGATTACGGCGCGTTGTCCTGACAAACCGCGGATTTCCGTCGGTTTTCCTGATTTTGCAAAACCGTTCATAAATCGCCTAATAATTCATCGAAACGCTGATAGAGTGGTTCCAAGTCTTTTCTTGCATGCCATCTCATGTCCGATTTTTCGGACCATATTAGGACCATTTCACATGACCACTGCACATCAGACCACGACCGAGCCGAGTTTTCGCGAATCCGTTGATATGATGTTCAACCGCGCTGTTGCGTTGATGGACCTTAGTCCGGGACTTGAGGAAAAGATCCGCGTTTGTAACGCCACCTATACCGTCCGGTTTGGTGTGCGTCTGCGCGGTGCAATTCACACGTTCACTGGGTACCGGTCCGTTCATTCCGAGCATATGGAACCTGTTAAAGGCGGTATTCGGTTTGCCCCAAATGTGCATCAGGACGAAGTTGAGGCCTTGGCTGCGTTGATGACGTTTAAGTGCGCGCTGGTGGAGGCCCCGTTTGGTGGTTCAAAAGGCGGTCTACGCATTGATCCATCCGAGTGGGAAGCGCATGAGCTGGAACAGATCACCCGCCGTTTTGCCTATGAGCTGATCAAGCGTGACTTGATCCATCCAGCGCAGAACGTACCCGCCCCTGATATGGGCACCGGAGAGCGTGAAATGGCGTGGATCGCCGACCAGTATAAGCGCATGAACACGACCGATATTAACGGCGCGGCATGTGTCACGGGTAAGCCGATTAACGCAGGTGGTATTCAGGGCCGCACAGAGGCCACTGGCCGCGGTGTGCAATATGCGTTGCGTGAGTTTTTCCGCTATGACGAGGATAAAGCTGCGGCGGGTCTTACGGGGACGTTGAAGGGTAAGCGTGTTATTGTTCAAGGGCTTGGCAATGTGGGCTATCACGCGGTCAAGTTTCTGTCCGAAGAAGACGGATGTATCATCACTGGCATTATTGAGCGTGACGGCGCGCTGCATAATGAAGACGGTTTGGATGTTGAGGCGGTCCGCGCATGGATTGTGAAGCATGGTGGCGTTTCGGGCTATCCGGATGCCAATCACCACGCTGACGGCTCGCTGTTGCTTGAAGCTGAATGCGAAATTTTGATCCCTGCGGCATTGGAAGCTGTGATCAATCTTTCAAACGCTGATCGTATCAAAGCGCCGTTGATCATTGAGGCGGCGAACGGTCCTGTGACAGCCGGTGCTGACGATATTTTGCGCGACAAGGGCTGTGTGATCATCCCTGATATGTATGCCAACGCGGGCGGTGTGACGGTATCGTATTTCGAGTGGGTCAAGAACCTGTCGCATATCCGTTTTGGCCGCATGCAGCGCCGTGCCGAGGAGGCCCGCCACCAAGTGTTGGTTGATGAGTTGCAGCGCTTGGATCGTTATCTGGGTTCGGATTGGTCGATGTCCAAGGACTTTAAGGAAAAGTACCTTCGCGGTGCTGATGAGCTGGAATTGGTTCGGTCTGGTTTGGATGACACCATGCGGTCTGCTTATCAGTCGATGCGCAAAGTTTGGCATGCCCGCGATGATGTGAAAGATTTGCGTACCGCCGCCTATATTGTGTCGGTCGGCAAGGTCGCGATGAGTTATCAAGCCAAGGGGCTTTAATCCAAAGGCGCGCGCTTTGCGCGCATGACATTTTTGGATTGGCGCGGAGCAGATCGTTCCGCGCCATTTTTTGTGGTGTGTGGCTTTTCATCTGGGGTGCACCCGCCTAGCCTTTGATTTGTGCAATGAAGGATGGGTCTATGGGATTCTCGGGCTTTCGGGTTTTGAAAGAAGGGTTGTTTGGCCAGAAGGGCTGGACCCCGCAATGGCGCAATCCTGATCCTAAAGATGAGTATGATATCGTCATTATTGGTGGTGGTGGTCATGGGTTGTCGACCGCGTTTTACCTCGCCAAAGAGCATGGCATGACCAATATTGCTGTGCTCGAAAAGGGCTATTTGGGCGGTGGCAATGTCGGTCGCAATACCACAATTGTGCGCGCCAATTATTTTCTGCCGGGCAATTCTGAGTTTTATTCGCATTCGTTGAACCTGTGGGAAGGCATGGAGCAGGAGCTGAATTATAATACGATGATGTCGCAGCGTGGTGTGATTAATTTGTTCCATTCTGACGGGCAGCGTGATGCATTTGCCCGTCGCGGCAATGCCATGGTTAATCAAGGTGATGACGCTGTACTGCTGGATGTTGCGAGTGTCCGTAAGCATTTGCCGTATCTGGATTTTGAAAATGGCCGCTTTCCGATTTACGGGGGGTTGTTGCACCGCCGCGGTGGTACGGCTCGACATGATGCGGTTGCGTGGGGCTATGCCCGTGGTGCCGATCAACGCGGTGTTGATTTGATCCAGAATTGTGAAGTCACTGGGATTGATATTGAGGCGGGTGTCGTCAAAGGCGTGCAAACCATGCGCGGTGCCATTCGTGCCAAGAAGGTTGCGATTGTGACGGCTGGTAGGTCAGGTCAGGTGGCTGCCATGGCTGGCATGCGCTTGCCGATCGAGAGCCATGTTTTGCAGGCGTTTGTGACCGAGGGGTTAAAGCCTGTGATTGATCATGTCGTCAGCTTTGGCATGGGTCATTTTTATATCAGTCAGTCGGATAAGGGTGGTTTGGTGTTTGGCGGCGACCTTGATTTTTACGCGTCATATGCTGCGCGTGGCAACTTGCCGATGAAAGAGCATGTGATGGAGGCCGCGATGACCCTGATGCCGATGATCGGTAAGGCGCGTGTGTTGCGGTCCTGGGGGGGGATCATGGATATGACGCCGGATGGCAGCCCGATCATTGATAAGACGCATATCGAGGGTTTGTTTCTGGATTGCGGCTGGTGTTACGGCGGGTTCAAGGCTGTACCGGGATCTGGGTATTCGTTTGCTCATTTACTGGCGACGGGTCGCCATCATACCCCTGCGGCGGGTTTCCGGTTGGACAGGTTCCGTGATGGAGTTGGTTTGATGGATGAAGAGGGCACGGGCGCCCAGCATAATCTGCATTAAGATGAGTATTTTGGAAAAAGTGAGGCGAGCGCATGCGCATTAACTGTCCGGTGTGTGGAGAACGGGATCGCCGCGAGTTTTATTATGTGGGCGATGCTGTTACATTGGAGCGCCCTGAGCGGAATGCCGATTTGGATGTTTGGGATGATTATTTGCATTTGCGCGATAATCCGGCGGGGCTGACCCGTGATTTGTGGCATCATGAGGCGGGCTGTGGTGCGTGGTTGGTGGTGAACCGCAATACAGTCACGCATGCCGTGTCGGATGTGGTTTTGGCGCGTGAGGTGGCTCGGTGAGATTGTATGATGTCGTGACGGTTCCGTTTACGTTTGATGGTGTGACGTATCGTGGTGTTGTGGGTGAAACCTTGGCTGCGGCGTTGATCGCCAATGGCGTCAAGGTGGTGGCAAGGTCGTTTAAGTATCATCGCCCGCGTGGTGTGATGGGATCTGGGTCTGAGGAGCCTAATGCGCTTGTGACGATTGGTCGTGGTGTTGCCGCAGAGCCGAATGTCCGTGCGACTATGCAAGAGGTCTATGGCGGGCTGGAGGCGTTTTCGCAAAATGCTTGGCCGTCGGTGAAAACCGATGTCATGGCAGTGAATGATCTGGTGTCGCCGTTTTTGGGGGCTGGGTTTTATTACAAGACATTCATGTGGCCAAAGGCGTTTTGGGAAAAGGTTTATGAGCCGATTATTCGCCGCGCGGCGGGCCTTGGTGGTCTGTCGGGGAAGGCTGATCCAGAGACATATGAGAAGGCGTTTGCGTTTTGTGATGTGCTGGTGATTGGTGCTGGGCCTGCTGGGTTGATGGCGGCGCTTGTGGCTGGTGAGGCTGGGGCTGACGTGATTTTGGCGGAGGAAGATTACGCGCTGGGCGGACGGTTGTTGGCCGAGGTAGAGGATATTGATGGTCTGCCCGCCATGGAATGGGTCGCCAGTGTTGAGGCCCGATTGCAAGCCATGCCCAATGTCCGTGTTATGACCCGCACATCCGTGACTGGCGCCTATGATCAGGGTACGTTTGGTGCGTTTGAACGTGTGGATCGTGCCGGATTGAAGGCGTGTTTCTGGCGTATCGTCGCCAGGCGGTCGGTGCTGTGTGCTGGTGCTTTGGAGCGCGGGATCGCGTTTGCCAATAACGACCGCCCGGGTGTGATGATGGCGGGGGCTGTGCGTGCTTATGTCAATCGCTGGGGTGTTGCCACGGGTGCGCGCGTTGCTGTGTTTGGTAATACCGATGATGTGGCGCGCACAGCGCGGGATTTGGAAGCTGCTGGCATTGAGGTTGTGGCGCTGATTGATGCTGCTGTTGGTGAGCGCGTGATTGGCACCAAGGGCCGCCATGGTTTGACGTCGATTACGGTAGATCGCGGCCGTGTTGTTGAGCAAATTGAGGTGGATTGCTTGGCTGTCACGGGTGGCTGGAACCCGACGGTTCATTTGACCTGCCATATGAATGGTCGTCCGGTTTGGGATGATGCGATTGCGTCATTTGTCCCAACTCCGGAGGCTGTGCCGGATATGGTCACGGCGGGTGCTTGTCACGGTGTGTTTCATACGATGGGCTGTTTGCTGGACGGCGCGCAGATCGCGGAGGCTGTAGTTAAGACGCTTGGGTTGAAGGCCAAGCCTGTTGTGTTGCCCGACGCCGATGCGACGCCTTATGTCATCACGCCTGTTTGGTCGGTGGCCGGTAAGGGCCGCAAGTGGATCGATTATCAGAACGACGTGCATGTAAAAGATATTGAGCTGGCTGCGCGAGAGAACTTTCGATCTGTCGAACATATGAAGCGATATACGACCCAAGGCATGGCCCCCGATCAAGGTAAATCGTCGAATGTTGTGGCGCTGGCAGTGCTGGCCGATGTGACAGGGCGCGGCATACCTGAGACGGGAATGACGACGTTCCGTCCGCCGTTTGTGCCTGTGCCGATTGCAGCGATGGGCGCTGGTGGCGCTGGAATGGGGTTTGCGCCGCAGCGGTTTGCCACGTCGCATGACGCGACGGTTGCCGCAGGTGCCCCGATGATCGAGGCGGGCTTGTGGTATCGCCCTAGCTATTTTCCAAATGAGGGTGAGAAAAACTGGCGGCAGTCTTGTGACCGTGAAGTCAATATGGTCCGCGAGGCTGTTGGCGTTGTGGATGTGTCTACGCTGGGTAAGATCGATATTCAGGGGCCGGATGCGGCTGCATTGTTGGATTTTGTTTATAGCAATACGTTTTCGACCCTGAAAGTCGGGCGCGCGCGCTACGGGTTGATGCTGCGTGAAGACGGCCATGTGTTGGACGACGGCACGACGGCGCGTTTGGGTGAAAACCATTATGTCATGACCACGACCACCGCCGCGTCTGGGTTGGTCATGCGCCATTTGGAGTTTGTATTGCAGGTTTTGCGCCCTGACTTGGATGCCCGTGTCATTAGCGTGACCGAGCAGTGGGCGCAGTTTGGGGTGGCTGGGCCGAAGTCGCGTGAGCTTTTGAATGGCCTGCTGGATCAAGGGATTGATGAACTGCCGTTTATGGGCTGCGCTGATGTGACTGTTGGCGGTGTGCGGGCCCGTCTGTTCCGTATTTCATTTTCGGGCGAAATGGCGTTTGAGCTGGCTGTGCCTGCGCGGTTTGGGGCAGATTTATATGGTGCTTTGGTTGATCGTGCTGCTGTGCTTGGCGGTGGTCCTTATGGGATGGAGGCGCTGAATGTGTTGCGTATTGAAAAGGGGTTTATCACCCACGCCGAAATCCATGGCCGCGTGACTGCGTTTGATATTGGCATGGACCGGATGTTTAGCCTTAAGAAGGACTGTGTCGGACAAGCGATGTCGCGACGCGCTGGATTGCTGGGTGGCGATCGTGCCCAATTGGTTGGCCTAAAGCCTGTTGGTGATGTGAAGCAATTGAGCGCTGGCGCGCATTTGTTTGAAAGTGATGCAGAGCCGGTGCGTGTGAACGGGCAGGGGTATATTACCTCTGTTGGGTTTTCGCCGACGCTGGGGTCGATGCTGGCGCTTGGGTTCTTGGATCGTGGCCGTGCGCGCCATGGTGAGGTGATCCGTATGGTTGACCATATGCGCGGGTTGGACGCGCAGGTCGAGGTTTGTGATCCGGTGTTCTTTGATCCAGAGGGGGGGCGTGTCCGTGGTTAATTTAATTGCAAAGAGTGCCTGCGCTGGGCTGTTACCTGTGACGATTGGTGATGTGACGTTGGCCGAGGTTGATCAAGGCTCGATGTGGTCCGTGTCCCCATTTCAGGGCGTTGAGAAGGATTGCGTCGTTGCATTGAAAAGGGTGGGTATTGCTTGGCCAGAAGTTGGGCAACGTAGCGCGAATGCTGCTTGGTTCGGGTTGGATCAGGTGATTGTGTTTGCGCAGGAACTGCCGAATTTGCCCGCAGCGGTGACAGACCAGAGCGATGCATGGGCTGTGGTGTCGGTGTCGGGCAATGCACAAAGGGTGTTGGCGCGGTTGGTGCCCGTAGATTTACGAGTGCCTGTGGGGACTGTGATGCGGACGTTGGTTGGGCATATGACGGCGCATGTGACTTGCGTGGCACATGACCGATTTGAGGTTATGGTCATGCGGTCGATGGCGCGCACGTTGGTGCATGATTTGACCAACGCTGCCGAGGCGCTTGCTGCGCGCGGGGCCCTGGGCGCGGATATTTGAAAACCAACGCGGCGGGTGTATCGACTCTGACGTGAGATGGGCGGATAATACGCGCATGAGCTTACCCCCCGGATTCTTAGACGAGTTGCGCACCCGCCTGTCATTGGGACAGGTCGTGGGTCGCAAAGTCATTTGGGACACCCGCAAATCCAATCAGGGCAAGGGCGATTTATGGGCGCCGTGCCCGTTTCATCAGGAAAAATCCGCCAGTTTCCATGTCGATGATCGCAAAGGGTTTTATTACTGCTTTGGCTGTCACGCAAAAGGTGACGCGATCACATTTGTGCGCGAAACCGAGAATGTGGATTTCATGGAAGCCGTCAAGATTTTGGCGGGTGAGGCTGGATTGCCTGTACCTGCCAGTGATCCGCGCGCCCAAGAAAAGGCAGATAAGCGGACTGAGTTGACGGACGTTATGGAACAGGCGGTGCAGTGGCATCGGTTGCAGTTGAAAACGGGTGCCGCCGCTGAAGCGCGCGAATATTTGGTTCGACGTGGCTTTGATGCGACAAGTCTGGACCGTTGGGATATCGGGTTTGCTCCTGCGAATGGCGGTGTGATGGCGCATTTGACCGGCAAGGGTGTTGATCCCAAGCTGGTGATTGAGGCCGGACTGGCCGCTGAAAGTGACCGTGGTGGCAGCCCGTATGATCGGTTCCGCGGCCGGATTATTTTCCCAATTCGCGATGCGCGAAGCCGCCCGATTGGCCTTGGTGGTCGCGCGATGGAGGCCAATGCGCGGGCAAAATATCTTAACTCTCCTGAAACACCTTTGTTCGATAAGGGCCGTAGTTTGTATAACCATGGTCCCGCACGTGAGGCGGCGGGGAAAGGTGCTCCGTTGATTGTGGCCGAGGGGTATATGGATGTTATTGCCCTGTCCGAATCTGGGTTTGGTGCGACCGTTGCCCCGTTGGGCACAGCGATTACGTCGGATCAGTTGCGTCTGTTATGGCGTATCGCGCCGGAGCCGATTATCGCGCTGGATGGCGATACCGCAGGTGTGCGCGCGGCGATGCGTGTCATTGATATTGCGTTGCCGTTGTTGGAGGCTGGGCAATCGTTACGTTTTGCGTTGATGCCAGAGGGTATGGACCCTGATGATGTGCTGAAATCTAAGGGCAAGGCCGCGATGCAAGAGCTGTTGGATAACGCCATTCCGATGGTGCAGTTGCTGTGGCGCCGAGAGACAGATGGCAAGGTGTTTGACAGCCCAGAGCGTAAGGCCGCGTTGGATAAGGTGTTGCGCGAAAAGATAAAATTGATCGCGGACCCGTCGATCCGCAGCCATTACGGCGAAGCGATCAAGCAGATGCGCTGGGATTTATTTAGTACCCGCAAGCAAACTGGACCTGCCCAGCAGCGTGGTCAAAGGGCTGCTTGGGTGCGTAATCAGGAGCCTTGGCAACGCGATATCGCACCGATGGCCGCCAGCAAGATGTCTGCGCTGGGATCCGGTGCTGCGGACGCCGATCACATGCGCGAGGCGGTGATTTTAGCGACGTTGCTGCATACGCCGTCAGTGATTTCTGCGTTTGAACCGGATATTGAGCGTATGGAATGCCGCGACCCTGATCATGCCCATCTGCGTGCTGCGATTTTGCGCCATGCGCTGGCCGCTGACGTCATGGAGGATGTTGTTGCAGATGTTGGGTTGGAGGCCCTTGAAAAACTTATGCGCAGTCCTCATCTGCAATTAGCACCGTCGGTCCGCAAGGCGGGGAACGTAGAAATTGCAACGCAGTCTTTGACCGAGGAGCTTGGCAAGTTGATGTCGCGCCGCGGTCATTTGCGTGAATTAAGCGATGGAATGGACGATATGGCGGGGCTTGTGGACGAGGGTGTGACGTGGCGATTGTCACGTGCAGCAGCGTCTGTTGATACCACGATCCGCCAAGATGACGACGACAGTGCTGAATACGACAAGGGTGAAAACGGCGCGCTGATTAAGAAAGACGAGCGCAGTGCATTGGATGATTTGCTTGGCCGGATCGGCTTTGGCAAAGACGAGAGCAACCCTAAGTCTTAGGGCGCGAAACATAATTTAAAAACAATGGTTGGTACGGTTGCGAATCACCCCGATTCGGGATTGATTCGACCGAACCGAATCAGTCAAATTACTTGCGAGTGATTCTATCTTGAAGGAACCTGCTTATGGCCGCTAAAGACAACGACGACCGCAAGGACGACCAGGACGGCGACATCAACCGTGATATGTCCCAAGCGGCCGTCAAAAAGATGATCGCGGATGCCCGCGAGCGTGGCTATATCACATATGACCAGCTGAACGCGGTCTTGCCGCCAGAGCAAGTATCGTCGGATCAGATCGAAGACGTCATGTCGATGCTGTCCGAAATGGGCATTCAGGTCACCGAGGAGGAAGAGTCCGAAGAGTCCGAAGACCCGCAAGGCGGCACTGATGTGGCCACCGTGGCGGGTTCGCGCGAAGTTATCTTGGGCGGTGCCGAGGCCGAAAAGCTGGACCGTACTGATGACCCTGTGCGGATGTATTTGCGCGAAATGGGCAGTGTTGAGCTGCTGTCGCGTGAAGGCGAAATAGCGATTGCCAAGCGTATTGAGGCCGGTCGCAATACGATGATTTTGGGGCTTTGCGAAAGCCCGCTGACATTCCAAGCGATTACCATCTGGCGTGACGAATTGCTGTCCGAAGACATTTTGCTGCGCGACGTGATCGACCTTGAGACCACGTTCAGTGACCAGCTTGAAGAAGAGGGCGAAGCGGCGGCTGTTGTGGCCCCTATTGTGCCCGGCGCGCCTGCTGCTGAAAAAGAGACCACGCAGGAATTGGACGCCGATGGCAACCCGATTGCCAAGGATGACGACGAGGACGAAGATGATCAGGCCAACCTGTCGCTCGCCGCGATGGAAGCCGCACTGAAGCCGCGCGTGTTGGACACCCTTGAGGTGATCGCCCGTGGATTTGGCAAGCTGTCGGATATGCAAGACGCGCGTATGTCGGCCACACTGAACGAGGATTCATCGTTCTCTGTTAAAGAAGAAAAGAAGTATCAAAAGCTGCGGTCTGAGATTGTTGTTTTGGTGAATTCGCTTCACCTGCACAACAACCGGATTGAAGCGTTGATTGACCAGTTGTACGGGATCAACCGCCGCATCATGTCGATCGATAGCGCGATGGTGAAGCTGGCTGACCAAGCCCGTATCAACCGCCGTGAATTCATCGACGAATATAAGGGCCGCGAGCTGGACCCGAATTGGCTTGGTGAAATGGGCGCAAAGGCTGGTCGTGGTTGGCAGGCTTTGGTTGAGCGTTCGACCGATAAAATTGAAGAATTGCGCGGCGATATGGCCCAAGTTGGTCAGTATGTCGGCGTTGATATCACTGAATTCCGCCGCATCGTGCAGCAGGTTCAGAAGGGCGAAAAAGAGGCCCGTCAGGCTAAGAAAGAAATGGTCGAGGCAAACCTGCGTTTGGTTATCTCAATTGCCAAAAAGTACACGAACCGTGGCCTGCAATTCCTTGATCTTATTCAAGAAGGTAACATTGGCCTGATGAAGGCCGTGGATAAGTTTGAGTACCGTCGTGGTTACAAATTTTCGACTTATGCGACTTGGTGGATCCGTCAGGCGATCACCCGTTCTATCGCCGATCAGGCCCGCACGATCCGTATTCCGGTGCACATGATAGAGACGATCAACAAACTGGTCCGCACTGGTCGCCAAATGTTGCACGAGATTGGCCGCGAACCGACCCCAGAGGAATTGGCAGAAAAGCTGCAAATGCCTTTGGAAAAAGTCCGCAAGGTTATGAAGATTGCCAAAGAGCCTATTTCGCTTGAGACGCCGATTGGCGACGAGGAAGACAGCCAGCTTGGCGATTTCATCGAAGACAAAAATGCAATCCTGCCGTTGGATTCTGCAATTCAGGAAAACCTGAAGGAAACCACGACACGGGTTCTGGCGTCGCTTACCCCGCGTGAAGAACGTGTGCTGCGCATGCGTTTTGGTATCGGCATGAACACCGATCACACGCTGGAAGAGGTTGGTCAGCAGTTTAGCGTGACACGTGAGCGTATTCGTCAAATTGAGGCGAAGGCGCTGCGTAAGCTCAAGCATCCAAGCCGGTCGCGCAAATTGCGGTCGTTCTTGGACCAGTAAGCATGGCTTGGTTCCAGCGTTTGTTTGGCAGCAAGCCTGTTGACGTGCCGACACAGGTTTATGAGGGGTATCGCATTATCGATGCCCCGATGCCTGAGGGTGCTAAATTTCGCATGTCTGCGCGTATTGAGCTGGATATGGATGGTGAGACCAAGGTTCACCATCTGATCCGTGCGGATACGTTTGATGATCGCGAGTCCGCTGCTTCCGCGGCTTTGGTGAAAGCCAAGCAGGTGATTGACCAGCAGGGCAAGTCGATTTTCAGGTAAGTCTTAGGGTGCAAAAATGCAGTTCTTCTTACCGACAACGCGCTCCAATATTGAAACGATCGATGTTGCGGTTCACTCTTGCTGTTGGTGTTGTCCCGCTCCATTTTGCATTTGGGAATTGCTCTTCAAAGCGCGCTGCAATGCCGCGATATGCGGTGAGCCAACCCATATTGTGGCCTCCACATGCGCCACCAAGACTTGCGATATGCGCGATTTCATGGGTGATGTTTACGATACTACGACCAGCAGCGGATTTCCCGTCAATCAAGATTTTTCCGCCTGTTTCGGCTTGCCCGAATGCCGGGGCGCGACCATTGGTGTAGGCAGAGTTTGGATAGGATTTAACGCTCCGGACACCTGCGCGCGCGGCCTCTTGCGCCAAGAATGCGATCACGCGCTGGTCAGATCGAAATTGTGAAATGTCTGATGTAAGTGTTTGTATCCGACCTTCCGGCGCGGTGCAGGCGCTGAGCCACGCATATGCAATGAGTACTTTTACAATCGTTTTCATCCGGAATACCTGTGCGAAAAATTGGATTGGAGAGAGATTGATGTCTTGGTTTGGTGATGTCAATCGATGCGATCTGTCGTTGCTCTGGCAATCAAGTTGTCCCTCCTTTTCTGAAAGCAAAATGCGCTGATCTATACGCGCCGCGTTATTTTGCAGATGTCTGATTGACTTAGGCTGTTGGTTTGCGCCCAATGACCGCATGACTGATGCTACACAAACCGCCCGTGCCCATGTTGTTGTCAACGCTGACTATTTGTCGCGGGGTTGCGCCACCATTTTTGAATATGCCGAACCCGCTTGGCGGGAATATCGGTCTGCTGCTTGGTATGTTGCCGAGCTGCGCAAGGCTGGGTTTGACGTTGAAGAAGGCTCTGGTGGGATGCCGACGGCGTTTTGTGCCCAGTGGTCAAATGGCGCTGGTCCCGTGGTTGGCATGTATGCTGAATATGATGCTGTTCCGGCGAATTGTCAGGCCGCCGCGCCTGCGCGTGCCCCGCGCGGTGGGTTAGGATTTCAGGCCGCAGGGCATACGGACCCGCATTCCGCGTTGGGGATGGCCGGACTTGGTGGGTTATTGGCGACCAAGGCCGCGATGGAGCATCACGGGATCAAGGGCGGGTTGCGGTTTACTGGCGAGCCTGCTGAAAAAGTCCGCGGGTCCAAGCCAATTCATGCGGCCAAAGGGTATTACGATGGGTTGGCCGCGATGCTGTCGTTTCACCCGTTTTACATGCTGCCGATGTGTAACACGGTGCGCTGGGATACGCATTGTGGTGCTGCATATGCGATTATTTACCGCTTTCGTTGCGACGATACGCAGGCGTGGGGTACATCGGATGGTGCGCCCATTCCGCAAAGCCATTCAGACGTTCGTGCGCCGGGTGCCAATGACGCGTTGGTTCAGATGTATCAGGCGGGCCGGTTTTTGCGTGATACAATGTTGCCGCATCAAGGTGGCTGGTCGATATCAGAGGCGATTATTAGTACAGGGCAGGCGACGGCGGACAATCTGCCTGCAAGCCTAGCTGAAATTCAATATATGATGCGGGTTCCGACGGTGCAGATGGCAGAGCAAGTAACAGCGGCGCTTGACCGGCAGGCGGATGCGATTGCGGCGATGACCGGATGCACGGTGACCCGCCATTGGGTGTGTAAATCGCGCCCTGGATTGGCTAACCATGCGATGGCAAGCGTCGTTTGGGATGGTATTCAGGCGGTTGGCGCGCCGAGGTGGGGTGACGTTGCACGCGATGTGATGCGTAAGGTCCAAGCGGCTTGTGGTGTGGATCCGATGGATGATCCGTTGTTAGAGGCCTGTGCTGCGTTGATTGATCCGCAAGAGGCGGAGGCGATTTTGCGCCGTGATTTGCCACCTTCGCAGTCAAACTCTACGTCGGATGATTATACCGATATGACTTGGCATGCGCCCACTGCGCGGTTTTATATGGCGCGCCCTGCGTTGCGCGGTGGCCCGTATCCAGCGTGGGCGATGAATGCACTGGGCGGAATTTCGGCGACGATTGACCCGATGGTGCAGGCGGCAGCGCAGGTTTTAGCCGTGTCAGCGTTGCGTATTTTGGAAGATGAAGGTGCCCGCAATTCTGCAATGCGTGAGTTTGAAGATCGCAAACAAGTTGCTGATATTCCACCGCTTTGTGATTATGAACCGCCAATAAATTTTGCTTGGCCCGAATATGTGGAAACCCCGCGTGGCCGTGATTGGCATATTCCAGTGAGTCCGATCTGACACACCATTTAGTGGCTGCGATTTCCATCTACCCAAACTCTGCTAGTGGTCCTATAGTGGATGTGGATAAGTGGGAAAATACCCACGACCGGCAGTATATATTAAAAAAACGAGGACTGGCCCATGCGTTGCCCCTTTTGCGGAAACGTTGACACACAAGTCAAAGATTCCCGCCCAGCTGAAGATCACGTTGCCATCCGGCGCCGTCGTTTTTGCCCCGCCTGTGGCGGACGTTTCACCACATATGAGCGCGTCCAATTGCGCGATTTGGTTGTTATCAAATCGAACGGGCGCCGCGAAGATTTCGACCGTGATAAGCTTGAGCGCTCTATCCGGATCAGCCTGCAAAAACGCCCAATCGAGCCAGAGCGTATGGACCAGATGATCAGCGGTATTGTGCGCCGTTTGGAAAGCATGGGCGAGACAGACATCAAATCCGCCTCTATTGGTGAGATTGTGATGGAAAGCCTCGCACGGATTGATACCGTGGCCTATGTCCGGTTTGCGTCAGTGTATAAAAACTTCCAAGCCGCTGATGATTTTGACAAATTCGTTTCCGAATTGCGTCCGGATGCAAAACCAGAAGAAGACTGACACCCGCTTTATGGCGCTGGCCCTTATGTTGGGCCGGCGGGGGATGGGCCGTGTTTGGCCCAACCCTGCGGTTGGCTGCGTGTTGGTGCGTGACGGTGTTGTTTTGGGCCGTGGTTGTACGGCTGACGGTGGCCGCCCACATGCCGAGGTTGTCGCCTTGGCCCAAGCCGGTGATGCCCGCCTTGCCACTGCATATGTCACCTTGGAGCCTTGCGCGCATACTGGTCAAACTGGTCCATGTGCGCAGGCGCTAATTGACGCGGGTGTCAGCCGTGTTGTTGTTGCCACCACTGATCCTGATCAGCGCGTAAGCGGGCAGGGTATTGCTATGTTGCGTTCAGCTGGGGTGCAGGTTGATGTCGGCATTTGTTCTATGCAGGCCGATGCGGATCACGCTGGTTTCTTTTCACGTATCACGCAGAAACGCCCGTTTCTTACGCTAAAGATCGCCAGTTCTTTGGATGGGCGCATTGCCTCAGTAACTGGTGAAAGTCAGTGGATTACTGGTCCTGATGCCCGCCGAGCCGTTCACATGATGCGTGCCCGTCATGACGCCGTGATGATTGGCGGTGGCACGGTCCGCGCTGACGATCCGACGTTGACCGTGCGTGGTTTGGGTGTGTCCCGACAGCCCGTGCGTGTGATTGTCTCAAACGCGGCTTTGGTCGCTCCAAATTTGCAAGTTAGTGCGGTCGATGTCCCTGTGTGGCAGTGCCACGGACCGGATATTGCTGCGCCCGATTGGGTGACTGGAATTGCCTGCCCTGCGCCGAGCGGTGCTATTGATATGACTGCCGCGATGGCCGCTCTGGCAGATCGCGGTATCACCCGTGTGTTCTGCGAAGGTGGCGGTGCGTTGGCCGCATCCTTGTTGTCGGCTGAGCTGGTTGACGATTTGGTCGTGTTTCATGCTGGATGCGTCATCGGGCATGACGGGACGCCGTCACTTGCTGGGCTTGGTGTGCAGGCGCTGGCTGACGCCCCAAGGTTTGATCTGGCCGAAGTTCGCAGCGTTGGGCCGGACATTATGCACCGCTGGACGCGTGCCTAACCCTTCGTGTTAGTCGCAGGGTGGGACTGTTACCGTCGTCACAGATGTGCATAGCTGGCGAATAATCCTAGCAATTTCGCTGTCGTCCGATTGAACGGTCCACGTTTGGGGATGTCGCCTGTCGCGAGCCGGTTCACGATGACTTCGAGGGGGCACGGTAGGCCGGTTTTAGGATCAAAATACCGTGGGTAGTCGATCAGTACGGCATGGGCCAATTGCGCCAATGTCGGCGTTGCAACGCGCCTTGTGACAGGCATCGCCCGATCATCTGTCAGGCCCCGACCCGCCAGACTTGGCCGCCAGCGGCACGCAGCATTTTAGCGAGCCTGTGAAAATACGGCCCGTGTGGTCCTTGGAGGAACAAAAAGTTGCGGTTGTTTGGGGCGGTCACGGGGGTGGCGTATCCTGATACTGGTTTACAAAATCCTTATCACAAATTTTAGCGGCAGTAATATGGCGCAGTTTGTGCTGTGGCTTGATTGCCGCAATCCAACGCGTTACGTCAGGGGAAAGATAGAAAGGTCGCGCCATGTTTACAGGAATTGTCACAGATTTGGGTGTTTTGCGGGTGTTGGAGAAACGCGGTGACCTTCGGGCCCGTATTGGCACCACCTATGACATTGCAGGCATTGATTTGGGCGCGTCCATTGCGTGCGACGGTGTGTGTCTGACTGTCGTTGCTTTGGGCGCTGATGGCGGCAACTGGTTTGATGTCGATATCTCTGCCGAGAGCGTTGAGGCGACCAATATCAAGGCGTGGTCGATTGACCGCCGTATTAACCTTGAGCGTGCGCTAAAGATTGGTGACGAGCTGGGCGGGCATATCGTGTCTGGCCATGTTGATGGCACTGCGCAGATAGTCGCGATGGCCGATGAGGGCGACAGTACGCGGTTTACGTTTCGCGCCCCAGAGCCCTTGGCCAAGTTCATTGCCCCAAAAGGATCGGTTGCATTGAACGGCACATCGTTGACTGTTAATAAGGTTGATGGTTGTGATTTCGGCGTGAATATCATTCCGCATACCAAAGAAGTCACCACATGGGCCGACAGTGCTGTTGGCGATTTTGTGAACCTTGAGATTGATACGATGGCCCGTTACGTCGCCCGCTTGCGCGAATTTGACTAAGGATGATGGGTTAAAACCCATCTTACGGCATTGCAACGTCATGTAGGATGGGTCTTGACCCATCGCCCCCTTTTCAACGCGAGCCCAAACCGATACTGCGGTGGCAGTATGCATCAGGGGTACCCATGACACAGATTTTTGAGACACCCGGCCAAGTTGAACAAGATTGGGCCGATGCGATCAGCCCGATTGAAGATATCATCGACGACGCCCGCAACGGCCGTATGTTTGTTCTTGTCGACCATGAAGACCGCGAAAACGAGGGTGACCTTGTTATTCCTGCGCAAATGGCCACGCCTGACGCGATCAATTTCATGGCCAAGCATGGCCGTGGATTGATTTGCCTGACCCTGCCTACCGAGCGGATTGACGCATTGGGTCTGCCGCTTATGGCGACGCATAATTCGTCTCGCCACGAAACGGCGTTCACTATTTCCATTGAGGCCCGCGACGGTGTCACAACCGGCATTTCGGCCGCTGACCGTGCCCGCACCGTGTCTGTTGCCATTGATGCGTCCAAGGGCGCCGTTGATATCGCCACCCCAGGTCACGTGTTTCCGTTGCGTGCCCGCGATGGTGGTGTGCTTGTTCGTGCTGGTCATACCGAAGCTGCTGTGGATATTTCCCGTCTTGCAGGCTTGAACCCATCGGGTGTTATCTGCGAGATTATGCGCGATGACGGCGAAATGGCTCGCTTGCCTGATCTGGTCGCTTTTGCGCAGTTGCATGCTTTGAAAATTGGCACGATCAGCGATTTGATCGCCTACCGCCGCCGCCACGACAACCTGATCAAGATGCGTAAGACCGAGCAGATCACGTCTGAATTTGGTGGCGAATGGGAAATGCGTATCTATGCCGATGAAACCCAAGGTGCTGAGCATATTGCTTTGATTAAGGGTGATATTACATCGGACGCTCCTGTTCTGACCCGCATGCATGCAATGGACCCGATGTTGGATGTTGTCGGCACCGGCCCAAGTGGTCGCCGCAATGAGTTTGGCGATGCCATGAAGATAATTGCCGCTGAAGGCCGCGGTGTTCTAGTGCTGTTGCGAGACGTGTTTTACGAACTTGACCCAGAGGGTGAAGCATCCCCCAAAACGCTGCGCCAGTATGGTGTTGGTGCGCAGATCCTATCGACACTGGGTCTGAGCAAGATCTCGTTGTTGACCAATTCGCCGCAGCCAAAGGTCGTGGGTCTTGATGCTTACGGGCTCCAAATTGTCGGTACCCAAAAGATTTCGGAGATCGGATAATGGCCGGACCTTCGCATTACATCATGCCGCGCCCCAGCTTTGATAAACCCGTCAAGCTGTTGGTCGTCGCGTCCCCGTATTATAAAGACATTTACGATATGCAGGTCGCGGGCGCTGTGGCTGAGATTGAAGTCGCAGGTGCCACGTATGAATTGATTGATGTCACCGGTGCACTGGAAATTCCGACATCCATTGCCATTGCCGAACGCATGTCCAATTTTGACGGTTATGTCGCACTTGGCTGTGTGATCCGCGGTGCCACGACCCATTACGATACTGTGTGTAATGACAGCAGCCGTGCGTTGCAGTTGATGGGTCTGCAAGGCATTTGCATCGGTAACGGTATCCTAACAGTTGAAAACCATGATCAGGCCGTAGAGCGCGCTGATCCGGCGCAGATGAATAAAGGTGCCGGAGCGGCCGCTGCGGCCTTGCACCTGATTGCAACCAGCCGTAAGTGGGGCCGTCCTGATAAAGGTATCGGGTTCACATCAGAAATTCTATTGGCGCAAGGCGGCACGTCCACAGCATGACCATTTCGAACAATCAATTGCGCAAAATGAAATCAGCCTCACGTCTTTATGCGGTGCAGGCCCTGTTCCAGATGGAAGCATCCGGCCAGATGGTTGATCAGATCGTGCGCGAATTTGAAGACCACCGTTTTGGTGAAGCATTTGACGAGATGGAGATGCAGGAGGGTGACGCCCCGACGTTCCGTCTGTTGATGGAAAAAGCCGTCGATAACCAAGCTTTGATCGACCAGATGACTGACCGAGCCTTGGTGGCCAAATGGCCGATTGGCCGCATTGATCCGACTTGGCGCGCGTTGTTCCGTGCTGCTGGCGCCGAATTGCTGGAGAAAGACACCCCGCCTAAGGTGGTTATTTCTGAGTTTGTCCAAGTATCCGACGCATTTTCGCACGATGGTAAAGAGCCAAAGTTTGTGAATGCAGTGCTGGATCATATGGCCCATGAGGCATATCCAGACGGATTTTAATCGGTTTTGGGAATAATGTACGCACGCTTTGGCTTCGCAGTGCCAAGCTGATCTAAACCGTTTGGCGAAAAGTGGCGGGAACCGCAGCATCCGTTCAGGGATTTATTCCCGAGGACCTGTATGTACAGGTGGGCGCCAGATAAATGAACCAAGGTCCAAACAGAGCCAGCTCCCTGGGATTTGCTTAAGGCCACTGGAATGTAACCCCTATAGCGATCGAGAAGAGCAGAAGCCCGCCACCACATCAGATAGGCGCGTAATGGGCTTGGGGCAAGGGGTCTTGACGGATGTTTACGTTTTGTTCATATTTGATGACATGCCAGATAATTCGATCTCGCCCGTTCTAATGCCCGGACAGCTGTTGGCGCGCGGCGTTGCGCGCCATTTGCGCACATTGGATTTTGCCAGTGTCGAAGAGCTTGTACCTGTTCGCGGATTGCGCGTGGATGTCATGGCGCTTGGCCCCAAGGGCGAGATTTGGATAATTGAGTGCAAATCATCGCGTGTCGATTTCCAAACCGACAATAAGTGGCAGGGTTATTTGGAGTGGGCGGATCGTTTTTTCTGGGCGGTGGATCAGGATTTCCCGACGGAGCTGTTGCCCGAGTATACTGGGTTGATCATTGCAGATGGTTATGACGCTGCGATCATTCGCATGGGCCCTGAGGTGAGACTGTCGGGGGCGCGTCGCAAGCAGATGTTGGTGAAGTTCGCGCGTCACGGCGCCGTGCGTGCGCAGGCGTTGCGTGACCTTGGGTTTCGCTCAGGCGATGCCTGACCGATCGGCTGGGGACCAGCCCCCAGACCCCCGACATATTTAGGCTCTGAATAAGCGGGTTAGCGGGTTTTGACGGCCCGTGCGCCCATTGCAGCTGCGCGAATTTCTTCGGCAATTTCTTCGGCTTCTTCGGGTTCAAAATCCATCGGGACCTCAACGCCGCCTGCTTCAATGAAGATTCGTACCATGCCTTCGTCGGTTGGGCCGATTTGCATGTTTGCCTCGAGATCGCGTTGGTCGTTGATACCCATGGGAACCCTCATTTTGTTAGACTATGGGTGATCTAGCCTGTGTCGCTGTGCATTGGCAAGCAAAGGCGCACGATTTTCGCATGCTTGGGTCTTGCAATCAAATCCGCATGCCGCTAAATCGACGTCAATGCCGCCTTAGCTCAGTTGGTTAGAGCGCTGGTTTGTGGAACCAGAGGTCCCCCGTTCAAGCCGGGGAGGCGGTACCATCTCCCTGATCGGTTATGTACCTGAGAGGATGAACCCTATGGGTCAGACGATTGTATCATTTGAGATTGCAGATGCCCCGCCGCCCCGTATGGATAAGGCGTTGGGCCGCGATGTGCCGAGCGACGCGTCGCTGTCTCGATCCCGATTGGCCAAGTTGATTGAGGCTGGGGCTGTTGCCGTTGACGGTGTCGTTGTCACGGACCCTCGGTTTCGCGTGGTTGCTGGTGCGCAGATTTCGGTGACAGTGGATGTCGCTGAGGAAAGCCACATCGGCCCTGAAGATATCCCGTTGGATGTTGTCTATGAGGACGATGATCTGATCGTGATCAATAAGCCGTCTGGCATGGTTGTGCATCCGGCACCGGGTACCCCAAATGGCACGTTGGTCAATGCGTTGATCCATCATTGTGGCGATACGCTGTCCGGTGTTGGCGGCATGAAGCGCCCCGGCATTGTGCACCGGATTGATAAGGAAACCACCGGTCTGCTGATCGCTGCCAAGTCAGATCGTGCCCACCATAGTCTGGCCAAGCAGTTTGCCGATCACACCGTGCAGCGCCGCTATATGGCTGTTTGTTACGGTGTTCCTGAGGCCAATGACCCGCGTTTACGTGGCATCAAGGGCACGTCTTTCGAGCCGGGAAATATTTTAAAAGTGCAGACGTTTCTGGGCCGTCATAAGATGAATCGCCAGCGTCAGGCGGTGTCGTTCACTGTTGGTCGCCATGCGATTACCCGCAGCCGCACGTTGCAGGCGCTTGGTGCGTTGCCGGTTGCAGCACTAATTGAATGCTGGTTGGAAACCGGTCGTACCCACCAAATTCGCGTTCATTTGGCCCATTGCGGGCATTCGTTGATCGGTGATCCGACCTATGGTGGCAAGCGCAAGTTGTCGCCCAAGGCCGTAGGCGAGGCGGGTATTGCTGCTGTTGATGCATTCCACCGTCAGGCGTTGCACGCGGCGTCACTGGGGTTTGTGCATCCGGTCACCGAAGAGTTCATGGAATTTGAGGCGGAACTACCTGCGGATATGGTCGCACTGGTCACTGGCCTTGGCGGTGCTGTGTGAAACAAGCGTCCCATGTGCGTGAGCGCACTGACATAGCCCTTCAAAATGACGACGACCGTATTCATATTTGATTCATGGTTATTGCCTATGCGGTCTTGAAACGGATTACAGTAAGGCCCATATCCATGTTAAGCCCATAAACATTGGGAGGGGATAAGAGACATGAGTAATTTAAAAAATCTACCCGCACCGTCACCGGAGCAAGGTCTGAACCGCTATATGCAAGATATTCGGAAGTTTCCGATGCTTGAGCCGGAACAGGAATACATGCTGGCCAAACGCTGGGTTGACCACGAGGATACCGATGCTGCGCACCAGATGGTAACGTCGCACCTGCGCCTCGCGGCCAAAATCGCCATGGGATACCGTGGATACGGTTTGCCGCAAGCTGAAGTAATTTCGGAAGCCAACGTCGGCCTGATGCAGGCGGTCAAGAAGTTCGATCCCGAAAAGGGCTTCCGTCTGGCGACGTATGCGATGTGGTGGATCCGCGCGTCTATTCAGGAATATGTTCTGCGGTCTTGGTCGATGGTTAAGCTTGGCACGACATCGGCCCAAAAGAAGCTGTTTTTCAACTTGCGCAAAGCCAAAAATCGGATTGGTGCATTGGAAGAGGGCGATTTGCGTCCTGAAAACGTGGCCCGCATTGCAACCGATCTTGGTGTGACTGAAAAAGAAGTCGTGTCGATGAACCGCCGCCTATCTGGTGGTGATGCATCGCTGAATGCGATCGTTGGATCTGATGGTGATAGTGCCACCCAGTGGCAGGATTGGCTTGAAGACGAAAGCGTCAATACCGCCCAAGACTATGAGGCATCAGATGAGATGACCGCGCGTCGCGAGCTGTTGGCGGAATCGATGGATGTGCTGAATGACCGTGAAAAGGACATTTTGATGCAGCGGCGCTTGGCCGAAGAAACGATCACGCTTGAAGATTTGAGCAAGCAGTACAGTGTCAGCCGCGAACGCATTCGTCAGATTGAAGTGCGTGCGTTTGAAAAACTGCAAGCACGTATGCAAGAGTTGGCGCGCAAGCGTGGAATGTTAGCGGACGCGTAAAACGGTCGTGTATCTGGAAATATGAAGGGCTCTGCATCTGTGGGGCCCTTTTTGATTGGATGTGAAAGTGGTTACTGATTTGCGACCGGATGGCGTAACACCCGATTGCATGTCTGAATGTTTGCGCTAGCATCTGTGAGATATTCTTTGGAGGGATCAACATGCGTTGGGGAATACTAGGGGCGTCGCGATTTGCGGCGAAACATATGGCGCCTGCCATTCACAGCGCACAGGGTGCGCAGCTTGTGGCGTTGGCGACGTCTGCCCCTGCGAAGGCCGCGCCGTTTGCGGCCATTGCGCCGGACTTGCAGGTTTTTGATAGCTATGATGCCTTACTGGCAGACCCCGCGATCGATGCCGTCTACATTCCGTTGCCGAACCATTTGCATGTTCCATGGACCCTAAAGGCGTTGGCTGCGGGCAAGCACGTGTTGTGCGAAAAGCCGATTACCCTGCAAGCGTCAGAATTTGAGGTGTTAGAAACCGCTGCCGCCGACGCGGGTCGACTGTGTGCAGAGGCCTATATGATCGTGCATCATCCGCAGTTCATCCGTGCCCGCGAGCTGGTGCAGGGTGGTGCGATTGGTCGTTTGCGCCATGTCGATTGCGTGTTCAGTTTTAACAATGCCGAAGCCGTGGGCGACATTCGCAATCGACCCGAAACAGGTGGCGGTGGTCTACGCGATATCGGCGTTTATGCGTTTGGCGCGGCGCGGTTTGTCAGTGGGCAAGAGCCTGTCAGCATCCCCTATGCCAACCTAACGTTTGAAAACGATGTTGATGTTTTTGCCCATGTTGCGGCTGAATTTCCGGACTTTACCTATGGCGCTGTGGTGTCGATCCGCATGCAGCCGCGCCAGTCTATAACGTTTCACGGGGACACAGGGTTCTTGACGCTGACCTGTCCGTTTAATGCAAATGTGCATGACGTTGCCGAATTGGTGTTGGAAAACGACGGCCAGCGGATCGTGACGGAACGGTGGCCCGCCGTGAACCAATACGTGCTTCAGGTCGAGAATTTTGAGGCGTCCGCTGCCAAAGGTGCAGCTTACCCTTGCCCGCTGTCGTTCTCTGGGGGCACACAAGAGATGATGGATATGGTATTTACCGCAGGAAAACGCACATGACTGACCCCGAGACCCACAGCGATTACGAAAGCCTTTGGATGCGCCTGATCAGCATGATCAT
>Ga0115003_10001130_pt1 | contig 23625 bp, 18 predicted proteins | sample ArcticOcean_MG_C_7_FD_88736 | JGI IMG/M metagenome (GOLD analysis project Ga0115003, IMG submission 88736) | Marine microbial communities from western Arctic Ocean - ArcticOcean_MG_CB11_88 | ecosystem: Environmental > Aquatic > Marine > Oceanic | place: Arctic Ocean: Canada Basin | collected... | reverse complement strand
TGCACTCGCCGACGTCGTTCATCGTTACGATTCGAAAATTGCAATTCAACTCGCCCACCACGGCAAAGTTGCACGTCTCGATGTGCAACAGGGTCGTGAGCTGTTGATGCCCTCTCAGCCACGGCCGCAACCCCAATCGACGGAACCCTTGAGCCTGAGTCCCGAAGAAATTGGATTGATGGCGAAAGCCGCGGGCGGCAAAAAACCTGTCATCCATGAGGCGACCCCGCTCGATCTGGAACAACTTGCCGAAGACTTTGCGGATGCCGCGCTGCGGGCGAAGCGAGCGGGCATTGACGCCGTGGAAATTCACGGCGCGCATGGCTACATCTTTTCCGAGTTTCACTCCCCTGCTTGGAACTTCCGTGAGGACGAATATGGCGGCAGCGTTGAGAATCGCTCGCGCCTGTTGTGCAACGTGATCCGAGCATGCCGAGAGAAAGTAGGCCCAGACTTTCCGTTGTGGGCACGCATCGATGCGGTTGAGTTCGACGTGCCTGACGGAATCACCATCGAAGACGCAGCCCGCCGGGCGGAGCTTCTCGAAGATGCAGGCGTCGACGCGGTGCACGTCAGCGCGTATGCAAACCCGCTCGGCCCTGGTTTTACCAAGGCGCCGATCGTGCATAACATGGCGGGCTTCGTGGACTTCGCTGCCAAGATCAAAGAGCACGTATCGGTTCCGGTGATCACCGCCGGGCGCATCGAGCCCGACGAAGGCAATCGCATCATTGGAGAAGGCAAAGTCGACATCATTTCGATGGGGCGCAAGCTCTTGGCCGATCCAGACTTGCCGAAAAAACTGGCCGAAGGTCGCCAGAACGAAATTCGACCCTGCATCTACTGCTACATCTGTGTCGCGCAGCCCTTCTTTGATCGGAAGGTGCGATGCGCCGTGAATCCGGCCGCAGCAAATGAGATCGAATACGCGGATTTATTGCGGTCAAAGACGGCAAACGCCAAGCGCGTGTTGGTTGTCGGAGGAGGTCCCTCTGGACTCGAAGCGGCCAGTATCGCTGCGATGCGGGGACACGAGGTCATTTTGTGCGAAAAGAGTGCGAGCCTGGGGGGGACCCTTCGCTTTGCCGCCCTTGCCTACGAGCCCAACGAAAACTTGCTCAACTATCTCGAGACGCGGATCGGGAAGCTTCCGGTCGATATCAGATTGCAAACTGAAGTCACCTCGGAGTTCATCAAAGAACTGGCTCCCGACGTCGTGCTTGCTGCGGTCGGTCCGCGGCGCGAAAAGTCAAAGATCCCCGGTGCAGACCGCGATCATGTTTTCGACGGCGACACCCTGCGTGATTTGTTGACCGGCGAAGGTGCAACGGAGGCGGAGGCACAACTCTCGCTCACGGCGCGGCTCGCCGTGCGCGCTGGGCGCATTACCGGCGTCACGAACAGCCCGTCGAAGCTTCGTCAAGCGTCGAAGGCCTACATGCCAATGGGCAAACGAATCGCCGTCATCGGGGGTGGGCTCGTCGGCGCCGAACTTGCCGAGTTTATGGCGGAACGTGGTCGCGAGGTTCATGTCTTCGAAGAAGGGGCGGTGCTTGCGCTCGAGATGGCGCATCCACGGCGTTGGCGTGTGTTGCACGATCTTCGTGAGGCCGGCGTTTCCTTGTACCCCGAAACCCGGGTCCTCGAAATTAAGGACAAGACGATTCGCTTTGAGCCTACGTCGCAAGACAAACCTGCCCAGGAGATTGAGATCGATGGCGTGGTAATCGCGACGGGACTCATTGCGAACTCGGAAACTGTCGAGGTTCTGCGCGAAGCCGGGCTGCCGATTGTCGTGATCGGCGATGCCGGAGGTGTCGGCTACCTGGACGGTGCGATCGAAGACGGGTTCAAGGCTGCAATCGCCCTGAACTGAGGTCGAGATTCGTCGGGGTTTTACCGTCGAGGAACATCTGAGGTCAGTCGCAGCTCTCGCTTTTCCTATTCGCGTTTTCCGGGGTCAACAACATTACGACGCGCTCGTGCGGCGCAGCGAATCGGCGAGTTCCGTGAAAAGCTGGCGTTCCGTTGCCGCTACGGTGTTGATGTGCTGCGCGGCCTCGTCAAATAATGCTGGCAATGGCCCCTCTTCTGCCACGCGATACAAGCATGTGCTGGCTGCGGTCCAGCTGTTTGCGGCCTTCCGTGCCAAGTCCCCGGCGTGAGAAGGCGCCAACTTCGGATCGAGTTCGTGTGCCCAGTCGAGGAACCCAGCGTACAGGCGCCGGAAGTTTCCACCGCCGTTTCCGAACTTCTCGATGCAGGCGGCGTTGAACCCCGCAACCCCGAGAACGTCGTCCCGTTTGGCCCAGCCCGGGAGCTGGCGCGCGAAGTGCTCGATCCCTTTGACGCCGGATACAATTTGAACGTCCGCACTGGCGAAGGGGCTGTCGCCACTCGGCTCCGGCGCGCTCCCCAGCATGTTCTTTACGGTGCAATCAATTGCTACCGCAGTGGCATCTACCAGCGAGCGTCCGACCTCGGTTCCGTGAAAACGTCCCCATAGATTGTTCGTCGACAGCGCCATTGGCGGGTTCCGGCTCATTCGCAAAGCGCCGTACGAGCAGGCTTCGGGTTCGGGTCTAATGCGATCGGCAATGAAGACCTTTTCGATCTCGTCATCGAAACCGACGAGAACAAAACGGTGCCCCGGGAAGTGAACCTTGAACTCGCGATAGTCTAGGTAGAGGATGTCGCCACTCAGCATTGTGGGACGTCCAGCCAGCACTTCTTCCCGCGCGACTTGCCACGCGTTGTCGTCGTCTTCTTCCGTCTGTTCGCGGTAATCGACCTGGAGGTTTAGGCCCAGATCGGCTTCCAGGCTCAGCGTACGTCCGAAGACCGACACACCACTCTCCATACCGGGCGATTCCATGTAGACACAGGCGATCCCGCTCCCCAAACCGAAGACCGCTGCTTCGGGCAGCTCTAGGTTGCAATAGTGCTTGAGGAGTCCTCTCATCGCGACGCTTCCGCAATGATCACCGGGAAAGCTGGTGTAGTTCTCGATCAATGTCTTCATGCTGTTCTCCTCAGGTGCGTGTCTAGGGAATCCCTCCCCACCGGATCGTACTCAGCCTTCGATCGGACCGATCAGCGTCTCTGCCAACAGACGGCGCTGATACGAGCCGTCACCGTAGAGTGCTTGGTTGTGCATGCTGCGCTTGAAGAACAGGTGCACATCGGACTCCCAAGTGAAGCCAATGCCGCCGTGGAGTTGAACGGAGCGATCGGACATAAACGCACCCGCATCCGATGCTGCACTCTTGGCCATCCGCGAGGCCGTGGCGGCTTCGTCTGAGCCAGCGTCCACGCAACTTGCGGCGTGGTACACGAGTGAACGCGCGCGATCGATCTCCATCATGGCATTCACCAGCGGGTGCTTGACGGCTTGGAAAAAGCCAAGTTGGTGTTCGAACTGTTTGCGATTCTTTGCATATTCGACGGTCGCTTGGAGCTGCCACTCGGCGCACCCACATAGATCTGCCGACACCGTCACCAACACCGATGCCCAGGCGCGCGCCAGAGGCGATTTCGCTTCTTCACTCACGACGTCCGTTCCAGAAACTTGAACGTTGTCAAACACCACTCGTCCCTGGTCTCGGGTCAAGTCGTGGATGTGGTCACGCGCGATGGATACCCCCTGCGTATCACTTCGAACCACACATAGGATCAACTCCGAGCCTCGTTCGGCCAACGTCACGAACAATTCGGCTTTTGCGGCGTCCTGGACGAAGTAAGCGGTGCCGGACAGAACGACGCCGTCCCCGTCAGGTGCGGCGCTGACGTCGCAGGCACTCGCATCCCAACTTCCCTTGGCGTCGGTAACTGCAAGACTCGCGGTCGCGCCGTCCGCGATCTGTCCCAATGCGCTTGATGCGTTTTCGCCATCGCAGGCGGCCAGGACGTAGGTGGCGTTCAACGTCGCGACGAGCGGCGTGGGTGCGGCGTGCCCACCGAGTTCTTCCACCAGCCCCACGATTCCAGCGAGCTTGAAGCCGAGGCCCCCGTTTGCTTCTGGGACCGCAAGGCCTGTCCAGCCGAGTTCAACCATTTGCTTCCATAGGCCTTCGTCCCAACGGGTGGGCTCACCGCGTTCGTAGACGGCATCGGGGTCTTTCGCGACGAGGTCGCGCAGGGTTTGCACTGGAAGCTTTTCGTCGAGGAACTTGCGCGCGACATCGCGCAGCATTTGTTCGTCCTCTCCAAAGCCAAAGTTCTTTGCGGGAATACCTTCTGACATGCTCAACTCCTTCGCGGCAATTATGTTTCAGATCGCCGAGTCGATCGGTTTGCGAACGGGATGGAGACGCGGGGCGGCTACTTCGATTTCGCCATGCCGAGAACGCGTTCACCCAAGATGTTGCGCTGAATTTCGTTTGTCCCTGCGGCAATGGTGTTGCCGTACGAATTCATATACGAGAGCGGCCAGTGGCCTGCGTCGGGAGCCGCTTCGTCGAGCTTGTACAGTGTCGAGGCCGCGCCCGCGATGTCCACTCCCAGCCGAGCGTTGCTCTGGATCAGCTCAGTGATGGTGACCTTCCCCTGCAACGGGATCCGCATGGGGTGATCGACAAGCGCGGGGACGCGTGCGCGTTTTTGCGTCTGACGGAAGCCTTCGTTCGTGATGGCCTGTTGAACAATGCGATCGCGAATGACGGGATCGTCCGCCATCCGTTTGCCGTCTCGGTAACTCGAGCGCGAGAGATTGATGAGTTGTTCAATTGGATGAACGGTGTCTCCACCGCCACCACCGGCCCCCTCTGCGGCGCCGCGCTCAAAGGTCAACGTGGTCATCGCCACGGTCCAGCCTTTGCCGACATCGTCGAGTCGCATCGTGTCAGGGACGACCGCGTCTTCGAAGAGCACTTCGTTAAAGCCCGTCTCTCCGGTCATTTTGACCAGCGGTCGAACGGTGACACCCTCGTGACCTTCGATCGGACAAAGGAAGTACGTGAGTCCATCGTACTTATGCTCGCGGCTCGTGCGTGCGATCAAGATCATCCACTTTGCGAAGTGGCCAAGGCTGGTCCAAACCTTATGACCGTTTACCACCCATTCGTCGCCCCGCTTCTCCGCAAAGGTTTGTTGGTTCGCCATGTCAGAGCCCGCACCTGGCTCGCTGAAACCTTGGCACCAGATCTCTTCCCCGCTGAGCGCACCGGGAACGAACTTCTGTTTCTGTTCGTGTGTGCCGTGCTCCAAGATGGTGGGGACCGCCATGCTCAAGCCGATGACGTTGATCAAGAAAGGGGTTCCGGCCCGGCTCATTTCTTGGTTCGCGATGCGCTGGAAGCCTGTATTGCCTCCGCCACCGTAGTCGGTAGGAACGTCGCTGCCGACGAGGCCCGCTTCGTAACACTTGCGCTGCCAGTCTTGTAGGTAGTCCCGCTGTTCGACCGACATGACTTCGATCGCCGTAATGGGCAGACGCACCGGCGGAGGTGGCGGTGCATTGTTGGCTAGCCAGTCCCGGGCGTACTGTTGGAATTCGGCTTGATCCTGGTTGAGTTTCTTTTCGGACATGCTCGGGCTCCTGGCGGTATTGGGTGGATAGTGTCTTCGCTCGCTTGTGCAGGCAAAAAGTTCGGTGGCCCACGATAAGTCACTTATTGCCATTCAGCATCGCGACCCACGAGTTCCGGAAGTCGAATGCGGTAGGGTTTACTGCCATGAAATACGAAGCGGTGTTGTTTGATCTAGGCGGCGTGGTGCTTGGCTCCCCACTCCACGCAATTGCAGAGTACGAGCGAGAACTCAAAATTCCAAAGAATTTCATCAATCGCGTCGTTGCGACGACGTCGCCTCACGGAGGTTGGGCGAGGCTGGAACGAGGTGAACTCAACCTTGAGGAGTTCTACGTCGCGTTCGAAGCCGACTGCAAGAATGCGGGGCACGAGATCTCGGCGCGAGAGATGATGACTCGAATGAATGCTGCGACCGCACCGCGTCCGGCCATGCTGAAGGCCATTGGCAAGTTGAAGGAGGCTGGCATCAAGGTCGCAGCGGTAACGAACAATTGGATCGTCGCACCCGATGAACCCCATTCTCACGCCACTGCCGGAGGCGTCCACCGGCTGAACGAGCTGTTTGATGTCTTCATAGAAAGCAGCGTCGAGGGCCTTCGCAAACCCGACCCGAAAATCTACACGATGACGTGCGCGCGTCTGGGCGTTTCGCCGGAGGTGTGCGTTTTCCTCGACGATATTGGGAGCAACCTCAAGACCGCGCGTCAAATGGGCATCACGACCATTAAGGTCGATACGCCCGATGTCGCACTTCGAGAACTCGAAGCGTTTGTTGAGCTCGATCTGCTGGCAGATTGACACGACGCGAGCATTGAACGGAGGGCGCCACGTCGCGCGATGAGTATCATCGCCAGATGTCTACAAACGCAATTTACGTTCGTAAAATTGGTGGCCCAGAATGTCTTTCCTGGGAGCCGCAAGAAAGACGCCAACCCGGGGACGGACAGGTCCGCATTGCCGTGACCGCGGCCGGAGTCAATTTTATCGACGTCTATTTTCGCTCGGGTCAGTATCCGCGCCCCGTTCCTTTTACACTTGGCCTTGAAGGCGCGGGTGTCATCGAAGCCGTGGGGCCGAATGCCGGAGATTTCGTCGTCGGAGATCGCGTCGCCTGGTCCGGGGTTCCCGGCTCGTACGCGCAAGAGGTGAACGCGCCGGTCGGCTCGCTTGTGAAGGTCCCGGACGGCGTCGACCTCGAAGTTGCGGCGGCCTCCATGCTCCAGGGCATGACCGCTCACTACCTCTGCCGCAGTACCTATGAAGTCAAAGCCGGCGACACCGCGCTAGTCCATGCCGCTGCGGGGGGTGTGGGCTTGTTGCTGATTCAGATGTTGTGCGCCCTAGGTGCCGACGTGATCGGAACTTGTTCAACAGCTGAAAAAGAAATTCTCGCAAAAGGCGCCGGCGCGGGGCACGTGATTCGCTACGACGAATGCGACTTTGCCGAGCGCGTCAACGAAATTACGAACGGACAGAAGTGTGACGTGGTGTTCGACTCGGTCGGCCAGTCGACCTTTGAAGGCAGCCTGGCATCCCTTCGTCCTCGGGGCACGCTGGCCTTGTTCGGTCAGTCGAGTGGTGCGGTGGCACCGTTTGACCTGCAACGCCTCAATCAACTGGGTTCGCTCTACGTGACTCGCCCCTCTCTCGCTCACTATATGGCGACCCGCGAAGAGTTTAAAATGCGAGCGGGCGCGGTCTTGGAAAGTGTCGCAGGCGGCGAACTGGACGTGCGAATCGGAGATCGCTTCCCCATGGCGGACGCGGCAGAAGCACATCTCGCACTCGAAGGACGAAAGACGACTGGCAAGGTGTTGTTAATTTCGTAGTTTGACAGGTCGATTTAACAGAGCACAAAACGGACATGGAAACGGAGAAATCAACGTGACGTATCGAGTCGTACAATGGGCTACGGGAAATCTCGGCAGGGCAGCGATCGAAGGCATCGTGGCGCACCCCGAACTAGAGCTCGCGGGCGTTTGGGTTCGCAGCGCGGACAAGGTTGGAATGGACGCCGGCACCCTCGCCGGGATCGCGCCATTGAACGTGGCCGCTTCGGGAAGTATCGACGAAATCATCGCGCTCAAGCCAGACTGCGTGCTCTACTCCCCCCTCATGGCAGACGATGCCGAAGTCGTCACGCTACTCGAAGCCGGGATCCACGTGGTGACTCCGCTCAACTGGTTCTACCCGGGGAATATCGCAATCCCCCATCTGCGCGCTGCATGCGAAAAGGGAAACGCGGTTCTTCACGGAACGGGAATTCATCCGGGGGGAATGACCGAAAAGATCCCCGTGATGCTCAGCGCCTTTTCTCAGAACATTACGTATGTGAGTTCTGAAGAGTTTTCGGACTGCCGGACGTATGGCGCACCGGATGTCTTGAGTGAGCTGATGCTGTTCGGCAAGACACTCGAGCAAGCGCGTGCTTCGATGATGCCGGGCTTCATGGCGGGCGGGTTCAATCAGTCGATCGACATGATCGCCGACGCGTTGGGTTTCAAACTCGATGAAGAAAAATTCGCCCAGCACGAGATCTTCGCGGCGACCGCTCCCATTGACAGCCCGATTGGCAAGATCCAGCCGGGTTGTCTCGCGGCCCAGCGCTTCAACTTCGAAGGTCGGGTTCGTGGCGAGCCCGTGATCTCGGCGAGTGTCAATTGGTATATGGGGACGGAAGATATTGAGGAAGGCTTTTCGATCGGGGATGGCGGGGAGCGCTACGAACTCGTCATTAAAGGCGACCCGCCGGTGACAATGCAGCTCCACGGGATTCACCCTGACGCGTCATTGAGTCTCGAAGAGATCCAGAAACGGAACCCCGGCATCGTCGCGACAGCAAACCACTGCGTCAGTTCAATTCCGTACGTGTGCCAGGCGCAGCCCGGGGTCCGGCACTATCTCGACTTGCCCATGGTTGCCGGGCGCGCGCGGGGCGATCTCGCAGAATAGGCTTAGAGCCGAAGCGAGTGCCGGAATCTACTTTGGGCCATGCATGTGCCAATGCATCCATTTAGCGAAACTTCGGGATGACCTCGTTTGCGATGAGACTCATCGAAGACTTGGCTTCGTCTTGGGTCATACTCCCATATTTGGGCATCACGAGGACGTCGTGGTCGCAGTCTAAAATTTCTTTCTGTGCGTGCAATTGTTCTACGACCTGCTCAGGCGTGCCGTACAAATTCACACTCGCATACATGTCGGCCATTTTATCGAGTCCCATTGCAGTGATGGCTTCAGCCGCATTGCCGTAGTACTCGTAGCCTTTGGTTTCCTTGAAGTGCGTGCCGCCGATCTCGTAGTGGTCGACTACCGTCGAAAAATATTCCCTGACGTATTGACCACCCAGCTCCTTGGCTTTGACGGGGTCCTTGTCACAAAAGACAAGCTGCCCTGCAAACGGCGGCGGTGCCGGGGTTTCACGGAGAGAGGCCCACTTTTCTTGGTAAGGCTTGAGGGCCACTTCGCGAAAAACTTCCCACGGCTGCTGCGCGAGCACCATGAGCTGTGCGCCAATGACGGCTGCTTGACTTGCGGACTCCGGTGACACTCCAATTGCAAAAACGCGATCCTGGAAACCCCGTGTTGGACGCGGGCGAAGATCGGCCCGTGGACGGGTGAAATACTCGGTATCCGCTTCGAAATACCCTTTGTTCAGGGCATCGAGTACCAGTTGTGTGCCCTGATCAAAGCGGGGACGCGCTTCATCCATGGGAATTGCGAAGCGTTCATATTCTTTGCGGGACAAACCGCGCCCAAAGCCGAGTAGCGCCCTCCCCCCACTTTGTTGGTCCAACAGCGCCATCTTTGCGGCGATCCGATAGGGATCGTTCCACGGAACGATGACAGCCCCTGTTCCCAGCTTGATGCGGTCCGTACAGCCGGCGACCTGAGCCAACCACTGCATATTGTCGGGGCACATCGAATAGCCGAAGAAATGATGTTCGGTCGCCCAATAGCTGTCATAACCGAGCGCGTCCGAAAGCTGTGCGAGTTCGAGTTCATTTCGCATCACCTGCGTGTCGTCTTCTTGGTCGCGATAGTTCTGGAAAATTGAAAGCAGCCCAAATTGCATGAAGTTCTCCTGCCGACGTGAGATTATCCGCGTGTGCGACGAGCCTAACATTGGTTGGATGTCCGATCGACATGCTTCTCGCACAGCATTGAATCGCAGTTCGCAATTTGAAAGGGCAGCGCCGTGGGATTCTTGAATCGGGTCAAGCAAGTATTTACCCTCGATACCCGTTCACTATCGCTGTTTCGAATTTTTATCGCCTCTGTCGTACTCTATGACCTCGCGGATCGCGTGGGGGATCTAGAGGCCCACTACACCGACATGGGTGTGTTGCCTGCTCGCACCCTGATCACGTTGTATGGCGACCGGATGTATGCGTCGCTGCATGTGGTTGCCAGCGGTAGCTATGCCGCGGTTGCGCTTCTCTTTGGCGTGCATGCTCTGGCTGCGGTTGCGTTGTTGTTGGGCTTCCATACTCGTCTGGCAACCCTCGCATGTTGGTTCCTCGCGCTGAGCTTGCAGGTTCGTACTGTCGCTCTCCTGAAGATGGCAGGGGACTCGTACGTCGCCGTCGCATTGCTGTTCGCGCTCTTTCTTCCAATTGGAAGACATTGGTCGTGGGACAGTCGACAAGACGCCGAGCATCCACCCGAGGCCGCGAACGTGATCTCCTTGGCGACGGTCGCGTTCGTTGCACAGGTCTGTATTTTCTATTGGCAAACGGGGTGGATCAAGACGGGCGAAACTTGGTTCAACGGAACTGCGGTCTGGTATCTCGTCAACCTCGACATGCTCAGCAGCCCCATCGCCCCGTGGATCGCAACGCAATACTGGGCGATGGCACCGCTGACCCATGCCACCCACGCTCTCGAGCGCTTTGGACCGGTCCTGTTTCTGATCCCGTTCTACGTTCCGTTCTTTCGCAGTGTGGCCATTGTCTCTTTCACCATGCTGCATATTGGGATTGGCGCGTTCATGTATTTGGGCGCCTTCCCGGCCATGTCGATGGCGCCCCTCGTCGCTCTCGTACCGAGCAAGCTGTGGGACGCGTGGCTGCCACGCCTGATGCGACGACCTTTTTCCGTAAACGTCCAGCCGGCCTTGATGGATCGCCAGGCGAGCAAACCGGTTCGTTGGGGCACAAACTTAGCGGTGGCCATGTTGACACTTCACATTCTTTCGTTCTGCATCGCGACGCTCGGAATCGGTGGCCTTCAACCGACTTCGCTACCTGGGGCCCAACTCAAAGCGGGACGTGCACTCGGGCTCAATAATTCTTGGTCCATGATGTCACCGAACCCAGGCAATCTGAACTGGTGGTTTCTAATCGACGGAAGAACTGCTTCGAGGCACCACGTCGACCCGTTTAGTAAGAAGGAAACGACGTGGGATCGGCCCGAGAACAACGTGGACTCCCTGCGCAGCTGGCGGTGGCGCCTCACGCTACTGGGCTTGCTCACGTTGCCCGAAGGCAGTCCCCGGCGCGCGATTCTGCAAGGCGCTCTAGGCGACTACTTCTGTCGTCAATGGAACAGTGAGCATGCCCCTGAAGATCGACTGATCAGCGGGCGCTACGCCCGGGTTGTCGAACCCATCGGCCCGACCAAACGCATGCCTACCTTCCGAGAGTGGATTGGCGAATTCACTTGTCCAACGAAGCTCGCTCCCGTGAACGACTAGACATCTCGGTCTCGGTCTCGGTCTCGGACTTTGGCTTTGCACACGCCATCTTGAAGTTCCAGAAGGTGGCGAAGTCGCGGGTCATCCTCTTTTTGACAGCACGCGAATCTTTTTTTCTACGATCGTCGCGATATTGCACAGTACTTTTCGAGCCCTATGAACTCGGATCATGCAGCGCTAGCTTCGCGCATTCGAGCGATAGACCCGTGGCAGACGGAACACGGACGACAACACCAACACAAAGCGAGGCGCGAAGATGACGACCGGCCAATGTCTATGCGGTGATGTGAAGTATGCGATCGAGGGCAAAATCTCTTCGATCTGGCTTTGTCACTGCAGCAAATGTCGGCGCGGTACCGGCTCCGCATTTCACGCGAGCGCAATTTGCGGCGCCGACAAATTCGAATGGTTGTCAGGCGAAGACGGCATCCGAGAGTTTGAAAGCACACCGACTTACGTCACACGCTTTTGCGGACGCTGTGGCTCACCGGTCCCACAGCAGTTGCGTGGGACCGAACTTGTTTTTCTGCACGCGGGTGCTCTAGACGAACCGATCGGACGCGGCGTCGACCATCACATTTTTACGGGGTCGAAAGCGTCTTGGTACGAAATTACCGACGACCATGTCCAGTACGACGAACACAAATCGCCCCCGACGTAGCGAAAGTGTCTGCTCCGGCGCCGCCTCGTTTGCCAAGACGTTTGGTGCCTAAGCCTTCGCGCCAGCCCCCGCCGCGGCGATGCGATCTCGCACGTTGGTAAGGCGGGCCCGTTTCGCACGTTCTTCGTCTTTGGACCGCTTCGGGGCAACATCACCCGGCAGCGGTGCGAGACCAAAGTCGGTGTAGACCACTTTGCGCGGCTGCTTCGTAGGACGGTGTGCCCGATGCAAGGTGTCGCTGCAGTGCACCGTGAGATCTCCGGTACGGGTTTCGAGTTTTATAGGAGCGAGGTCGAAGCTCTGCGCCAAGCCGGCGAGCGGCATATTGGCCCGATGCGACCCGGGCACGACACCGAGCGCCCCACTTTCGACGTCGGCCCCGGTAACGGAAATCCCCACGGTCAGCGCGTTGCAGTAGTAGGAGTGCATTCCCTGACCGCAGTCCTTGTGCCATGGCAGGTCGGAAAGACCGGTCTGGATGTCGAGGGGTTTGACGAGACCTTCTGCCCCCATTTTCGTGCCGTTGTGGCAATCGCCCGTTAATGAAGCGAGCCACTGGAGTCGGTCGTCATACAAGAGCTCACGCAAAGCGGCCGACTTCTCATGGAACCAAAGCACCCGCACTGCGAGTTGTTCTTCGGTTGAAGTTCCCGCCCACCACGACGCCCCGTCGTCTGGCGTGGCTTCGGCAATGGCTGCGTCGAGATCGCGAGCGACTTCATCCATCTCAGGCGCACTGAAGATGTTCTCGATATGGAGAAACCCCGCCTCGCTGAGAAAATGGGAGATCTCCTCGCGGTCGTCGTCGAGGGAGAAACTTCGAGTCAGGTCGAGAGGGTTTCCCTCACGATCACGCAGTGCAATCGCGCTGGCTTCATGTACGGGACGACCATCGAGGAGCGCACGAAATACCGGTTCCCACCCGATCCATTCATCGAACTCGCCTTGGGTCACCTCCACCTTGGACGTCATCGCCAACCCCATCGTGGTTTGGCGATCTTGAACAAGGTTCGAGAGCCCTTCCTCGCTCAGCTTGACGTGCAGGCCTTCGGAGGAAGCTGCGTCGATGAGCTCGAGCGCATCACCGTGAGCAGCGAGAGTGATGGCTCTGGCGCCGCAGCGGATCGAAATCGGTGAAAGCGCTTTGTAGTTGAGCCCGCGACAAGCAAGCTGCGCGTTGTACCCGAGCGCCTCGGGCAAAAGCAGGTCGAACACTTCATCTACCGGGATGTCGCGGGTTTCTCGGTACAGGCGCGTGCGGTTGTCGATGGACATCATGATCTCATCCGAAAGGTTGATGGTGAAGTATAGGCGACCCGTTTCCCCGCCCTAGTCCAATGGCTGGCCCAACTCAAACTAAACGCATCTGACATGCCAATTTATTGAAACCAGCTCTTGAATGTGTTCGAAGACCCCGCAAACTACGGGACCTGTCGTGCCTGACGCGGAGCCTCAGTGCTTGCGGTCGTCGCCCAGAGCGCGGTCACAGCGACCCTGAAAACCAACAAACCCAATACCGAGGTACGAACTGATGGATCTGAATCTTTCCCCTGATGCCCTCAAGTTTCGAGACGAGCTTCGAGCTTGGCTCGACGTGAACCTCGAGCGTTCGTACACCGAAGAAGTCCTCGCCCCCAACGCCGACGAAGACTCACTCGTCGAAGTGCGACGCCAGTTCCAAAAGAAGCTCAACGACGCCGGCTACCTCGGCATGGGCTGGCCGACACAATGGGGAGGCCGCGGCGCAACCCAGGTGGAAGAAGCCATCTTGCGGGCCGAACTTGCGGCAGTCGATGCGCCGCAGAGTCCGAACGCCTTAGGGATCGGCCTGTGTGCTCCGGCATTGATTCACCACGGTACCGAGGAGCAGCGCAACCGCTTCTTGCCCAAGATGCTCAGCTGTGACGAGATCTGGTGTCAAGGTTTTAGCGAGCCCGGCGCAGGCTCGGACCTCGCGGGCATCCGCACGAAGGCCGAACCCGATGGCGACGACTACCGCATCACTGGCCAAAAAGTTTGGACGACCCTTGGGCCCTGGTCGAACTGGATCTTTGTCCTTGCACGAACAGACATGGACGACCGCCACGGCGGGATCACCTTCTTCTTGATGCCGATCGATCAGCCGGGGGTTGAAATGCGCGCCCTGAAGCAGATCAGCGGGGAGTCCGAGTTCGGCGAAGTTTTCTTCGACAACGCTCTCGCGAAGCGCGAACACATCGTGGGCAAGATCGGCGAGGGATGGCGTATCGCCATGACGGTGCTTGGTTTCGAACGCGGGGGCAGCACCCTGCTTCCGTCGGCTGAGTTTGGTCATCAGCTCGACTGCTTGGTTGATGCCGTTCGCACCAACGGTGATCTCGAGCGCCCGGATGTGCGCGAGAAACTTGGAAACTTGATCGTCGAAAACGAAGTCCTGCGTGCCAACGGTATGCGGACGCTCGCGAACGTCGCCCAAGACTTGCCACCGGGACCGGAGTCGTCGATCGACAAGATCTTCTGGTCTGAATTTCACCAACGCATGACCGACACCGCGGTCGAGTTGATGGGACCGCAGGGACTACTTGCCCTGCGCTCACCGGGCGCTCGCACCGACGTTCACTGGATGCGGGAATTTTTGTGGGCGCGCGCCGGGACGATTTATTCCGGGTCGTCGGAGATCCAGCGCAACATTATCGCCAAGCGCGTTCTTCAGATGCCGACGAAGTAGCGGCTGCGCCCTCGCGCACTGCATCGCTCGTCACAAACACACGCATGAACGGCACACGCGCGTTCAACGAAACTGCAAAAGAGAAAACATCATGAAGTTTGATCTCAACGAAGACCAGGGACTGCTCAAGACCTCGACCCGCGAATTGCTCGAAAGCGAATCCCCCATCACCGAATCGCGCGTTGTGATGGAAGACAATCCGGATGGCTTCTCTAAAAAGCTCCACCAACAGCTTGGCGAGTTGGGCTACCTCGGTATCGTGCAGAGCGAAGAGGGTGGAGGCATGGGGGCGATCGCCTTTGCGGCCGTGCTCTCAGAAATGGGACGCGTCGCATTCCCCGGTCCGTACCTCGACCAAGCCCTCGCGATTCGCGCGCTCGAAGCGGCGGGCGCAACCCGTTGGAATGAAGCGGCGGCCTCTGGCGAGAAAGTGGTCGTGATCGCGCGCAGTGAAAACCCCACCAACTCTGACGACGACAGCGTTAGTTGTCAGTTTGCGGACGGCAAGGTGACCGGCACCAAGGTCTTCGTCCCGTTTGGCGCACAGGCCGACGCATTGTTGGTGACCACCGCACAGGGGCTTGCCTTGGTGCAGCGACCGGGCAGCGGTTGGAACGCGACCCCGCTTTCAACCCTCGACCACAGCCAGCGCTTCTGCAATATCGAGTTCAACGACGCCGCGGAACTGGTTGCCGATACCGGCGAGGCGACCATCATTCTCGAAGAGGCCGCGCAACTAGGTAGCCTCGGTGCCGCCGCGCTCATGCTCGGATGCATGGAGAGCGCCCTCGAATCGAGCATCAAGTACACGAGTGAGCGCATCGCCTTTGGCGTGCCGATCGGTTCCTTTCAGGGGCTTCAACATCGCGCCGCGGACATGCTCATCAAGACGGAGAGCACTCGGTCTGCGGTCTTCCGGGCAGCATGGGCGGTGGAAAATGGCGAAGCGGATGCCGGCTATCTCGTGTCGGTCGCAAAGTCTTGGGCCGGACCCTCGGGCCGCTTTGTTTGTGGCCAGTCGATTCAGCTTCACGGCGGCGTTGGCTACACGTGGGAATATGACTGCCACCTATGGTTCAAGCGGATCAAGACTCTCGAGCAGTTCCATGGCTCGACCCGCGCGCACACCGAGAACGCCCTGGCGCGTTCGCCCCACCTCTAGCAGTTTCGCCTTCGCCAACCTTCAAGCGTTACTTGAACGTTTGAACCAGAAGTACACCGGGATGCCAATGAGTGCTGTGCCGAGCCCCATCGCGGCCTCGGTCGGTTGGCGCTCTACCATGAACCACGCGCCCCAGAGTGTGAAGAGGATGAAGGTGAGCGGCACGACGGGGTAGCCCCAAACGGGCACCTGCTCGGCACCTTCGCGGTGGCGCTGCACCATGAGGCCAAATACGGTTACCGCGGCTGAAAGCCCGAGTGTGAACCCGATATAGCTGAACAGCGCTGCCAAGCCGCTGATCCAGACCACGACGATCGCCGCGCCAGCTTGCAGAGCAATTGCGCGCACCGGTGTTTCGGCGTCGGACCGGAAGGCCTGTGGGAAGAGTCCGTCTTCGGCCATCTTTGCGTAGACACGTGGGCCGGCCATCACCATCGACCAGATAGACGTGAACAGTGCGAGCCCCACCAACAGCGAAACACCGAGTTCGAGGGACTTGCCGCCAATCGCCCGCGCCGCGATCGCGCCGACTTCTGCTTTGCCCGCGAGGTCTTCAATGGGTACGGAGTACAAGAACACGGCGTTAAGGCCCATGTAAAGGACCATCACGGTACCGGTGCCGAGAAGCAGCGCGCGCGGCAAGCTCCGTTCGGGGTCGCGCACCTCGCCCGCGATATAGACCGCAGCGTTCCAGCCCGAATACGAAAACGAAATCCAAACCAACGTCACGGCAAACGCGCCCCATGCGAAGTCGACCGGGGCATCGTTCGTCTTCGGCAACTCGGGAAGCGAAGACATGCCGAACGCGATGAAGCCGAAGATCAAGACGAGCTTCAGGGCGACGGCGGCATTCTGAAGCCAGACTCCTTCTCGGAATCGCAGTGCGTGAATGACGCCAGCAAAGGCGATCGCACCGGTGCCGATCCATTCGGGGCGAAAGTCGAACCCGAACGTGTATCCGAGGTACGCCTGTAGTCCGAGGGCCGCAGCTGCAATCGGTGCGGTGAACCCTGCGAGGAGCGAAACCCATCCAGCAAGAAAGCCCGCGAGCGGATGAAACATGCGCGATAGAAAGAGGTACTCGCCGCCTGACTCAGGAAAGCGTCGGGCGAGTGCGCCGTACGACAACGCACCACAAAGGGCGACCAGGCCACCGATTAACCAGGCATAGAGGACATACTCACGAGATCCGAGGTCGGAGAGCGCAAAGCCCGACGTGGAAAAGACGCCTGCCCCCACCATGTTGGCGACTACGAGTGCGCTTGCACTCGGAACGCCGAGTCGGCGTGATGATTCTGCTTGGGTCACTCAAGATGCTCCACTCAGTGAATGTTGATCGAGACGCGTGATGTTAGTGGCTTGTACGGCACTGTGCGCCGGCTGGTTTCTGCGCGTCGTGTGATTGGGTGCGATAGTTGCTTCGTATCCGGGCGCAGTGCATGCGCAACAATCGATTCCACTGCCGCTGGGCCCGGGCGAAAATTGCAGAAGCGTGACGCGAGTCCGCCCCGGACTGAAGCGGGCGCCGGCGCTTCGGAATTCCTGCGATGGGCCGAGCGCATGGGGCCGGTCCGAATCGTATGGTCTTTCGAACGGCTCTCGGCATTCAGACTTCAGGGGCATTGGGGTTCCGCGTCCGCAAGCACTCCCAGCTCAACGAGAAGTTCGACCGCTCAGGCAGAACCGATGAGGACCAACTCACGCAACTCTTTACCGGGCCCCCCGACACGCGCTGCTTGCTCACGTATGCCGATCGGGTGGGCTAAGAAGAGCCGTCAGATGGGGTCGGAATGACACGCGTCGACGGAACTTCCCTCAACCTACCCGTCTTAAAGTGCATGCGAGGTGAGCGTTGGTTACAAAGCGGGACTGAGCCTGCCGAGTCCGCTAGGTGCGTCCGGTCGAATTGCACTCCTGGCAAAATCCAGGCCGATCTTTGATGCGGCTAGTCGGTGAACTGATGAATGACCTCTACAAGCCGGATCCACCCTCCCCGTATTCGCAAGGCAAAATCGTTGCAAAAGTCCCAAACCACGCTTAGAAGCAGCGAGCCATTCGAGCACCACTTCTACCGAGCGCCCCTTCACGATGATCAATGATTGGATTTCGTGCTTGCAGCTTGTCACAATTGAGAGAGCAATTGAGTATGCATGAAACTTCCCGGGGGTAAACCCGTCCAATCCTTTCAGAGAGGTGATGATGTAATGCGTTTGCCCCTCACGATTGAATGCGAATGTTCGACGCGACACCCGCACGGCCGCGGACGAGTTATCGAGGTATCCACCCTGCAACAACCATAGCTTGCCTGTGGAACCTTGAAGCCACCCCGTCTATGCTGCCGACGTTGAATTTTCGACATGTCGGGTATTGATTGAATAGTAGAATGAGTCTCGTTCAGACGAGAGCAGACTCATCAGGGAGTGTTTCGTTGTTGCGCAGGCCTTCGAATTGGGTGGTGTTAGTGGCTTTGTTGGCTTTCGCGAGTCCCTCGTATGCCGAAAATACCGCGACTGAGGTCGCGACTGAAGCAGCCGATCCCGCTGCCGAGGAGATGGCTGAAGTCAGCGAAGGTGCGACGGAACAAGTCGCCGAGGCGACCGCCGAAGTCGTCGAGTCGACAGACGGTGCAGCGGAAGCCGCGGGAGTCGACGCGTCGGAAGTCGCTGTCGCAACTGCCGCAGGCTTGGAAGCTGGGGCGGCCGCCCTTGCCAGTGAAGCGGCTGATGAAGGCACCGAGGCTGTTGACGCGGCCGAGGGTGAAAAGGGAGAAGCAAGCGACGCCGAAGCGGGGGGCGTAGTTGCAGAGGAAGTCGTAGAAGGCGCCGAGGACGACGCGCAAGACGTTTACGAAGACGACTATGCAGACGCGTACCCGGACGAATACGCGATTGTCGAGTTTACCAACGAAGACTACGTGCTCGCGGACAGCTGGGTCCCGTCCATCGTGTTCTCGGTCGTGGTGCACGAAGAAGACACAGAGGTCGAAGTCGACAGCCGCCCGCTCGAATTCTCGTTCGACCGTAAAGAGGTTCGGACTTTGGCCTCGCTCCGGTTTGGCGGCGAGTTAATGACGCCCACCTTCGACAAGGTTCCGATCAAGCCCCGGTTCTTTGTAAGTGGGGGCGTTCTCTGGTCGACTCCCGGCAATGGCCTTTCGCACTCCAACCACGACACGACTACGGTCGATGACTACCGTGATATTAACCTTCCTAAACTGATCCGGACTTTTGACAGGTCAGAATTCAGTTCGCCCGGCCTAGATCGAAACCTCACCGATTTCGAGGGGCGCGGAACTTACGTACAAGGACGCCAGCTCCATAATTCTTGGTATGCCGGCTTGGGAGGAGTTCTGACCCTTCCGCGCAATGGTTTTACAATTCGAGTTCGGCCGAGCCTCGAGTACATTGGCGAAGAATTCCAGATCCAGGGACAGTACTCCCTACTTTCGGACGTCGATCCCGATCGGCCGCGTTTCCTGGTTCACGAAATTGACCTCAGTGACAAGGAGATCCAGCACAGTATCGGTCCGGGCCTTGAGCTTGAGTTCGTGAATCACATCGACGGTAATTTTACCCTCTCGTTCTTTACGCAAACGCGTTTCATGTGGATCGTTGGCGACAACGAAATGCGTTTGAAAGGTCAAGACAGCCAAGGAGAAGACGCTGCGTTTCGGTTCAAGCGCAGTCGCTTCAACTTTCGCGGCGGCATCGGCTTCCGTCTCGGCTTCCGCAATACGGCGTTCAAGTTAGGCCTGTTCGACGACTGAGTTCGCGTTCGTGGGCGATTCCGCGGCGCAAATTTGGACGCATTCGAAATGCGGGATCCTCGACTCTTGAACGCGGAACCTTCGGCAGACACCGAGAGCGAATCTCGAACGACATGGTGGCGGTCGCTTGCGTTCGTCGTCGCCCTCGCGTTTGCCGTTCGCGTCATTCACGCTTGGCTGACCCTTTCCACTCATTCGCTCGCCGATTTGCTGATCCTCGATTCGCGTGTCTATGACGAGATCGCGAACGCGATGTTGCAAAATGGGTTCATGGGAGGCGACCAGGTCTTCAGCACTGCGCCTCTCTACCCCTGGGTGGTTTCTTGTGTACGGGCATTCGTAGCGCCCGGCCAAGGCACACTGATCGCAGTGCAACAAGCCATGGCGCTCGCAAGCGTTGTGCTTGTCGGCGTGATCGCACGCATGACGTTCGGAGTGCGCGCTGCCACGCCCGCGGCAGCCTTGTTCGCATTTTATGGTGCGGGAGCGATGCTCGAAACCAAGTTAATGCCGTCAACGTTCGGTGTTCTCTGTGCGTTGTTGAGTCTCACCGGTTTGCTCGATGCCGCTCGACGTCGAACGTTCGCCTCCACTCTTTGCTTGTCTTTTCTTTCTGGACTCGCCGTGGGGGCAACGTGTTTGGTTCGCCTCAACACCATTCTCTTCGTTCCGCTCGCCGCGCTTTGGCTTTTGGGGTTCGCGTTAAAATCGCAAGGTGGCGACGAACCTGATCTCAAGCGTGGCGCTGGCTCTGTCATCGTATTCGCGCTCGGTGTCTTTCTGGTATTGGCGCCGCCCATTGTGCGCAACTCGATGATCGAGGGAGAGTTTGCCTCCGTCACTGCACACGGTGGAATGACGCTCTATCAGAGCAACAACGAAGCCGCGACTGGAATCTACTCCGCGATTCCTGGGGCCGTGGGCAACCCCGCCAAACTCAGCGCGGGACTCCGAGTCATCGCGGAGCGCGAGGCGGGACACAGCCTCACGATGTCGGAGGTCGACGACCTCTGGCGCGCCCGCGCTTTTGAGTTCTGGCTCGACGACCCTGTGCGCGCTGCAACGTTGATCGCTGCAAAACTGCGCTTTTGGTTGGGCGACGACGAGATCTCCACCGAATATGTGCTGGCGACCGAGCGCAGCTTGACGCCTAGTTTGTGGCTCATGCCCGTCCCATTTGCAGTGATCCTGGCGCTCGCTGTCCTTGGCATTCAAGGGGCAGTGCGACGCCCGCACATCTCGCCGGGCGTCTGGCTACTGCTCGGGTTTGTCGCGACGAACGTGGCCAGTACTGCAATCTTCTACTTTTCGTCGCGTTACCGCCTGCCTGCGGTTCCGATGCTGTGCGGCTTTGCGGGTCTTGGTGTTGTTCAAATCATTGACGCGGTGTCGCGATCAAATGACGACGCAACAGATTCGAGTCAAATTTTCGCAATGTTGGCCGCGCTTGGGGTCGGTCTGTTTTCGCTATACTCATTCACCGATGACTATGAGCGGTACGCGGCCAAGCAATGGTTCACCTATGGATTGATCCACGATGAGCGCCAGGAGCACGATCTGGCCTTGGCGTCGTACCAGCATGCGATCGTTCGACTGGGCGACCAATGGCACGTCCACTACGCTCTGGGGCGCGCCTATGGAAGACAAGGGCAAGCCACACTCGCCATCCAACACTATGAACGCGCCCTGAAGCTTCGGCCTCAATCCCGCGATGTTCGTCGTGGCCTCGAACAGGAACGGGGAAAAGTGAGCGAACAAAAACCATGACGCCGCCCCCTGCCTCCCACGAAGAGAATGTGTCAGCGATCAGCACCGTATGCCCGGTTTGAGGTGGCGCTGATCACGGGGTCGATCTCGCGGGAGTCGACGCGTGTTTTTCCGCAGTGCCCAGGCGCCGCTAGGAGTCTGCCTTCCGCGAAAAGTACCAGTCGAGGGCTTCGCCCTGAAATGTCCCCGACGGCCAGTGACGTCCGCCCTCGTCCACAGAGAACTCGACGGGATACCCGGCCTTCGTCAAGTTTTCTTTCATTGGGAGCGCGATGCGCTCAAAGGGAAAGAGCTCGTCGTGGGTTCCGTACTCGAGGTAGATGCTCGGCTTTGGATCGTCAGGGGTCGCGGCAGAGGGGTCGAGCATGACAAAACCAGCGGCCCAGCACAGGACCGCTTCGAACAGACGCGGGTTCGAGATCGCCAGAGACAATGCGTAACTGGCGCCGTCTGAATATCCAATCAGAACCTGACGATTGGCATCGATTGGATACCGGCGGTAGATCAAGTCGTACGCGTACGCGAGAAAACGGATGTCGGTCGCCTCTCCTCCCACGATCAAGTCCCAGGTCGGATCGACTGAGCGCGGGATCAAGAAGAACGCCTCTCGCTCATCGGGTTGTCCTTGACATGCCTTGGTGAGCATCTTGTCCTGACGCCCGGCGCCGTGAAGCACGGTGAAGAGCGGATACGTTCTTCCGGGTTCGAGCGTCGAGGGCGTCAGCAGGACGGCACTACCCGCGCCCTGCTGAATGCGTACCTCGCCAAGCGGGGACGGCGTTTCAATGTCCTCGGGCGGCCTATGAACGACGGGGATCACGAGCGATTCCATTGCGAGAGTGTACCCGAAACAATTTCGGTCGACGCTTACAATGAGTTGGCTTGATCCAACATCGCTTGCGCGTCGTAGGGAAGGATTTTCGCTGGCGTGAAGCAGAGCACGAGGTTCTCCGGAGTGTTCATCGACTGCGCCATGAACTGCGCGCCCTTTTCGCTGTCCGGCAGGACCGCCCGGGCAAAGGCAGGGAAGAACTTGTCCCGAGTTTGTTCGTCGTCGGTGATATCGCATGTGCCCTGCATCGACACGCATCGACTATGTCCAACCGGGCCGCCCTTTCCCGAAATGACCAACACGGCACGGGGATCGCGAGCGAGCGCCCTCACCCTGGCCGAAACGTCGAGCGCCGTGAGATAAATTTTCTCATCCATTGCGACGAAGCTCACTGTGGTCGCTGCGGGAGCACCGTCCTGCATTAGCCAGCAGAGCGTGCACTCATTCTGTTCGTGTAGAAGCCTGCGAGTGAGTTCGTTCATTGCGACGCTGGGGATTGTGTGGGCGCGGATGGCGTCCCGAAGAAGTCGACCAGTGCGGCGGAAACTTGTTCTGGTTCACTGTAGGTAATGGCGTGGCTCCCGCCTTCGATACTGAAAAACTTCGCCTGTGGCGCGACCTCCGCAATCAAGTCAGCGTTCGTGGGGGGGACCACTGCATCACCATCGCCCCAGATCGCAAGTACGGGGATGTTTGTTTCGCCAACGCGCTGATACTCCTCTTCCATTTCGCCCATCGGAAAGTTTCGCATGGTCGACAGCAACGACCGGAGATAGCCTTCGAAGCGCATTTGCACCTCGTATTTCTTTGTAATGTCGGGGACTGCCCGGCCTTGGTTTTCTGGTGTCGACATGATCTCGAGCAAAATGCCTCGTCCCAAAACCGCCATTAACCAATCGCCGAGGATCGGGGCCGAGAGCCACGGCTCCACTGCGCCTGAATTGACGGGGAAACCCGCGGGCGCGATCAAACCAAGTCGCCGCACCTTTTCAGGGTGACGTGCAGTGAAGTACGTCGCGATTGCGCCCCCCATCGAGTAGCCGACCAGATTGACGGGTTCGTTGATGTTCTGAGATTCTAGGAGCTCCAGCAGTTGTCGGTCGAACAACTTGGCATTGTTGTCGACATGGGGACGATCACTGAAACCGCGGCCAAAGTTGTCGTAGACCAAAATGCGATGGTTTGCTTCAGCGAGGGGGGCCAGCAAGCCTGCCCAAACATACGACGGCGTCGAGAACCCATGTACGAGCACGGTCACTTGAGCAGCCGCGCCGTCTCCGCGAGCTGGATGCCATGCGTAATGGACCTTGCCATCGGTGAGCTGCACGAATTTGCCGGGTGCCATCGCGCGGGCATCATCGTCGAACGGTTCAAGCGCCGAACGCGCTGTAACATACGAGCCGATCGCCACGACTAGCAACAGCACGGTGACTGCACCTAACCATTTTAAAATTGACACTACACTGACCTCTTTACTCATTTGTTGGATGTCGAGTCTAGGACGCTT
>Ga0115003_10001125_pt1 | contig 23690 bp, 19 predicted proteins | sample ArcticOcean_MG_C_7_FD_88736 | JGI IMG/M metagenome (GOLD analysis project Ga0115003, IMG submission 88736) | Marine microbial communities from western Arctic Ocean - ArcticOcean_MG_CB11_88 | ecosystem: Environmental > Aquatic > Marine > Oceanic | place: Arctic Ocean: Canada Basin | collected... | reverse complement strand
GGATTCGTGTACAAGTGGACAAACACAGTCAGTGGCAAGGCGTACATTGGCAAAGACAGGCAGGGGGGGAGGCGGTATTGGGAGCATGCAACAGGCAAGACAATGCGCGGCAAGAAGAAGCACAAGCGCCAGCTTGTCGACTTCAAGATCCAAGAGTATGGCATCGACTCGTTCGAGTATGAGGTCCTAGAGGACAACATCCCCGACGACCGATTGCTCATCCGGGAGGGCTGCTTGATGCTTGCCCACAACACGATGGTACCCAATGGGTACAACGTGATGGCCCCGGGCGTCGAGGTCGTCTCTATGGACGATCCTGTCATCCGCGCTCGTTGGGAGGCTGCCAACCCGGAGGGTGTGCGCAAAGCCACAGAGGCCAAGCGGGCCAAGCGCGAGGAGAAGCTGGCAAAGATGGAGCCGGCAGTGGCCGAGGCGCTGCGCGAGCGACTGGACAAGGAGGCGGCGCGCAATGGCAAGCGGCATCGCGGCGAGGAGCTGGAGCCGGACGGGCGCTTTGGCAAGAACGACAAGCGTCGCGCCACATGGGCGGCCAAGCAGGAGGCCAAGCTTGCGACCATGTCACCGGATGAGGCTGCACTGTATCGCTACCGCATCGAGTGGGGCCGCAAGCAGCGCGAGCGCAAGGCTGACGAGCTCCGGGTCAAGAACCAGCAGCCCGAGCAGGTGGCATGGATGAAGGAATACAGGCAGAAAAACAAGGACAAGCGTGTGGTGCTGGGCAAGTAGCGTACCGCCGACACGATGGGGTGGTCTGCGGAAACTAGGACGAAGCGGCGCTGCGAGACCTCGTGCACACCCTTCTCGCTGAGGTTCTCCGAGGTGTAGCCGGGGAACTTCTTGGAGCTGAGAGGGAAGCACATGTGTCAGAAGTGTGACGAGAAGGTATTGGTTGGGGGTGGTCGGGAGAGGGGCAGTGCACTCACAATTCGTAGGCGAGCGAGACGTCATCGGCCTGGAGCTTCTTGGACTGGGTGGACTCGCAGTGGGGGAGGACGATGGTCGAGAAGGCCTCTCCGGTGGAGGAGTAGGTCTTGTCGTCCACACCAGTGATGCGGGCACCTGTGATGAGGGGTGTGCATGATTGTGTGAGTGTGGGTTTGTGGGGCTAGTGACATAGACGGTGGTGAGGTGAGCAGCGTACCGAGGGACATCGGGAAGGTGGACTTGACGTGGGAGACCGACATGTCGTGGAGGACGACAGCCTGCACAGGAAGGGACGAGTGTGTCAGATGGAGTGTATTGGTAGACGTGGAGGATGTCAAGGAATTGCGAGGTGTTAACATACCTTGAGGTCGCCCTGGGGCTCCGACGAGCCGTCCAGGCTCGTGTATTTCTTCGACTGAAAGATGGACCGGAGGGCCTCCGAGGAAGGCGCCCAGGTGCCCTTCTGCTTCTGCAGGCAGAGGTCGTTGAGCGACGCGCGGACCGACACCACGACGGTGCGGGTCAGCGGGTTCTCGGACTGCGCCGTGGCAAAGTTGGCGCCCTCCGCGAGCTGGGAGTCGCCGGGCTGCGCATCGGTGATGGCAACGGCCATGGACTCGGAGGCGGACAACGCCGCGGCGGCCTTCTCGGAACGGACCGACATGGTAGGTCTCTTGGTGTCTTGGTGTATACTAGTGTAGTCAAGCGGGTGGCTTTATTACGACACGATACACGTGCTACTCACTACGTAGGGTCGGGGTGCAGGTGAGACGAGATGACCTGGTCCCTAGTAACTATGGCTCTCGCGGCCGGTGATAACATCTGGACCGTCAAAGAATCTAGAGCTGGGTAAAAAAGGGGCACTGCGCAATGCTCCATGCTATCGCAAGTAGAAGAGGCCAATGAACCCCAGCTGCTGTAGGAGCTGTGGGTGCTGTGGGTGCTGTGGCTGACAGACGTCGCGCTGCCGTCGTGGTCAGGGTCGCGCAGCTGTGTGGCAAGCGCGGACAGCGAAGCCACACCAGGCGCCACTGCGCCCTGGGCGCTGCCGTCGCGCTCCAGGTCGACGAGCTCGCCTGAGCTGATGCGCATCAGCAGATCAGCGTGAGTGTCGTGGTTGATGCACTCTCCAGGTGGCCACACGGCGCGCCGGTAAAAGTCCAGCTGTAGGCGCATGCCCGCTGCTGACTCGAGGTTGGTCGCCATGCTCTGCGCCCGCGCGACGGCCACGCGCGCCCGCTCCAGCGCCCGCGACTCGGCTGCCCTTGACTCCTGTAGGTCCTCGTCAAAGGTGCCCGGCGGCATGCGCCACCGCGTAACGACTGCCTGCGCGTCCCGTAGGCAGGCGGACAGCTGACGGTCGAGTCCCGAGACGTCGTTGTCGTCGAGCACCATGCATTCAAAGCAGGCCAGCAGAGCCACGCTTATGCCAAGTACAACGCCAATGTGCCCAGTCTTGGAGTCAATCTTGGGGCACTTCTTGAGCTCCCGAAAGCGCTTTCCTTGAGCCTTGAGCACGCGGTGGCAGGCCATGCCGCGGGCGAGGAAGTCGCAATCCTCTCCTTTGCACAGCCCGAGTGCCCGACCCGCCGGTGCCAGCACGCGCTTCAGCGCGGTCATTGCATTGTGCAGGCTGTACTTGCCGCCTCGTGCGTGTTGCATGCAGTTGCCCAAGGTACACCCAAAGACAGAGCCGGACGAGTACATCTGCGCGTTGTACGCCATGCGGCCACGCACGGCGCGAATCGGGCCACCCATTGCATGCCCTCGCTTGACGCCGCGCGGAGCGACGAGCAGCCGTCGCAGCACGAGTGTGCTACCCCCCATCTCGGGCACTTGCCACGCTAGCCTGCAAGGAAGGTGGTGGGCTTCCAGAGCAGCGTCCTCGATTGCCTCATAACGTATTAACCCCGCGTGATTGTCAGCGTCGGGGGCCATGTCCGACACAGCGGCCGCCCTCGGCTCTCTCGGCTCCGACCTTGCCTTCTCGGTGTCGTTTGGCATCGGTCGAGAGCTGCTCGATGCGGCGCATGATGCGCAGATGTCAGAGGACGAGCTAGTGGCGTCCGTGTTGATCCTATCCATTGTCATGACCGCGCTCCCGCGCACGTTCCGAGTGGCCACAAGGGAGCTGCGCACCAGGGGGTGGCTCGGGTCCCGAGCAGCCAAGGGGGGGAGGTTGTTCTCCAATACAGAGTCCGGACTTGTGGCGTTTGTTGGACTGCTCATCGACATTGCCAAGCGCATCGCCATCTCCTTGTCCGTGCAACTGCTTGCCGCCAACGTGCGCGCCAAGCAACCCAATCGATCAGTAAGGATTGTGTCTCTGCTGAGCGTCGCAATATTCTTCCTGTTCCTCGAGGCCTCTTCCTCCATTGGCCTCAAAGTCCGTAAGGAGTGACTCACTCACTAGCGAGGGCCAAAAGGCCCAGGAACGCGGAAAAGTGCCAGCGTAACGACGCTTCCCCTGGGAGAAAAGTCTTAGTTTAATGGTACGTGGCTTGTTATAACTAACAAAAGAGCACCCGCTGCCGTTTCTGTGGCCTAACGAGACACAGCATGTTGTTGTGCTCGTACGCAGTCGGACACACCATTTCAGACTCACGCATGCGCTTGGCTGGGGAGAGGACGTCATCCCCCACCTGCTCGTACAGCACATCGAGTGCGTCGAGGCAAGTCTCGATCATAGACTTCACGCCCCCATTCTCCTTTGCGGTCTTGTACTCGTATCCCCGCTCGGGCATCGGGAGCTTGTTCGGCCCGCGCTGCCCCCTCGCAAAGTGCGAGGGTGGCACACCCCACCACCTACTCATGGCCGCTGCGTAGCACTTGTGGCGCATGTCTTCGCGCTCCACCATCGCGCGCACATGCTCAACCCGCTCTGCAATCTTATCCGCTGTGTCCTCCTCGTCATCGGTGTCCGAATCCACTTGCATCTAGGAGCGCGGCGCGTCCTCTGGACGCCAATGGCCCTGAAGCTCGCTTAGCGCGTACTCGATGTTTTCTGCGCGCGTGGAACCCGCGTACTCAATGTCCCACAGGAAGTCAGAGTACTGCGCAATTGCCGAGTGTATGGTCCGGCGCAGGAACTCCTGGTCCTTGTGCAGCTTGCGCTTCTTGCGCTGGAGCTCCCGCGCCTTGTACTCCTCATCGTCCGGGGAGTCCTCGAGGAGGATAGAGCACTTGCGCTGCTGCGCCGGTGCTGGAGGTGGGGGCGGCGTCTTGAGATAGTTGCTGTCGTTGGGGTCCTCTACGAGCAAGGGGAGCCCGTTGGTCTTGCGGTGGGCCTGCTCGACCGCAACCATGTGCTCGATCTCATGCCACGTCTTTGAGGCACCACGGTGCAGCGGGTCGAGTAGCAACGGGAAGCCGACTTTGCCCTCCTTGGCCTGGTGGCAGCGCACGGCGTGCACGCCGAGGTATTCGTCGTAGTTCGCGTAACGCGCGCGCGCCTCCGACAGCGTCTCGTGCATGAGCTCGAAGAGCTCTGGCGTGAGCTTGAGAGGCATGTAAGACTCCGGGTCGTCGTCGTCACTGCTCGAGTCCACGGAGGCGACCGCCGCCGCCACCTCCTCCGACGGCGGCTCGGTGGTGTCGGATGCCGCCGAGCCCCTCTCCATGGGTTTGCCCTGCTGCTCCGTCGCCACCTCACCGAGGTCAAAGCCGTCGTCGTTCTCAGCCTCTTGGGCCCGAAGCTCACGCTCGGTGCGCAAGCGCTCCTCCCGGCTGGTGAAGCCGGGAGGGGTGGGAAGGGACGCCATCATCTCGAGCACTGTGTGCTGCTCCTGCTCGGTATCGATGGCTGACTGCAGGACCCCGAAGATGGCGCCTATCTGCTCGTACAGGTCCGCATGCTTCGCAAACCAACTATTGACACGGCGCCACTTGGCCTCGGCCGCCACGTCCTTGCGCTGGTGGTTGGGGTCGCGCGCGAGCATGCGCCTCTGCATGTCGTCGTTCTCCTCCACCGCCTTTTCTAGGATGACCCCTGTGAAGTAGACAGTGTCTGCCTTGTCCAAGGCCACACTCAGGGCCAGGAGCGCCGCGACGTGTTCCTTCCACCCGACGAGCTCCTTCTTCCAGAAGGAGCCATCTAGCATCCCCACAGCGAGCCGCTTGAGCTCGGCATTCATCGCACCCTTGAACTTGCGCGCCTGCCCGCGCTGCCCTGACCAGCCGGTGGGCGAGGGTTTCTTGGAGGCCTCGAGCCAGTGCACTATGCACAGTACACGCTCGACCACCCTCTTGTGTGGGGTAGTGTCGGTTGGATCCGCACCGAACGGGAAGAGCTGGTCGCGCGCAAATGTGTCGACATCAAGCGCGAGATCAAGAACCGTCATGTCCAGGCGTGCGGGCGTGCGGCTGGGTGCTTCCCTCTTCTACTAGTGGTGGGGTTGGTTCAGGACTCTTTGAGTCGGAGGGGAGTGCTGGAACGAATGTAGAAAGTATATTCTACGATTATTTCTCGGTCGGGACGATCTTGAATTTGTACGCACACGCGCTGCACTCGGCGCGCCGCTTCCCGCTCTCTCCTGGCGGACCAACGGTCACGGCCCGCTCCGCGCACTTGGGGCACTTGGAGAAGGGGGTGGGGGTGGCGGGGCGCTTGGGGCGGAGCGTGTGGATAGGGGCTTCCTCCATTGCTTCTTACTATTGGACTGGCTGACACAAGCACACGAGCGACCCGAGGGTAGTGCTGGACGGTGTTATGATCACGTTACAATTACATGTCACGCTCCTCTACGACCATCTCCCGAATGGTCTCCTCGTTCATGGCCATCCACTGTGCCTTGGTGGTGCCGGCCGGAAGGCCGTCCACTGGCATGGGGGCCATCATGACCGCTTCGACCCGCCGTCGGACCTCCCTCTCCTCCTGTGGGCTGAAAACCACGGCGGCTTGCTCCGCCGCGGCCGCGGCTGTTTTGGCCTTCTTGGCCGCGGCTTCCTCGTCGGCTGCATGCTTGGCGACTTCCCTGTCCCGGTTGTCGTCGTCCCGCCTCCGCTTCTCGGTTGACCGGATCCGGGCCTGCTGCTCCTCGTCCGCGCTCTGCTGCTCCCGCCTTTGGGCGAGCTGTTCCTTCAACGCCTGCTTGGCGGCGTTGCGCCGTGCCTCCTCTGCTGCGGCGGCCGCCTGCTTGCGCTCGTGTGCCGCCCATTTGGCGACCTCCGCGGCGGGGTCGTGCTTGCGGAATGTGAACGAAACCCGCTCCCCGTGTACGGTGAGCTCCTTGGGAATCTCGTGGGTGTAAATATCCTGGAAATTGCCCGCCATCTGTAACGCCTCGCCGTGCTTGGCGGGGACGTTGCGGACGACGCCTTTGGTCTTGCTGTCACGGATGCGGAAATTGCGCGTCGCTCCGTATGAAATTGCGAACACGCCTGCGGCGTCGTCTAACGCCTCCTTGCTGTCGCTGTGGGCGCCGACGTTCTTGCTGCCGTTCTTGTACCGATTGATGAGGATGGCGTTGTACTGGGCGCCGGTGGTCTGGTTGACCATTGCCAAAAGCGTCACAAGGTCAGGGGACATGGGCTTGGCCTTGGCGACCTGGCCGCTGTAAAAATATCCCTTGGATACGTCGCTGCGGAATTGGATGTCCCGCGGCTGGTTGCACTTCTTGTTGAATACGGTGATCTCCGGCTCGATTTCGAACTGGTCCCTTGTGTTCTCGACAATCTTCTCGACGAGCGCCTGGGCCTCCCGGTCCAAACGAAACTTGCGCAACTTGGCGGTGTGCGGCTGGGGTGCCACGATGGCGTCCTCGACGAAACTGATGGACATTCGTTTAGGCGTGCGGCGGGTGGTCTGCTGCTGAAGGTGGTCCCTCTTCTACTATTGGGGACGTCGAACCACAGGCCTCGGCGGTGGGATGGGAGTGCTGAGAGTCGATTATTTCAACCTTGAAAGGTTTAGGCGCGCGGCGACACTACTCCGTGACACACGAAACAAAAGGAAAGGTCGGGGGCCTGCTTCAGTCGACAGCCCTTCAAAGCCTCCCGCTCGCGGAGAAACTCGAATATTTTGTTGTTTACTCCCTGTGGGCTGTGGTCAGACGACTGAGCCGTGTCTGGCAAGAGCGACAGTGCATCTAGATGTTGGTCGCCCATGGCGCGCGAAAGCCTCCCGGAGCACGAGGAGCTGCAGCTGTGCCAGCATAGAGACTCGATGAACCTCTTTTCGCGGCGACAGTGCTTGCACATGTAGCAATTGTACATGGCCGAAAAACGCCCCGTGTTGTTGCAAGCTGTGTTGCAGCACAGCTTGTTGACCATCAGCAACCAGTTGTTTCCCTCTCAATATTGGGAAAGTCTACCCGACCACCCGACCATCGCGAGGGGAGTGCTGAGTCGTTACACACCGACTGTACACGCTACTCAGTGTACACTCAATCGGCCTCTGGCGCCTCGTAATCGCCATCCTCCGCGTCCTTGCTCTTGCTTTCGCCCTTCTTCGCAACCACCTTCTTCAGCGGCTTGCAGACCATGAGGGTGCGGGGCGCAGGCATGGTGGTCCCAAAGACCTGCGCGTCCGCCTGATCGTAGCCCATCTTCATGAGCTTGCCGTTGAGGCGCGTAAAGAGAGGCTTGAACTCGCCCGACTTCTTGTCCGTGTGGCCGAGGCCGACACGAACCGAGACTGCATGTCGCGTCGCCTCCTGCGCGTACGCGCAGAGGAACTGCTCAAGCACGGCGATGGCGCCCTTGCCAACCGACGGCAGCCACGGCACCCGCTTCGACTCCTCGCCGATGTTCTGCCGGAACGCGGCCGCCTCGCGCTTAAGCACCGCCTGCGCCCAGCCCGCGGCGCCCGAGGCCACGATCTTGTAGGCGTGTCCGCCGATGAGGCGCTTGGTGCGCACCACCTTCTTCTTGCCAGCCACGCTCTTCGACTTGCGGGTGAACATGGGCGCCTTGGGCGCCAGGTTCCACGTCTGGTTGGTGGCCTTGCGCAAGGTCTTGGAGGCATTGATGACCGCCATGGCGGAGAGGCGGTGTGCGGTTGGCTTTCCCATGATTGATGTGTCTGTGTCTTGTCTGGGAAAACGAGCCTCTACAGCAACTTGTTAAATAGCGACGACCATTACAACTCCTGCGGTAACTCATCTTCGTCAGATGGCGGAATTGGAGGGGGCGGTTCCGGAGGCGGCGAGGCGCCCGCAGTGACAATCCGAAGCTCCTGTGCGGGGTCCATCTGTTCTGCTACCGCCGCGAGGCCAAGCGCAAAGTCATTCACTACGGACTCGAGCACAATTGACCCATCCTCCGCTCTCCAATGCGGGAAGGCCAGCGCCAACGAGACCGGGTCCGCACCCCTGCCCGGAGGCTTTGCCCGCTTGATCATGCCGTACCTACGTAGTATCGCCGGAAGCGGGCGCTTGGGCGGTGGCGCCTCCGGCTTGATACGGTCCGTTATCGCCGTCCGCGCCTCGATCACCGCCGGGATGCTGAGGAAGGCCGTCCAGACCACCAACAGCAGCGAGACGCATATGCAACAAGCCCCTATCGCAATCATCTTCCCACAGCAGCCCTGGCCCTGTAGCCGTGGGGGCTGCATCGCCTCCGCGGTCAAATGCGGCGGAGGCGGCAGCTCAGAGTAGTGGTAGCCGTTGCCCATCTCGGGGTCTGGCGGCGGCGACGCGCGGGCGCGTTGAGCGTGCCGGGGGTTGGGGTGTTGGGGTGGACATCGATGGGCAGGGAGCTGTCCGTTGCCTTGCGTCTCCATGGCGCGCAGGAGCTTTTCAACAGTTTGCTGTGTCCTCCTGATGGACATACAACGCGCATGCCGCGCTTTGCGCGCTACTTCTAGCGCCGATATACCTGGTCCTAGCGCTTAGTTGTCAGGGCAAATGCTGGTGCCGTACGCCGGCCCGCCGCGCTGCAGGCGCGACCCCAACCCGACCGCAGGCCTCGAGGACTACCTGCGTCGAGGGGGCCGCATTCACCCGGTCGCGTTCGGGGCCATCGGCGATGACAGCGAGACGGCGCCGCTTGTCAGCAAGCTGAAACCATCGGGAGACAGCGAAGCCATGATGCTTCTCAAGGCCTCAACGCAACAGGCCAAGATCACCCAGGTGGCGGTGATTGTCGCGCTTGTGTTTGCCATGGTGACGTTTGTGGGTTTGGGCATCGTGGTGTGGAGGGTTAATGACAACATGAGTTTGGCAGAGGAGGCCATACGGCCGCATGCAAACGCTATTGTGAACGCAACCATCGACGCCATGAAGGACCTGGGGAGCTCCTTCCACAACGTGCATGAAATGTCCCAGTACACCAACCAACTGGTGCAAGCCACCGCCGGAGCTACGGGACCGGCCAGTCGAGCTGTAAACAGCTCTGCTATCATCGCTCAAAAGCTTGCTGACTTCATGTCCCATCCCACCCTCTCCATCTCTCTCGGGGGCGAGGCTGGGCCTCACGGACGTCTGTAGATACATGTCGGTACGGACCACTCTACTAGACAGTAAAATTAAACACCGACCGTACTACCCCCTACATTGCGCTTGCAATATCGTCCGGCGAAAAGAACACCTCCTCTCCCTCCTGCTCCCCGGCGCCGTTTTGCTTGGTCGGCGACGTTGGAGACGGCGCGGTGGCCGGCTCCTCTGCGCTTGAGAAGTCTGAGTCGTCGTCCGTGCCAAAGAGGTTGGAGACCGCGTCGTCGTCCTCTGACGCGTCCCCGTCGGGGGCTTGCCCGACCATGCCTCCTCCAGTCGGGGCTGGGACAGCATCCGTGTCTTGCGGATGCTCCATGGACTCGTCCTCGGAGGAGCCACCCTCCTCGGAGGGGCCTTGCGAGGTGAGAGCTTCGCTGGTGGTCTTGCTAGTCACCTCCCCATCCCACTTCTCGTCCTGGTCCATTGACTCTTCAGGTGTGTCGCAGGTGATGCACCCACCCGGGTGCATATTGCACCACCATTTGTCTGCCACGCTCTTCTCGTCCACGCCGACGAGCCGACGCCACTTGCCGCACGCGTCGCACCCGACCCATGTCACCTGCTCCTCGACGATGATGGGCACCATCTCGTGCGGGTTGACGAGCGCTGGTAGCTTGGGCTTCTGGCCCTTCTTGAGCTTGACGGGGCGCGGTGCGCGCACGGCCTGCTGGACAACCAGATGCGGGCGGTGCTCGGCGGGGATCTCGCAGTACAGGCGGTACATCGTCGCGCTGTCGAGCTTGTGCAGGTTGACCACGCCTTTGTTGTCCGTGGCGCGGGCCGTCAGCAGCCCAGGCGTGCCGACATCGCCGTTGGCCTTGGTGATGGTTGACATCAGGGTATCGTAGCTTACGTGTGTCTTCGCACAGTATTGTGCGATGAGCCACGCCGTCGTCTGGCGTGGAATCCACCCATCCTTGCGTTGGTAGACGGTGCGGTGCAGGCTCACGCGTGAAGTGTGTGCCAACTCGGCCTCCCACTGCCTATGGCGCAGCAGCGCCTCGGACCGCAGCTTGGAGGGCACGTGCGCAAAGTCCGGCACATTGCCAAAGATGATGTCATTGTACTTGACCACACACGAGCGCTTTTGAATGGTTGGCGTTGGACCGGTCGTCATCCCCGGCAGCTTCTTCTTCTTTTTGGATTTTACCCATGGGTTAGCTGGCATTCTTACTGTACTTAGCGGACGTCCAGTGATGCGGGCCCTCACCCACTGCTCCTTCCTTACACTTGGCCCGGACCGTCCGTACAAGGCACCACCCGGAGGGGTGTGCTGACGCTACACCCCCCACACTCTCTCTCTCTCAACTGTTTACCCCTTCCCAGCCCTTTCCCATCTAGGCCTGTGCCTTGGAGAGGCGCATGAGCTCCTGGGCCTTCTTTTTGGCCCAGGCCTTCATCTCCGCGCTCTCCTCCGCCTCGTCGCCCGAGTCAGGGTCCTCCCAGAAGTCGAGGGGAGGGTAGCCGTTGTCAGCCCAGGACTTCTGGAAGAAGTCCATGTGCTTCATGAGCTTGCGCATCTCGGCCGCGCCGTTCTTGACGATCTCCATCTCACCCGAGAGCGCAGCCAACTTGATCTGCGTCGCCAGGAGCTCCTTCTGACAGAGCATGTGGCGCACGGTCTCCTCCACGGAGACCGTGCCCACCTTGTCCTCGCTGCCGCCAATCGCAATCGCGCGCAGCTGGCCCTCACGCTTGCAGAGGGCATCAATCTTCGCGACGAGCACTGCAGGCGTGGAGTCATACCCATTCGACCCTTCCATGTCCACTGGGATGCAATCCTTGAGCGCCATCCCCGCCGCAGTCGTCGGCAGGCCCTGGCTGTGCAAGGCCGCACGGGAGACCATGGCCACGCCTACGTTGGAGCTGGAACCCTTGCCAGACGTGAGGCCCTCGTGCATCCAGCCATGCACCACCTCCCACGCCGGAGCGTCTTGCGTCGGCGTGTCTGCAAAGTCACTTTTGTTCATGAGGCGCACCTCGGTGTTGTACGGAGTGAGTGCAGTGTTGTCAGCGTCCAGGGTGTCTTTGGCCACGAGGCCCCAACGCGGGATGGGCTGATTGGACAGATTCTTGGGACGTGCTCCGATGAACTCCTCAGAGTGCCTCCATTTGTATGGGCGGCACCTCCACCTCTGCCGGTCGTCGATCCACTCGTCGAGTACGACGAGCCGCCCGTTGAGTGCGGGCATGCTCTCAAGATTCTTGAGCCAGCAGTGGTCTCCAAATTTCATAGCAATTGCGTTCTGCATTTCAGCTCTAGGCACGCGGGACTGCACGTTACACTGGTTTTTGCCTCAGCTGTCTCGGTCCCTCGCGTTCCCTCTTACCCTTGGGCCAGCTGTCCCATACACCATGCTCACTCGAGGGGAGTGCTGAGCCGGTACTCCCCGACCCCTTTAGACAGCCACCTCCGCCGCGAGGCGGCGCTTCTCAATCAACTCGGCCTTGCGCTTCGCAAAGGCATCCTTGCGCGCGAGCTCCGCCTGGTCAATCTTCTTCGCCGCAGCCGTAAGCTCCTTGTTGTCGGTCTTCTCCTGCTCCATGTTGGCCTCGTCCGCGGCCGTCGCGGAGAGGACGCCCTCGCCCTGTGCATGGCGCACGAGACCCTTGGGCGGCAGCACCGACGAAAAGGACATGTTGTACTGGTAGGGGCGGAGCACCGCTTGCATGGTCGCAGCGTCGAGCCGGCTGGCACCCTTCTCTACGCAGCGGAGGATGGCCTCGTTCATGAACTTGCGCAGCACCGCCTCGCAGCGCGCCTGTGTCTCGCGCGCAGCGGTCGCCGGGACCGACTCGGTCGACAGCTTCATGCGCGCGGCGCACTCGGACTTGTCGTAGGTGGACTTGTTGAGCACCTCCGGCACGAAGCGCATGAGACGCTTGGCGTCCGCCGGAGTGAGCGCCGACGCGAATATGTCAACGCCACCGACGCCCGCAATGCTCGAACCCTTTTTGAAGCCGCACTCGGCCGCCTTGGAGCGGTAGCCAGAGACACGCTTGTGCTCGCGCTGGCGCCGCACCTTCTTCTTGGCCTTCTCCTCCGCAGTGCCATCGTCCTCTTCGTCCTCCGGCTCCTCCACCTGCTCCTCGGACTCGTTCTCCTCGACGGGAGCCGATGCCTTCTTCTTGGACTTCTTCGCCTTGCGGGCCGCAGCCTGCGACTCGGCCTCCTTGTCCTCGACCGGCGCATCGCCGACACCGGCCTCTTCCTCCTCTTCCGGCTCCGCGCGCTTCTTGGACTTCTTGACAGCTTTGAGGGGAGCCATGGGTGCGATGGTTGTGTGAGACACTTGCTCTCTGAAAGTGCTAATTTGAAGGATCTAGAAACCTTGCCGGTTAGCGAGTCGGACGCTTTGGCGACCAGACATTTCTCAGCTGGATAAGGCCGCAAGGTGTAGCCATCGGGTAGCAGGGACTTGGGGCCGTGGCCATGTCCCAGGGGGCGGAGAAGCAACCTCTCAACAAGGAGGTTTCCCTCCGGTTCCCAGAGGGATCCGTAGGACCGGAGGCCAAAGGGACCGGTGGAGTGTTCGATGGCAACGACGAGAAAACGGAGCCGTTCTCCTACCTGACGCGGCGCGACGAGTACGAGCCGCCAATCCCCTCGCCGCCGCAGCGCGAGGTCGAGGAGGCGGCGCGCAAGGGCATCGACAAGAACACGGGTCTGACGACACAGCCAAAATGGCTCAGTGTGCTCAAGAAGCGTCAAGGCCCCTGGTTTTGGATCCGCTGGCTCTGCTGCAACTGCTTCTGCAATCCCCGCTGGTCCATGACGCGCGCGCAGTGGCTGTGGTTTGTCAACCTGATCTGCCTGGGCTTGCACGTCTGGTACTGCAGCTCCGTGTGGGGGCTCACGCTTAGCCACGGCGAAGACTTCGAGGCGACCATCTGGCGCATTATGCCCATGTGGAACGCCACGGTCGAGGGGCGATGGGACCTTCCCGAGCAGGGCCACACGGCGGTGCTTGTGGACAATCTGCGCCCCATCCGCGTGGATCTGGTGGTCGGCGGCTACTTCCTGATCTCAGCGTTCTTCCACGCGCTCGCAGTGGCGCTCGGTCCGTTTGACCGCTGGATCTGGATCTACTGGCGGCAGCTCGACCTGTGCTTCCATTGGTGGAGATGGTACGCGCCCTACTTTAATAACCTCTTTCCCATGCTCCCCTCCAGCCGCGCGCGCATGCTTGCATCCGGGACTGACATTGTCGTTCCCCCTCCCTGCGCACAGGCTCGACTACTGCATCACGCTGCCCATGGTCATGATGACGGTCTGCTGCATCATCCACCTGCGTGAGCAAAACGTCATCGCAAGCGTCTGGATGCTCATGTTCTGCACCGTCACCGGGTCCTTCCTCACGGAGCTCTGGTCGCGTCCCCACCGCAATGCGGATCGTTCCTACGACATGAACCGCTGGCTTGGCGACGAGGCACCCATCAAGCCAGGTCTGCCCTGGACGCGCCTGTCGCCAGAAGAAATTTGCCAGCGTGCCCTCCAGCAGAGCCGTCGTCGGATGAACTATGTCATCCGCATGATCCCACACGTCCTCTCAATCTTTCCCTTTGTGGCCATGTGGGTACTGATTTTGAATCATTTCTTCACCTCGCTCGAGGACCTCCGTCTAGAGGCAACGGACGACATCTACCACCGCATCCCGGACTTTGTGCCTATGGCGGTGCTTGGCACACTGTTCCTGTCGCTCCTCTTCTTCTTCCCGCTCTGGTGGTGGCAGTGGGCTCCCCCTTGCTACTATTGGAAAATGGAGATCGTCTACCCAATCCTCTCGGTGCTCATGAAGTACTACATTGGGTACCTTCTTCACCAAAACATGTTCATGGACAACCAGACATTCGATGGCGCCCTTGTCCTGGACTACAATGCCTCGCTTGTCGACCCCGGCACGACTGTCATTACCACCACGGTCACCACCACCGTCCCAGCCACCGGGGCTGCCACTACCACCGCCACCACCGGCGTTGCCACGGGTGCCATGCCGCCGCCGCCGCCGCCTGTGGCGTGAACTGTGCTTGGAGAGGGAACCGGTTGGGAGGAGCGTGTAGTGGATGTGAGGCCATTGTAAGAATCGGAGTTGCGCAGAATTCTTAGCCCACCTTAATTGTTACCCCCCTTTTTGTTAGAGGCATGCGACTCGAGGAGCTGGCGCTCCTTTGACTCCGCTGCCATGATCTTCAGCATTAAATCTGCGCCCTGGCGGTCCAGCTCCTTCTCGCCATTGTCGCAGCGCACAAGGCGCTGCTCCTGCTGCTGGCGCATGCACTGCAGCGAGCGGATCATCTTGTGTCGGGCCACAAAGTTGCCCGTAGCGTGAAGCTCATAGTGCACGCGCACCTCCTTCCAACCCCACTGCGGCACGACCGCGCCCTCGCGCTCGCTTGGCTCGGCCACGTCACGCTTGTAGCAGAGGGCTGCCATCTTCCAGAGCGTGTCCTCGGTCATGAGCGAGATGTTGTCGCGCACAAATCGGTTGACTGGGCCGATGCGGTTGGCCAGCGCACAGCCCACGCACGTGACGCCGCGCACGGGGAATGCGTTCTTCATGGCGTCGGCGCGGCGGGCCGACGAGTTCTCGGACGGCACTGAACCGGCCTCCGACCCTCCGCCGCGGCCATAGTGGCCGCCGGTGCCGCCAAACGCCGCCGCTCCCATGAGCCCCGCCAGCTTGCGCCGGCGGGCCTCGGCCTCGTCGTCGCAATCCGAATCGGAGCCGGACTCGTCGTCTCCCCCAACCTCCTCACGAGGGCCCTTCTTGCGCTTCTTGTGACCGGACTGTTTAACGGGGCGGATGCCGTCAAAGTGGTCTCCGTGTTCGTCGTCGCTGTCGATGCGCGAGTCGGCTCCGTCACCATCGGCGTACTGCTTTGCTTCCAGCTCCGCCATGGAGATGCGTTCGTACCGCGGCGGGTTGACGTCCCCGGCGTCGGAGGGGGCACGGCTGCCCCCTCGGCCACGGCCGCGACCGGCACCCTTGCCGCGGCCAAAGGGCAGCGGAGCGCCGCTCAGGCGTGGCGAGCCACCGCCACCGCGCGAGGACATCCAGACGGGGTGGTTGGAGAGTGCTTGGGCTCCCAGCTGTTGGCCATTGGGCGCAGGCGCAACGGAGCTCGCATGGCTGCCTGCGAGACTGGGCGAGGGTGGGTCCGCCGCCGGTGGGGCCTCGTCGTCCGACATCGCTAGACTCTACAGCAGGCAACGTGGAAGCAAGCAGTGGGCTAGCGGGATGACGGAGACGGATGACACTGCCGCGCCCCCGGGCCTTGTTTTCCTAGGGATCCTGCTTGCCACCATTGGCGCCTGCACTAGCGGCCTTGGAATGAACATGATGAAGGCGGGTCAACGGCTGGAGCGCCACCGGCCCATTTGTCGGCGGTATCGCTGGTGCATTGGCATCTCACTCGCGTGCTGGGTGAATACGTCGCTCGATATCGTCGCGTTTGCGTTGGCACCCCTTGTTATCATCGCTCCCATTGGAGGGCTCACAATTGTCGTTAGCGTGGTGCTTGCGCGCTTTGGATGGGCAGGGGAGCGGGAGCCAGTCGTGCCTGCACAGTGGGTTGCCATTGGTGCCGTGGTGGGCGGTGTGGCAGTGGTCGACGTCTACGGCCCTCATCCCGACCCCGTGTTCAATACGAGCGAGGTGATGCAACACTTTCACGACCAGAGCTTCATCCTGTACCAGCTGGTCGCCTTGTCGGCCGTGGTGTTCGTCTACACGGGAATGTGGTTTGGGATGCTGGGCGGTCCCACCATCGAGACCACCGTATCGGCCGCTGTGACTGGCGGCTTGCTGTCAGGCATCACCATGACCATGATGAAGATCATGGCCACCTGCGCCGGCGCCTGGATGCTCCGTGGCGAGCTCCCCTTTGACCAGCCGCAGTTCTGGGTGGCGCTCGCCGAGCTGTCAGTGGTGGCTATCATGCTGCTGCACATGCTCACTGTGTGCATCAGCTCTGCCAACCTCGCGATTGCCACGCCGCTCTATCAGGTAATGGTCATCCTGTTCACCATCGTCGCCGGCTGCTCTTTTTACGGAGACTTGGCGGTGGCGACACGGTCCGAACTGCTCATGTTCCTCTTGGGTGCGGTGAGCGTGCTGATGGGCTTGGGCGTACTCATTTTTAAACGCGAGCAACAAGAGAAGCTACTGCCCACGAAGGACAAGGACAAGGACCCCCACCCGACACCCACTGCCGAACCCTCCGACGGGACAGAACAAGGCTTGTCCAACGCGCCCTTACCTGCGCAAATGGAGGTGCTTGTGGACGAGGTGTTTGAGGTGTATGATTCCGAACTCTGACGGATTATGCTGAACACGATCGTTTTGCAGCTGGCTGGTCGGTGGGGCTGAGAGCCTTGTCCCCCGGTGCTCCCTCCGCAGAACACGGATGCTTCTTCTCAAACGGCTCGAGCTTCACCGGAGCAATACGCGACAGTGCCCACTCCGCGTCCAGTGCAACCTTGAGGACAGACTGCTCCGAGTCGATGCGGTGGCCAGCGTAGTGAACTACGCCCAAGTCCTGTGCGGTAAGACCGAAGAACTCGTCGTGGCGCTCCTGCAGCTTCTCGAGGTAGGCACGGCGGCTGGCGCGCTCCTCCTCGGAGTTGGTCTTCTCCGCGTCGCGCGCCCGCCAGGCCATGCGCTTCTGGAGGGTGTCGACACTGGCGGTGAGGTAGATGTTGCACAGCCTGACGCGGGAGGGCATGGCGGTCATCAGGGCGTCGTAAGCCATCCGGTAGGCGGTGAGCTCGATGGACCCTGCCGACAGGTTGGCTTCGGTGAAGACTTTGAGGTCAGACCAGGGGGAGCGCTCCGTGACGATGATGCGGTGGCCCTCGCGCACGGCACGTAGCAGTGGTGCCATGCGTGTGGAGAGTGCGGCAATTTGGAACGTGCCAGGGGGGATGGTGTTCTGATACATTGCGTCGAGTAGACCCGTTTCTTCCCATTGTTTTACTGGCTCGTCGATGAAGTACATACTCGGTCGTGCCTTGCGTAGCGCGTCCATGACAGTGGACTTTCCCACGCCGATGCCGCCTTCGATCGTAATGATCTCGACGTCCTCCGTCGGGTCGTTCATTGGGTCTGGGAAAGCGGGCCGGTGTTTATACCCTTGTTTACAATCCTTATCAGCCAAACACAGACATGCTTCCAACACACGGGGAGTGCTGCGCCAACCCTACTTCCGTTACCCTCGGCCCCCTCACCCGCTGTCCCCCGCTCTCTCGCCCGCTCTCTCATGCGCTGTCCGGTCTAGGCGAACTTCACCGCCATCTTCTGCACCGTGAAGTTGGTCGCGATTTGCTTCTTGTTGAAGTAGGCCCGGCACTCGGGGCACGAGAAGCGCAGCTTCTGCGCCTCCTGATGTGCAATGTGCTTGGTGAGCTCGGCGCGCGAAAACGTGTGGCCGCACGGGATGCAGGCCGCATCGACCATGGGCTCGAACGAAATCGGGCAGCACAGCTCCTCGGGGCACTCGGGCGTGGGCACCGGCGTGGGCACCGGCGGGTGGTTGGTGAAGACCGGGCCGTTGTTGCCGCCGTTGACGTTGCACGACTGGACCCGGTACAACCGGACGGCGTTGCCCGAGCTGCGGCCGCCCCTGCCGCCGCGGCCACCCCGGCCGCCCCGGCCCTGCTCGCGCGGCGGCGACGGCTCGGGCGACACGTTGGGCTTGTCGTTGGCGATGAGCTCGAGCTCGGCGACCTGCGCCGCCCATCGCTGCTCCTCGACCGCCGCGGCCTCCGCCTTCTGCTTGCGCTTCTGGGTCCGGCTCAGCGGCGCCGCGGCGGCGGCCGCCGGCGGCGCAGGAGGCTTGTCCGAGGGCGACAGCTCCGCGGGCTCCAGCTTTGCGGGTGCCGCGGGTGCCTCGATGGGCGGCGGCCGGCGCGCCAGCTTGGCCGCGTCCTTCTCCTCACGCTCCGTCTGGCGGTAGCCAGTGTACGTGCGCACAAAGATGTCCAAAGGCCCCGTGCCCAGCTCCGTGGCCTCGCAAATCTGTCCCGAGCCCAGGTCGTAGGTCGTGGAAAGCACCATCTTCTGGTGCTCCGACAGCTTGTGGTACTCGTCGATGCGGTGGTATAGGGTCTTGCGCAGCTTCTCCTTGGCCTTGGGCTCGGTCGCTTTGCGGTACTGCTCCCAATTGGAGTTGGCGTGCTTGTTGGCGTTTTCGATGAAGGTCGACCACTTGTCGACAAAGGCCTGCTCCTCACGCTCCTGCTTGCGGAGCGCTGCCTGCTCCTCGCGCCTGTGGGCTGCCTCATCGGCCGCTGCTTTGGCCTGCGCCTCCTTCTCACGCTTCCGGACGTTGGCCGCATGCCTCTCGTTGACCGCCTTGAGCTCAGCCTCCTTTTCGAGCTTCTCCCGCTCAAGAAGCTCCATCTCCATCTCCACCGCCTTTGCTTCGGCCTGTTGCCTATTCAGCATGCGCGTGGAGAGGATACCCGACGACCAGTGTTGCAGTTGGTGGTGTATGCACGGGTGCAGGTCAACGGAGCCATCGGACATCTCGACGTTCCTGGAGGCTCGCATCAGTTGGTCGAGCTTGTTGACCCAATGCTGGTGGTTTTTGTGGATGGTGACGCACACGTTCGCCAAGTGAGTGGCGAAGTCGACGCCGTTCGTCTCGGCCCAGAGATGGACTGTGCTCTTTTCCATGGAGTCGAGGATCTCGTCACCGGTCCAGAGCAGCGACTCGACAACCGGCACGTTGCTGGACATAATGGATGGGATGAGTACCGCCTTGAATAACCAATTGCTGAGGCTCCCCCAGCAGTGGTGCATCACCGCCTTCTGCATCACGCTGCCCACAACGACAGTCAGTGGCTTGCCGTCGACTCCATCAGGGTAGCACGTCATGCCGCCGTGCAGGCACCACATGAGAAACTGAACCCGGTACGCAGGGCTCATGTTCTTCTTCACCACGTACATCTCGATGATCTCCATGAGGATCGAGCCAAGCGACACGTAAAACAGGTTGCGCTGCGAGTCTCCGTCTGAGGTGGGTGCATTACGAGTGCCAAAGTGGACCGGGTTCACCAGCTTGTGCATGATGTGGACCATGGCCTGCGAGACCTCTTTCAGCGTGTCCTGCTCATGGAACCCAGCAAAGTTGAGAACGGCCTCAAGCATTGTCGATGTCACTGGGAGGTGGCGCAGCTCGAAAATGGCGTCCTTGCCAGTCCACGCGCGCTGGTAGCCAGGTGTCCACTCTTTGCATGCGAGGACGTCGAGGCAGCGCAGGTTGCCAGTGCGGATGATGGAGGCCGTGATGGTGCCGACGGTTTTGCGATAGACAGGGTCCCTTTGGCAGTGGGCCTGGTTGAGGACGTGCATGAACTCACGCAGCACGACGCCTGCGTTCAACTCGGCGGCGATGCTGCCGACGGTCATGACGGCAGGCCACGTACCGTCGTTGGCCTGCTGCTGCGCGGCGGTCGTCCACAGCCGCGTGCGCTTCTCACGCGAGAACAGCAGCTTCCACGGATTCTGCTTGTTGATGTGGTACATCTCGGTGGTGTCCAGGTGTTCCATTTTGGACAACTGGCCACGCAGCTCGCACAGCACAGCCAAGAGACGGGGGCAGTCATCCGCCGCGACGACATCGACAAGTCGGTCGAGGCACGGGAGCGTGTGCAGGGCCTCTCCATCCACGGAGACGAAAGACCCCGCTGTCCGGCCGGGCTCGCACCCGGCGAGTGCAAAGCTATTGAGCATGTACTTGTCGAACGACGGTTTCCAATTACGGAAGCGGTCGTGCTCATCCTTGCCGAGCGGCTCGATGTGGCAAAGCAGACCGGCCAGGGCGCTCTTCTGGGTCAGGCTCATGGTCGACAGGAACGTGGTAGTCATGCCCTCGTAGGCTCCCTGGCTGAGGAGCGCCTTTTCTACCTTGGAGATCTCGGGGGTGGTGGCTAGGGTTGACATCGCATCCGTGACGCACCAGTCCGCGAAGGCGTGGCACAGCTCCTCGGGGGTGCTTCCAATACGCCGCAGGAGGTCCGCAATCTCGTCCTTGCCAAACGCCTTGGCAATCATCAATGACGCCTCCCTGCGGGTGGCGTCGTCGTTCCCACCAGCGCAGCGCAGGAGCTTGAGCAGTCGCGCCCGTGCAGGGCCCGTCTTCTTGCCGAGGATCTGCTCACACAGCTGGGTCATACCCTTGTACCCGTCGCCATCTCCAAGCTCCCCCACGTGCTTGCCGAGGAAGTCCTGCTGCTCATCGGAGAGCTTCGAGAAGACACACTCTACGTCCAGGTTGCTGTCCGCCTCGGTGCCAAACTCAGCCCAGTGATCCTTGTGGATGGTGATGCAAGCGTCCATCGTAGTAAAGTTGAGCTGGCGGCCAAAGGCTGCCTGCGCGACGGAGCGCGAGAAGTTCACATCGGAGTGGAGGACAAGGACGTCGTCGTCCCACGGTGGGTACACGACCCCCGGGTCGGTCTCCCTCGTGATGTGGTACCGGTGCACCGACCCCGGGTTGTGCTTGTCCGTCCCAGGTTCGGTGAACAGGGCCACCTCGTGCTTCGACCGGCTGACTGCCCAGAGGGTCTCGTGGATCGTCTCACGCTCAAAGTTGCGCTTGAAGGCCGCGATGGCCTCGCTGGTGCGTGCGTCGATGGCCTTGCGCGCGACCGCATCCGCGGCCGCCGACAAGTTGATGCCCGTCTCGCGCAGCAGCTGCTTGGCCTCCTCCGTCACAGGCTGATTCTCGTTGGAGTCCACCCATTCCGTACGTTTGATAGCATTCATGCGGTTGCGCAGCCACGAAAGTACGTCCTGATCATCGGACTGGTTGCCAGCCTCCCCGCGCATGGTCGCCGCCTCCATCGCCGCCGCCTCCATCGCCTCCGCCTTCCGACGCCGCGCCTCAAGACAGGCCTCACGCAAATCGCCCGGGCCTCTGCATGGGTATCTTGTGGGAAATGCAGACACCAGTTGATCCACCCCACCAGCGGACTCGATGAGTTCGTTGAGCCTGGCATACGAGTCGTCGGTGATGTCGCCCTTGCTGATTTGTTTCAGGATCTCGTCTTGCAGCCTCACCGCGGCATGCACTGCGCGTTTCTCAAGCAGCTTCTTTGAGCTGTACCTGCCCATGCACGCGGTGGCCTTTTCCATGATGACGGCACGCTGCTCTTTGGTCCCACCGATGGAGTCCATAAAGGCATTGACTGTGCCTTGCGCCTCAATCATCTGATGGAAGCGCTCCCAGTCGCTCTCCACAAATCCCCTTTCGATGTTGTTGTGCACACGCTCGGCAGCCTCGTCGTCCGACAGGGTGCTCCACGCTTTAGGCACGCGGGCGCCGGAAGCGACCAGCTTCTGATCCATTTCCTTGCTCATGGGTTTGAGACCGGTCGCCACATCGTCTGCGACGGTGCGGAGCAAGTCAGCCACCTCGCAATTGCCATCCACCGGGCACGCCTCGGCAAACATCTTCCAGCGCGTGCGCAGGTAGTCCGTACGGTTGGCGTAGCCAGGAAAGTAGTTGTCCTCCGAGCGCGTCTTGGTTTGGTAGTCGATCTTAGACCAGACCTCCTCGTACACCGTGACGCCCTTCTCTTTGCGGAACGCGGTCTCACCGAGCTCGATCATGTCGCACTGCGACTTGGTGAGGTCGTCCGTGCTGTGGAGCAAAGTCTGGATGGCAATGTAGAACGCGGCCTGGTGGTTTGCGGCATCGGGCGTACGGGACTCGCTGTAGTTGTCCGGCTTGGTGCCCAGCAGCTGCCGGATGCCATCCGCCACCTCGCGGTTGCTCATCTTGCCAAGCACAGCAGCCGCCTCAGGCGTGCTGCCCTCGACAACAGTCGTGACCTCGTGGCCAGGCGGGCAGGCCGCTTGGGCTTGTCGCATGAACTCCTCCTGGCTGAGGTTGGGCGGAATAGCAAAGGTCTTGAAGCGCCCCGCCTCCGCGTCCTCCTTGACCTGCTCACGCCCTTGCTCACTTTTGACCTGGTTGATACACTTCTGCATGTCGGCCTTGAGCATGGTCAGTTGTCCATTGCGCATGACAGCGTTGGTGATGCCGCCAGTGCAGACAGCATCGCCGTCCATGAGCACGCCCTTTTTGTAGGCCGCGTCCCACAAGACGAGCGGTGCCATCTTAGACTCGGACGGGAACGCCTTCTTCCACAGCTTGAAGCGGTCCTTTGGGAGCCAGGTCGTGATGGGCTCGCCGTTGTCCATGATCATCTCCACCGCATGCCCCTTGCCCGGTTTCGCGCCGTTCACCCCAAGCCACGCCTTGATCTCCTCGCCCTTGAACACCGCCCGTTTGAGCGTCGCATTCTCGCTGCGCATCTGTGCCTGCTCCTTCTTGAGCTTGGCGTTCTCCGCGGCAAGCTTCTCGCCGCCTGCCGGCACCACCTTCTTCTTCTTGTTGACCCGCGCCGCAATGTCAGCCCCCATCTTACCAAAGTCACCCTGCACCTGCATCTCCACGTCCTCCATCCGCATGCCCTCCGGAGCAGTAGCATTGCCAATCGCCATGCACATGTCCGCCGCCTTGTTCACCTTCTCCTGATGTGTGAGGCCGTCCATGTTGATAGGGATGGCCTTGCCGTTGGAGATGATCACCATCTCGCTGTTGTACTTGGAATCGGCGACAGCCGCCATAGACACCGCCGCACGCCCCTCGGCGTTGCTCGGGTCGACCACCATGGTCGCAACGCCAGACCCCGGCTGCGTCTCCTGGAATCCCGGAGGCGGACCATGCTGGTTGAAGTTGGAACCGTGCGCAGGCGACTCTTGGTCCGAGTCATCCTCGTCGTACGAGTAGAACAACCGACGTTGCGCACGCACCGCGGTGGACTCGGGGTACGCATCCAAGACGGAGCGCGCTTCCGCCTCAAACGCCTGCCGCTCTCCGAACGATGGAGCGCGCTTCGAGTCGGTCACCTTCTTGACGAGCTTGTTGAGCTTGGCGAGCGCACGCAGCTTCTCCTCCAGGCATGCGGACGGCTGGTCGGTGGCCATAATGCACAGGGTGTGTGTGCCTTCTGGCTCCTAGTTACCTATTGGGAGGCTAGCGGAGGCCGGCTACCAGCTAGAGGGGAGTGCTGGGGCCCGATGTAACGGCTCTCAGCACTCCCCTCCGGGCGCGGGGTGGTCTGGATCAGCCAGTCCATGAGTAGAAGAAACCAACCAACCAACCACCAACCAACCACCAAGCAATCATGCCCGCCACCGCCACCATCTGCCCCGTCGGCCCGACCGCGCAGAACCCGCGCATGGCCGCCTTCGAGCAGCGCCTCCAGTTCGGGCAGAAGGCCATCGACAAGCGCGCCGC